>JAABUQ010000359.1_pt1 | contig 106077 bp, 97 predicted proteins | sample 5560001 | NCBI WGS metagenome assembly JAABUQ01 (sample SAMN10711888, study PRJNA513371) | rock metagenome | isolation source: Antarctica rocks | place: Antarctica: Victoria Land, Finger Mt nord | collected 2015-12-18
GACCCCTTTCGAGGCAGCCATTCCAGCCCGGGCGTGCACTCTGGCGGCAACCGCCGCAGGAACAATCCGGATGGTCGTGAGCGTCAGCCACTGTTGAGGCGCCAGCCGTCGGCGGCGTCCCGCTCGATTATCGTCGTGCGCAGGCCGAATGGTTCGGGCGTCACGCCGCGGATCCAGAGCTCGACGCGCGCGACAGCGACAGTCAGGAAGATGGCGCTCGATCGATCTGGGCCGTCGGGAAAAAACGCATCATATGCCGTCGTCCAGCGCCTACGGATCTCCGGCTTGCCTTCGGCGAGGTTAGCCTTCCCCGTAAGAGCGACATAGACGTCTTCGGCAGCGTTCTGGAACACAACCGAGATCTGGTCGTCGCGGCGAATGTCGGCTACCTTCGGCGAGTTGCCATCGGTTATGAAGCGGAGTGTCCACTCATCCTCGTCGGGGTCGCGCGGAATTCGGCCCATCGGCCGGGGCCTGAGACTACCGTCTTTGTCGGCAGTGATAAGCCAACAAAAGCGTATCCTTTTGATCTTCTCCGCGGCGGCTCGAAGGAGGCGGTTCGCATCGGTAGCATCGTCCGCAATTGACATGTCGTCCTCCCGATTCGCAACGCCGTTGATCGCATCATTCGGTCGGCACCCCTCGACGGGAATACCGTCGAAAGGACGAGCGCAAGGCGAGAAGGCCGGCCACTCCTAACGCGATCGCCGCCGCGATCTCGAGGAGAACGGCAGCAGAGGATGCGCCGGTCTCGTTGCCGCCGCGGAATGGATCGCGCAAAGCGCTCCAGCGCGGCAAAAGGTGTACGACGCTAACGCCGAGCGCGTCGCGCGGGTAACAGAATCCTACCCCGTCTGGAGCGCGCGAACGAACGCGAGCACCACGAGTGGGACCGCAACGATGACGTAGACGCGTAACAGCCATAACAAGAGCAACGTCGTACGGCTGAGTTTGCGCCGTGGCAGGCGATGTTGCATCGCGCTACTGCGCTGCGCGGGTTCGAGTGCGTCGAGATCGACGTCAAGCAGGTTCATATGTTGGTCTCGTTACGTTGCAGCGAATTGCTGACGGATGGTGAGCACGGCGTAAACTGCCCCGATGAGCGAGATCCCGACCACGATCGCGCCGCCGAGCAGATTGCCCCATCTGCCGTTTGCAAGGTCGCCCATGATCTCGCGGTCATTGGCCAGCAGTAACACGAATAGCAGTGCCGGGGCCATGAGGAGCGTTGCGAGTACATTGACGGTAAGCGTGATCGCAAGCAGCGGAACGTGCGGTAGTAGCACGAACGTCGCCGCGAGCAACACCGAGACGAAGCTTGCGGCATAGAACAGCGCGCCTTGCGAGAACCGGCGATTGAGACTGCTGCCGGAGCGCGAAATTTCGCCGACGCCGTACGCGGAGCTGATGGAAATCGTCATGATCGCGACGACGCCTGCTTCGATGATGCCGAGCGCGAAGAGCGCGGCACCCGTGCTACCGATATACGGCCGCAACGCGGTCGCGAAATCCGCGCCGCCGGCGAAGGACGCGACGCCGATGTGATGCGCGAAGAGTGGCGCGCAGGCGATGACGGTGGCGACCGCCACGACGCTTGCGACCGTCGCGCCGAGGCCGGTATCGAGCCGGCCTTGCTGCAGATCCACACGGGTCAAGCCTTTGTCCACGACCGCGCTTTGGTGGAAGAATAACATCCACGGCGTGACCGTCGCACCGATGTTGGCAAGCACGAGCGTGAAGAAACGCATCGTGACGCCGCCCGGAATCGGACCCCATGTTCCGAGCGCGTGCGCGACCGCGGTGATGTCGGGGTGCGCGAAGAGCGCAGCGGGAATAAAGAGCAGATTCGCTGCTGCGAGCACGAGCGCGATGCGTTCCCAGGTAAAATAGCGCCGCGTGCTGACAGAGGCGATAAAAATAGCCACGCCGCCGGCGACGGCAATGCCCGCTGGTATCCCGAAATAGGCGGCGCCCGCGCGGATTGCGACGAATTCGGTAACGAGCGTAAGCAGATTGCCGACGAAGAGATCGGCGAGCGCAAAGGTGCCCCAGGCGCCGCCGAAGCGATCGAAGATAAGCTGGGCGTGGCCGCGATGTGTCGCGATGCCGATGCGCACGACCATTTCTTGAACGATATAGGCCATCGCGAACGTCAGGACGATGAACGGAATGAAGAAACCGATGCCGTTCGTCGCCCCCGTCGTGGCATAGGACAGCATGCTCGGCCCGTCGTTTTCGCCGAGCATGACGAGGATACCGGGGCCGGCGAGCAGAGCCAAGAGCCACAGCGGACGCTTCGCGTAGCGCACGCGAGCGATGCGAGCACGGTCGCCGGCGCGTAAGGCATCCTCGTCGGTAGGAAGCCACTCCGCCATGTGGGTCTCCGTCAGCGCATCGCTCACGCGTGCGCCGACACGACCGCGCAGTGAACGGCTCGCGCAGCGCCCTGAGTCAATTCGACCGTGTCCGGAGCGCCGCCGGACTCGAGCACCACGCGCATCCCGCTCTGGCGGACGGCCGCGCGCAATCCGGGCAAGACGCGCGCCGCTGCAAGGAACTTGACGATCTCCGGGTCCCGGTCGTCGATGCTCGTCACGACGACGCGCGTGCCGACGGGAACTTCGCAAAGGCGCACGGTGCTCTCGACCGGCTCGGGGACGTCGTCGTACGGAATGCGATGTCCGTGCGAATCGCATTCGGGCCGGCCCAGCATGTGCGCCAAGCGCAGCACGATGTCGTCGGAGACGACATGTTCAATGCGCTCGGCTTCGGCGTGGACCAGCTCGAGTGGAACGTCGAGCGATGCATGCAGGAACGTTTCCAAAATGCGGTGCCGACGGACCATGCGTACGGCGAGACCCAGTCCGCGTTCGGTCAAACGCAACGTATCGAGACGATTCGCCGACCGGTGGACGTAGCCGTCGCGTTCGAGGATACGCCGGAACTGACTCACCGACGAGCGCGAGATGCCAAGATAGCGTGCCAGGTCCGTACTGCGTACCGGAGCCGTCCGGCCGAGCTGGTAGACGGCTTTCAGATAGTCTTCGCGCGCGCGTTCTCGGGAGCGGTCGGTCACGTGTTTAGTATACTTCACAAAGGCGCATCTGAAAAGACCGCGCCGAGCCTACGCTGCGCCATGCGAGGAAGGGCGGCTTGGGCGGCTGAATGCCTTCGCTAATGGCAGATCAGCCGAACGCGACGACAGTGCCGCCGATCGAGATCGTCATGAGCGAGGTCGTCATCAATCTCGCCTACGTTGCGCACGCCCACTTGCGTGGCGCCGAAGAAGGCCAGCTAGCCACGCCACGGCTCGCAGACGCGGAGATCGCGATCGATGTGGCGGCGCGCGCGTATGAACGGATAGCGGCGAGGTTACCGGCCGACGAGCGCGCCGAGATCGCAAGGCTGCTCATCGATGTGCGTCTGACCTATGTCAAAAAGCGAGGCCTATGAGCCTCGTTTCTTACATTCGCAACGCCGGTACGCTCGGCCGGGGACGACAGACGTGACCGACGTTTTAGTGCTGAACTTTACGTATGAAGCGCTCAACATCACAAGCTTCCAACGCGCGGTCAAGCTGCTCTTTTCCGGTAAAGCGGAGGTCGTTCACGGTCGCTCGCAGGTGCTCAGTTCGCCGACGTACGAGATGCGGATGCCATCGATTATTCGTATGTTGTACTACATCCGGCGTCCGATGCAGAAAGTTGCGCTGACGAAGAAGAACATCTTATTGCGCGATGATTACCAGTGCCAGTACTGCAATCTGCGCGGCGAACGCCTCATGACGGTCGATCATGTGTTGCCGAAAAGCAAAGGCGGTCCGTCGACATGGGAAAATTTGGTGTGCGCGTGCATGCGCTGTAACAATCGTAAAAATAATCGCACGCCCGAGCATGCCAACATGCCGCTGCGCCGTAAGCCGAAGGCGCCGAAATATATTCCGTGGATCCGCGTGAAACGCAATACCCTCCCCGGCGAGTGGCATAAGTTTCTCTTCCTATATAACGTTTCGATCGACGAGCACGTCGAATAACGCGCACTGCGGACCGGCGGGTATCGCGGCATGGCGGTGGAATGTCAACGGCCGTGGATCAAAGTCGGACGCCGTACTTCGATGTCCTGCTCGATTATGTTGACTCCGGTGTGATCCCGTTCCACACTCCCGGCCACATGCAGGGCAAGGGAATGGATCGCGAGCTACGCGACTTCCTGGGCGATAACGTTCTCGCGATCGATCTCACGCAGATCCGCGGGCTCGACGACCTGCTGCAGCCCGAAGAGGCGATCGCGCAAGCGCAAGCGCTAGCGGCGGACGCATACGCCGCCGATCGCACGTTTTTCCTCATCAATGGTTCCACGAGCGGCAATCAGATCATGATGATGACCGCGCTCAACCCCGGCGAAAAGATCGCGTTGCCGCGCAACGCGCACAAGAGCGCGATGGGCGGTCTCATCATGAGCGGCGCGCAACCGGTCTGGATGAAGCCTGAAGTCGATACCGGGCTGCACATGGATCACACGGTCACGCCGGCGACGGTGCGCGCGACCTTCGCCGAGCATCCCGACGCGAAGGCCGTGTATATCGTCAGCCCGACGTATTACGGTGTTGCGGCGGACCTGGCGGGGATCGCCGAGGTCGCACACGCGCATGGCGTGCCGCTTCTCGTCGATGAAGCGTGGGGACCGCATTTTCATTTCCATCCCGCGCTGCCGGCTGACGCGCTCGAAGCCGGTGCCGACATGTGCATCAATTCGACGCACAAGATGCTCGGCAGCCTTTCGCAAACCGCGATGCTCCACCAAAAGGGCGACCGCATCCGCGTCGATCGGCTTAAAGCCGTCGTCAAACTTTTTCTCTCGACGTCGCCCAATCTCGTGCTCGTCGCATCGCTCGACGTGGCTCGGCGGCAGATGGCGATGGAGGGCCGTGCGCTGCTCTCGCACACGATCGAATTGGCGAACGATACGCGTCGCCGCCTCAACGGCATTCCCGGCATCTACTGCTTCGGCGAAGAGCAGATCGGCAAACCGGGCGTTTTCGATTTCGATCCGACGAAGATCACAATCACGGTCAAAGAGCTCGGCTACACCGGCTACGAGGCCGAAGAGATTCTACGTCGGCGCTATAATGTGCAATGCGAACTTGCCGATCTCTTTAATTGTCTTGCGCTCTTCACGATCGGTACGACGCAAGAAGCTGCTGATCGTCTCGTGTACGGCGTCAAAGAACTTTCGCGCGAAGATCGCCCGATCGACGTCTTCTCGCCTTCCGGCGTGCTGGAGCGGCGCCTGCGTACCGGAACGTACAACTTGCCGCCTGTCCCACCGATTCGGATGAATCCCCGCGACGCGTTTCTCGCGGCGACCGAACTCGTGCGATTCAAAGAAAGCGCAGGACGCATCTGCGCGGAGGTGATCACACCGTATCCGCCGGGGATTCCCGTTATTTCGCCCGGGGAAGAAATTACTGCCGCGATCGTCGACTATCTCGATCTCGAGAAGAAGGCGGGCGTGCGCATGCAGGGCCCATACGACTCGGAACTTCGGTCGATCCGGGTGGTACAGGAACTCCGTGTTCCCAGCAGCTAAGACCGACATCACGGTCGCCATGGGCTTCGGCCTTGCAACGACTGAATTTACGACGAGGATGTGCATTGGCCGTTAACGCCGAGACCCTCTCCGAGCAGCACAGCGAATTGACCAACCTGCTGGATATCTTTCCTCTCCCGATCCGGCAAGGGCTCGTCCGGCTCCCCACCTTCGAATCGCTCGTTGAAGTCGTCCTCGATCTCGGGCGTCCGCCCGAGGCTCGCTTTCCGGACGACTTCGTCTTTTTATCAGATACCGCCGTTACGTTCGAAGATCTCGCGCACGTGTGCTCGCGGCTTTCGCGGTTCGGTTCGGATAACCGCGCCGGTATCGAGCAAACGCTGCACCGCGTGAGCGCGATTCGCAATCGACAAAACCGTGTCGTCGGCTTGACGTGCCGGGTCGGCCGCGCCGTGTACGGCACGATCGATATTATCAGCGACGTCATCCGTGCCGGCAAATCCGTCTGCTTGCTGGGGCCGCCCGGTGTCGGTAAAACGACGATTCTGCGTGAATGCGCACGGGTGCTTTCGGAGGATCGCAAACGTGTCGTCGTCGTCGATACGTCCAACGAAATCGGCGGCGACGGCGATATCCCGCATCCCGGCATCGGACACGCGCGGCGCATGCAAGTCGCCGATGCCTCGCTACAACACAACGTGATGGTGGAAGCCGTCGAAAATCACATGCCCGAAGTCGTCGTGATCGACGAGATCGGCACAGAGATGGAAGCGATGGCCGCGCGCACGATCGCCGAACGCGGCGTACAGCTCATCGGTACCGCGCACGGCAAGACGCTCGAAAATCTGCTGATGAATCCGACACTCTCCGATCTGGTCGGCGGTATCAGCACGGTCACGCTCTCCGATGAGGAAGCGCGCCGCCGCGGGACGCGCAAGACGGTGCTGGAACGTAAGGCGCCGCCGACCTTCGACGTGCTCATCGAGATCAACGATCGTAATCGTCTGTCGGTCTATCAGAACGTCGCTGAAACCGTCGACGCGCTGCTGCGCGGGTATCAGCCGCAAGCCGAAGTGCGTCAGCGTCTGTCCGGCGGTGCAGTGCAAGTCGTGCAAGAGGCGACGCCGCTGCTCGCGCCCAAGCGCGCGCTCGTTCATAGCGCGTCGCCAAAATTGATCGCTGCCGGCACGCCCGAGTCGGAATTCGCGCAGGCGATGCGCGAAGCCGATATCGAGGAGGCGCCGGAATCGCGCGAGCAGCACGTTCTGCTCTTTCCCTACGGGGTTTCGCGCAATAAGATCGAGCGCGCGATCGCGAATCTCGGCGTCAACGCGTCGATCGCGCGCAAGTGGGATGACGCCGATGTCGTCCTCACGCTCAAATCGCTCGAGCGCAAAGATTCCGAAAAGCTCCAGTCGATCGCGACCGAAAACGTTCCGATCTACTCCATCAAGACCAATACGACGGCGCAAGTCATGAACGCGCTCAAAGATATCTTCGCCTTGCCCTCGATCGACGCCGAAGAGGTTGCGATCCGCGAAGCGAGCGAAGCGATCTACCGGGTGCTCTTGGATAGCAAACCCGTCGAACTGACGCCGCAGACGTCGTACGTGCGCCGCCTGCAGCACCAGCTTGCCGAACAACATCGCGTCATGTCGCGCAGCACGGGGATGGAGCCCAATCGCCGGCTCGTGCTCTTCCGCAACAACGACTTGCCGTACGGCACCGGAGCGTCCGCGTAAGCGCTTCGGCCCCCGGCACGTTCGTCACGATCGAAGGGATCGAGGGGAGCGGAAAATCGACGCTCCTCTCGGGCCTTGCGGCGTTGTTACGTGCGCGCGGACACGATGTCATCGCAACGCGTGAACCCGGCGGTACGCCGCTCGGCGACGCGCTGCGCGCGGTGTTCGTCACGCGGGGCATCGCGATCTCCGCGATGGCCGAAGCGTTCGTGGTCAATGCGTCGCGAGCGCAGCACGTGCAAGACGTGATCGAACCGGCGTTGCGCGCCGGTTCGGTCGTGCTGTGCGATCGCTTCATCGATGCGACGTTCGCATACCAAGGTTACGGTCGAGGTCTCGATCTCGCGGTCTTGCGCGCGCTCGTCGCGCACGCAACGGGCGGACGGATGCCGGACGTGACCCTGCTCGTCGACATCGACGTGGCGTCGTCGCATTCGCGCGTCGCGGCGCGTGCGCGCGCGTCGGGCGAGGCGATCGATCGTTTGGAACGCGAGGGCCCCGGCTTTCACGATCGCGTGCGCGCGGGGTACCTCGAACTCGCGCGAAACGACGTGCGCATCGCCGTGCTCGACGGCGCGCTTCCCGCAGAGGCACTGCTGGCGCGTGCGAGCGAGATCGTCGTCGCGGCGATCGGACGGGCCTAAATATCGTTTGTACCGATGCTTTTTAAGCGACGCTTCTTGACGCGATCGGGCCGAGCGCGTATCGTCGAACAACGACACGTTTTATGTGCGCCGTCGCTGCGCCGTCATGGAGCTACGCATGAAAGCCGTTCGAATTCCGGGCGCCGCATACGCCGCCTCCGAGAGCGTCGTACACTCAGCCGAACTCGTCAATATTCCCGCGCGGCTCGAGCGCCTACCGATGACTGCGTATCAACGCAAGATATTCGCCAACATCGCGACGGCGTGGCTCGCCGATCAGGTCGACGTCGCGCTCTTGACGTTTCTGCTCGGTTCGATCGTCATGACGTTCGGGCTGACTCCGGTGCAGGCCGGGTTGCTCGCCGCGATGACGTTCGCCGGGCAACTCGTCGGAAACGTCGTTGCCGGGCTCACCGCCGATCGCTTCGGCCGCCGCGTCGTTTTTCAGATAACGATGGTCGTTTGGGGACTCGCGAGCTTTGCGGCGGCCGGTGCGTGGGGTCTCGGCGCGCTGATGGTCTTCCGGCTGTTCATCGGCGTCGGCGTCGGCGGCGCGGCGCCCGTCGCTCAGGCCATGGTATCGGAGTTGCTGCCGGCCGCGATCCGCGGCAAATACATCGCGTTCATAGAGGGATTTTGGGCCGTCGGCTACGTCGTATCGGGCGCGATCAGCTTCTTCGTACTGCCGCACTTCGGTTGGCGTGCGGTATTCGTCGCGGTCGGGATGCTTTCGCTCGTCGTCTTCGTCGTGCGGCGTGGATCGTTGCGAACGCCGGAACGGGCGCCGCCTTCAATCTCGGCGCGGCCGCGTTCTGCATCGCAGCCGTTCTCGTGTTGACGCTCGGCGTCGAGACGAAGGGTCGTATTCTCGAGACCGTGTCGGCCTGAGAAGGTAACGATGCCCTCGTCTTTCCACGCCACCGATGCAGCGAATTACGAACGGCTGATGGGGCGCTGGAGCCGTCGTCTCGCCGTCCCGTTCATCGAACACGTCGGCATCGCGGACGGCGAACACGTGCTGGAAGCGGGTTGCGGTACGGGCAGTCTGACGTTCGCGCTCGGGCGCGCCGCGCGTCTCGCGAAGCTCACGGCAATCGATTACGCAAATGTCTACGTCGAAGCCGCCCGTGCGCGCAACGATACGGCCAACGTGTCGATCGAACAGGGCGACGTGTGTGCGTTGCAATTCGACGACGCCTCCTTCGACCGTAGCCTATCGCTGCTCGTACTGCATTTCGTTCCGCAGCCCGAACGCGCCGTCGCGGAAATGCGACGCGTAACGCGTCCCGGAGGAACGGTCGCCGCGGCGGTGTGGGACGCGGCCGGCGGCATGCCGGCGCAGCGCATGTTCTGGGACACCGCGGCGATGCTCGACGAGTCGGCGCTCGCAGCGCGGGCGCAGGCCTTCTCGCGGCCGGTCGTTCGCGCCGGCGGCCTCGTCGCTCTCTGGCGTGACGCGGGCTTGCTGGATATCGACGAGCGTACGCTCGTCATCCGCATGGATTACGCCAGCTTCGACGATTACTGGTCGCCGCTGCTCGGCGGCGAGGGCGGCCCCGCTGCGTATCTGGTCACGCTCGACGCGCAGCGCCGCGAACTGCTCGAGGGGCACGTCCGATCGGCCTATCTGGCCGGTTCGAGCGACGGCGCGCGGTCCTTCACGGCGGCCGCCTGGTCCTGTCGCGGCACCGTGCCCCCGTCACGCATCGCGACAAATTAACTTTTTTCGCAGCGCTTCGGCGACGGCCGGCCATTCGTCGTCGACGATGCTGTAGTAGACGCTGTCCCGGTTGCGGCCGTCGGGATAGAGCATGTGCTTGCGAAAGTATCCCTCCTCGCGCGCGCCGAGCTGCAGCACGGCGGCACGCGAGCGCGCGTTATCAGCGTCGACTTTGAGCTCGACCCGGCGATAGCGCAGCGTTTCGAAGGCGTGCCGCAATAACAGCCATTTCGATTCCGTGTTGACCGGCGTGCGCTGGACGCCGAGTGCGAGCCACGTGAAGCCGATTTCGAGGCGGCGATGTTCCGGTTCGATCGCGTGGTACCGCGTCGAACCGACCGCTCTCGCGCTCGTGCGCTCGACGATCGCAAATGGAAGCGCGAGGCCGGCGCTTTCCAGGCGCAGCGCGTCTTCGACGAACGCTCGCATCGAGCCGTCCGTATGATGCGCCGATGGAAGCCAGCGCCAGATTTCTCCACTCGATCCGGCCGCCTGCAACTCGTCCACATGTGTGAGCGACAGCGGTTCCAGCCGCACGTATGTGCCGGCTAAAATGACGCGTTGTAAATCGACTCTCGCCATCGGGACGCCTTTCGCGCTGACGTTCGCCAACTCCGTATGACGCTCTGTGTGCGGTGCGCGTGATTCCGGCCGTTCATGCGTCACGCCGATAGAACGCTGCCGATCGTAACGGAAACGCGTTGCGGCGCGGAGCGAGCGCACGACGAGTCACGCTTCGATCTATTCCTCGGCAGCTTCGTGTCGGCGTTCGCGTCCCGCGCGAACGTATGCGACGATACGCTCTTTGAGGCCGGGGCCGTGCAAGGCGCTCCGTACGAGAGCCGCCATATCGGCGTCACGATGATCGTCGATGGTCAGGGCGCGCAGCGCTTCGCGGGCGTCCGCCGGCAGCGGCCGGATCGTCGCGACGATTTCAGCGATGATGGAGGGCCAGCGCGACCGCTCCGCAACGTGCGTCGCTAATCCGCACGCGAGTGCCTCGGGTCCGGCCAGCGTGCGATTCGCGCCCAGCATATCGTGCGCTCGCGCGGCGCCGACACGGTCGGCCAGGCGCCTCGTCCCCAGTGCGATGCCGAATTGCCAGCCGGGCATGCGGAAGCGCGTTCCCGCTTCGGCGATACGATAGGCGCACGCGGCAAAAATGTCCGCTCCCGCACCGATGGCATTTCCGTGAGCGCATGCGATCGTCGCGAACGGTGCATGGTATAACCGTTGCAGGAGCGTCTCGATCCGAAGAAAGCGCAGCACGAGCGCCGCCTCGTCTTGCGACTCGATGTTCGAAAGATCGAAACCGCCGCAGAAGTTATCGCCGCTTCCCGCAATGACGAGCGCGCGAATATCGGCTATGTGCGCCGTGTCATCGAACAACGCGAGAAAACGCGCGACGATGTCGGAATCGAGTGAATTTGCACGATCCGGGCGATCGAGCGTTACGCGCAGAATCGCTTCGGTACGCTTGACGCGGAGCGGTGATGGAGCCGCTGCGGTAACGTCCTCGTGCATGCGCCGGTCTTCGCAGGTAGCCCGTCGCATCTCCCGCGATCGTTCTGAAAGTCTCACCATCCGGTACGTTGCGGGTTGCTCGTCAGGTGATGGCGGGAATGACCGGACACGGCGATGCAACGACCGCTCATGCACGATGTGATGCCATTGCGAACCGACCTCATGTCGCGGGCGCGTGCGGTGGCCAAGCACGTCGCGCCGTTAGCTGCAGAAACCGATCGTACGGAAGCGTATCCGTGGTCCAGCGTCGAGGCGCTGCGAGCGGCAGGACTCATGGGGATGACGATTCCGCTCGAGTACGGCGGCTTAGGCGCGAGTTATTTCGATGCCGTGTGTGTCATCGAAGAGCTTTCGAAAGTATGCGGCGCGACCGGGCGCATCACCGTCGAATCGAATATGGGCGCGATCGGCGCGATCATGCACTACGGAACGCCGGCACAGAAACGACTGGCTTCGAGCTTGGTCTTGGCAGGCGATAAGCCGGCGATCTGCATCACGGAGCCCGAGGCCGGAAGCGCGGCTTCAGAGATGACGACGCGAGCGGATCGCCGCGGCGACGCGTACGTGATCAATGGAAAGAAGCACTGGATTACAGGCGGTGGGATTTCCAAGCTGCATCTCATTTTCGCGCGCATATTCAATGAAGACGGCACGCATCGCGGCATCGGTGGATTCATCGTGGTGAGTACGCAACGCGGAACGCCCCGGGGCTTAATCGTGGGGCGGCGGGAACCGGCCATGGGAATTCGCGGCATTCCGGAGACCGAGCTGATCTTCGATAACCTCGAAGTACCGGTCGAGATGGTACTCGCCGCATCCGACGAGCCGGAACGCGGCTTCGCAAGGCTCATGGAGGCGTACAACGCGCAACGCGTCGGCGCGGCTGCGGTCGCGCTCGGCATCGCCGAGGGCGCGTTCGATCTGGCCCTCGCGCACGTAAAGGAACGCCAGCAATTCGGCCGGCCGATCTGCGAATTTCAGGGACTGCAGTGGATGCTCGCCGACATGTCGATCGCGCTGTCGGCTGCGCAAGCCCTCGTCTATGCGGCTGCGCGCAGCGGCAGCGGTGAAGCGAACTTTCCCGATATGCTCGCGGCCGCGCACGCAAAAGTGCTCGCCGCCGACACGGCGATCAGCGTGACGAATAACGCTTTGCAGCTCTTCGGATCGGCGGGTTATTCGCGCGATCGGCCGCTCGAACGCATGGTGCGCGATGCGCGCATGTTCACGATTTCGGGCGGTACCGCGCGAGTGCTCCGAACCCAGATCGCGAGCCGGCTCCTCGATCGCAAACTGCCGCAAACGCGAGACGGCTACGCGGCGCTTTAACATCTATGGAAGAAACTTCCTTAATGGCGGGCAAGCGAACGTGATATACTCATTTTTGGCCTAGCTAGTCTTACATGTGGGACTATCTCGGTTGTTGACGTCGCACTACCGTGATGGAGGCCATATGTTCGCTCGCCGACTCGCTTCGTTCGGTGTGACTGCCGCGTTGTTTCTCTCTCTGGGCTTCGCGGCCGCGCTCGGTCAGGGGACGCCCGAAAGCGCACCCGGCGGCGACGTCAGCGGCGATACCATTTTGATCGGGCAGACCGCCGCGCAGTCGGGTCCGAATGCGCCGACCGGCGAAGCGAAATGGGGCCTGCAGACGTATTTCGATTACGTCAACGCGCACGGCGGCGTCGCCGGCAAGAAGGTCAAACTCGTGAGCTACGACGACGGCTACCAGCCTTCGCAAACGACGGCGCTCGTGAAGAAGCTGGTCTATGAAGACCACGTGTTCGCAATCGTTGGCAGCGTCGGGACGCCGACCAATGGCGCCGTCTATCAAACGCTCAACGACAGCGGCGTTCCGCTCGTCGCGATGTCGACCGGCAGCCCGATTTTCTATGCGCCGACGCGCAAATTCGTCTTTCCGGCGTGGCCTCTTTACAGTACGGACGGCAAGACGATGGGCGAGTTCGTGAAGCGGCATTTCCCGCGCGAATCCGTCGCGATCATCTATCAAGACGATGCGTTCGGCAAACCGATTCGTGACGGCGCCTTGAGCGAGCTCGGCCGGCCCGCCGACATGCTGCTGACGTACGTGCCTTCGCAAGTCGATTTCAGCAGCGACGTCATCAAGCTCAAATCGGCCGGGATCAAGGTCGTGATCTTCGCCACGATCGCGACGCCGGGCGCGCAGATCATGAATCAAATGGCGAATCTCAATTACCATCCGACGCGCGTTTTGACGTCGTCATCGTGCGGATACACCGATATCTTCAAAACGATCCCTTCGCTCGACGGCACGTATTGCAGCGCGTTCCTCCCGCCGCCGGGCAGCCGCGATCCGCGTTGGACGACCTTCACGCAGGCGATGGGCCAGTATGCGCCGACGCACGCCGCGGAGATCTATGCGGCGTGGGGCTGGCTCTCGGGCGAAGTCGCCGTGGCCGGACTGCGTGCCATCAAAGGACCCATTACGCGGGAGAAATTCGTGACCGCGCTCGATGGGATGCGCAACTTCGATACGATGGGCGGACGTCTGAGCTACAGCGCCGGTGCGCACGACGGCATCTGTTGTCAGTTCATATGGCAAGCGAAGGGCGGCCATTGGACCGTCATGCCCGACAAACCGTTCGACGGACTCGCTAAAAAGTAAAGCCGAGCCGCTATGGATCCGGGCTTCTATCTCCAGATCGTGGTCGCGGGGCTCGCACAGGGCAGCCTCTATGCGCTCGCGGCTCTCGGGCTCGTCGTTATCTACAACGCGAGCTACGTGGTGAACTTCGCTCAAGGCGCTATGGGTATGACCGCCACCTATGTCGCGTGGGTATTACTCAACAGCCTCGGCCTTCCGTACGCGCTCGCATTTTTCGGGGCGCTCGTCGCCGCATTCGCGCTCGGTGCGATCGTTCAAGCGCTGCTCTTACGGAGGCTGCTGGAAGCGTCGGCAATGACGCAGGTCGTCGTCACGCTCGGGCTCTTCATGTTCCTCGAAGGCGTGCTCGGTCTCGCGTTCGGCTACAACCCGCGGCCGATGCCGCAGGCGCTCACGATCTCCCCTGTCGTTCTGGGGGGCATCGTTTTGCGTCCGCAAGATCTGCTCGCGCTCATCGTACTCGTCGTGCTCGGGCTCGCCCTCGCAGCTCTTTTCAACCAAACCAAAATCGGAATGGCGATGCGCGCGATCACGCAAAACGCGTACGCCGCTCGTCTGATGGGTATCCCGGTGAGCGGCGTGCTTTCGCTCGCGTGGGGCATCGGCGTCCTATTGGCAGCTGTCGCTGCAATTCTCGCAGCGCCTGTCACGTCCGTCACGCCCAACATGATGGACACGATCATCGTGTACGCGTTCGTGGCGGCGATTCTAGGCGGATTCGGCTCGCTCGTCGGTGCGGTCGTGGGCGGACTCGTGCTCGGGATCATCAACAATTTCATCGACGCCTTTCTCGCCCCGGAATTGAGCTTGACGATCGTCTTCGGACTGTTGCTCGTCGTACTCTACGTGAAACCGGACGGACTCTTCGGCCGCGCAACCGTGCAGAAAGTTTAGCGTGGAGGTCGCAACGCGCGCGGGCATGCGAGGGCCGGCGAAAGCGATCGCATCGCCGCGGACTTTGACGTTCGTCGCATGCGCGCTCGCGGCACTGTTGCCGCTCGCGCTCGCACACCTCAACGGCCAGGTGTACTGGCTGTTCGTCATCGGCGAATTTTTCATCTACGCCGTCGTCGCAATCAGCCTCGATCTCTTGATGGGGCGAACAGGACAAATCTCGCTCGGACAGAGTGGCTTTTTCGCCGTCGGCGCGTATACCGCCGCAATACTGAATGCGCGACACGGTGCCGACATGCTGGTCGCGACCATCGCGGGCGGATTCGTAGCTGCTCTTGCGAGCCTCGTGCTGGGCTTTCCCGCCGCCCGGCTACGCGGACACTATCTGGGTATCGTGACGTTCGGCTACGGGATCGCCGTCGCGCAGATCGCGTTGAAGTGGGACGCGCTGACGGGGGGCGATCAAGGCATCCACCTGCACCCGGCGAGGTTACTCGGAATCGACGTTGCGAGCCCGTTGCGCATGTACTACGTCGCGCTCGTGGCACTCGTGGTCGTGTCTTTTCTGGTTTGGAATCTCACGCGCTCACGGCTCGGGCGGGCGTTCGCAGCCGTGAAAGATTCGGAGCTCGCGGCGGCAGCGATGGGCGTACAAGTGGCGCGCACCAAAGTGCTCGCCTTCATCTGCAGCGCGTTCCTGGCGGGCATCGCGGGCGGCCTCTACGCGTTTCTCACGGCCTTCATCGCACCCGAAGATTTCGGGATCGAGCAAGCCTTGCTGTTCTTCGCGATGGTTGTGATCGGGGGCATGGGTTCGCTACCGGGAGCGATCGGCGGCGCGTTGATCGTCTTTAGCGTGCAGCATGCGGCATCGACGGTCAGCGGTCTGTCGCTCGCCATTCTCGGCGCAGTCATCGTCGTTACGGCGCTCTTCGTGCCGAACGGTCTGCGCAACGTGCTGACGCGTCTGCGCGGGAAACGCGATGAGGCTCCATGCTGAGCGTCCGCGGTGCGACCGTGCGATTCGGGGGTCTCGTAGCCGTGGACCAGCTCGATCTCGACATTCCGCAGCGAGGTGTGTTCTTACTCGTCGGTCCGAACGGCGCCGGTAAAACGACGCTCATCAACGCGCTCACGCGTCTGAGCCCGCTCAGCGCGGGGACCGTGATGCTCGACGGAACCGACATCATGCGCTTGCACCCGCACGATATCATCCGGCACGGTATCGCGCGCAGTTTCCAGAAGGCGGAATTGTTCGGCAGCCTCTCGGTCATCGAGAACCTCATGGTGGGCCTGCATGCGTCCGGCACGTCGAACATCGATGCGGCGTTCATGCCGCCCTGGGTCCGCGCGCAAGAACGCCGGGCGCGCGAGCGCGCTTACGCGCTGTTGGAACGGCTCGATCTCGCACGCGTGTGTCGCGCGTTGCCGGCCAGCTTACCGTACGGCTACCAGAAATTGCTCGATGTCGGCCGGGCGCTCGTCTCGGAACCGAAGCTCTTACTCTTGGACGAGCCATTCGCCGGGATCACGAGTGACGAAGCGCCTCGGTTGATCTCGTGCATCGTCGAAGCGGGAAAGCGTTGCGCCGTGTTGATGGTCGAACATCATTTGGAACTCGTCCTCGGCATCGCCGAACGCGTGACCGTCATGAATTTCGGTGCCAAGATTGCGGAGGGTCCGCCTCACATCGTCCGCGACGATCCCGAAGTGATCCGTTGCTATCTCGGTACCGGGCGGCAAAAAACCGATGCGATCGCGGCATGCTAACGCTTCGTAACGTCAGCGCGTCCTATGGTGCGGTCCGCGCGCTGCGCGATGTGAATATCGACGTACCCGACGGAAGCGTCGTCGCGCTGCTCGGTGCGAACGGCGCCGGAAAGTCCACCACCCTCAAAACGATCTCCGGCATCGTGCACGCCTCGCACGGCGATATCGTCTTCGACGGTACGGCGATACATCGGCTCTCGCCAGCGGAGATCGTCCGGCGCGGAATCGTTCATTGTCCGGAGGGACGCCAAGTATTCGCGGGTTTTTCCGTGCGTGACAACTTGCTCGTCGGAGCGTATGCGCGCGGCAGACGCAAGCAGATCGATCGCGTTCTCGATATCTTTCCCGCGCTGCGCGATCGTTTGCGACAACAGGCCGGCACGCTTTCCGGCGGCGAGCAGCAGATGCTCGCAATCGGGCGCGCTCTGATGGCCGAACCGCGTTTGCTGATGCTCGACGAACCGAGTCTCGGCTTGGCACCCGTGATCGTCGAGCATATCTTCGACATCATCTCGGGACTACGCAAAGCCGGCGTGGCGGTTCTGCTCGTCGAGCAGAACGCGATGCTGGCGTTAGAGCTCGCCGACTGGGCGTACGCCCTTTCACACGGCGAGGTCCGGCTTTCCAATGCGGCTTCCAAGCTGCGCAGTACCGATGCGATTCGTCACGCCTACCTCGGCGCCGCCGTTTCTTGACACGCCGGCGTCGCCTACTTTCTACTTGATCACTGATTTCGACGTATAGGAGCATCTCATGATCCGCAACACATGGTACGTAGCCGGGCTCACGCGCAACTTTAAGTTCCAATTGGAAAAAAAAGTCATCGCCGGTCGTGCGATCGTCATGTGGCGGTCGCCGGACGGGCAGGTCGTCGCCTATGACGGCCGTTGCTGTCACAAGCGTTTTCCCCTTTGGGAAGGCAAGTTGCTCGCTGACGGTACGTTGCAGTGCGGGTATCACGGCTGGTGCTACGATTCATCGGGCGCGTGCGTCAAGATGCCGAATCAACCCGGCGTTGCGATCACGCCAGCAGCGCATCTCACCGCGTATCCGGTAATCGAACAAGACGGCCTGGTCTGGCTGTGGCCCGGCGAGCCGACGCTCTCATCGAGCATCAAAGCGCCGCGTATCGCCGAACTTGCCGACCCGAATTATGAAGCGGTCATTTCCGAGCCGATCTACGTGCGCGCGAACTCGCGGCTGTTACTCGAAAATCTGCTCGACATCACGCATTTCTTTCCGCTGCACGACGGCAACATCGGTGACCTCGAGAACTCGCGCATCCCCGTCGGCCTGCGTGAAGAGACGGTCGACGGAAACTCGATGGTGATGACGACGCGCAACGTTTCGAACTATCAGCTTCCGCCGTCGTACAAGCGTTGGTTCGATCTCGATGTGGTCGATCGCGATCACACGCACGCGATGCTGAGTCCCGGTATCGTGCGCGTGCAGCTGCGCGTCGCTCCGCCCGGCAAACTGGGAACGTCCGAGGAGAAGGGCTACGTTCTCTGCCACACCGATACGCCCATCGACGACGAACATTTGGTATGGCACTGGATCATGATCGCGAAGGCCGGCGCGCGCTTTCCCGCCGACCCGTCGATGACGCTCGTGCAAGGGATGGCGCTCGAGTTTCCGCCCGTCGTCGCCGACGACGAGTGGGCGCTTGCGGAGCAGCAAAAGATGCTCGAGTTTCCCGAGGAGCTGCCGACCGGCAAACGCTACCGCGAGACGAATATCCGAACCGATATCGGCGTGGTGCACGCACGGCGCGTTCTCTCTCGCATGGAAAAGGCGGAGGGCAACGAGCTCTACGGCAGTCCGGCGGCCACGCTCGAGATGGCCACGCATCTGCCGGAATCGGTGCTGTCGATGGAACGTGCGGGCGTATGAAGCCGCTACCGGGCGCGCCGGTTAGCCGCTGATGCGCGTCGTCGTCGATATGTTGATGTGCGTCGGCAACGCCCACTGCATGGTTGCCGCGCCGGAAGTCTTCGAAGTGCAAGACGATGGCTCGCTCCTACTCTTGCAAGAACACCCGGCCGACGACTTGCTCGAAAAAGTAGAAGAAGCGGCGCGTCTGTGCCCGGCTCAGGCGATTGCGATCGAAGGCTGACGTGAGGGCGATGGACTCCGTCGTCGTCGTCGGCGCTTCGCTTGCGGGGCTCAGTTCCGCGCACGCATTACGCCGAGCCGGATTCTCCGGGCGGCTCACGCTCGTCGGCGCCGAAGCGCGGCGACCGTACCAGCGGCCGCCGCTCTCCAAGGGCGTGCTCGGCGGTGAGGTGTCGGTGGAGCGCTGCGACTTGCGCGTCGACGACGCGCTGTGCGCGGTGTGGCGACTCGGTGTTGCGGCCGTGAGACTCCATAGCGCCCCGCGAGAAATCGAACTCGAAGGCGGCGAGCGCATCCCCTTCGACGGAGTCGTGATTGCAACCGGTGCTCGCGCTCGCCGGCTACGAGCGCTCGACGAAGTCGCCGACGTGTTTACGTTGCGGAACATGGACGATTGCATCGCCATCCGCGAGCGTTTGGACCGCGGCGCCCAGCACGTTGCCATCATCGGTGCCGGGTTCATCGGTTGCGAAGTTGCGGCGACGTTGCGTAAACGCGGGGTCGGCGTGACGCTTCTGGACATCGACGCGGTTCCGATGCAACGGGTGCTCGGCCGCGAACTCGGCGGCGTCGCGCTCGCTCTGCATCTCCGGCATGGCGTGCGGATGGAAATGGGTGTCGGCGTTCGCAACGTCCTAGCGGTCGACGGCGCCAAGCGGCTCGTCCTCAGTGACGGTCGCATGGTCGACGCGGATATCGTGATCGTCGGCGTCGGCGCAGAACCGGTTTCGGAATGGCTCGAAGGTTCGGGAGTCGCTCTCGACAACGGCGTCGTTTGCGATAGCGCCTGCGCCGTCGTCGGCATCGATAATGCCGTCGCCGCGGGAGACGTCGCACGTTGGCACAATCCGCTCTTCGGCGCGATGATGCGCACCGAGCATTGGGACAACGCCATCGCTCAGGGCGAAGCTGCGGCGCGCACGTTGCTCGCAGCGCCGGGAACGGCCAAAGCGTATTCGAGCGTGCCGCTGTTTTGGTCCGATCAGTACGACGTCAAGCTCCAAATGGTCGGCTCGCCACGCGCAGACGACGAGATGCATGTAATCGAGGGCGCGCTCGACGCACGCCGGTTCGTCGTCGCTTTCGTACGGGGCGGCCGAGTGGTCGGAGCGTTCGCGCAAAACAGCGCAAACCGGATCGCGACGTATAAAACGCTGATCCAAAAGAGACTCGGTCTCGAGGCACTGGGCTTACCCGTGGCCGGCGCGAGTTGACCGTGGAATCGCACATGACGAAACCTCTCGCAGGCTTGCGCGTGCTGGAATTCGGGCACATCGCGGCCGCTCCGTTCGCCGGAATGCTCTTAGCCGATCTGGGGGCCGAAGTCGTGAAGGTGGAATCGCCCGAAGGGGACGGCATGCGCTCATGGCCGCCGATCGCCGAAGGTGCCGACGGCGACCAGTTCAGTTATAATTTTGCTTCACTGAATCGAAACAAGCAGAGCATCCGCGCCGATCTCAAGGATCCCGAACAGCTCGCGCGCGCGTTCGAGCTCTGCAGGGCGGCCGACGTGCTGATCGAGAATTATCGGCCGGGTGTGATGCAGCGGTTGGGCCTGGGCTTCGACGATGTCTCGGCCCTTCGCTCGAACATCGTCTATTGTTCGATTTCGGGATACGGACAATCGGGACCCTATACGAAGCGCGGCGCGTTCGACGTCGTCGTGCAAGCGATGTCGGGTTTGATGAGCGTGACCGGAGACGAAGACGGACCGCCGGTCAAATGCGGAGTGCCGGTCGGGGACTTTACCGCCGGACTTTACGCCGCTTACAGTATTCTCGCGGCCCGGCTCGTCGCCGAACGGGAAAACCGGGCGGTGCACTTAGATTGTTCCATGCTCGACTGTCTACTCGGGATATCGGCATTGCAAACGAGCGAGTATTGGGGTACCGGCGTGGCTCCGCGGCGGCTCGGCTCGCGGCATCCGCGTAACGCGCCCTATCAAGCGTTCGACGCGAGCGATGCGCCGTTCGTCGTCGCGGCCGGCAACGACCGGTTGTGGTGCGCCGTCTGCGAAGCGACTGATAACGGCGCATTGCTTGATGATCCGCGCTTCGCGAGCGTAACGAGCCGCGCGAAATATCAGCGCGAGCTCGCTCGCATCCTACAAGCGTCTTTTGTGCAGCGGACGGCCGCTGAGTGGATCGATACGTTCGAGCGTCACGGGGTCCCATGCGGACCGGTCAATACGTTCGCCGACATCCTTGCCGATCCACACGTTCGCGAGCGGCATCTCATCCACGACGTACCGTGGCCCGGCGGTGAAACGCAAACGGTCGGCTATCCGGTCCGCTTCAACGAAACCTCCGTGGACGTATACGCGGCTCCGCCCAAGCTCGGCGAACACACCGACGACGTGTACGCACGCTGGACCGCCGCTCGTACGACGGCGCGATGAAAGACGACTTCAACGGGCTTTCGTCCGTCGCTCGTGCGTTGACCGTGTTGGAAGACGTCGGCTTGGCGGGAAATCGAAGCCTTGCGGAACTCGTCCAGCGCACGCAGCTCCCCAAGTCGACGCTGATGCGGTTACTCGCGTCGCTGATCGATCTCGGTTTCTTACAGCGAACCCGGCACGGGCGTTACGCCGTGTCGCTCAAGATGTGGCGCATCGGTTGCGGCGCGATTGAACAGGATTCCATTCGCGACGCCGTCATACCCGCTCTGCGCACGATCGTCGAGCAAACGCGCGAGACTGCGCTCTATGCCGTGTATGAGGACGGGTACGCCGTGTACGTCGAAAAATGCGAAGGCTCGCATCCGATTCGGGCGTACGCATCGGTCGGAGGTCACTCGCCTGCGTACGCGACCGCTACGGGCAAGGCGCTTCTCTCGTGGCGCGAAGCGCCGGAAATCGAAGCGGTCGCTGCGCGGGCGGAGGCAATCACCGCGGCAACGCTACGCGGCCGTGCGATCGTCGACGAATGTTCCGCCGTTCGCGCCGCCGGCATCGCGGTCAACCGGGGCGAATGGAGGGAGGGCGTGTGGGGTATCGCTGCCCCCGTATTCGGCCGCGCCCACAACGTCGTCGCAGCCGTCGGCGTATCGGGACCACGCGAGCGGATCGAGCCGAACATCGATGCCTGGTCCCTTCAGATACGCGACGTCGCGCGCGCTCTCTCAGTCGCGTACGGGGCTATCGACCGCGCTTCGTAACGTGCTGCTATTCGCCGCCCGCGCTGACGATCGCGATCGGGACAGCGCCTTCGAAAGCACGCGCAGGTGCGGCGGTAGCCTCGCAGGCGCAGCGGATCTCACCGCGGGCCGCGAATCGAATCGGTCATGATCGGAATCGAAGGGCGCTTCGACGTCGTCGGCGCGCAAGCGCCTTTGGCGTACTTTTCCAGCCTCGATCCCATGCGTCTCGCCCACGGCTATCTTTTTACCGGTAACGCCGGCGTCGGCAAGAAAACGTTTGCGCGGCGCTTCGCGCAATCGCTGCTCTGCGAGACACCCAAGGCGACGCTGCTCGGCTATTGCGAGCGCTGTGCCGGGTGCCGATTGTTCGTCGCGAACACGCACCCGGATTTCGTCGCCGCCGAAGGCACGATCAAAATCGGCAAAGACGGCGGCAGCGCGCTTCACGATGCCGAGCTCTCCGCACGTGACCTCGTCCGGGAGCTCTCGCTGCATGGCTATCGCAGCCGCTATCGCGTCGTGCTCCTGGGCGATGTCGCGTTCGCGACCAACGAGGCTGCCAACGCGTTATTGAAGTTCTTCGAGGAGCCGCCGCACGGCGTCGTCGTCATTCTGACGACGAGTGCGCCGGGCTCGCTGCTCGCGACGGTCCGTTCGCGCTTCGTCGATATCGCGTTTGCGCCGCTTCCCGTTGCCGACGTCGAGCGCGTACTCGTCGCAAGCGGCGTCGCGCCCGAGAAGGCGCGCCTTGCCGCGCACGTTTCGCTCGGGAGCATCGTGCGCGCGCGTGCGGTGCTCGATGAAGGCGAGGCCGGCGTGCGCGATGCGTCGTTCGCATGGTTCGCCGCTGCCGTCAGCGGCCGTCCCGCCGATGCCGCTTTCTTACAACTCGACGACCGGAGCCTGACCGGCGCGCAGAAGCGCGGCGCGGTCGGCGAACTCATCGAACTCGTGCGCGTCGCGGCACGCGACTGGGTGGCGCTCACGCTCGCGGGCGACGACGTGCCGCTCCTGGCAGCCGATCAGCGCGCGCGCATCGCCGCGCTTCCGACGCGCGATCCGAGGGGGCTCGTCGCCGTGCTCGCCGCGCTGAGCGAGACGGAACGTTTGGCCAATTCGAACGTCTCGGCCGGGCTCATCGTCGACTATCTCCGCGTCCAGTTATCGCCGCCCGCCGGGCGCGTCGCTCAGTAGAACCGGCCGTACGACGCATCGTCGTACATTTTCGCGAGCACGAGCGCAACGTACCCCGTGATCAGTGCTTTCACGACCGCGACGATCAATGAGAGCACGACGCCCGATGCGAAAATCGACGTCCCGAGCAACACGGGCGACAACCCGCTTATGATCAGCGTCGGCGCGATGGTGAACGCGAAAATATACAGCGCCGTTACGAGCGCCGTCGCAAGGACCGTGCGCTGAGCACGTTCGAACGCGCCGTTGAGTGCGGCCGCGCCCGGTAGGCCGCCGATCGCGGCGGCGGGGATCGTGTAGATGAAGAATCCGTAGGCCAAGAGCGTCAAGACGATCGCTCCGATCGGTCCTAACAGACCGCCGATGAGTCCCGCGACGTAGACGATGAAATTGAAACCGATGGCGGCGAGCAAAATGCTTCCCAGTTTGCGGCGTGCGTCATTCCAGGCGTCATCGAAGGGCGCGCGGCCGCGCCGCCAGGCCGTCTCGGCGACGATCAGCGCGACCGCAAGGCCGAAGGACGCGATCAATTGCGCCGCGAGCGCGGCGAGGCTCGAATTCGCCGAGCCGAGAAAGCCCCCGCCGGCGTCGGCCGGCATTACCATGAAGAGCAAAACTTGCGCGACCGCGGCAAGCAGCGGCGCGAGCGCGATCTGCGGATTGCGTGCGAAAAGCCCAAACGCGCGCACATAGGCGAGGAGATCGACCTTGCCTGCTTTGAGCGAGCGCAACGTTATGCGCGCGCGCCTGCTAGCGCTCGCCCGCAACCGCAGGTGCGCTTCGCCGGCAACGTTTCAATGATCTTCACGATGCCCGCTTTGACGCGGTCGTTATTGCCGGCGAACACTTTAAGGACTGCCTCGTGCGAGACGGGCTCTGTCCCCGGCAAGCCGACATCGTAATCGGTGATGAGCGAGATATTGACATAGCACATCTCGAGCTCGCGCGCGAGATAGCACTCGGGATATTGCGTCATGTTGATGACTTCCCAGCCGGCATCTTGAAACCAGCGCGATTCCGCGCGCGTGGAGAAACGCGGCCCTTGGATCACGACGATCGTCCCGGTTTCGTGGGTCGTCACACCGAGCGAGCGCAGCGCCGAGATCGCAATCGGCCGCATCTGCGGACAGTACGGATCGGAGAAACTCACATGCGTCGTGACCGGGCCGTCATAGAAGGTGTCCTTTCGGCCCGATGTGCGATCGACCACTTGATCGGCCACGACCATGTGACCGGGCTCGACTTCCTTTTTGAGCGATCCGCATGCGGTCGGCGCGATGATCCGTTCGATGCCGAGCTCCTTCATCGCCCACACGTTGGCTCGGTAGTTCACGACGTGTGGCGGGTACCGATGATCTCGACCGTGACGCGGTAGGAATGCGACGCGCTTTCCCGCGATCTCGCCGAGCGCGATCCGGTCGCTCGGCGCGCCGTACGGCGTTTCGATCCAGAACTCATGCGCGTTATCGAGTAACGCGTAAAATCCCGAGCCGCCGAAGACGCCGATCTCGGCACGATGTTTGCTCACGATCCCACCGTTACTCTTTGAAATCGCTCGGTTTGAGTTCTTCGATGAATTTGCGAAAGCGCTGCGATTCTTCGGCTTCGGTTTTCTTATCGCTTACCGTCTCTTCGAGCACGATCTTATCCGAAACGTAGATCGGCGCTTGCATGCGCAGTGCGAGTGCGATGCCGTCGGAGGGGCGCGCATCGATCTCTTGCGTATCGCCGTTGCTGCGCACGATCAGCTTCGCGAAGAACGTCGAATCTTTGATATCGTGAATGACGATCTGTTCGAGCGATGCGTGCAGCGACTCGAGCATCGTGCGCATGAGGTCGTGCGATAGCGGCCGGGGCACTGCCGTTCCCTCAAGTGCGAGCGCGATCGCGGTTGCTTCAAACGGCCCAATGAGAATCGGCAGGAATCGCTTACCTTCGAGGTCCTTTAAGATGACGACGGGATCGTGGGTCAGCAAGTCGATGCCGAGCTTGTCGACCTTCATTTGGCGCACCCCACAAAGTGCTACGCGTCCAGGTCGATTCCTTGCCCCACGCGAACGCACGGCGGCGCTCCTATGGCACTCTCATGCGGAATCGTCGGCCTTCCCAACGTCGGTAAGTCGACGATCTTCAATGCCGTAACGCGCTCCGCGCAAGCGCTCGCTGCAAATTATCCGTTCGCGACGATCGAACCGAACGTTGGCGAAGTCGGCGTTCCCGACCCGCGCTTGCGTGTGCTCTCCGATATCGTACGCGCCCGGCGCATCGTCAACGCCACGATGCGTTTCGTCGATATCGCGGGACTGGTGCGCGGGGCGAGTTCGGGCGCGGGACTGGGGAATGCCTTTCTCAGCCATATCCGTGAGACCGACGCCGTCGCGATGGTCGTTCGATGTTTCGAAGACGACGACGTGACGCACGTCGAGGGCGGCCCCGATCCCCTGCGCGACATCGAAATCGTCAACATCGAGATGGCCCTCGCCGATCTACAGACGCTCGCGAAGCGGCTCGACAAACTCGAACGCGAGGGACGCGTCGATCCGAAGATCGCACCGCGGGTTGCGGCCGCCAGACGTTTGAAAGCGGCGCTCGAAGAGGGCATTCCCGCGCGCACGTTCCCCGCGGATTCGCTGGAACGGGATCTCGCTCGCGAGTCCTACCTCCTTACGGCGAAGCCCCTGCTCTACGTCGCCAACATCGACGAAAACCAGATCGCCGAGCGAGGCAGCCTCGCGCAACGTGTCTTCTATCTCGCCGAGCACGAGCACACCCGTGCGATTGCGTTCTGCGGAAAGATCGAAGCCGAGCTCGCCGGCTTGAGCGAGGATGAGGCCGCAAGCTTCCGGCACGAACTCGGCATCGACGCGAGCGGGCTCGATCAGCTCATCCTCGGCGCCTACGACGTGCTGGGGCTCATGACGTTTCTGACGGCGGGCGAGATCGAAGTGCGGGCGTGGACGATCGAAACGGGCACGAAAGCGCCGCACGCCGCCGGAAAAATCCATTCCGATATCGAGCGCGGGTTCATTCGTGCCGAAATCGTCTCGTATGCCGACTACGCCCGACTGCGCACGATGGATGCGATCAAAGCCGCCGGCCTCTTGCGCAGTGAAGGCAAGGAGTATGTGATGGCCGAGGGCGATGTAGTTAATTTCCGCTTCAACGTTTGACTTGTCCGTTTGGCCAAGTTGGCGGTGATATGATGTCCAATTGTAGGGGAACGGCGCTGATTTCCGTAACGTGAAATCCGAAGCACTGTATTGAGGTTCCCGCTACGATGATGACAGCCGTTCGTGAAGTCTCCGTGTTCGGAGACGCGATCGCATATTTCAACGAGGCGGCGAAGTTGCTCGACCTCGAGCCCGGAATTCGTCGCTTACTCACGCGACCGTCGCGCCAGATCATTTTTTCGATTCCGTTCCAGCGCGATAACGGCGAGCTCGAGGTTTTCACCGGCTACCGCGTTCAGTACAATTTCGCACGCGGACCGGCCAAGGGCGGGATTCGCTTCCATCCCGGAGTGACGCTCGACGAAGTAACGGCCCTAGCGTTCTGGATGACGTGGAAGTGCGCCGTCGTGGACCTGCCCTTCGGCGGCGGAAAGGGCGGAGTCACCTGCGACCCGACGACCCTTTCCAAGGGTGAGCTCGAACGCATCACGCGCCGGTATGCCGCTGAGCTCGTCGAGGTCGTTGGCCCCGATAAGGATGTTCCGGCCCCCGACGTCGGCACCACACCGCAGATCATGGCGTGGTTCATGGACACCTACTCGATGCACGTGCGCCAGCACGTGCCCGGTGTGGTCACGGGCAAGCCGCTCGAAATCGGCGGCTCGCGGGGCCGGGTCGAAGCGACGGGGCGCGGGGTATCGCTCGTCGCGCTCGCCCAGATGCGCCGGATGGGGATCGACGTCAAAGGAGCGCGCGTCGTCGTGCAGGGGTTCGGCAACGTCGGGTCCGTGGCTGCGAAAATGTTCGTCGACGCGGGGTGCATCGTCGTCGCGATCTCCGACGTGACGGGCGCCTACCACAATCGAAACGGTCTCGACGTTCCCGGTGCGGTCGCCTACGCACAGGAACACCAATCGCTCGATGGCTATCGAGGCGGCGAGAAGATCACGAACGATGCGTTGCTCGCGCTACCATGCGACGTCCTCGTTCCGGCCGCGCTCGAGAAGCAACTGACGGTTGCGAACGCGGGGAGTGTCCGCGCGAAGCTCGTCGTCGAAGGCGCCAATGGTCCGACGACCCCTGAAGCCGACCACATCTTCAATCAGCGCGGCATCATCGTCATTCCCGACATCGTCGCCAATGCCGGCGGCGTCACGGTCTCTTATTTCGAATGGGCCCAAGATCGCGCCGGTTACTTTTGGAAAGAGTCCGAAGTCAACGACCGGCTGGCCGATGTTATGCTCGACAATTTCGCAAAAGTCTCCGAACTCGCGACCTTACGAAGCGTGCCGCTTCGTACCGCGGCATACATGGTTGCCATCGACCGCGTCGTGCAATCGATGAAAACGCGCGGTGTCTACGCCTGATCGGTTCGGCTCGCCCAGCTTTCGATAGCGCCCAGGCTGGGCGCGATCTCGAGGCCCAGCGGTGTGAGCTCGTAGAGCACGCGTAGCGGCGGACCGGGATCGACGCGACGCTGCGCGAGCCCGTCACTGTCGAGCTCGCGGAGATATGCGCCGACCGCTGGTTCGGTGCATTCCGGCAAAGCGTCCAAGAGTTCGTTATACCGGCGCGGGGCGGCGACAAGCTGCAGCATGATGCGCAGGCTGGGATTGCGCGTCAATGCGAGCAGCGCAGTCATGAAACGCTGGGCCGGTTGATTGCTATGCGAGGCTGACACTATCGGCTCGTGCTCGATGAGCTGGCGCTGGAAGTCATCAGTCACATAATTCGGCCGGGACGGTGCCAGACATCGTTTTCCGGCGCGGATCGAGCGGGTCGTGTCTGCTATCACAAGCGATGTCCGGACGATGTCCCACGCCGCAAGGTGGGTTGGTAGCCTGGCAAGCATAGGAGGCAGGCGGAGAGCAAGCCCGGCTGCCGATACTCGCGCGGGCGAAGCGTTGTCGGAGGGGCGGCGACGAGTGGCGCGACGAGTTAGCTGAAGGCCTGCTCCGCGTGGTAGGAACTGCGCGAGAGCGGGCTGCTTACCACCTGACGGAAACCTTTCGCTACGCCGACGAGGCGCAGGCGCGCGAACTTGTCCGGCGTCACGAATTCGACGACGTCGAGGTGTCGTTTCGTCGGTTGGAGATACTGGCCCATCGTAAAAATATCGACGCCGGCCGTGCGCGCGGCATCCATCGCTTCCGCGATCTCATCTTCCCGTTCGCCGAGCCCGAGCATCAACGACGTCTTTGTATAGCGCGTTTTCGCGCTCGCCTTCGCGCGCGCGAGGACGGCGAGCGATTGGGCGAATGTCGCGCGCTTATCGCGCACGGTCGGGGTGAGGCGCCGAACGGTTTCAAGGTTATGGGCAAATACTTCGGGCTCGGCGTCGAGCACGATGTCAAGCGCGGCGTGATCGCCCGCAAAGTCGCCCGTCAGGCATTCCACCTTCGCCTCGGGCGAGAGCCTATGGATCATGCGTACCGTACTTGCGAAGATCGCCGCGCCGCCGTCGGCGAGATCGTCGCGATCGACCGCCGTCAAGACCAGATACTTCCAGCCAAGGTCGCGTACGGACTCCGCAACGCGTTTGGGCTCCATCCAATCGACTTCGCCGCGCGGACTGCCGGTCTTCACGTTGCAGAAATGGCAGCCGCGCGTACAGGTATCACCGAGAATCATGATCGTCGCGGTGCCGGCGCCCCAGCACTCGCCGATATTCGGACACATCGCTTCTTGACAGACGGTGTGCAAGCCCGATGTTTTCACATCAGATTTGAGACGCTCGTACGTCGCTCCGTGCGCGAGTTTCACTTTGAGCCAGTCGGGCTTGCGTGCGGGCGGCGTGACGCGCGGATCGGTGAGGTCGATCATGCGACCTCGCCGATCGCTCGATCGCGAGTGAACGTCAGTGCGAATTCGCTTTCGAGCGCTGTGAGCAGTTCGTCGCGCGCATCGCCGATGCGCACGGTGCGACGGAGTTCATGCGAGAGCGACGTAATTCCGAATTGCGGCGTGCCGCACGGCGTAATGAGACGGTCGTAGTCGAGCTCGGTCGAAACGTTGAGCGCCAAACCATGCAGCGACGTCATTTGCTTCACGGCCAAACCGATCGCGCAAATCGCGTTTTCACCGACGTAGACGCCGCGATGCTCGCTGCGGGCTTGTGCGGGGATTCCGAACGCCGCGAGCGCAGCGACGACGCTGCGTTCGAGCGCCGACACGAGCGGGACCACTTCGCGAAAACGTTCGAGGCGCACGATCGGATAGACAGCGAGCTGGCCCGGCCCGTGATAGGTGGCGTCGCCCCCGCGTTCGACCGCAAAGAGAGCGATGCCGCGCGCCGCCAGAGCGTCTGCGGCGATGAGCACGTTCTCCGCTTTCGTGTTGCGCCCGAGCGTGATGACGGGCTCGTGTTCGACGACGAGCCACGTGTCGCTCGCTTCACCGCGCGCGACCTGCCCGTGAAGCTCGCGCATGAGCGCGAGCGTTTCCCGGTACGGCCGCCGGCCCAAAATGAGCAAGCGCGTCATGCCGGTTAGACGCCCGCCGCGACGGGTGTTTTCGGTTTGGCGTTGACGATGTGGATCGCTTTGAAATGCGACGCCTCGGCCGCATCCATGATCGATTCGGTCAAGGTTGGATGCGGATGGATCGAGAGCCCGATATCTTCGAGCGTCGCTCCCATCTCGAGTGCGATCACACCTTCGCCGATCAGCGATTCGGCTTGCGGTGCGATGATATGCATGCCGAGCAGCAGATCGGTTTTTGCATCACCAACGAGTTTGATCATGCCGTCGGATTCATTCATCGTGCGCGCGCGACCACTGGCGAGCAACGGGAACTTGCCCATCCGTAGCTCGTAACCGGCAGCCTTGGCCTCCTCTTCAGAGAGGCCGATGGTCGCGACTTCTGGATCGGTGTAGACGCAGTTCGGGACGGCGATCGGATCGTATGCCGCCGAAGTATCACCGGAAATCACCTCTGCCGCAACCGTGCCTTCTTTCATCGCTTTGTGTGCGAGCAGCGGCGCACCCGTGACGTCGCCGATCGCAAAAACGCCGGCGACGCGAGTACGACGCTGCGCATCGACCGCGATGAAGCCACGTTCGTCGGTCGCAAGACCGGCAGCTGCGAGATTGAGATTGTTCGTGACCGGACGGCGGCCGACCGCGACCAGCGCCATCTCGAATTCGCGCGTCTCATCCTTACCATTCGTGAACTCGCCGTTGATGACGGCCTTGACGCCGGCGCCGCTTTTTTCTAGCGAGACGAGCTTCGTGCCCAGTGCGATCTCAACGCCCTGCTTCTTGAGGATGCGCGCCATCGTCTTGGAGATCTCGAGATCCGTGCCGGTAAGTACTTGCGGCATTTGCTCGACGACGAATACCTTCGCGCCCATGCGCGTATAGACGGTCGCGAATTCGAGACCGATGACGCCGCCGCCGATGACGAGCATCGTCGTCGGCAGCTTTTTCAAACCGACGGCGTCGTCGGAATTGATGATCGTCTCGCCGTCGCGCGGCCACGCCTTGACGTCCACCGGAGCGCTGCCGGTCGCGATGACGACCGCGTCGCGCGCCGCGTATGTATCCGTCGTGCCATCGCGTTTTTTGAGCACGACCTCCTTGGGGCCGGCGAAAGACGCCTCGCCGTATGCGAAGATGACGTTGTTCGCTTTGAAAAGCTGGTTGACTCCGCCGACGTTCGACTTTACGACGTCCGACTTGAATTTCGCAACGCCTTCGCGGTCGATCTCGGGTGCGCCGACCTTGAGACCGATCTTGCCGGCTTCACGAATCTGACGCGACACCTCGCCGACGTGGAGCAGGGCTTTGGTTGGAATGCAGCCCCAATTGAGGCAGACGCCACCGACCTCATCCCGATCGAAACACACGACCTTTTTACCGAGTTGACCGAGACGGATCGCCGCGTGATAGCCGCCGGGTCCCGCGCCGATGACGATCGCGTCGACCTGAATCTCTGCCAAGATGAATCTCCCCCGTGATGATGGCGAACGCCGAGACCTTCGGCCCCGTCCATCGTGAGACCGCCACGGGCGCTGGAGGGTTTTCCGCGTCGCGAAGCTATCACCGCCGCGACGAGAGAAGGTGGCACCGCGCATCGTTTTTGATGGCGCCGAATGCGGCGGAAAGTCGATGCTGCAAGGGAAGCTCCTAGAAAGCCAAGCGGTCACGAAGTCCGGGCTCGGCCCGTGAAAAAGGCGGCAGCGGAACGAAACCGTTGGGACGACGCTTGCGTTACGTGCGCGAAACCGTCTCTCCGTTAGCGCGGCGACGTTCGCGTCGTCATGCCGGGACATGTTGAAAGGGCTTCGAGAAACTCCATGAGCGTGACCGGGCGGTTGATGATGACTCGAATGGGGCTTCATTCTGTCGGGACGCTGTGTGCACTCTACGTCAGCGTTTGGCTCTGGACCGGTGCGGCAATGTGGCTGCGCGTGATCGCGTATGCCGGTGCTTGGCTCATGTGTGGTGGGGCCTACTTTGTGGTGCTGTATCTTTGGCAGCACGCGCTCGACGCATTCGACGAGCGCGTGCGCGCGCTCGTTCGAGACGAGCTGACGGACGAGGAGCTACGCCGCTATCAACGTCGGTTGCGCTTCATTGGTCGTTGGCACGACGGGAAAACATTGCGGTAACGTGGTGCACGCCGGTGCGCCGCCTCGGGCGGAACCATCCAATCGAGGGCCGAAAGGTCATCCAATGCGCGAAGTCGGCTGGCCGTCCGCCGTCCCGTCGGTGGAGCGGGATAGCATCGTCCCGATCTACCAGCAGATCTACGAAGATTTGCGCGAGTCGATTTTGACCGGCACGTTGCCCGAACTGACGCGCCTTCCCCCCGAGCGCGCGCTTGCGGAGAAGCTCGGCGTCAACCGGAGCACCGTGGTGCACGCCTATCGCGAGCTCGTTGCCGATGGCCTCATCGAGCAGCGTGTCGGTTCCGGTTCGCGCGTGAGCCGTTCGAGCAGTGCGGCGCCGCGTACCGGCGACGTGCCGTGGTGGGTGACTTTGCCGCCCTGGCGGGTGGGGTCGTACCCGCAAGTGCTCGGCGAATTGGCGGCGACATTCCACGGCGAGCGCATCTCGTTCATCCAGGGCGTGCCGCCCGTCGAGCCTTCGCCTCTGGGTGAGCTCGCGAAATCGTTTGCCCGCGTCGCGGGCGACCCCGACTACGTGCTTTCCTACGGCGACTCCGAAGGGCATGCGCCCTTGCGCGAGGCGATCGCGGCGCGCATGCGTAAGCGCGGCAGCGCGATCGATGCACGCGATGTGCTCGTGCTTACGGGGTCGACGCAAGGTATCTCGCTCGTTTCGCAATCGCTGGCCGAACCGGGCGACGAAATCATCGTCGAAGCTCCGACATATCCCGGCGCGTTGCAGATCTTCCAGATCGCGAGCTTGCGCGCGATCCCCGTCGCCGTTGATGACGGCGGCATGCGCGTCGATCACGTCGAAGCAATTTTACGGACGCGCCGGCCGCGCTTCATCTACACGATGCCATCGTTGCACAATCCGACCGGCGTGACGATGAACGCGGATCGGCGCGAACGCCTCGTGACGCTGGCGTCGCGCGCGCGCGTGCCGATCGTCGAAGATGATCCGTATGGCGAACTTGCCGAATCCGCCGTGTCGCCGCTCGTCGCACAATCGCCGAATCAAGTTATCTACCTCAGCTCGTTTTCGAAGACGATCGCACCGTCGCTGCGCTTGGGCTGGATCACCGCCCCGCGGCCGATTTACGAGCGGCTGCTGTTGCGCAAACAGTCGCTGGATATGGCGACGAGTCTGTACGTTCAGGCCGGCGTCGCAGACTATCTCAAACGGGCTTACGATCCCCACGTCGAGCGTCTGCGGTCGGAATTAGCCGTTCGTCGAAAGATGGCACGCGAAGCGATTGCCGAGTATTGGCCGAAATCGATGCGGCTCTCCAGCAGCAACGGCGGCTATTATCTCTGGGCGACCGCTCCGCGCGAGATGCGCGCACGGGCGCTCCTTGACGCGGCCGAACGAAACAGCGCATCGTTTCTTTTCGGCGAGGCTTTCTACGCGGCGAACGGCGGCGATCATAACTTCCGGGTCGCGATCACGCCCGTCAGCCACGCGCAGTTGCGCGAAGGAATCCGCCGCATCGGCGCGGCTATCGCGGCCGTTTCGGCGCGGTGACCCTGCGACCCATCGCGACGGCGCTCCTAACGTGGTTCGAGCGGCACGGACGCAGCGCTTTACCGTGGCGGACGGATCGCGATCCCTACCGCATCGTCGTCAGCGAGTTCATGCTGCAACAAACGCAGGTGGATCGCGTCGTGCCGATCTTCGAAGCGTTTGTGGCCGCCTGGCCGTCGTTCGACGTGCTGGCGGCGGCGTCGCAAGCCGACGTTGTGCGCGCGTGGGCCGGCCTCGGCTACAATTCGCGTGCGGTGCGGTTGCATCGTTTGGCGCGCGCGGTGCGCGACGATCACGCCGGCAGGCTGCCGCGCGATGAAGAGTCGCTGCGCGCCCTGCCGGGCGTCGGGCCCTATACCGCTCGGGCGATCGCGGCGTTCGCGTTCGACGCCGACGTCGTCGCGATCGATACGAATATCCGGCGCATTATCCATCGTACGCAGCTCGGTCTCGAGTGGCCGCCGCGCGCGAGCGCGGCCGAACTCGACGAACTCGCGAGTGCGCTCGTGCCGCCCGACGCGGGGTATGCGTTTAATTCAGCACTGATGGATCTGGGTGCGACGCTGTGCTCGGCGCGGGCACCGAAATGTCTGCTCTGCCCGCTGCGGGCATCGTGCGCGGCGGCTCCGGTCGATGCTGCGACCCTCGCGTTTGCGGCCGCAACGTACGCACCGGGACGGACACCGCAAGAACGACTCCCGTTCGAGGCGACGACCCGCTACGTGCGCGGCCGCGTCCTCGACCGTTTGCGCGCGCTCGCACCGGGCGAGGCGATCTCGCTACTCCATCTCGCAACCGAACTTGGGCCACGGCTCGCGCCAAACCACCGCGAACCGCGCGCGTTTGCATCGATCGTCGCCGGGCTCGAACGCGACGGTTTCGTCGAGCGTCAGGACGACCGGATCCGGCTGGGGACGTAATGCACCGCGTCGATTAGCCGAACCAGCTCGGCATATCGCTGTAGCGCTGCTCTTTCCAGGGGTCGGCCTCATTATGATAGCCGCGCACTTCCCAAAAGCCCTTGCGGTCGGCTTCGAGAAATTCGAAGCCTTGCAACCATTTTGCCGATTTCCAAAAATAGAGTTTCGGCACGAGCATCCGGACGGGTCCGCCATGAATCGGTTCGAGTGCGGAACCATCGAATTCGTAAGCGACCAATACGTCATCGCCGAGCATCGCTTCCAACGGAAGATTGGTCGTGTAGTCGCTAGCCGCATGCTGCACGACGAATTTGGCCGCGGGTTTGGGCCGCGCACGTTCGACGAGGCGCTTGAAGGGGACGCCGCGCCAAATCGTATCCTTTTTGCTCCAGCGCGTAACGCAATGAATATCGCCGCGCCACTCCTGGGTCGGCTCGGCGCGCAATTCATCCCATGTCAGTTCGTATGGCTCGTCGACGAGACCGTCGAAGCGCAGGCGCCAAACGGCCGGATCGAAACGCGGTACGTCGCCGACGTGCAGGATCGGGAAACCGGTCGTAAGCGTCTGTCCCGGCGGGATGGTCGGATCTTTGCTCTTGAAGAACGGCATCGTGACGGAGACGATTGAGAGCGGTCCAAGGATTCCCTTTCCGCGCAAGAAGGTCACGCGCGCGGTCGCCGCTGCCGAGCTCGCGTTGCTCGAAGCCGCGTACCCCGGTGCAGCGACCGCGCTCGTTTACAGCTCGCCCTTCACGCTCTTGATCGCCGTTATCCTGAGTGCCCAATGTACCGACGCGCGCGTCAATCTCACGACGCCGCACCTCTTCGCGAAGTACCCGACCCCGGCGGCTCTCGCGTCTGCGGCGCTGGAGGATGTCGAAGGGATCATCAAGTCATGCGGCTTCTTTCGCATGAAGGCGAAGAACATCGTGTCGGCCTCGCGCGCACTCGTCGAGACGCACGGTGGGCAGGTGCCGGCCGAGCGGGAAGCATTGGAAGCGTTACCGGGCGTGGGTCGCAAGACCGCGAGCGTCGTGCTCGCCGTGGCTTTCGAGGGCGCCGCCTTCGCCGTCGACACGCACGTGTTCCGGGTATCGCGGCGGCTCGGGCTCTCGCTCGGCAAGACGCCGCGCGCGGTCGAAGACGATGTCGTTCGGCTCGTTCCGAGTGAGAAGCTGCGGTACGCGCACCACTGGCTGATCCTCCACGGGCGCACGATCTGCAAAGCACCCACGCCGCTGTGCGCGGGCTGTCCCGTACGCGAACTCTGTCCGACCGCGCCGATCGTCGCGCGCACCGTTGCAGCCGGCGGCCGCGCGAGACGCTAACCGCTAAAGCCCAATCGGACCCAGCGAATCGAGGTGCGCCGGCCGGGGCAGCTCCGCGTCCTGCGCGACGATCTTGAGCAGCTGCGAGGGTGTCAGCGGTTCGCCGTAGCCGGCATCCGTCGACAACTTTGAAAGGTTGATGAGCGCCGGTTCCAGCGAGCCGGAATCGAACTGATAGTCGCCTTCGAGGCCAAGTCCGCGAACGACGACGAGCTGTCGCGGCTCGTCGACATCCATGCTCACGCGCTTATCGCGAAAGCGCAGCCGCACGCGCAGCGGCTTTTCCAAACGAACGAACGTTACGCCGTCCTTGCCGAGAATCGAGTTCAGACGGCGCACTCCGACGCTCAGCGCGTTTGCGAACGTCGCGAGCGCGGCGGCGGTGTCGGCGTCGGCTTCACGAGCGCCGCTTGGCGTGCCCGAATCGATCGCGGCACCGATATCCTTACGCGCGCGAATTTTCATTGCCATCGCGACGATCGGATTTGCGCTCGGTTCGGCTTCGCTCGGTTCCATCGTGCCTTCTTCGGTTTTAGAGTGGCCGGTCTCCCTCGGTGCGCCTAATTCCCCGGCGAGGAAGGCCTGGGCGCGGCGCCGCCGTGAACGCCGTCCCAATGGATGGTGAAAAGCGCAATTCGCTTGCGATCGAGACCGACAATCGCGTCGTTGCGGTGGCCACGCGCGGCCGCCACGCCGCGCGCCTTCCCGATACGCCCGAACGGCAGCAGCTCGAGAAACAACGCGGCATTCGTGAAATCGTCTTTGGCGCACAGGACGGCGTGCTTACGACGCTCGGAATCGTTACCGGCGTGAGCAGCGCGTCCTCGGGCCGGGCGACGATCCTCATCACGGGCTTCCTTTCGATGTTCGTCGGCGCAATCTCGATGGGCGTCGGGGAATACTTAGGTGGTAAAGCGGAACGCGAAGTCGTGCAGAACGCCATCGATCTCGAGCGCGACGAAATGCTCCAAACGCCCGAAGCCGAATTTGCGGAACAGGTCGCGTATTACCGGCTCAAAGGTTTTACCGATGATGAGGCGCTGACGATCGTTCGGCGGCTAGAAAAAAACCCGGAGATCTGGCTTCACGAGATGGTGCGCGACGAGTTTGGTATCGACCTTCGCGAAGCCGATGGGGGCGGTTTGCGTGAAGCCTTCGGCATGACGATATCGTTTGCAATCGGTGCGGCATTGCCCGTCATACCGTATCTTTTCGGAATATCACTCAATGCCGCGATGTGGGCCGGTCTCGCTTGTGCCATCGTCGCGCTTTTCGCAATCGGCTATTTCGCAGGTACGCTCAGCGGTCGCCAGCCGTTTAAGAAGGGCTTCGAGATCGTCGCCTTCGGCTCCGTCGTGTTCGCTATCGCTTGGAGCGCCGGTCATTTCATTCCGCCGCTCTTCGGCATCCGAGCCGTCAGCGTCGGCGGGTGAGTCAGCGCCGAGCTATCGGACCGCGCCGCCGCTACTTGCTGCGCGACGGCGTTGAGTAACGCTTGAGTACGGGCCTAACGTACTGTCTGAGCGGCCTAGTCAACGGCGCGAATATGCCCTTCCAACGATTGCGTATCCAGCGGTAATCGCCCAAGAGGACGGGGTCGTCGCCTTGTAAGGACCATTTGGTCCGGAAATGTTCGATTGTCGCGCGATTCCACGTGTCGCTCCAGCGACGCAGAAAGAACGGTAAGTCGTACCAGCCGCCGGGCAATCGCGGCGAGGAATAGTTCACCATCGCTGCCGGCTCGAACAGGAGCGTCGCGCCCAGTGCGCGCGCACGCAAACTCAAATCGACATGATCGTTTCCGCTGAGCAACCCTTCATCGAAATCGCCTAGGGCGGCCAAGAGATCCGTCCGGACGAGCATGCAGTGTGTTTCGAGCATGTCACACGCCTCGCGACGCAGCGGCGGCAAGGCCGAAAGCGGCCATCCGCCGTGATAATACTTCGTGTGCAGGCGGCGGCCGAAGGGCGTCTCCGCGATGCGCGCTTCACCGCTCGTGAAGTGCACCGTTTTGAATGGCGGTTCGCTGTTACAGATCAGCGGCGCAACGATGCCGGCGCCCGATTCCTCGGCGCAGGCGAGAAGCCGTTCGTACCAATGCGGAGCGAAGATAACGTCGTTGTCGATGAAGAGCACGAAATGGCTCGCATCGATATGTCGCAGCGCGATATTGCGACCTTGATTCTGACTTAGAAAACGATTGACACGCACAAGTTTGAAGGGGACTTCGCGCGAACGTTTCTGCAGGTATCTCGCGATCCAGGGCGGCGATCCGCCGTCCACGTATACCAAACGCAGCGGCGCAGGGACCGTGGCGAGAAGGCTTTCGAGAGACGCCTTGGTGTGCGAGAACGACTCGCGCGGCGTGATCGCGATCGTGATGCGAGGGTCCTGCACGTAGTTCTTCTTCCGCAAAACACGCGAGGTCGGTCGAGCAACTCCGTCTCGCGCTAACGCTATCTTCGTAGGCTGCGGTTAAGCCGCCTTTAGACCGTACGACCGGCGACTGTCGGCGCAGTGCGCCGATCGCGCGCCTCACAACGGTCGGTAGCCATCTTCGTTCGCAAATCGTACCGCTCGCAGCACGACGCAAACATCCTGACGATGACCTGCGTCATCCCTCCGACGCGGCGCTTGATGGCGCGCAAGGCCTTGATGAGCTTTTTGCCGGCCAGGAGTTCGAGCGGCCGAATCGTCGCACGCCGAGAGATCCAAGCACCATGCGCGTCATCCGCTCGCAAGCCCCATTTGCGGCCGAAATGCGCGACCGTAGCGATATTGTCGCGGCGGTTCCAACGATGAAGAAGAAACCGCAGATCCAACGCTCCGCGCAGCAGCGCGTGCGGAAGCAAGTGACTGACGAGAGCGGCCGGCTCGATCCAAACCGTATAGCCGGCGCGTCCGGCTAGTAAGCAAAAATCCTTGCCCTCCCACATCGTCTTGAGCGCTTCGTCGAACGGTCCGAGCGCGCGCACGAGCTCGCTACGCACGAGCGCGACGTGAAACTCGACACTGTCCACCGGCGAGCGAGTCAAGTCGCCGCGAAGCTCGGCAAGCGGCATATCCCAGCCGCGCTCTTCGGTGATGAAGGAGCGCCCCGCGGCGGTTTCTTCGAACCACGCGCGCCCTCCGGCGGCATGCACGACCGTGAAGGGCGGATCTCCAAGGCACGTCACCGGACCGACCACACCAGCCTGCTCTTCGTCTGCGCAGGCGACGAGGGCCTCGAGCCAGCCCGGCGCAAAGAGCACGTCGTTATCGACGAATACCACGAACTCGGTGTCGACGAACGGCATCGCGGCGTTCTTTGCTTCGTTCTCCCATAGAAAGCGGTCGTATCGCACGAGCTGAAAACTCCGCCGCCGCGCCTCTTTGCGCAAATACGAAAAGACGGAGCGCGGCGAACCCGCATCCACGTAGACGAGCTTAAACGGCAGCGTTGTCGAGACGTAGAGGCTCTCGAGCGATCGTTTCGTGTGCGCGAACGTCTCGCGCTCGATAACGGCCACCGTCACGCGCGGCACCGATTCATCCATCGAATGTGCTCCCTGCAAATGCGAAATAAGCTGCCTGTGTAGAGGCCGCGGATCCTTATCTTTTCGAAAAGTATAAACGTTCCTTAATGAGCGTGCTACGTACAAGTGGAACGCGGATACGACCGTTATGCGTGACGTCCGCTGTACATATGGTAGTAAAGAGCACTACACGAGCAGATACCGAGCTAAATTGGCCGAAACTTTTCACCAGATTCTAAGATTCGGCCGAGCCCGCGTGTTGCGATAATAGCCCGCTACCGTTCACAGCCGCGTCGAACGGCCTGTTGCATGACGTTGCTTGCCGGGAGATAGGCCCACGACGTCACAGCCGGAGTCCGGTCATCGTTCGTAGTTGTATGGCGGGTGCTTCTCAGCTCACGGTCGACCTCGCGATCGTCAAATTCTGGACGTGGGTGTTTGCATACGCCCTCGCGGTTTTCGCGCTCTACGCGACGCGGCGTGGCGCAGCGCGCTACGGCATCTCCGGGCGCGGCGTGTCGCTCGCTGTCGTCGTGCTCGCTATCGCATGGCTCTGGCCGCAGGGCCTTGGGCGCGTGCAGCCCGGCGCGACGGGAATCGTGCTGCGTTTCGGAGCGCCCGACGGCCGCATCGCGGGCGAAGGCCTCTATTACGTCGTCCCGCTCGTCGACCGGGTCGTGCAGATGAACACGCAAATCAACACGCTCCTGGTCGATCGGGCGCAGGGCGTCAGTGCCGATCTCGAACCCGTCTACGCCAATCTCGCGGTGAGTTTCCATGTGCAGCCGGCACATGCGATCGAGATTTATCGCACGCTGCGCTTCCAGTACGCGGCCCGCGTCGTGCGGCCCGCGATCGCCGACGCCTGGAAAGAGACGACGGCGCGCTACGCCGCAAACGATCTCGTCGCGCGACGCGACGACGTTGCGCGCGACTTCGAAGCCGCGATCGCGAAACGCGTCGAGCGCTTCGGGCTCGGCGTCGATGCTGTCGCGACGACGCGGTTCAACTTCGCATATGCGTATGCGCGCGCGGCTGCGCTCAAGGTCGCGGCCGTGCAACGGACGCTGCAGGCGCAGCAAGATCTCGAGCGCATCCGTATCGAGTCGCAGCAAAGCGTGATTCGGGCGAAGAGCGAAATCGAAGCGCTCAAAGTCCAGCGCAAAGTTCCGCTCGCGCAGCTCATGCGTTTGCGCCAACTCGATCTGCAACGGCGCGCAATCGATAAGTGGGACGGCCACTTGCCGGCGATGAGCGGACCGACGCCGTTCGTCGGCGGGGTGATCGATCCGCACCGGGACTAGTGTCACGACACTAGCCGACGAGGGGATTTGCCGCTCGCGGCTACATACGAGACGTATGGATAAAGTCGTCTCAGACGTCGCCGCAGCTGTCGCGGACATTGCGGATGGTGCGTCGATCGCCGTTGGTGGATTTGGCCTCAACGGCATCCCGCACAATCTCATCGACGCGCTGCTAGCACAGGGTGCAGCGCAGCTCGTCATCATTTCTAACAATTGCGGCGTCGACGGGTGGGGCTTGGGCCGCCTGCTCGACGCGAAGCGGATCCGTCGCACGACGGGCTCCTACGTGGGCGAAAACAAGGGCTTTGAGCGCCAATATCTTTCCGGCGAACTCGAAGTCGAACTCGTGCCGCAAGGCACGCTTGCCGAACGCCTGCGCGCGGGCGGTTCAGGAATTCCGGCCTTCTATACGCCCGCCGGGGTCGGTACGCAAATTGCCGACGGCGGCTTGCCCTGGCGCTACGCGAGCGACGGTTCGATCGCGCTAGCATCACCGAAAAAAGAGACGCGCCGTTTCGGAGAGCGCGACTACGTGCTCGAAGAAGGTATCGTCTGCGATTACGCACTCATCCGCGCGAGCGTCGGCGACCGCCATGGGAACCTCCTCTTCGCGAAAGCAACGCGCAACTTTAACCCGCTCTGTGCGATGGCCGGGCGGATTACGATCGCGGAAGTGGAGAGGCTTGTCGAACCAGGCGAGATCGATCCCGAAACGGTCCATACGCCCGGTATCTTCGTGCAGCGTGTCGTGCACGTCGGTGCCGCGGGGAAACGCATCGAGCGGACGACCACCAGAAAGCGAAGCGCGTAGCGTGGCACTCAGTCGAAATCAATTGGCGCAGCGGGTCGCTCGCGAACTCGCGGACGGTCAATACGTCAATCTCGGCATCGGTTTGCCGACGCTGGTTCCCGATTACATCGCCGCCGGCATCACCGTGGTGCTGCAAAGCGAAAACGGAATTTTGGGCATGGGACCGTACCCCTACGACGATGCGGTCGACCCCGATCTCACCAATGCGGGAAAAGAGACGGTCACCGTGCTGCCTGGCGCGTCGTTTTTCGATAGCGCACAATCGTTTGGGATGATTCGCGGCGGACACATCGACGTTGCCGTATTGGGTGCGATGCAAGTCGCAAAAAACGGCGATCTCGCAAACTGGATCATCCCCGGCAAGATGGTCAAGGGTATGGGCGGCGCGATGGATCTCGTGCACGGTGCCAAGCGCGTGATCGTGATGATGGAACATGTGGCCAAGGACGGCACGCACAAAATCGTCGATCGCTGCACGTTGCCGCTGACGGGGAAGGCTGTGATCGATCAAATCATCACCGATCTTGCCGTCATCGATATCACGCCGCAAGGTCTGGTGCTACGCGAATGCGCGCCGGGCGTGTCGGTCGACGACGTACGTGCAGCGACGGGAGCAGACCTGACCGTCGCGGCCTAAATCTTACGTCGCGCGGGCGAGGGTCTCCAGGACAGCCCCATATTCGGCGAAGCGCAGCGACGCGAGTTCGACGATGGCCCAGCCTTCCGCAGCGAGCGTGACGGCGGCGGCGAGCGCGACGATGGACGGGCCGCCGTGGAGGATCGCGACGACGACGGCGACCAGTGCCGCCGGCACGACATATGCCGCCGCCAACAACGCGCGTACCAGCATCATCGGTCCGCGCGAATCGATCGGATGCGGAAAGAGTGCATACAGGCCGACGCCTAAAGCTTGCAGTGCCCAGTAGCCGGCGAAGACGAGCGGTACCGCGAGCAGCGCGAGCTCGGCGTCTCGCGAGCCGATTCCCGCAACGAGTGGCGCAAGGGCGATGGCGAGCGCGCCGCGCCAAGCCCGCCCGAACGTCCACGCGGCGATGCGCGAACGTAGCGGCGCGCGGGAAAGCCAGAATAAGGGTTTTGCGAGATCCGATGCGAGGTCGACGGAGGCGCCCCGCGGCGCATCGATGAGCATCATCACCGCGGTCGTGCCGACCAGGTAGATCACAAGCATCGGATCGCCGTAGCGTGCCGTTGCAAACGCGACGCCCGCGCCGCACAACGCCCAGAACGCACAGCCCGCGAGCCATAACCGAAAGATGCCGCGGCCGCGCCGAAAGCCGATCCAGTCCTTCCAAACGAGCGCAAGTGCGCCCGCCGGCACGCGCGCCGTGCCACCGCTGCCCTTGAAAAAGCGAATCTTCGGGGCGAACGAGCGCCGCTCGCGCGCCGTCGTGAACGTGCGTTGTGATACCAGATAGAGCTCGGGCAGCGCGTCGTCTCCGAGCAGACGAATCACGATGAACAGACTTCCGAGCAGAGCCGCCAGCACCACTAGCGCCTCGGGATCGCCGCTCAACGTGGCGACTGTTCCCCGGCCGGGATCGACCCGTACGAACGCGAGCGCCGTTTGCAGCGGCTCGCGTCCGATCGCACCGAGCGCCGCAAAGGTAAATCCCGCACCGGCGAACACGCCGCCGAGCACTGCGAGCGGGATGCGCAGGCGGCCCCGAGCGAGTAAGAATACGGGTAATTCGGCCGACATTTGGAGCCCGAGGGCAAACAGGGTCGCAAGCAGCGCACGTACCGTTGCCTGCGGATCCAGATGACGCGGTCCGAGGATCAAGAACGCGTAGACGAGCGTCCCGAACCAGCGACGCCAGCTCGACGTAAACTTGCGCGCTTGCAGCCAGATCGCGATCGTGAGCGGACGCACGCCGGCGTTCGCAAACAGCACGGCCTCCGCGCCGCTGCGAAACGCCGCCACATGTCCGGTTGCAGAGAGCACGACCGTCACGCCGAGCAGGCCGAGGTAGAGGCCGCCGAGCGCCGTCGCATTGTGCGGTGCGAGAACGGCGGCGTTGAAGAAGCTATGTGGCCGGGCGGTCCGCGCATAGAACAGGTACACGATTGAAAAGACGAACGGTATCCAGATCGCAAGACGCAACGGCGAACGCAGGATCGCGCTGAGCTGGTGCGAGGCGTAGCGCCATTCCAAATAGAGCAGCGCGCGCATCAGGCCGTGATGTCGAGAAAAACGTCTTCGAGCGTCTTGCTTCCCGTCGCGCGCGAGCGAAGTTCCGCGACGGCGCCGGCGGCAATCGCGACGCCGCCTTTCATGATGATGAGCCGATCGCAGATCGTCTCGGCGGATTCGATGAGATGTGTGCTCATCACGATCGACGTGCCCGAAGCGCTTAACGAGCGTATCAATTCACGCAACTCGCGCTGCCCGCGCGGGTCTAGACCGATCATCGGTTCGTCGAAGAGCAAGACCGGGGCGTCCGCGAGGACCGTCGCCGCGATCAGCGTTTTCTGCCGCAATCCTTTCGAGAGCGCCTGGCCGAGCGTATCCCGTTCGGCCGCGATGCCGAAGCGTTCGAGTAAGCTGTTCGCGCGCACTTCCCAACCGCGCGGAAGTCCGACGCTACGCGCCACAAATGCAAGGTGCTCCCAAACGGTAAGCATCGCGTAGACGTCCGGCGTCTCGGGAATGAGCGAAATCGTTTGCCCGCGGCCGCCCCCGAGCCGTTTGCCGGCATAGGCAATCGTCCCGGCATCGGGCCGCAGAAGGCCGCATAGACAGAGAAACGTCGTCGTCTTGCCGGCGCCGTTGGGACCGAGCAGGCCGAGCACTTCGCCGCGCGCCAGCGAAAACGTCAGCTCGCTCACGACGGTCTTTCGATCGAATCGTTTCGTCAGGCCGGCAACGTCGAGATTGCCGCCGCAACCATCGGCAGCTAGAGTGGAAATGCGATGGACGTTCCGGGGTCGCCCCTTTGGGAATCGGCTCCGACGGTCGCTTCCACGATTTGATTTCTCGTAATGTGGAACGTCGCGCTCGGTGGTGCGCCGCCCATCACGATGGTGCCATTGATTGCGCGATCGCCGTTTGAAGCGCTGGGAGCAAGATCGAATGCCGTTGTGACGCCGGTCGCGGTGTTCCGATACGAAAGCGAGCCGCTGCCGTCGCCATTGGCATTGCCGAGCAGTGCAAAATGCGCTTCGGTCGTCGACCCGGCATGATGGTAATAGCGCGTTAACGAAGCTTCGAAAGCATAGATGCGTGCCGGCGTTCCGACATTCGCGGTAATGGGCGCCGTTCGTGTCGCATCGAGCGTCCATTGCTTCACACCGGCGGCGTTGGCAAGCGTGTCGCTCTGAAGCCGTTCTGAACCATTCGCGCTATGCGTGTACGCGAACGTTTCGACATAGGTTGGCGCCGCAAAATTTTGGTTCGACGTCGAGTAGATGCGCTCCGAAACCGATGCGCCGAAGTCGCCGGCGTACGATCCGCTCTGCGTCCAGGTGCCCGTCGTTTGGACAACGGCCCCCGGCTGTTTTGCAACGAGCGGCATGGCAAGCGATAGCGCGGTCGGTGCGTCGTAACGTTCGAAGGTATAGCGGCCGGCTGCGTCGCTTGCCCCATGCTTGACGACGATCGCTTCGCGCCCGGGCAGACCCGTGCCGCTTGCGGCGATGAGAATGAGCGCGGGATCTCCGCCGCTCTGCCAAGCGTAGTGCCAATGCCGGAACGTTCCATTTGCGACGATGCCGCTGGCCGGAATCCCGGGTTGAGCGAGCAACGGTGCAATGCCGGAGTCGACATCGAAGATGTGGCGTGCGAACGGCTGGCGATTTGCGTACCATGCGTCATGGATGTATGCGGCGACGGGCGGCGGCTGCTCGAAGGAATCGACGAAAGTCGGGGCTTGCGGCGATAGCGTGAATGACACGGATCGCAGCGGCCTCTGCGCAGGCGGACTCACGTAGGCCGGCGTGCCCGCCGGGCCGAGCGCAAGCGAAAGCGGATCACCGGGAATTCGCGCAAGCGGAACGAGCGCTGCGCTCGGCGGCAGACTCGCAACGAATGCCCCGCCGAAGACCGCTGCGAACCAATAGAAGGGATGGAAGTGCGCGGGCAGACCGGCCCGCTGATAAAACGCCATGGTGCCGCGCGCGACCGGTGCGTTGGCGCGAGCGAGCGTTCCCGCGACCCGGACGAGCGAGACGCGATCGATGAACGCAATGGCGCTGCCGGCTGAAAAACTCGGCTTCGTCGAATCGGGCGTCATCGTCGCCGTAATGCGATCGATGCCGCTGCCGCTGCGCGGCGCGGTATAGAGTGCATAGGCCGTCTGCGCCAACGGAAGGATCGTGCCCGAGCCCGCGACGTTCCACACGATCGTTCCGTTGGCGGGCGATACCGCGTGACCGTCGGTATCGACGGCAGTCGCTTGAAGCACGGTCGTCGCACCGTCAAGCGTCTTTTGGGTGCGGGGCCGAACGCCGAGCGATGCGATGTTTACGCCGACGTTGCCCAGGATATGCGCGTAAGAATTTTGCGGCAGTACCGTCGGCGTCACCGATTGGATAACGCGTGCCGCTTCGATCTGCATATAGAGTGGCGCGATCGCATCCGCGGGATCCGAGATGATGACGTAGGGTGCGGCCTCGGCATCGTTTGCGAGCATATCGGCGCGCGCGACCGCGTAGGCACTCGCTGCGGGGTCGAACACGCCCTGTACGTCCGCGACCTGCATCGAGCCGTCTGGATACTGCACGCGTCCGAATGGAAGCGGGCGCGTTACGAAACCCGGCGGCAAGAGCGCGCCCAGCGGTGCCACGAGCAAGCCGACCGCGACGCTGTCCTCGACAACGACGTGAATCTCCGACGGCGTCGATCCGAACTGCAGCGACGTCGTTGCGGCAGCTGCCGGAGAGTCACCGGATGCAGCGAGCGGTGCACCGGCGGACCCGCCGCTGGAGCAGCCCGCAACGAAGACGGCGAATGCACAGAGAAGAAAACGTTCGAGAGCTCGACGACCGTTCACACGTACGGAATGTCGGCCCGAAGGCCGTCTCTCCTTGTCCGTGATTTTAGCCGAGCAGGCCCGCTGCCGCGGCGATCGCCGCGGCGCGCGAATCCACGTTGAGTTTGCGCAGCGTGCGCGCCACGTGACTTCCGACGGTGAATGCACTCACGCCGAGTTCGTGGGCGATTTGCTTATTGCTGCGGCCACGCCCGATGAGCGTAAGGATTTCGATCTCGCGCGGCGTCAGTTCGCTCGTGCGATCGTGTGCGCGCGCGCGCAGAACGTCACCGTACTTTGCGAGCAGCTCGGCCCCGGGCGACGTCGAAAGTTCCGCACGCAAGCGCTGCTTGTAGGAGATGAAGAGCGTTTTGGCTCGGCCGTGGTCGCCCGTTGCAAGCGCGATATCGATGGCCACGGAGACGCTTTCTTCATCGAGCGGATCGACGTGCAGTGCTCGTTCGATCATGCCCCGCGCCGCGGCCGGAGTGCCGGTCCGCAAGCGCAGCTGGGCCCAACCGCGCAGCGCTGCGACGAGCGCCTGGCGCCAGGCTCGAACGTGCGGTTCGAGCCATTCCGGCGCATTCTCGATGTTCGCTGCGGAGGCGAGCGCGTCGACCGCACGAGCGTATAGCGGCTCAGCCTGCGCGTCGTCGCCACGGGCGCACGCAAAGGTAGCGCGTTCTACGCCGGCGAGCGCGTCGTGGGCGTCGATCGAGGCGATCGTCTCACGCCGAAGCACGAGCGTGATCCCATCGTAGGCGATGTAATGTCCGCCACCTTCCGCATTCGGTTCGAGTGCGCGCCGTAGCGCATGCAAGGTCACACGCAGACTCGTCTCCGCCGAAGCGCTGGCGCCGGGCCAAAGGCTCGCGATCAGCTCCGCCTTCGCGACGGGCCGTCCGGCCAGTGCGAGCAGGCGCAACATCTCGATCGATTTACGGCGCAACCAGCGTCCGTTGCGCTCGTCGAGCATCTGCTCGCCGATACGCACGCGCAAGGCGCCGATGACGTCGATACCGAGCTGCGGAGCTACGTCATGCGGATAGAGCGCGAGCGCCGTCGTTGCTGCCGCCGCGACCGCCGTACTCCGTTGCCGTGCGCATGCGCTGAGCAAAACGCGCCGTTCTTCACGTCGTTCGTTACCGAGGTACGCGATCGCTCGCACGCGTGCGGTCGCGGGCGCGGTCGTATCTGCGGCGAGCGCTGCGATTGCATCATCGCCGGAGAGCGCGGCGCTCGCGGCCAACAAGGCGCACGCGCGTTCCGCTTCGCTGCCATCGCGTAACGCCCAGGCGACCACGGCCTGCGCGGAGCGCGGTGCGGCGCGTAAAGCGTGAAGCGCTTCGGCGTCTTCGAGGCGATCGAAGAGCTCGCGTAAACGAGGTGCATCGAGCCGGTCGACCCGTGCGAGCGAGCCGCACGCCGCGAGATCGGCGAGCTGCGCGTGATAGGCATCGAAAATGGCGGCGTAGAGCACGCGCGCGCGTTCGAAGCGTTCCGCCGCTTCTACGAACGCACCGCAGGCCGCGTCGCGCAGCCCTCCGAGGAAGACGACGAACGCGGCGGCGCGGGCGTCGCCGCTGCGTTCGGCAAGCGCATCGGCGGCTGCGAGTTCGCGTCGCATCCCCGCCATATCGCGGGCGAGCATCAGCGTCTCCGCGCGCGCCGTGCGGATATCAAACGCCGTCACCTTGTTGGGCCAGCGCTCGAGATAGCGCTCGGCGGCTGCGAGCGCCGCATAAGCTCCCGCAACCGACGGTACCTGCTGCGCCAGATGCGCGCGTGCGAGAATGACGCACGCGTCAGGGAGATCGTCGAACTGATTGTAGTCGCATTCGAGTTCGACCGCACGTTCGGCCAGGGCGAGCGCGCGAACGACGTCGTCGCGCAGAAAACAGGGCGCTTTCGCCTGCACCTTTAGCGCGCGGCCGCACAGATAGTCGCCGTCGCCATCGCGAAACAGATCTTCGGCAAGCTCGGCCGACTCAAGCGCGCGCTGCCAGCGTCCCTGCCAGCCCTCGATCTCCGCGATCGTCGTCAGAATGTCGGAGCGCTGTGTCGGTGAGCTGCGTTGCAAACGTTCCGCGTCCGCGAGATACGGCCGGGCCAGCGTGTATTCGAAACGTGCGGCGTGAACGAGACCAAGCGCGAGCGACGCCATCTTCACGTACGTCGCGCGTTTCTCACCCGTGCGTTTCGCGTAGTCTAGCGCCTGTGTACACAATGCGAGGCTGCGCTTGAATTCGCCGTGGCCGCCGTCCCGAAGATCATCCGCGAGCATCGCTTCCTCGATGGCGCAGACGGTTGCGGTTCCGTACGCCGCGAGATCGAGCGCGAAGGCGCATGCCTGCGCGAACGATCGTTGCGCGCCGGCGATATCGCTCAGGCGCTTGCGCGCTGTCGCTTCGAGTTGCAGCAAGCGCGGCCGCTCGCGTTTGAGATCGACCGGAATGCGTTCGAAGATCGTGGCGATGCGCTCGGTATCGTCGCCGTAGCGGATCGCGAACTGCACGTGGGCGACGTGATCGGCAGCCGAAATATAGTCGCCTGCCTCAAGATACGCGATGACGGCACCCATCAGGTCGCCGCGATTTTCTAGGTATCGTGCGTATCGCCGGCGCAGCGCGCGCAGTCTCTCCGGCTGCTCGGCGGCAAACGTCGCGATTAAAAATTCACGGAAGAGATGATGAAATCGAACCGTGTCGGCCCCGGATGATTCGAGATAGCAGTCCAGCGCGCGCAGTCGTTCGACGAGCGCGCCGCCGTCGGCAACGTCGAGGACGTGCGCGAGCGTATTCGGATCGAGCACCGACACAACGGCGCAGTCCAGGAGCAACGTGCGGACGGCGGACGATTGCACGCGAAGAACTTCGTCGGCGAGATAGGCGAAAAGCGAGCGTTGAGAGGCCGGCGTCCATGCGAAGGTCGAATCGCGATGCCCCTGCGTCGATAGCCGTAATGCCATTGCCCAGCCATCGGTCCGCGTGAGTACGCTCGCGATCTCGGATGGATCGCTCGCACGGACGCCCGCGTCGTCGAAGAGCGCAAGAGCTTCCTCGCGCGTGAAGCGCAAGTCGTCTTGCGAGAAATCGGCGACCAGCCGTTCGGCGCGCAGGCCGACGAGCGGCGCGAAGGCGAGTGCGAAGCGGCTCGCGATCACGATGTGCGCCCGCGGCGGCAAGCCGCGTACGATGAGGCCGACCAGATTACGCACGCCCGCACTCGATGCAACGATGTGAAAATCATCGAGAAAGATTGCGACATCGCGGCCGCGTTCTTCGGTCGTTCCGACGATCTCGTCCAGGAGTGCACGCGCGAGAGATTCCGGTGCCGGTGCCGCAGAGCCGGCAGGTAAGCGTAGAGCCTCACCAAGCGACGCGCCGGCACGCGCGAGCGCCGTATCGAGCAAGGTTGCAAGGACGCCCGGATCGCCGGCGCGGTCGTCGAGGGCAACCCACGCGACTGCGGTGGAGACTGCGAGACGCTCGGCCCACGCGCGCAACAGGGTCGTCTTTCCGTAGCCGGCACCCGCCGTTACGACGGTCACACGTTTCGAAAAGAGGACGTCCGCATGCTTCTCGAGCCGCGGACGGGGAACGGCAGTCGGCAAGAACGCCATAGCCCCTGCGTTCTCGCAGGGCTACGGCGGGTTCCCTTGCTTCTTAACCGCCTCTCATTGCGCCGGCTCGAGCGCCGCACGGCCCGGCCGCTCGAATTGTGTCCGGTAGAGGCGCGTGTAACGGCCGCTCCGATCGAGAAGACTCGCATGCGTGCCGCGCTCGACGATGCGGCCCGCCTCCACGACGAAGATAACGTCGGCGGAAAGAATCGTCGAAAGCCGGTGCGCGATGACCAAGCTCGTGCGCCCGCGCATCGCCTTATCGAATGCTGCTTGAATCAACGCTTCGTTCTCCGAATCAAGCGCGCTCGTCGCCTCGTCTAGAATGAGGATGCGTGGATCTTTGAGGAGAACGCGCGCGATCGCAAGCCGTTGACGCTCGCCCCCGGAAAGCTTATGGCCGCGTTCGCCCGTGACCGTTTGGTAGCCCGCGGGCAACGAGGCGATGAACTGGTGGATATTTGCTGCGCGCGCGGCGGTTTCGAGTTCATCTTGCGTCGCGTTTTCGCGGCCGTAACGCAAATTGCGGGCGATCGTGTCATGAAAAAGATACGTTTCTTGCGTGACGATGCCGATGTGCGAGCGCAGCGATTCCAATTGCAGATCGCGAACGTCGATGCCGTCGATGCGGATCGTCCCCGATTGCGGATCGTAGAAGCGAGGTACGAGCTGCGTGATCGTCGTCTTGCCGGCGCCCGAGGGCCCGACGAACGCGGCGACTTGACCGGGTTCGATGTGAAGATCGATGCCGTCGAGCGCCGGGCGATCGGGCGTGTACGCGAAGTGAACGTTCTCGAAACGGATGTCACCGGCGACGTGAGTGAGCCGTTGCGTCCCGCTCGGTTCGGGTTCCATATCCAGATACTCGAAGATGCGCTCGAAGACCGCGAGCGCACTTACGATCTGCACTTGAACGCCGGCGAGTGCGGAGGCCGGGCCGTAAAGCCGTCCGAGCAGCGCGACGAACGCAACGATCGTGCCGACCGTGAGGCCGCTATAGATCGTCAAGTAGCCGCCGCCGAGCCACACGATCGCGGGCCCGACGATCACCATCGCCGCAATCGCGGCGATGAACCAGCGTCCGACCATCGCGAGCCTGATCTCTAGGCCCATCAGATCGTTCGAAACGCTCGTGAAACGCTTGCCTTCAAACGCTTCACGAACGAACGATTTGATGAGCGTGATCCCCGAAATCGAAAGCGTCTCCTGCGTGAGACTCTCGATTTCGTCACGCTTTTCACGCGTGAGCTTGCGCACCGCGTACATGCGCCGGCCGACGGGAGAAAGCGGCAAGATCATGAGCGGCACGACGGCCAGTGCCAGCAGCGAAAGTTTCCAATCCAGAACGAACATCGTCACCACGGTCGTGAGGATCATCGCAACGTTCGTGACGATCGTAACGAGCGTTCCCGTCACGACGCTATCGACATTATCGACGTCGCTCGAAACGCGGTTCATGATCTCGCCCGTCTTCGTATTGGTGAAAAACGAAATCGGCATGCGATGCAAGTGCGCGACGAGACCCGTGCGGATGTCGCGCATGATGCCTTCGCCGACGAGCGAATTCAAATATCCCTGATACACCATGAGTAGTGCGCCGACGATCGCAGCGGCCATCATACCGCCGATGTCGCTCCAAAGCCCACGGACGTTGTGCTGCGCGAGCGAAACGTCGATGAGGTGTCTGGTCAGAAGCGCGGGTGCAAGCCCGAGGACCGCACCGATGAGGATACAGATGAGGACGAGCGCTTCTTGGCGCCAGTACGGCAAAAAAAGATGCCCGAGCCGAGCCCAATTGACCGCGCGCTTAACGCGCGGTTTCTCGGGATTGAACACCGTCGAGTACATCATGTGGTTCGGAGGGCCGCCTACCATCGAATTGCTTTGACCCCCGGCGAAGGCGGGAAGTTACAACCCGTCAAGCAACGCCGAGCATTCTCCGGCTTGTCGCGCGATCATCGCGAAAGCGTGTTGGACAGCGCTTTGATCGCCGCCGATCGTTCCAGCTTGCGCGACGCTTGCGATGCCGTCGAGGGTCGTGCGGATCGCCTCGCGGGGAAAGGTCGGCTGGGCCTGCAGGCGTAGCGCTGCGGAGGAACTAGCGGTTGCGAAGATAGCGGCCGCGATTGCAAAACCGCCGCTCGTGGCGATCAGGAACGGCGAGCGTTCTTCACGTCCGGCCAAGAGCGCCGCCGTGATGACTGTCGCCGACGCGCACGCAAGCGACGCGACGCTGGCGCGAACCATTCGTTTGGAAGCAGTCGCATCGGGCACCGTTAGCGTTTATCTTCGCGCAGCGACGCGAGTTCGGCGTAGAGTTCGCGCTCGCGATCGGTCAGATTCGTCGGCAACAATCCGAGCAGCCGGACGTATTGATCGCCGTTGCCGCCGCTACGAACTTTGGGCATTCCCTTGCCCCCGAGGCGCAGCATCTTGCTGCTCTGCGTGCCCGCGGGCACCGTGACCGTAACGTCTCCGCTCATCGTCGGGACGCGTACGTCGGCGCCCAAAACGAGGTCGTAAATGCTGATCGGCACGTCGACGTAAAGATCGTCACCCTTGCGTTCATAGGTCCCGTCGGCTTGTACACGTAAGTCGAGGTAGAGGTCGCCGCTCGGGCCGCCGTTCGTTCCGCGACTGCCCTGGCCCGCGAGCCGGACGCGTTGCCCGTCGCGGACGCCCTTGGGAATGGTCACGTCAAACTTCTTCGCGGCGATCGTCCGCCCCGTACCATGGCATTGCGGGCAGATCTGCTGGTTCACAACACCGCTGCCGTTGCAGCGCGGGCAGTTGTCTTCGATTTGGAGCGATACCGATTTCTTGCCGCCGGCATATGCTTCGCCGAGCGTGATATCGATCGACGTCTCGAGATCGCCGCCGCGCGCGGCATACGTCGGGGACCCGCCGCGCCGGCCGGCACCTGAGAAGAACGAATCGAAGAAATCAGAAAATCCCGCGCCGCCGGCCCCGGCGTTGCCGAACGGCTCGCCGCCCGCGGGGCCGCTTTGCGCGGAACGATAGCGCTGCTGCGCTTCTGCTTGCCGCTGCGCCTGTTCCCAATTGCTTCCGAGCGCGTCATATTTCTTGCGCTTGTCCGAATCTCCGAGAACTTCGTACGCCTCGGAGATTTCTTTGAATCGCTCTTCAGCTTTAACTTTATTCGTCGGATTCGAATCCGGATGCCACTTTTTAGCGAGCTTGCGATACGCTGATTTTATATCTTTCTCGGCGGCAGTCTTTGCAACGCCGAGAACCTCGTAGTAATCCTTGTACTTCAACTCGTCGTTACGAGCCCGTGCGCTTGGCGACGATCACCATCGCCGGACGCAGCAAGTCGTCTCCCATGCGGTAGCCGCGCTGCACTTCTTCAACGACGACATCGTCGTCGTGATCGCTTGTTTCCCGGGTCGCGATCGCTTCGGCGACGTGCGGATCGAATGGCTTCCCAACGGTCTCGATCGCGACGATCGTTTCACCCGCGAGGATGCCTTCAAACCCGCGTAACGTTGCGTTCAACCCCCCGCGCAGCCCCTCGCTATCCTCGAATGCGAGCGCGCGTTGCAGGTTATCGAGTACGGGAATAAATTTGGCCAGGAGCGAGCGACGGTCGTGACTCAGCCGGTCATCCGCTGCGCGCACGGCACGTTTACGAACGTTCTCGATCTCGGCTCGCGCATACGCAAGGTCGCTCAAACGTTCGGCTGCAAGCGCATTCGCCGCGGCGAGTTCGTCTGCGAGGTCGTTCGGCGGCGCTTCGGGCCCGACCGCCGCCACTCTTTCGGTGTCCATCTTCACTCCAAAACGCGCGCGCGTCCATCTCGTGAGAGGGACGCGCGCGGCGGGCGGTTATTTCGCTTCTTTAAATTCCGCGTCGATCACGTCATCGGCGTGGGGCGCCGAGGCTTCGCCGTTCGGGGCGCCGTGATCGGCTGCTCCGTTGGGAGTGGCACCTGCGGCACCGGTCTTCTGATAGAGCGCTTCGGCGAGTTTATACGATGCCGCTTCGAGCGTTGCGGTCGCGGCTTTGATCTCCGCGGCCGTACCGTTTTCGGTTGCGCGACGCAGTTCGGCAAGCGCTGATTCGACGTCGCTCTTCGCAGCTTCATCGAGCTTATCGCCGATCTCTTTGAGCGATTTCTCCGTGGAGTATACAAGGCTCGAAGCCTTGTTGCGCGTTTCGGCTTCGTCTTTTCGCTGCTGATCGACGGCTGCGCTCGATTCGGCGTCGCGAACCATGCGATCGACTTCCTCTTTGGAAAGGTTGGTCGAAGCCGTGATCGTGATCGTCTGCTCTTTGCCGGTGCCGAGGTCTTTGGCCGAGACGTTGACGATGCCGTTGGCGTCGATATTGAAGGCCACTTCGATCTGCGGTACGCCGCGCGGCGCGGCCGGGATTCCTTCGAGCCGGAATTGACCGAGCGACTTGTTGTCGCGCGCCATCTCGCGTTCGCCCTGGAAGATCGAGATATCGACGGAGGTCTGGCCGTCTTCGGCCGTCGTGAAGACCTGTGACTTCTTCGTCGGAATCGTCGTGTTCCGGTCGATCAGTTTCGTGTAGACGCCACCGAGCGTTTCGAGACCGAGCGAGAGCGGCGTCACGTCGAGCAAGACGACGTCGCGAACCTCACCCGCAAGCACCCCCGCCTGGATCGCCGCCCCGATCGCGACGACTTCGTCGGGATTGACGGACTGATTGAGCGCATCTTTTCCGGTCAGCTTTTTCACGAGTTCTTGCACGAGCGGCATCCGCGTCGATCCGCCGACCATGACGATCTCGTCGATCTTGCTGACGTCGACCTTCGCATCGGCGAGCGCGGCTTGGAACGGCTTGACCATGCGATCGGTGAGATCGCTGACGAGACGTTCGAATTCGGCGCGCGTCAGGGTCATGTCGAGATGCTTGGGCCCGCTCTGATCGGCCGTGATGAACGGCAGATTGATATTGGCCTGGGTCAAGGTCGAAAGCTCGATCTTCGCTTTCTCGGCGGCTTCGGTCAGGCGCTGGAGGGCCTGCTTGTCGCCGCTGAGATCGATGCCTTGATCCTTGCGGAACTCCGAGACGAGCCACTTGACGATGTAGTCGTCGTAGTCGTCACCGCCGAGCAACGTATCGCCGTTGGTCGATTTGACTTCGAAAACACCGTCGCCGACTTCGAGAATCGAGACGTCGAACGTGCCGCCGCCGAGATCCCAGACGAGAATCGTCTCGGAGCCCTTTTTCTCGAGCCCGTATGCGAGCGCCGCGGCGGTCGGCTCGTTGATGATGCGCAAGACTTCGAGCCCCGCGATGCGGCCCGCATCCTTGGTCGCTTGCCGCTGTGCGTCGTTGAAGTACGCGGGAACCGTGATGACGGCTCTGGTTACCCGATCGCCCAGGTACGTTGAAGCATCGTTGACGAGTTTCTGAAGCACCATGGCGGAGATCTCTTGCGGCGTATACTCTTTGCCGTCGATCTTGACGTGGTACTCCGTCCCCATGTGGCGCTTGATCGATTTGATCGTGCGCTCGGGGTTGGTGACGGCTTGCCGTTTCGCAAGCTGTCCGACGAGCCGTTCGCCCGTCTTCGTAAAAGCGACGACCGACGGCGTCGTACGACTGCCTTCGGAATTGGCAATGACGACGGGGCTCTGCCCCTCCATCACCGCGACGCACGAATTGGTCGTGCCGAGGTCGATCCCGACCACTTTAGCCATGTAGTTGTCCTCTCTTCGATCGTCGCGGACCAGCTGCACGCGTCTTACACGTCGATCGGGTGAGCCCGATCCTTCGCCTTGCCACTTACCGACAATGATGGTGCGCCGTGATAACGTCCCGGCGCTAGATAATCTCGCCCTCTAAGATAGCTGCGAGGGCTCCAAAAGTTGCGCTTTCGAAGCCCCCGTTTTCCAAACGCGCGGTCAAGGTTAGGGCTGCTGTTGGGTTGGGTCCTGGCCTGGCGGTTGCACGAGTGCCGCGGTCGCGGGTCGCTCTTGCACCTTGATGCTGACCAGCTTTTTGATGCCGGCGCTCCAGATCTGCATGCTGATCGTCGCCCCGGGTTTGGTCGCGCGAATCGCTTTGACGACTTCCGCGTTGGTCGTCACGTCCGTCCCGTTCACGCGGGTGATGACGTCGCCCGGCTGGATGCCGGCTTGATCGGCCGGACCACTCTGCACGACTTGTGAGACGGCGACGCCCTTGCCTTTGTAATTGAGCTGGACGCCCAAGTCCGGCGTCACCGTGGCAAGCGCGGCACCGATGAAGCCGGCGTTCGTGCCCTGATGCGTTCCCGGATTTTTCTCCAGGAGCGCGACTTGCTCGCGGACGGTCGTCGCGGGGATCGCGAAACCGATCCCTTGCGCGCCCGCTTGCGGGTTCGCCGTCGATTGATTGACGCCGATGAGGCGACCCTGCACGTCGATCAGCGGGCCACCCGAGTTGCCCGGGTTGATCGGCGCCGAAGTCTGGAGCAGACCCTTGAACTGGATCTCACCGCCGCCGCCGTCGGTACCGATCGTCTCGTCGCGATTGAAGCCGGAGACGACGCCGAGCGAGACCGACTGTTTGAGCTCGAACGGCTCGCCGATGGCGATTGCCCACTGGCCGGCCTGTACCCGGCTCGAATCCGCGATCTCGATCGGCGGCGGAACGTTCTTCACGTGCTCGACCTTTACGAGCGCCAGATCGACCCCGATATTCTCAGCCGTCACGGTTCCAGCCGCATGCTCGCCGTTTTGGAATACGACTTGAATGCCGGAGATCGCGCCGCCGTTGGGCGGCCGGACGACGTGGGCGTTGGTGACGATCAGCGCGCTATCGGCCGAGCGTGAGAAGATGAAGCCCGAGCCCGATGCGCGCGCTTTGAAGCGTTGGACGCGCTGCGGGCCACCTTGCTGGCCGCCGAACAGTTGCTGAAACGGGTCGATTGGCACGACCTGCTGACCGTTGACCGTCACGTTGAGCGCGACGACCGACGGCGCTACGCGCTTCACGGCCCCGATGATCCGATCCTGATCGCTGCCGCCCGTGCTCAAGGCCGCAGCGTTGACGGAAGGGGGCGCGTTCCCCGGGCCGGCCACGCCGGCGAAGTGCGTGCTCGCGAAGAGCATCATCGAAAAACTGCCGATGATGGCGCCGACGAGGCCGACGATCAGCGTCGGGACGATGCGAAATCTTTGCATGGGGTTTAGTATAACTCTCCTCGGCGGCGGTTGGGCAATGCCTACTCGCCATACCGCCGCGGGTCACACCTCGCCGTCGTTCTTTCCCGAATTCTAATGTACGGGCGCCGCGGTCGTTAGTGTAGCTCGAGCGTCTGGGAGGCCGCTGTCACCTCGTCGGCGACGATCAGTCCGTCGCGCACCCGTATGACCCGTTTGGCATGCCGCGCGGTTTCCGGATCGTGGGTGACCATGATGATCGTGCGGCCGCTTTCGTTGAGCTGGCGGAAAAGGCCCATGATCTCGTCGCTGGTCGTCGAGTCGAGGTTCCCCGTCGGCTCGTCGGCGAGCAGCACGGCGGGATCGTTAACGAGCGCCCGTGCGATCGCGACGCGCTGCTGCTGACCGCCGGAGAGTTCGTTCGGTTTATGCGTGCCGCGATCGCCGAGTCCGACTTCGCCGAGCATCTTGAGCGCCGTTTGCTCGCGCTCGCGCTGCGCGATGCCGGCGTAGAAGAGGGGCAGCGCGACGTTCTTGATCGCGTTGGTCCGCGAGAGCAGGTTGAAGCCTTGAAAGACGAAGCCGAGCTTTTTGAGGCGGATCGCCGCGAGCGCGTTATCATCGAGCGTCCCGATGTCGATGCCGTCGAGTTCGTAGGTGCCCGCGGTCGGCCGGTCGAGGCAGCCGATAAGGTTCATCAACGTCGATTTGCCCGACCCCGACGGCCCCATGATGGCGACATATTCGCCGCGTTCGATGAAAAACGTCACGCCCCGGAGCGCCTGGACTTCGAGGGCGCCCGAACGATACGTTTTCGTGACGCCGCGAATGGCGATGGCGTTGGTATCGGTCATAACGTTGGTTCCTGGTTAGCTTGGCATCCGATTTGCACCGCTCGTGCACGTCTTCGGCGCTGTCTACGCGGCCGTCTTACGGGGGCGACCGCCCTTGGTACCGTTCGTGCGCGACGCTGCTGCCCGGGCCGGCGATTTTTTCGCAGCGTTCAGGCGTGCGCCGATTGTCCCCAGCGTCGTTTCGCCGGCGGCCAAGACCAGGAGCTGCTCGAGCAGAACTCCGTCGTCAACGGCGTCCGACCATAGGCCCTCGTTGCCGGGAGTGATCGCGACGTCGACGAGCGCGTCGACCGGCGCCTGCGCGAACCCGGGAATGGCGCGCCGCGGTACGGTCAAGGTCGAGCCGGTCGAAAGTTCGGCGCTGATTGCGTCGCGCTCGCGATCGTAACGCACGGCACGGATCTTCGTCGCCGTCCGCTCTCGCTGGCGCGCTGACTTCGTCGCGTCGCGCATCTCAGTGGCCGTGGTCAGAATGCGGCCTTTCGTCGTCGTCTTCATCGGGGCTGACTCACTTTCCAAAGGGCGATGAGCTCGTCGTAGGTATCGCGCGCGGTCTCCAGGACAACGCGTAGCTCGCGTGCCGTCACGCGGCCTCGAATCGGTTCGCCGTGCGCTTTAGAAAGCCGGACGGCCCCGCCCGCAAGGAATTCGATGACGACTTCGCCGCTGGCGATGTCGGCGTGGAGGTGTGGGATGGCGGCGCCGCTGTGGTCGCCCGAGATGGCTCGGAAACGAACCTGACCGACGCGTTTGCTGCCCACCGCGTCGTAGCATAAAACCTAGGCCTAGGTTTGTCAAACAACCGAATCGCGTTGGCATCATCGGCTTCCCCGCGCGGTCGCCACGTTTACGAGGCGGATGTATCGAACACAGCGAGCTTCTTCGGATTATCGGCGGGAAAACCAGACCAAGAAACCGATGGCCCATGCGTTGTTTCCTTACCGCAACCTTTCGGCGGTTGCGCGCTCTCTGGCCGCGCAGCCGCTCGTCACTCGTAACGTAGCGCTTCGATGGGATCGAGCCGTGCCGCGCGATACGCGGGATACGTCCCGAAAACGAGCGTAACGATCGTCGCGAAGCCGACGGCGATCGCGATCGACTGCACCCAGGGAAGCGCGGGAACGACGCCGGAGATCGCGACGAGCGCGTAGCGGTCGACGAGGCCGCCGATCGTCACCCCGACGACGAGGCCGATGCCGCATCCCACGAGCGATAACAAGAGCGCCTCGATGAAAAACTGCGCGAGCACCTGAGCGCTCGTCGCGCCGATCGCTTTACGCACGCCGATCTCGCGCGTCCGTTCGGTCACGGAGACGAGCATGATGTTCATGATGCCGATCCCCGCCACGACGAGCGAGACGGCACCGATCAATGCGACAACGAGCGTCAGCACGCTGAAGATACTGTCGATCGATGAGGAGAACGACTTGCGGTCGAATGTTTGATACTCGGCCCGCCCGGCTTTGATATTTTTGAAGTACGTGATGACCGCGACTTCGGTTTCGGCGATCTTACTCGGGTCGCGTACGAGGAAGCGTGCCGCGAAGAGCGGCCGCGAGCGCACGTATTCCGCCACGTACGTCGTATACGGGATGAAGATATCGCCGCCGAAGTTGACCGGCACGATCCCTTGTGTCGGCGCGCCCTGCACGCCGATCACCACGAACCGCCGCTCGGCAACACGCACGCTCCGGCCGACGGGATCGCCGCCCTGCGGGTAGAGGCGTTTGTAGCCGTTGTCGGCGAGCACCGCGACGTGGGCGCTCGTCGCGACGTCGTCCGCGCTGAGGTTGCGGCCGTAGATGAGCGGGACCGTCGCGAAGCTGACGTCGGAATCGCTCGAAAGCGAAAGCCGTGCGTGATGGTGGCCGGAGGTCATCAAGCGCTGCACGCCGCCGGCCGGCACCGCGACGATGATATTGGGAAAGAGCCGCTTCGTCCGCTCGATGTCCTTATACTTGATCGCGGCCTTGGAAAAATCGCCCTGGCGCGCGTTGGGGAAGATATAAAAGCTCTGGTCGCTCAGCGTTCCGAGCACACCGGAAACCGCACCCGACATCCCTTTACCGAGGATTTGAATCGCGATCACCGCAGCGACGCCGATGATCAGGCCGAGGATGGTGAGCAGCGTGCGCGTCTTGTTGCCGAGCAATACCGCGAACGCTTCGGAGAAGAAAGGCCCGATCGATCGGAGCATCGCTTACGACCGCAGCGCTTCTATTGGATCGAGTCTCCCCGCGCGGATTGCGGGATACGTTCCAAAGACGACGCCGACGAAGACCGAAAAGCCGACCGCGATCGAGGTGATGAGAAGCCACGGAATCGGGGCCGGCCCGAGCAGTCCGGCGACGACGCCGTAGGCGAGCAAAACCGTCGCGATTCCGATCAGCATGCCGGTGCCCCCGCCGATGAGCGAGAGGATGACGGCTTCCATCAGGAACTGCAGTGTGATGTCGCGGCTGCTGCCGCCGATCGCCTTGCGCACGCCGATTTCCCTGGTGCGCTCCGTCACGGAGACGAGCATGATGTTCATGATGCCGATGCCGGCCACGACGAGCGCGACGCCGCCGATTGCGGTGAGGCCATAGCCGACGACTTCGACCGTGCGTTCGAACGCACCGAGAAATGCGACGGCGTCTTGCACGACGTATTGCGCGCGCGGACCATGCACGTGACGTAATGTCGCGACGACGGCATCGTGCAGAATCGCGAGCGAGACGCCGGGTTGCGGATAGAGCTGCAGCGAATCGATCGGGCCCGGCGCCATCTCGTGAAACGTCGAGTACGGCATCTCGATGTAATCGGACTGCCCGACGTTACTGAAGATACCCGCCTTCAGTTCGTCGTAGACGCCGATGACGCGAAAGCGGCTACCGTTGATGCGCACGGTCTGCCCGAGCGCCCGGCCGTCGCTGCCGAAGAGGCGCCGCTCGAGCGACTGCGACAATAGCGAGACGTGCGTGGCGCCGGCGATATCGCCCGTCTCGATGCGCCGGCCCTCGCGCAACGTGAGTGTATCAAGAACGATGTCTTGCTGACTGCTCACCGAGCCGACGTAGTCGACGCCGTTGGCCTTGATGTGATACGTGCGCTGATAGTTCGGAAAGACGTATCGGAGCGTCGCCGGGTTTTGCGCTGCGAGCGTCGCAACGTCGCGATACTGGATCTGCGCGGAGCCGGGATCGTCTTGTTTGGGATCGACCGAGACGTAGAAGCCGGGATTGCCGAAGGCGTCGAGCGAGCCTTTGATCCCGCTCGATGCCGCGTTGCCGATGCCGAGCACGGCGATGACGGAGGCGGTACCGATGATCATCCCGAGCATGGTAAGCGCTGAGCGAGCGCGATTGCGCCAAATGGCGTCGCAGGCTTCGAGAGCATAGGCGAAGAGCCGCGCCATGCGCGCTATGATCCGGGCGGCGCGGGAGTCGTCCCCGGTGAAGCGGTCGGCGCGGGAGTCACCTTGGCATCTGCGATGACCTCCGGATTTTTCTCCGCGACGATGGTATCGCCGGCGTGCAAACCAGCGGTCACGAGCGCCTGACTATCGTTCTGAGTTCCGACCGTCGTTGCGACGCGGCGCGCGCGTCCGTTGCCGACGACGAACACAAACGTGCCGCGATCATCTTTACGCAGCGCGTCGGTCGGAATCACGATGACGTGCTTGCTATCGCGCGTGATGATATCGACGTCGACGGTCAGGCCGTCGCGCAAGAACGGTAGCCGTCGGTCGAGCGCGATCGTGGTCACGACTTGCCGTGACGTATTGGCGGGATCGTCCGAACGCTGCGCGATCGGCGAGATCGCGATGACGTGGCCCGGCAGCTTCACGCCGCCAAAATCTTCGCCGCTCACAATGGCGCGTTGACCGAAACGAATCCCCGCGACGTCCTGTTCGTCGACCTTCGTGCGCACGATGAATTTTTCGTCGGCTGCCATCGTGAAGAGCGCCTGACCCTGCAGCACCGCGTCGCCGGGCTGCACGGGCCGCAGCGCGTCGCCCGTCTCCGTCGCGACGCTCTGCACGACGCCCGCGAACGGCGCACGCACCTCGAGTTTCCCCGCCTGCGCGCGCGCGTACGCTAGATCGGCAGCCGCCCGGGCCGCATCGGCATGCGCGGCCTGCATGTCGCCGGCTTTGGATTGGCTCGCGTTGGCCTGCGCCGCGGCGAGGGCCGCTTGGTCCTGGCGGACGGCGTCTTGCGCCGAACGTACGCGGTCGCGCAGAACTTGCGCTTCGCGTGTTAAGGTGCCGCCGAGAATCTGACGCTCGCTCTGCGCCTGATGAAAAGCGACTTTCGCTTCGTCGTAGCGGGCCTGCGACTGCAACAGCGCGTCGCGCGAGAGACCTTTCTGGGCATAAAGATACGCGTTCGCATCGTAGGTTCGTTTGGCTTCGGCGAGGTCGGTCGTCGCTTTGGAGAGCGCGGACTCGGCGCTCAGGCGCTGTGCCTGCGCGGTCGAACCGCCGTAACCGAGGCCCGATTGGGCGCCGGCGACGAGATCCTGTTGCGCTTGCGTGAGTTGCGAACGCGCGGCGACGAGACTCGCCTGTGCCTGCAACACCGAACTGCGATTCTGCTGCGGCAGGACGGCGTTCGCTTCAGCGACGCTTTGCGCTTTGCCGTTGGCGGCGGAAACGGTTTGTTCGGCATCACGTTCGTTCGATGCGATCTGTTCGTTCACGATCGTCGCAAGCAATGCGCCCGCGGCGACGCGCTCTCCGGCGCGCGCGGAGACGACGCCGAGATTTCCGTTGACGCCCGCCGGAAGCGTGACGGTGCGCGGCAATTGCACGACGCCGGTCTCCGGTAATTTCGTCACGAAATCGCCGTAGTGCACCACGCTCTCGCGGATCGAAATCGCACTCTTCGAGGGGCGCGCGAAGAAGAAGCCGACCAGTGCGACGATCGCGACACCGGCGACGGCGATGAGCGTGTTGCGGCGGCGGTTCATAGTCCGCGCAGATCCGCTGCGGCGGCGGGATTGGGCGGTGCGAGCGCGACGCGCAAACGAATGATCGCCGTTACGTAATTGACGCGCGCGGCGATGAGATCGTTCGCTGCCGAAAGCGCCGTCTGCTCCGTCTGCGTCGCATCGGTGAACGAGATGAGGCCGGCTTTGTACTGCAGCTGCGCGATGCGCGCACTCTCACGTGCGGACCGGTCGCTGAGTTTCGCGAGACCGAGCCGTTGCGCGGCCGCCGTCACGTTACGGCTGGCCGCATCGACATCGGCTTGAACGAGGTCGTACGCGTTGTAGAGCGCCGCAAGCGACGAATCGATTTGAGCCCGCGCGGCATGATGTGCGGCGGCGCGTTGGCCGTAGTCGTAGAGCGGTACCGCGAACGTCGAGACGATGTTGAACTGCCAGAAGCCGGGCTTACGCCGGTCGACCGGCGGAATAAGGACCGGCGGCGTCAGCGCGAGATTGGGGAAGAGAATCTTCTGTTGTTGATAGCTCGCGAGTGCTTGTGCGTTCGTCGCATCGATTTGCTGCTGCTGTTGGACGAACGACGTCGGCGACACTTGACTGCCGAACGATGCGTTGGCCTGGAGCGTCGGCCGGAGATCGCTATCGACTTGCGCGTCGGCGTATTTCGACACATCGAAAGCGGCTCGGGCCGCAGCGATCTCCGGCCGGTTCGCTTTGGCAAGCGTCCCGAGCAGGGCGGCCGGGGTCGTGGGCGCCGGCGGTTCGGGCAACGTGTCGGGTACGCGAAACGTCGTGTCGGCCGGTGCGCCGATTTGCACGGCCAGTGACTCGCGCGCATTGGTTTCGTCGGTGCGGGCCTGGACGAGCGCCGACGTGCTCCGCGCGACGTTGACTTCCGCGCGCAGAACATCGACGCCCGCGACGCGCCCGACCCGTTCGGAGGCGCGCGCCGCGTCGAGTAACGCTTGCTGATAACGCAAGTCCGCGTCGTCGAGCGTGACGATGCCGTGCTGTGCCGCCAGGGCGTAGAAGGCGTTGGTGACGGAGATCGTCGTCTGTTCCTCTTGGCGTGCGAGCTCGAAGATCGCGTTTTGCGTTTGACGTTTTGCCTGCCCGGCCGCGAGCGCTTGCGTGCCGTTGAAAAGATTATAGGTCGTTGCGAGCTGTGCCGTGTTTTGAGAAAAATTATTTGTCGGCGAGATGCCGAATTGCGCGAACTGGCCGCTCTGATTCTTCGAGCGCGAGAGTTGGCTTTGCAACTCGCCGCTGGTCGAGGGCAACTCTCCGGCGCGCGCTTTGGTGAAAGTGGAGTCGAGATTCGAGATCGTCGCCCGCTGGGCGAGCAGCGCCGGCGCGTGCGCGAGTGCGAAAGCGACCGCCCCTGCGCCGTCGAGCGATTCGCCCGGTCGATCGCCGGGAGCCGGCGTCTGCGCGCCCGGCGCCGTCAGCCCCGCCGACGGCAGGCACACGCCCGCGAGCAGCAGCGTGACGATCGCGCTTCGAACGTAGCGTTGCGTCATCGAGCGAAGAGCGCCGCGAACGCGCCACTGCCGAATCCAACGACGATCGCCGTTGCGTAGACGTATGGTGCGGAAAGCCTGGTCATGGTTTTGAGGCCGATGACGATGAGCGCAAAGGACCAAATCTGAAACGGATTGACCGTCGCGAGAAACGCCGCGAGCTTCGGCGCATTGTCGGGCGCCAAACGCGCTAAGCTCGGCAGAAGACCCAGCAGGTCACGCTGCGACGAGATCGCAGCGGGGCCGACGCGCGCGGCAAGCGCGCCGATCAAGAGATATGCGATGCCGTAGCCGATGATCGACACGTTGGCTGCGAGCCCGAAGAGGCGGCTAAACGTCGAGCCGCCTTTTCCGACGAAGTTTGCAAGCGTGAAGACCGAAGCCGCGACCACGATCGCGACGAGAACGATGAGCGGCAGGGCGATCCAAGCGTAGTGCTGCGCGGCGAGCGCGAACGCGAGCGCCTGGTGCTGCTTTGCGGGCGACATGTTCTGCATCTGCGGATCGGTCGCGGCCTGGTGCGCGAAGCTCGCGGCGACCACGTGCTCGCCCGCGGGAATCTGCAAGAGCGCCCCGAGCGTACCGAGCAGGCTCGCCACGACGAAGGCCCAACCCCAGTGCGTCCGCTCGCGTAACGCTGTGAAAGCCGTCTTCGGCGCGACGATGACGTCCCAGGCGATAGCGAGACCGCTGCGTGTAACAGGCGCCTCAGCGAGGCTCATCGGCAAGTTCTCCTTGAGGTTTACGAAACGATACGATCGGACAAGAGGGAAGTTTCGCAGCCTTCCCCGCGCTTAGAAAATAATCGCAAATAAGAAATCGATTCCGAATGCGACCGCGAGCGCGGTTGTGAACGAAACCGGCACGAGCCGGACAAACCCAAATGCGAGCAAGACGTACGCCCAAATATCGAACACATCGAAATGGGAGAGAAACGCGACTTCGCGCTCGTTGCCGGGGGCGGCGAAAACGGCGAGGTTCGTCGGGACGACGACCAGGAGCGCGCGCAGGTCGTGAAAGCTCGCGGGATCGTGCATGCGGATGAGCGCGGCGGAGAGCAGGCCGCCGATCACCGATGGGATCATGCAATTCGCGGCGAGCGACAGAAAAAGGACGTAGGGCAACGTGAGCCGCTTGAAGCGCGCAACGGTGGCGAGCGCTGAGGCGGTGAGCAACATGTACGCGAGCGGCATGACGGCTTGCTCGACGGCGTAAGACGCTACCAGCCGGCGACTGGCGTCGGCGATCGCCGACGGAGTCTTCGGAACGGCTTCACCGGGCGGCGGCGGCGTGAGGGCGGCGACATGCAAGAGTGCCGGTGCGTAGAGCATCGTCGCGATAACGCCCGCGACGATGATAACGCCATACGTCGGCAGCCACTCGCGGGATTGCGCGATCTCCTCGAAAGCGACGCTCGGTGCGAAGATGATGTCGCGCACCAAGCCGAGGCCGTAGCGTGGACGCGGCTCGCTGCGTTCGAGATCCGTGTCGGGGGTCGGCATGGGATTCACGGTCGCCGCTTTCGCGCTCCGGCGCGCAACGCTTGCGGGGGCTTACCGTCGGCGAATCGGCCCGACCAAGGTGTCGGCGGGCAAGCGATGCTCCACGACCTCTGCGGCACGGAGGAGGCCGGCTTCGCGCATTTCGAGCAGGCGCAAGCGCAAGTAAGCGGCGAAGCGGCGCCGGGCGTGTGCGGAGTAGAGCTCGTCCGAGCGCAGGGTTCGTCCGGCGCCGTGGTCCGCCCGCGCGGCAATCGGCGAGGGCGGCGCGGGTCCGGCGGCGGCGATCCCCGGCGTCAGAGAAACGGTCAGGCTGGCGAGCGTAACGAAAGTGCGTGCGGTCAAGTTCTAAGCCTCCGGAAGGCTTTCACGCCGCGCGCCTCGCGCGGCAAGTTGGAAAGTACATTTTTTGCACAATCGAAACGGAAACGGTAACGGGCGCGCGCCGGCTACCACGCTCGTCGTCGCGAAGCCGCCCGACGAACCCTACGTGCGCATCATCCCCCTTGGCGGCTGCGGCGAGATCGGCCGCAACATGACGGTGATCGAGACCCGGGACGACATCGTCGTCGTCGACTGCGGACTGATGTTCCCCGACGATGAGATGTACGGCGTCGATGTCGTCATCAACGATTTCACGTACCTCCGTGAGCGCAAGGATAAATTCCGGGCGCTGCTCGTCACGCACGGCCACGAAGATCACATCGGCGGCATTCCGTATCTCTTGCGCGAGTTCGATATCCCCGTCGTCGGTACGCCGCTGACCCTCGCCCTCATTCGGGCCAAGATGCGCGACAACAAGTTCAACGATAAGAAATTCGTTGCGGTGCAGCCCGGGGATTGCGTGAACTACGGTGCGATCGAAACCGAATTCGTCCACATCAATCACAGCCTCGCCGGCTGCTGCGCGCTCGCGATCACGACGCCGCTCGGCACCATCTTTCACACCGGCGATTTCAAGTTCGATCAAACGCCGATCGACGGCCGGCCGGCGGATTTCGGCGCGATCGCGGCGATCGGCGAAGACGGCGTGCTCTGCATGCTCTCCGATTCCACCAATGCCGAGCGTCCGGGGTATACGCCGTCGGAACGTATTGTCGGCGACGCATTCGAAAACATCTTCGCACGTGCCCCGGGCCGCATCATCGTCACGTCGTTTGCGTCGAACGTCCCGCGCATTGCGCAGGTCGTCGATCAGGCGATCCGCTTCAACCGCAAAATCGCGCTGCTCGGGCGTTCATTGATGAACGTGGTTCACTACGCGACCGATCTCGGGTATCTAAAGATGCCGGCCGAGCGCATGATCCGCTTGGAAGATATCGATACCTATCCGCCGCAGGAAGTCGTGATCATCACGACCGGTTCGCAGGGCGAACCGATGTCGGCGCTCACGAAACTTTCGGTGCGCGATCATCCCCGGATGAAGATCATCGCGGGCGACACGGTCGTCATCAGTGCGACGCCGATTCCCGGCAACGAGAAGAGCGTCGGGAAGACGATCAATAACCTCTATCGCCTGGGCGCGACGGTCGTTCATGGCACATCGCAAGGCACGGCGCACGTGTCGGGTCACGCCTCGCAAGAGGAACTCCTGCTGATGCTCAATCTCGTGCGGCCCAAGCACTTCATCCCCATTCACGGCGAATACCGGATGCTCGTCACGCACGCCGGTCTCGCCCAGAAGACCGGTGTCGAAGCGCAGAACTGTTACGTCATCGAAAATGGCGATGTCGTCGAGTTCACGGCCAAAGGCGCGGCGCGCGTCGGCAAGACCTACGGCGGCAACGTCATGGTCGACGGCAGCGGCGTCGGCGATGTCGGCGATGCCGTGTTGCGCGATCGCAAGCACCTCTCCGTCGATGGGATCATGATGGTCGTCGTGACGGTGGACGCGGAAGAGGCGCGCGTCGTCGCGGGCCCCGATCTCGTCACCCGCGGCGTGCTCTATCTGCCCAATTCAAACGAGGTGATGGGGGAACTCGAGCAGCGGGTCAGTGACGTGCTCGCGGGCTGCAGTTCCGAAGGCATTCGCGATATCCCGACGGTGAAGGAACATATCCGTCAGGGCCTCTCCAAGGCGATCTTCGAGAAGACGCGCCGCAAGCCGATCGTGATTCCGGTCGTGATGGAGGTCTAGTCGGCCGTCACTCGAGGCTCGTTTTGGTACTTTGTTATCAAGGAAGCTCCTCCTTACAGGAGTGTTTCTTAATTACGCGATAACCTGGGGCCATCAGCAAATTGTCGGCGTCTAGGCGCCTGGACGTTTTGTGATTCCTTCCGTTCTTCAATCGGAGACGACCATGCACAAGCATCGTTTAGTGCAATCGGTTATTGCCCTCGTGGCGCTCTTCGCGATGGTAGTTTGCCAGGGAACTATGGTTCTGGCCGGCACCACGGGTAGCCTCACGGGTACGGTCATCGATCAAGCTACGAAAGCCCCTATCGCCGGTGCCAAAGTCACCGCAGCGAGCCCGTCGCAGAGCGCGACCTTGACCACAGACGCAAACGGTCACTACGCTTTCATCTCGCTCGCCCCGGATACGTACACGGTATCCGTCGAGAAAACCGGCAGAGAGCCGTTCTCGATCAGCGGCGTAACGGTGCAAGCCGACCAATCTCAGGTTGAACAACTCGCGACGACCGCCGCGCTCACGACCATCGGACGCGTGACCGCGCGGAGCAGCGGCAGCCTCGTCCGCTCGGGCGTGACATCGGACGTCTACAACATCACGCCCGCGCAGCAGGCAGCAGCAGCGCCGCTCGGCGGCGGTAATAATCTCAACGCCGCATACTCGGCAATTGCGTCGTCGCCCGGCACGCTCGTGCCGATATCGAATTCCGGCGGCTGGGGTCAGTCGGTAAACATCCGCGGCGGAGACTACACGCAAACCGGCTACGAGCTAGACGGCATCCCGATCAACCGCGCGTTCGACCAATACGCGGGTTCGCCGCTCAGCAATCTCGGTAATGCCGAAGTCCAAGTGTATACCGGGGCGCAACCCGGAGACGCCCAAGCGACGGGATTGGCCGGCTTCATCAACCAAGTCATTCGCACCGGCACCTATCCCGGTTTCACCAACTCGCAGTTCGGCATCGGTGCTCCCGGAAATTATCACAAGTTCAGTTTCGAGACGGGCGGCGCTACGGCGAACCGCAATTTCTCCTACTATGCGGGCTTCCTCGGCTACAATCAGGACAATCGGTACGTAGATCAATTCAACGGTATTGGACTGACGCCGGTATTTGGAACGACGATCAACTACATCGCACAAAACTGCGGGACCGCCAACCCGTCAGTAGGTTGTTATCAAAATGGCCCGAATGCAAATCTGACCGGCGGCTTACCGATCGGACCCAACGGGTACGTGACCTCGCCGTCGTATTTTGGTAACCTACCGTCGATCGCCGACCGCGAAGGTACGCTGAATTTTCATATCGGTCTGCCGCATCCGCACGACGGAATCAAAGACGATATCCAACTGCTTTATAACACGGGCGAGACCTACAATGTGCCCAACGCTTCCCTCGCTTCGTACGGCAGCGCACTTGGGGACGTCCTCAACGGCACGGCGCTCAATGGCAGCGTTCCCAACGGGGACTGCACGGCGCCGCCCGCTACGCCGATCGCCTGCGCCGGCCCGGCGGCAGCGAATTACATCGATCAGAATTTTTATACCGGCCCCCTTAACGCGCCGCTCACGGTCGCCAATCTCGGCCAGGTAAGGAACTCGCGCTTCGCCGGTTCGGAATCATCGATGCGTCAGGGTTATAACGGCGCTGTTCCAACGAATCAGAGCGACAGCGAAACCACGGGCTTCGCCGTGGAAAAGGCTCAGTATCAGCATAATTTCAGTTCGAACGCCTATGCGCGCGTGTACGGATACTCGTTCTATTCAGACCGCATCGACAACGGCATCGTCGGTCTCGCTCAGAACTACACGGGCACCTTCTCGCCGGATTACAAGATCCGGTCGCACACACGGGGCGTAGCGGCTCTTTTCGCCGACCAGCTCGATCCGCATAATCTGCTTTCCTTCGACGCAGCGTATTTCTACAGCAACACGACGCGCGATAGGAACGATACGGCGGCGGGGTCCGGGTTCGCGCCGGTGGCCTATCTGGTTAATTCGCAAAACCCGACCGCCGGCTGCTACACCACCAACATCAACAAAATGACGGGTGTCCGTACTTCTGCTGCTGTCCCCTGTGTCAGTGCAGCGCAATATCGTTTGCCGGGAGTCGGCGCGGGCTTTTCTCTCGTGCCGCGGAAGGGTAGCCCCGTACTGGGCACGGAGGGCGCGCTCACGTGCGGAACCGGTCCGTGCGAATATCTCGCCGTAAATGCTGGACAACGAGGCGCCCTCAACAGCGTTCGCCCGGCCTTCACCAATGCCGCGATCTCCGATACGATCAAGCCGAGCGACAAACTCACGTTGACGGCGTCACTGCGCTACGAAGATTTTACGTATAATCTTGCGCAGACGAATTCGCTCGGCAACCAGCTGTTCGCGACCGACTACAATATTACGCATTGCGTTCAGGGCACGAGCACGCCAGCCCGTAAAATTGGTACGCCGTGTCCGGCCGGCTTCGTTGCGCCGGCATTGACCGCGGCCAGCCCCGCGCGCTTAGACTATGCGCACGTGTTCTCGCCGCGTTTCGGTTTCACGTATAGCGTCGATCCCAATACGGTTTTACGCGCTTCGTATGGGCGTTTCACGCAGCCGGCGGAGACCTCGTCGGTCGACGCGACGAACGTTCAAGCCGGTCCGCCGAGTGCCCAGTTCTTCACGAATTTCGGCTTTCCGAGTTACGCACGTTCCGTCGAGCCCGAGATCTCGTACAATTCGGACTTCTCGATCGAGCACGCACTGCCCCGAGCGGATCTCCAGATCAAAGTTACGCCGTTTTACCGCCAGACGACCAATGAGTTCGTGGCGATCCTCGTCGACCCAAAGACGAATTTCATCGCAAATATCAATGGTCTGAACCGGAAAGCGTCTGGGGTCGAGCTCGCAATTACCAAAGGGAGCTTCACGCGGGATGGGCTCGCGGCCCAGCTCGCATACACCTATACGCACGCCGAAGCGAAATACAAAGTGTTTCCAAACGGCGGTTCGTTCGTCGCGACGGCGAATACCGGGATTCAAACCTACAACGGCTACACCCAGTTCTGCGCCCAAAATCCGACGTCGCGACAGTGCCCGGCCGCTTCGGCGAATCAAGTTGCGGCCGCACCGTGTTACGTGGGCGGTGCCGCTGATCCAACGTGCGCCGCCGTAGGCACGGTCGCAAATCCGTACTGGAAATCGCAGGCGTTCGGCCTCCTCGATCCCACCGCGGCATATGTCCCGTTCAATCAGAATATCGGTGTTGGGAGCAGCGGTGTCGCGACGAGCTATATCGTCCCGCACGTCGCTTCGCTGATCTTGAACTACAAGCGGGGCCCATTTACCATAACGCCATCCTTCCAATTTCAGGCAGGGTCGCGTTATGGAAGTCCGCTTGTCGCCCAGGGCGTCGCACCGGATTCATGTGCCGGACTAGCCGGGGCGAAACTTTCCGGCGATCCGCGTTATACGACCGGTGCGCCGGCCGGTGCCGGCTTGCCGTACGACGCGGCGAGCTGCACGAATCTCATTCCGATTCCCAATCCGCAAACCGGACGATTCGACGGAATCGGCGACTTCGTTCAGCCTAATCTGCTTGCAACGAATTTGAGCGTCAACTACGACTTCTCGAAGAAGGTGGGCATCAATGTCGTCGCCGCGAATATCTTCAACCGCTGCTTTGGCGGTTCGAAGGTTCCATGGCAGCAAGGCAACCTCGGCTGCGCCTACCAACAAGCCGGGTCGTATGTTGCGAACTCGTATAACCCGGGCGACACGATTCAGCCGTATGCGGCTCAGTCCTACTTGCCCGTTCTCGGCGGTGCCCTGCAATCCGTGAGCGCAAGTTCGCCCTTGCCGTTCGAATTGTTTGTGAATCTCAACCTCCACATCTAAACGAAAGCGGTTCCGCAGGAAGAGGCCGTCTCGTATTCGAGACGGCCTCTTCTATGCGATGAACTTCCAATGTCGCGAAGCGCTACGATCGCCGCGGGTAGACGCACCGTATGAACGGAGGTCAGCGTGGCTCGCACTTGCGAAAACGGGGCATCACATGAAGGACCGAAATCGTTCCAACGGCGCTGGGGCTTTCTGGCGGCTTGTGGCGAGTCATTCACCGGGGATTGCGGCCGCAGCGGGACGCGAGCGTCATGCTCGGAAATAGGACCGTAATCGACGGTTCATGATCTGGAGGTACGCTCGCATGAATGAGATGGCAGTCGAATACAAGCGCCGACTTTTTACCGTCGCTGAGTACCACCGACTCGCGGAAGCCGGCGTGCTCGGGGAAAATGACGGTGTCGAACTTATCGACGGCGAGTTGATCGAGATGCCGCCGATCGGGCCGCGGCATGTCTCACTTCATGCGCGCATCACCCACTATCTCATTGATGTGCTGCGCGGTCGGGCCACGGTGTTGCCGATGGGTTCGTTTCCGCTTGGAGAACGAAGTGAACCTCAGCCCGACCTTGCGGTCTTTCCCTACGACCGTGACATGTACGCCCGGCGTGGATACCCGCCGTCGCATGAATTCGTCGCCTTCGTCGAAATCGCGGCTTCGTCATTCGCGTTTGATTCGCTCGTCAAAATGCAGTTGTATGCAGCGCACGGTATTCCAGATTACCTTCTGATCGACGTTCGACGTAACCGGCTGCTCGCACACCGCGATCCCGGCTCAGACGGCTATGAGGTACTACGTGAACTGACCTATGGCGACACGTTTTCGCTCGTGCGTTTGCCGGAGATCGAGCTCGTGGCCGATGCCTTTCTCGACATACGTGGCTGAAGTACTCTCAGGCAGTTGCGCAGAACGCGGCGAAAAGCGCGCCTAACACGACAAGTGGTGCAAAGCATGGGCCGCTTGACGCCGAAGTGGCGGGTGCTTAACCGAATGTCGCGCAAACGGCGCGACGGAAAATCGCCGCCCTCTACTCGACAGCCGCCCCTTCGCCGAAGCGACGCTCACCAATATCGTTCGCACGTATCAGCTGCGCACCGACCACCATGCGAAGCGTCCGGCGCTACGCCTGAAAGGGTCATGACGGCATTGAAGAACAGGGCCACAGCATCGTTGGTCAACTAAATTCTTGCTGCTGAGGTGTCTCGATCGCCGTCTCAAACGCCGCATCTGCCGGCGTTCCCGTCTCGTCGGACGCCCTGGATGCCGCACGATCCCGCTCGTTTGCCGCCGATACCTGGCTCAGGCTGAAGCGTACGCCGGGTGCGCTCATCGGAGCCGTCATCGTGGCCTTCATCGTCCTTGCGGCAATCTTCGCGCCGCTGATCGCGCGCGTCGATCCGCTCGCACAAGACCTCTCACAGCAAGCCGCCGCGCCGAGCCTCCACCACCTCTTCGGCACCGACAAACTCGGCCGCGACATCTTCGCGCGCATCCTCTACGGCGCGCGCATCTCGATTCGGATCGGCTTCGTGGCGGTGGGGCTCGCGATCACCGTCGGGACGACGATCGGGCTCCTCGCGGGATATCTGCGCGGTCGGGTCGATAGCACGTTGATGGGCGCGATGGACGTCATGCTCGCGTTTCCGTCGATCATCCTTGCCATCGGCATCACGACGGTCCTCGGTCCGAGCATCAACAACTTGATGATCGCCGTCGGAATCGTCTACATCCCGCAGTACGCGCGGCTCGCGCGTTCGTCGGTGCTTGCGGTCAGCGAACTCGAGTACGTCGAAGCCGCGCGCGCGATCGGCTCGCGAACGCCCGCGATTCTGGTGCGTCATGTGCTGCCGAATATTCTCGCGCCGCTGCTGGTTCAGGCGACGCTTGGCATCGCGACGGCCGAACTCGAAGCCGCCGGTCTGTCGTACCTCGGGCTCGGCGCACGGCCGCCTGCGGCGGAGTGGGGCGCGATGCTCAATGACGCGCGCGACTACTGGATCTCGGCGCCTTGGGCACTGATCTTTCCGGGGCTTTCGATCACGGCGCTGGTGCTCGGCTTCAATTTGCTTGGTGACGGTTTGCGCGACGCGCTGGATCCGACCGGCCGGTAAGGCGTGGCGGTCCTTCTCGCACTTGCGGCCGCCGCCGTCTATGGGGCGGCCGATTTCTTTGGCGGAGTCGCGAGCCGGCGCACCGCGGCCGCGACCGTCGTGCTGCTCTCGCAAGTCGCCGGAATCGCCGTACTCGCCACAGCGTGGTTTTTGCTGCCGGGAAGATTTTACGCAAGCGATATCGCCTGGGGCATCGCTGCGGGCTTCGCGGGAAGCATCGCAATTGCGGCGTTGTACGCGGCGCTCGCGGTCGGCCGGATGGGCGTCGTTTCGCCCATCACCGCGGTCATCGGCGCGAGCGTACCGGTCGTCGCGGGCTTTCTCTTCGGCGACAGGCCGACTGTCCTTGCGCTCGCCGGGGTTTGCTGTGCGTTCGTTGCGGTGGCGCTGGTCTCGGCAAATTCGGAAACGCGGCGCATATCGCTGCGCGAGCCCGGCGTCGCGCTCGCATTCGTGTCGGGCCTCGGCATCGGTGCGTTGTACGTGCTGCTCGGGCATGGCCATAACGATGCGGGTCTCGCGCGTTTGGCAATCACGCGCGCAACCTCGGTCGTCGTGTTGCTGGGCTATGCCCTCGTGCGCCGTGAATCGCTCCGTCCCGCAGCGGGATCGCTACGCGCGATCCTCGCGGCCGGCGCGTTCGATATGGCGGCCAACGTGCTCTACATCGCCGCGACGCGCTATGGTTTGCTCGCCGTCGTCGCGGTGCTTACGTCGCTCTATCCCGCAAGCACGGTCTTTCTCGCGCGCGTGCTGCTCGACGAACACTTGACGCGCTCGCAATGGGTCGGCGTTGCGGTCGCGGCCTGCGGTGTCGTGTTGATCGCGGTGTAAGTCGCTTTCAGAGAATCGCGTTACGGATACGTGGCGGACGTGGCTTTCGACGTCGTGACGTCGGCCTGGCCGTTTGCACCGACGATCGTCGGAAGTTGGCTCGTTGAAAGCGGCGGTGCGGCGGCGGTCGGATTATAGTCAAAGCCCGCCGCGTAGACGGAAAATTTATCGCCGCTGCAGAGGCTGCGAGTATTTGAGAAGCCAGGCGCCGTCGGTCCGAGATTCGGCGGTAACGTCAGCTGCTGCGTCCCGCTAATCTTCGTCTCGATCGCGTAGTAGATCGGACGGCCCTGTGTCCCCGGGAAGCAATCCGTCCCGCCGACGGTCGTATCGACGATGAACACGTACGCATCGACGACCCCGGCGGGGACCGTGACCGTGGCGGTACCCCCGCCCGTGCCGTCCGGCGCGAATGTCGGCGTCGCGATGGCCGGCAACAGCGCGGTGCCGCCAAGTGTCGCGCTCGCCGAGAGTGCGCCCGATGTCGCATTGCCCGCGTTATCGAAACCGGTCGGGATAACGACGCTCAGGGCGTACCCACCCGCCACCGGCGTCGCTGCGAAGTCCGTGAAGCCGAGCGTCCACCCGGCGAAACCCGTCGCGTAACTGCCGTTGCGCGTTTGTGGAAACGCGGGCGGCCCCGCGAGATATGTCAACTTCGACCCGCTCGCAACGTAGAAGGGCAAGGCATACCGCGAAAAGCTAGCGGCTCCGCCGGTCGTCGAATTATCCGGCTGGAAGCCGTAGCCGAAGACGCCTCCCGAGCTACCGAACGTGGTGACCGGCGGCGTCGTTCCGAGTTGCTGCGGCGCGGAGCCGGAAATGGTATTCGTGCCCGCGTCGATGTTGCCGTCAGGCTTTCCGTCCGCTCCCAAGAACGTCGGAACCACAAACCCCGCAGGCCCGACGATCGTCGGCGTGTTGAAGAGGGCGGCGCTCGAACCGTCCGCCTTTCGCAGCGTCGCAACGGTATTGAGTCCGGCGGTCCCGGCGATATTGGCGGTTCCCACCGCGAATTGAAGTTTGCCGATGGCTAAGGGATTCACGGGGAGTTGTGTCGGCGGCCCGCCGGTGTTACCCGACGTGCACGCCGTCAGCGCGTACAGGAGCGATGCCCCGGCGACGTACCGGAAAGCGTTTGTCATATGTGGCGTACTCCTAGAGTCCGAGCTGATAGTAGAAGCGGAAGCTCAGCGGCAAAACTAGCGTGCTTGTGGGGAGATTGTACGCCGATGAACCAAATCGTTCAGGACCGTAGTTTGCGAAGCCCAGATTCGCGGCCTGGCCGGGCGGAAGCGACCCGACGGTCGATATTTGACCCGTCTGCGGACCGGCGACTCCGGTTGCCACCGGCTGGTAGCGTGTGTTGAGCATCGGTTCGGCGTAGATCTGGTTGAAGAGATTGCTAATATAGACGCCGATTGTGCTGCGTGACCCCGGCGCCGAATATTCAAGGGAAATGTCGGTGTTAAAACGCGCTTTTGACAACACGCCGCCTGCGAGGGAGGTCTCGCTCGTGCCGCGCGTAGCCGCAATCTTTGGGGCAGTCACGGTGCCCGGATTGGTTGGATCGACGTACTGGGTAACGCCCGAAGCCGAGCCCGAATTCGAGACCGCGCCGAAGCCCGGAATGCTGATATTCGTATTGGGTACGACTGAGGGTACGCCATTCACGTACGCGGACGTAAGCGTGCCCGCACCGATCGGAAAGCCCTTGTCGTACGAAATGATCGGGTTGATTCTAAAGCCGTTGTGTGAACGATACGTCAACCCGAGGCGACTCGTCAGTGGTGAGAGATAACCGGCCTTGAACAGCGATCCAAGTGCGAGCGACTGCGGCGGTGCCGCGGGGTAGAAATCCTCCGTCTGATTGAGGTACGCGGGCGGGATGTTCTGCAGTCGATTGACATACGTGATATCGAGGAAACCCGATAGACCGTACGCGGCGTCCTTCGTTAGAAAGAACTCAACGCCGGTCGATTTGTCGACGCCGAGATTGGTAAGCACGGATGGGCCGAACTGCGGCAAGTTGGTTACGGGATCGGTACCCAGGACGCTTTGTGCGAAGATATTGACGTCGTATCCCCGCTTGTAGAACGGCGTGATTTTGACGCCGACATTGTTCGGAAATTGATGCGAGATCGAGAAGTCGTAGTTGTTATAGGTCGACGGCTTGACCGCAAACGCTTCGGGCTGCGTAAATGCGACATATTGATCGTGGAGCTGCTGGCCGTAGTTGGCGCACACCGACTTATTGGTCGGTCCGCAGTACGTCGCGGGCAATCCGGTGCGGCTATCGCGCGAAGGAATGTTGTAAAATGCGGCTGGCACGCTGATCGGTGAATTGATGATCCCTGCCGGCACAAATTCGACGGATCGACCGTAGGAGAAGCGAACGGCGTCGTTTCTATCGATTTGGAATGACGCGGCGAGCCTGGGCTGCACGACCACCGGCTTCACCACGTTGTTCGCAAACGTGAAGTTCGTGTTTTCTTTGTTGAGCTGGTGGTACAGCGAACCGTCGACGCGTACTCCGAGATCGAGCTTTAACTGCGGGTTGACGGTCAGCTGATCGCGTAATCCGAAGCCGTATTGCTGCACGGCACCGCCGCTTGAGAAGCCCAGATTCGGGATGCGCGGCGTCGTGCCCCCAAAGAGCGCGGCGTATTTCGTGATGTACCCACAGCCGCCATTGCCTGTCCCGGCGTTCGCGAGCGGCCTGAGGTTGGGATCGGTTGTCGGACAGACGCTTCCCGCCGGCAAGAAGTCGGGCAATTCGTAGCCGCCCGTTGTAGGGTTGTTTCCCGGCGTCAGTGCGCGGTATCCCGAAAGATTGTTCTGCTGATCGAGGCTATCCTGAAGCGATTCGTAGACATACGAAAGTGAGACCAGATTGTGTTCATCGAACTGACGCGAGAGTTCACCCGAGAGGCCGCTGCGGTATCCACCTTGGCCGCGAGTGATGCTGCTCGTCTGAGCGCTCTGACTGAAATATGGCCGTAAAAATGTTCCCGCCGAAATAATGCGATAGAGGCGATTTGCCCAGAATGTTTTGCCGTCAGGATTTTGGTCGTACTCGAGCTTGATGAAGTCGATTGGCTGGTGCGCGAAACCGGGCCCGGTCAACTGTTGCGTAACCGAGGTTTGTCCCGGCAGTAGCCCGACTTCGCTTTGAAAATTGGCGAGACGGTCGGGCGCGCCCGGAAGCGCAAAGAATGACGTGGTCGAGTTTTGCGTCCGTATGTTCGGGTCATCAGTCTTGTACGAGAGGTTGTCGACGCCGCCGTGATTGTAAAAAAAGTCCGAATAACGCGTCTGATAGAACAACTGTAGTGAATTTTGCGAATTCTTACCGGTCTTAAGCACGAAATTGTTGACGATGTCGCGCGTGACGACGTACTCGGCACTGCCGAAGAACGTGCTTTGCAATACGGCCGGCTGACCATTAAGACCGTACGTGCGGTACTGATTTTGCCCGAGGAATGCCGTGTAGTTCGAAATACGTCCGTTCGGCGTCGCGAAGCCGTACTCAAAGCCCAGCTGGTGTGAGAACGGATAGTTGATGGCTTCGAGATCGAGCGTGCCGAAAGCCGGCAGCGACCCGCGCTTCGAGATGAGGTTGACAGCGCCCGCGCCGGCGTTGCCCTGCGATGCGTCGCCCGCACCGGGATTTACTTGGAGCGATTGGATACCATTGAGCCCGAGGCTATTGCTGAATTGATTGGTATGCGGTTCGGTGTAGTTCACGCCCTCATACTGGTAGGCGATCTCGGTTCGCGTGCTGCCGCGAATCGAAGCGGAGCCGTAAACCGTCTGCTGCAGCCCCGGAACGCTGCTTTGCAACTGTGACTGACTGACGCCAAAGCGCTTGCCGAGCGCGGTCGTGAGTTGCCGTCCCGAAATTTGAGTGGTATCGGTCGTTTGTTTCGGCTGGAATGCGGAGCTCACGCTACGTGAAGCAACGCGGCCGATCGTCGAGAGCGATTTCGTCAAGCGTCCGTCGACCGTGATCGTCTGATCGCCTTGAAGCGTGACGCCGGTAATGCTTTGCGCTTCGTAACCTGCAAATTGAAATGAGACGGTATAGGTGTCGACTGGAAGTCCGGTTAGCGAATAGAATCCCTTCGCGTCCGACGTGGCCTTGGCGTTTTGGACCGGCGACGATACGGCGACCCGCACGCCGGAAATCGGGAGCTTCGTCTTATCGTCGAGGACGACGCCGTTGATGGTGCCTGTCGTGCCGCCGACGGCATACGCGGGTAAGGAAGTCGTCGCTACGGTCGCGGCCGCAACGAGAAGCGTCGCCAGAAGCCGCACGCGAGCAAAGACACGACCGATAGACCGATGTATCATGGAGCTGAGCCCTCGCAGATGAAGTGGCGTTGCGTTCCGGGAACGCGAAAGAGACGCCCTTGTAGTCGCTGACTCCTACGCTGCTCCCGACGGGCACCGGCGCGGATTTTCGACTGAAAGAGCGGTCCGGAGTACTTTTAATCGCCCTTTAATCTTCCTCTTTATATAGGTCGAAAGGGAGAGCTATCGTCGGCGTTGGTCTATAGCGTCGCCCAGACGTCCAGCTTGGATTTCACTTTCGCGATGACGGCATCCGTAAATTCGCTCGTCGAGGCATGGCCGCCGAGGTCGCTCGTTGCGGTGCCGCCGTAGACGGTCTCGAGCACCGCTTCGTAAATCGCGCGCGAGGCGTTTGTGGCGCGCGCATCGGAGACGTGCGAGAGCAGCGCCGCGCATGCGAGGATCATCGCCATTGGATTCGCGACATTTTTGCCGAACAGACGCGGCGCGGTACCGTGCGGAGCCTCAGCCATGACGCACGCCGGCCGCAGCGATTCATCGAACGAGAGCAGCACGCTTTCGGCGCCCGCGATCGAGCCGAAAAGCTGCATCACCAAATCCGAGAGACAATCGCCGTCGCGGTTGAGCGACGGAATAACCATCGGATCGCCGGCGCTGGAGATGAGTAGGGCATAGGTCGCATCGATCAATTGCGGCTCATACGTCACGTCGGGATAACGCTCGGCCGCGGCGTCCATCTCTTCCTTGAGCATGCCCTCGTACAACCGGGCTGACGGTGTATTTCGGTCCGCCGAAAACTTTCGAGTGCGTTTTCCGCGCATGCGAAAAGGCGTACTCCGCGACGACGCGGCAGACGCTTCGTTCGATGCGCTCGGTACGAAAGGCAACTTCGTCATCGTCCGTCCGCTCGCGCCATTCCGTCGCTCCGTACGCGTCGCCGACCGCCATACGAACGATCGAGATGGGCGAGTGAATGCCTCCGATCGGACGGACGCCGGGAAGACGCCGGCCGGTGCGCACGATGACTTTGCCGTCGATTTCGCGGCGCAAGATGGCGTTGGGCGATCCGACGTCGCCCTTGATCTCAGGCGTGATCGTCGCGGCCTTGAGACCGAGTCCGGTGCGCTTCATCGCAGCCGCCGCTTCGTGAACGATTCGGTTTTTCGTTTCGCGACGCTTTAGGAGCGAAAGATCGAAGTGTTCACGCGCGATTGGGAGTCCGATGATATCGGGATCGAGCAAACGCAGCGCTTCGACGAGCAGTTCTTGTCCGGTTTCGTCGCCTTCGAGGACGACGACGGTTGGTATCGACATTTCTCGCGCTTTGTCCGCGCTCGCATGCTGCCAAGCCTGCCGCCCAATGACGACGCGAAGGGGTGCGCGGCCCGCGCCCGAGAACGTTGTGCTGCAATGGCACGTGTCCGCCGAAAGGCTCGTGCGACGAGGCGCATGCGTCTGAATCTCGAGATCGTCGGGATCGCGGCATTCGCTATCGCACTGTTGCTGGGAATCGCTCTTGCCGCACCAACGCGCTCCGGTGCGCTCGGCAGCGCCGTGTCGCATGCGCTCGTGGCCGCGTTCGGCGGTGCGGCGTGGCTCGTACCGATCGTCGTCGCGCTGATTGGCGGCATCGTCTTCCTCGAGATCAACGTCCCGCGCATGATGGCGACGCTGGGCTTCGCATCGATCGCGTACTTTTTGGTGATCGACGCCTGGTACGCACGCGGCGGCGGCGTGCTCGGACAATTTTTGCATACGCGGCTCGCGGCACTCGTCGGTCCGACCGGGACCGTGCTCGTGCTGATCTTCCTATTCATCGCGCTTACCGTTTGGGTGACCAACGTCTCGGTCAAGCAACTGATCGGACGCGGGATCGTCATGGGCGTGCACGTGCGCGCGTTCGTGGCAAAGGTGAGTGCGGGCGCGCGAGAGCGGCGTGAGAAAAAAGCTGCCGCGCCGCGCGCTCCCGGCCCCGCGACGTTACGCGAAGCGTTTGCACTGCCCGAAGCCGTTGGATTGCCGAAAACCATGAAGCCGAGCGCCGTGCCGGCGGGAGCGACGCTTGCGCCGATCGCGCCGCTCGACGCCAAGACCTTCGTCAAGGACGACGCGTCCCAATACGCCGTCACGCTGGCACCGGTCGCCGATACCGAGGACGACGAGACGGACGACGACTACGAAGATGACGATTTCGAGGAAGACGAAGACGAAGACCGCGACGAGGGCGCCGGCGACGCGGCCGCTGCGAGACCCGTCGTCGTTGGCGATTACGAACCCCCGAGCGCTGCGTCGTTTGCCGACGGCGCGAAGCGGACGTACCGCTTGCCCGACCTTACGCTCTTCGACGCAGCGCAAGCGCAGATCGTCGATGAATCGAGTCGCGCGGGCCTCTTGGAAGATACGCTCGCGTCCTTCGGGGTCGGCGCGAAGGTCGTGCACACGGAGCGCGGACCCTCGATCACGCGCTACGAGCTCAAGCCCGAACGCGGCGTCAAGATTTCGCGGATCTCGTCGCTTGCCGACGATATCGCGCTCGCCCTTGCGGCGACGTCGGTGCGCATCGAAGCGCCGATCCCCGGTAAATCGGCGGTCGGCATCGAGGTCCCCAATTCCGTCACGTCGATCGTCGCGATCTCGGAGATTCTCCACGCACTTCCGCAACGCGGCACCGTCCCGCCGCTCAATATGGCGCTCGGTAAAGATATCACCGGTCGTCCCGTTTTCGGCGATCTCGGAAAGATGCCGCATCTGCTCGTCGCGGGTGCGACCGGCAGCGGCAAGAGCGTTTGCCTCAACGGCATCATCGCGTCGCTGCTCGTCTCGGCGACGCCCGACCAAGTGCAGATGCTCTTCATCGATCCCAAGCGCGTCGAGCTGACGATCTACAACGGCATCCCCCATCTCATCAAACCGGCGATTACCGACGCGAAGCTCGCGGCGGGCGCACTCTACGAGATGACCCGCGAGATGGATACGCGCTACGAACGTTTCGCCAAAGCCGGCGTGCGTAAAATCGAAGAATACAACGCGAAATTTCCCGAGGAGAAGCTGCCCTTTATCGTCATCGTGATCGACGAGCTCGCGGACTTGATGCTGATCGCGCCCGCCAAAGTCGAAACGACGATCTGCCGTCTCGCGCAGTTGGCTCGCGCCACCGGCATCCATCTCATCGTCGCCACGCAGCGACCGTCGGTCGACGTCATCACCGGCATCATCAAAGCGAACATCCCGTCGCGTATCGCCTTCGCGGTCAGTTCGCAGATCGACTCGCGCACGATCCTCGATATGGGCGGCGCGGAGCGGCTGCTGGGGCGCGGTGACATGCTCTATCTCCCGATCGACGCGCCCAAGCCCGTACGCGCGCAGGGTGCATTGATCACGGGCGCGGAGGTGACGCGGCTCGTCGCGTTTTGGGCCGCCCAAGCGAAGCCGGAAAACATGCTCGATGTCGAGTTCACGCCGATCGAAGAAGACGACCGCGCCGCCGAGCGCAAGGTCGATGAATTCCTCTACGAAGCCGCACGGTTCATCATCGAATCGAAATTCGCATCGACGGCGCAACTGCAGCAGCGTTTCAGCGTCGGCCATCCGCGCGCGGTGCGGATCATGAAGCAGCTCGAAGAGTTCGGCGTCGTCGGTCCGCACGAGGGCACGAAACCGCGCCAGATCAATATCGATTTCGCTGCCCTCGAATCGATTGCCGAACGTCTCGGCCGCCCGGACCAGACCGACCTCTTCGCGCAAGGCGCATAGTGTCCGCGCTGTGCGCGCAGCATCAGAGCCGGCGCCGAAACTCAGTCCACGTCTCGCAAATGTGCCAGCACTGCTGCGTCTCGATCTCTTGAGAAGTGCGATAGTCTGTTCTGATCATCGCCTGCTCCTCGCCGGCTCAGCGGTGTGCCATATCTTGAAGTTTGGTTGCTCTCGTAGTGTTGACAACTTACGCCTTTGACGTCCCATCTCGCTGGCGCCATCCGATGAGCGAGGCTCGAGCGAGCGATGCGGCGATGCCGCCCATGGGCGTTTCCACGAGAGCTTCGAGCACCGGGATCGCGCGGTCGGGCGCGAAGTCGAGCACCCACGCGGCGGCAGCACCGCGCACGTTGCGATCGTCGTCGGCTAAGAGCGGCAACATCGCGTCCTGCGACGCGCGACCCCGCGACCGCAATTCCTGATAGATCGCCTGCGCGTAATCGTCGAGGCGATTGATCGTCTTACGGTCATTTTGCTTAATTGCGGGCACCCTTTCCACGGTCGCCTCGCGGAACTGCTGCGCAAGGTCACCATCGCCGGTGTCGCGCAACGCCTTCAGAACTTTCACTTGATCGTTACTCCTAGGTCGCGAAGGACAGCTTCGCCGTACGCGCGCTGCTGCTCATAGGGCAGTTGCCCGACCGAATCCCGGATCCGCACGCCACCATTCTTGGTCGCAAAGACGCCATTGACCGTGTGATGCGCTTCCGTTCGGTCGATGCTGACGACGTTCGCAGTGTTGTGAATAGCCTTGGCGCCGAACTTTTCGACGTTCGCTTGGTGCTGCCCAACGATGTGGTGCCAATCGCGATTCGCACCGGCCGAGCCGAGGTGGTCCTTGAGCTTCTCGAACGTGTCGAACTCCGCATAGGGTCCATGCGGCCGGTACACGGTGTTCGGGGCGGGATGGTCAGAGATGCCCGCGTGCACCGGACGGGTCTTCTCGGTCATCAGGTCCGCGCCGCTCGGCTTGTGGATGGCCGTCCCGGTGGGCTTCGTCAGCGCGCTGAAATCGGGCGCCTCCTGCCCAGTGTGCGTTACTTTCGTCGACGGTTCTGCCGGCGTCGTATGGATGCCGGCCTTCGGGTCGTACTGCTCGATCGGATGCGTCGTGTGCGCGTCACGCATTTCGCGCGGTTGCGTCGGCAGGATCGTGACGTGCGGTTTCCCCGCGTCGGGATGAGCGCGGGAGGCCGTACCGTGCGCTCCAGGGACAGTGCGCTCGAGCCAGAGATGCTCGCTCTCTCCCGGAAGTTCGGTCTGCCCGATTTGATTGGCGTTCATCGGCAGGAGCACGGCGGCCGCACCAGCGACGACCGGAGCGGCTTCGATGGCAAGGGCGCCCGCGGCCCCGGCGACCTGGGATGCGCCGGCCGCGAGCGTCTCCGCGACGGCGGGAAGCGCAGCATCGGCTCGTAGCGTCGCTGCGGCGGCACCCACGAACGCGTTGCGATAGCTGTCGACGAAGCTTGCGCTGCCTCGCAGCGTCCGGTGGTCGCCCGGCGCCGAACGCGCGCCGCTCGCCGGCGAGACGGATTTCGGATCCGGCAGATGGAGCTGATCGAGCCTGCCGCTGACGCAGATGATGTCCGAAGTTGGTGTCGAGGTGGGGAATGCTAGGGGACCTGCGATGCTGCTAGCCATGCGCGCTGCCTTTCCTTCGGAACGGGATTTTCCACCCTACTAATCACGGACTAACGTACGTTTTGCTAGGGGTATGAGGATATTTGTGAACAGCGCTCCGGGAGTGACGTAGCTTGTTATCCTGGGCCGATGTCGAGTTCACGCCGATCGAAGAAGACGAACGCGCGGCCGAGCGCAAGGTCGATGAGTATCTCTACGAATCCGCAAGATTCATCATCGAATCGAAATTCGCATCGACGGCGCAGTTGCAGCAGCGTTTCAGCGTCGGCCATCCGCGCGCCGTGCGGATCATGAAGCAGCTCGAAGAGTTCGGCGTCGTCGATCCGCACGAGGGCACGAAACCACGCCAGATCAATATCGATTTCGCTGCCCTCGAATCGATCGCCGAACGTCTCGGCCGCCCGGACCAGACCGACCTCTTCGCGCAAGGCGCATAGTGTCCGCGCGGTGCGCATTTCATGAGAGCCGGCGCCGAAACTCCGTCCAGGTCTCGCGATCGTAAAGCGGGTCGAATTTCATCTCGTTAGCGGCCCAATCATCGATGCGTCGTAAATCGAGCTCAGGCACGCAGCATGCGACTTGAATGGCCACGTCTCGAGCCGAGCGATCTTTCCAAGCCCAGTAGTCAAGAAATCTATCGCATGCCGCGTCTTCAGGGAAAAGAACATGCAGCACTTCATCGCCGCGTCGACTACTGTTCCGGTCGGCAATGAGCTTGCGCCGACGGCAAGCCGGCTCGTTCCAGAGCCGTCGAGGTCGCGAAGGCGACATCGATGAGCGTTGAAGCATGTGTTATCAAAGTGGCTTGCCGGTTCGACGTGGCCGTGTGCGCCTCGTCGCTACGTAATCGGTAAGCTCGGGAGCCGCTTCGGACATACGCGAAAGCAGTGGGCGTAATTCGGCGGCCGCATACCAACGCGGGTTTAGCGACACGAGGCGTGACCCGATGGCACGGCGCGAGGCAATAGCTCCGACTCGTTCGAGCGAGGCAACGGCCTTGGCAATTTCACTTGGAGTAGCCCCGAGGACGGCGGCGGCGCCCCGTATATGAATTTCTGGAATGAGGCACAGTAAGCAAAGAAGACGTTCCCGGACCCGCGATCCGAAAAGGCTGGGAGTGCGGAGCTGGGCAATAACTGCCATATATCTATCGTACTCTAATATAGAACAACTGTCCACTATTGTAGAACGGGGTATGCGTGGAGTTTTTGAACTCGAGGGAGCCTAGCCGGACGTGATGAAGCGCGAAGTATGACGGCTGGCTCGAAGCGTCCGATCGGAACGCTCGCTCAGCGTGTGACGGCTCGGCGGTCGCTGCTGGAGCGCGGCGTCGAGCGGCTGGTCGTCATTTGTCGCGCGTTACCCGACGTCAGCGCGGTCTACGTGTTCGGCTCGTACGCGCGCGACGAGGTCCGCGTCCGGAGCGATCTCGATGCACTCGTCGTCCGGGAGACACCTTTGCGACGGCTCGAGCGCGACCTCGACATCCGCTCGGCCTTCGACGTACCCGTTGGCTTGGATCTGATCGTCGTGACGCCGCGTGAGTTTACCGAAGCGCTTCCGACGACGGGTATCGGCGCCACGATTTTGCGCGAGGGCCGCCGCGTGTATGCAGCCTGACCGGCGCCTCGCGGCTGCCGAGTGGCGCTCCGCCGCTGCCGAAGACCTTCGCGTCGCGCACTTACTCTCTACGGAATCGCCGAGTACCGGAGCATTTCACGCGCAGCAGGCGGCCGAAAAGGGCTTGAAAGCGGCGGCGATCGCGGTGGGCGATGACTTGCCGCGGACCCACATTCTCAACGATCTTGCCGATGAACTCATCCGTGAGGGATATGAGATTCCGGGGGATCTGCGCCAACATCTGCGCGTCCTAGAACGGCTGTACGCGCCTACGCGCTATCCCGATGCGCTCGGCGGGATCGATCCGAATCGCGTCTTCGTCGCGGCCGACGCGGCCGATGCCGCCGTCCGGGCCGAGGCCGTGCTCGCATTCGTCGATGGGATCGTCGCGGCGGCCTTTGCGTGAGCGATTTACGCCGACCAGGCGAGTAACGACAAAAAGTCCGCGCCGACGATTCGTTTGAAGTCGTTGTAACGCACGTATGTCTCTTTTAGTCTAAGGAATGTTATGGCGTTTGTGACCGACCCCGCGCTCGTGGCTATCGAACGAAAGATCGACGACGGCGTTTCGCTCTCGCGTGAAGACGGTGTCGCGCTCTTGCGGACACCGGACATCCATACGCTCGGACGGCTTGCTCAGGCGGCCAAGGAGCGCAAGAGCGGGAAGAAAGTCTTCTACGTTCTCAATCGTTATATCAATTCGACGAACGTCTGCTATGCGAATTGCAAGTTCTGTTCGTTTGCCGTCGACGAGTTCAAAGAGAAAGAGCGGCTGGTCCGCATGCCGGCGGCCGAGGTCTTCGCTAAGGCAATGGAGACCGGCCCGAACTTCAACCAAGTGCACATCGTCGGCGGCCACGATCCCAAGCAACTGTCGCTCGACTACTGGCTGCCGCTCATGCGCCGCTTCAAGGAGACGTTGCCCCACGTCCAGCTCTCGCTCTTTACGGCGGCGGAACTCGATTATATGGCCCGGCGCCACCGGCTCTCATACGATGAACTGCTCGGCGAATTGCGGGCCGCGGGGCTCGACAACATCAACGGCGGCGGCGCGGAAATCTTTAGCGAACGCTTTCGAAAGATCGTCTGCCCAAACAAGGTCGATGCGGCGCACTGGCTCGAGATCCACGAGATCGCGCACTGGCACGGCGTCGCCTCGAATGCGACGATGCTCTACGGCACGATCGAGACGCTCGAAGAGCGGGCCGAACACTTGATCATGTTGCGCGAATCGCAGAAGCGCTCGCCGGGCTTCAACGCCTTCATCCCGCTCGCGTTCCATCCCGACGGCAACGACCTGAGCGATTGCGGGCCGACGACGGGGCTCGACGATATTCGGCTGTTCGCGACGGCGCGCCTCATGCTGGATAACTTCGATCACATCAAGGCGTATTGGATGATTCAGGGCTTGAAAGTCTGCCAAGTCGCGCTGCAGTTCGGTGCCGACGACATGGACGGCACGCACGGTTCGACCGACGAAGAACGGATCTATCACGCGGCCGGCACGCAGTCGGGGCAGTATGTCGACGACCGCGAATTTCGGCGCCTGATCGCCGAGGCCGGTTACGAACCCGTGCGTCGCAACTCGACCTACGACGAATTCCCGTACGACTGGAAGCCCGAGGACGGCATCCCGGCGCGTGAAGCGGTCCCGGCCTAGGTGTTACGCTCCGGGCGGATCGTCTATACCAACGACCTTCCGATCTACATGGCTTTCGACGAAGGTGCGGTGCGCTATCCCGGCGCGCTCGTGTCCGACGTGCCGGCGACACTCAATGCGATGCTCCTCGACGGGCGTCTGGATCTTTCGCCGATCAGCGCGTTCCATTGGGCCAAACACGCCGATCGTCTCGCGCTCCTACCCGATCTCTGCATCGGCGCGCGCGGCGACGTTTGGTCGGTCGTGTGCGTCAGTCGTGAACCTCTCCACGAACTCGACGGCGCGACGATCGCCGTGACCGACGAATCCGCGAGTGGCCGCAATTTACTGCGCGTGCTGCTCGAACGCCGTTACGGCGTGAAAGCGAATTTCGTGGACAGCGCCGATCCATTTGCGGTCGCGGCCAGCGGCCGGCCCGCGCTGCTGATCGGCGACCGCGCGCTCGACGCCCAACAGACCTTCACCCCCGCGCACGTGCATGATCTCGGGACGAAGTGGCACGAGTGGACGGGCCTAGATATGGTCTTCGCCGTGTGGGCGGTGCGGCGCGACGTGCTCGCGCGCAACGATGCCGACGTGCGCGCCGCGATGCAGGCGCTCATAGCATCGGCACGCTGGGGCGCGAATAATATGGCGAAGGTCATCGCAACCGCGCAGGCAACCCATCCGCGCCACGCCGGATACTATGCCGCCTATTACGACACGCTAAATTATGATTTCGACGCGCGCGCGCGCGCCGGGCTCGCCCGCTACGTCGAAGAGTTGTTCGCGTTGGGCGCGATTCCGCGCGTCCCGTCGGTCGAACCGGAGGCCCTCGTTGTCCATCGCTAATCTGCTCGACAAAGCCGCGAGCGGCGGCCGTTTGCGCTTCGACGAGGGTGTGCGCCTCTATAAAGAAGCGCCGTTGCACGAGCTCGGTGCCGCTGCAAATCATCGGCGCTTTGCGCTCTATCCGACGCGCGATGTCACCTACGTTATCGATACGACGATCAACTACACGAACGTCTGCAACGTCCATTGCACGTTCTGCGCGTTTTTTCGGCCGGAGAAGCACGGCGAAGGCTACACGATGTCGCACGACGAGGTGCTCTCACGCGTGAAGTTTGCCGCGGATCAAGGTGCGACGCAGATCATGATTCAAGGCGGCGTCAATCCCGATCTGCGCATCGCGTGGTTCGAGCAGTTATTCTGCCGCGTACGCGCGGAGTACCCGGACGTCGATATTCATTCGCTCTCCGTGTCGGAGATCAATGGTCTCGCCGACGTCGAAGGGATGAGTCCGCGCGTCGTCCTCGAGCGCTTGAAAGCGGCGGGTTTGAAATCATTGCCCGGTGCGGGGGCCGAGATTCTCGTCGAGCGCGTACGCAAACGCATCAGCTCGCGCAAGATCAAACCCGACCAGTGGCTCGGCATCATGCGCGACGCGCAGCATCTTGGCTTGCCGACGACCGCGACGATGATGTTCGGGTCGATCGAGACGATGGAAGAGCGTATCGAGCACCTCGATGTCATGCGCAAGCTGCAGGACGAAACCAACGGCTTCACCGCGTTCATCCCCTGGTATTACGTGCCGTTCAAAACGCCGCTCAGGGGCCAAGAATCGACCGGACTCGACTATCTGCGCGTCCTTGCCATGGCGCGGCTCTATCTCGACAACTTTCCGCACTTGCAGGCGTCGTGGCTAACGCCGGGGCTTAAAATGGGTCAACTCGCGCTGTTCTACGGCTGCGACGATATGGGGGGCACCATTCTCGAAGAGCGCGTCGTCACGCTGGCGGGCTCGACCAACGCAGCGACGCGCGAGCAAATCGAGCAACTCGTGATCGGGGCGGGCTTTCAGCCGGTGGTGCGGGACACGTATTGGAATCTACGCCCGCAGATGGCGCTCGCAACCGCGAGCTGAACGAAGCGTTAGTACCGGGTAATCTCCTTCGCGCGGCAGCGACGGACGATTAAGCCGGGCGGCAAGGCGGCGGGCCGCGGGTGGAGATTCGAAACGGCGGTACGCGCGTGAAGCTTCAACGCGGCTTGATCTTCCGTTGCCATGTGGGCGTTGGCCTGGATGAGCCGCTTGCCGGAACTGCCGGAATAGACCCAGCCGACCGGAACGTCCTTGCGGTCGGCCACGACCGCGATATCGACGATTCGGCCGCCGCCCGAAAAGCGCGAACCAATCGTGAGCGGTGACCCGGCGCAGTAATCGTACGTGGTGAGCGCGGGCGCGGCGAGCACCCCTGGAGCGGCCCCCAAAGCGAGGCCGAGCGACAGGAGGGAAGCGACCGATAACTTCATGACCAAACCTCCGTAGCATGCGTTGTACCCCAGCCGCCGTCAATCCAAGCGCGGGACGGCGACGACTCTTACGTCGCTTCGCGAATCGTCGCGCCGGCGAGCACTTCGTCGCTTACGCTATCGTACAGTGCGACGAGCTGGCCGGGTGCGATCGCACGTTCCGCTGCGTCGAAGCGCAGATGGAGGTCGCCCGTCGCGGGGTCGGTCGTGGCGGTCGCGGGCGCGAGCGGTGAGCGATAGCGCGTCATCGCGCGAACGCGCAGCGGACCTGCTGCAAACCGTTCGGGGCGCACGAGGTTGGCGCGGTCGGCGATAAGGCCGTTTGCGCCGAGTTCATGCTCACGGCCGATGACGATCGTGTTGGTTCGGCTGTCGATACGCGTCACATAGCGTGGGCCGTCATTATCGTGTGTGGCGGGCAGCCCACGACGTTGCCCGACGGTAAAGTGCGAGACGCCGGCGTGCGGCCCGATGCGTTCGCCCCCGCTCGTGACGACGTCGCCCGCCGTTTCACGTCCGGCCTCCGCGCCAACCCGAGCGACAACGTCGCGATAGTCGCCGCCTTCGACGAAGCAGATATCTTGCGAATCGGGCTTTTCCGCGACGGAGAGCCCCAGACGTACCGCGTGCGCCCGAGTTTCTTCTTTCGCGAACTCGCCGAGCGGCAGAAGGAGCGTCGCCAGTTGGTCGCACGTGAGCTGGGCCAGCGCATACGATTGATCTTTGGCGCCGTCTCCCGCAAAGAGATGGGCGCCGTCGGGCCGGTGAGCGAGCCGCGCATAGTGCCCGGTCGCAACGTAGCGCGCCCCGATGCGTTCGGCAAACGTGCGCAAGGTGCCGAGTTTCACGAAGTTATTGCATGAGACGCACGGGTTGGGCGTGCGCCCGTTGCGATAATCGGCAACGAATGCGGTGACGACGCCGGTTCGAAACGCTTCCTGGAAATCCAAGACGTAGTGCGGAATACCGAGAATGGCCGCGCTGGCGCGCGCATCGTCGAAATCTTCGGCCCCGCAACACGACTTTGCGGTCGCGGGCCTGGTCGGCGCGTACATCTTCATCGTCACGCCGACGACATCGAAACCGCTTTCAACCAAGAGGCCGGCGGCGACGGCTGAATCGACGCCGCCGCTCATTGCGGTGACGACGCGCGGCCGCACGGCATTCACTTCGGGGACTACGGACATTGCACCAAAGGATAACGTATCGGCGGCGCAAACACAAAGTGCTATGCCAGGACGCGGAGATGAGTTCCGCGCTGCTCGAGAAGCGCGCCATCTCTCGCTATCGGATGTTTCCGACGAAATTCACATTCGCTCGGTGTACTTACAGAACATCGAGGATGGCGATGCGTCGTTCGCGGCTCCGGTGTACGTTCGCGGCTTCATCCGGACATATGCGCGCTTTCTCGGCCTCGATCCCGAAAGCGCCGTCGCGCAGTTTCAACCGTCTCTCGGCGAAGTCTCGCAGCCGGCACCACAGCCCGTTGCCGCGAGGCTGTCGCGTTCGCGGCGCGGCGCGTCACCGTGGCTGTGGCTAGCGGGCCTGGCGGCCGCGGTTCTCGTCGGTTTCGTCAGTTACCGGTATTTCGAATTTCAGCAATCCGGGCCGAGCGCGCCCGCCACGGTCGTTGGGATCGAATCGGCCGCTCCGACGACGAGCGCCGCGGCGGCGACGCCGAGAGCGACGGCAAAGCCGGCCCTCACGCGAACGCTTCGGCTTCGCATTACGCAAGATTCTTGGATGTCGGTAAAGACCGACGGAGCCTTGCGGCTCGAAGGGCTCGTCAAAGCCGGAACCACGAAGACCTTTCATGGTAAGACGGCCGACGTGCGGGCCGGGAATGCCGGCGGAGTCGACCTCAGCGTTAACGGCAAAGAGCTCGGTAAGATGGGAAACGCCGGTGCCGTGGTGGAGCGCTCCCTTGCCCTAGTCGACCGCTGATGGCCGATTTCTCATTCGATGTCGTCTCGAAGATCGACACCCAGGAGCTCGACAACGCCCTCAATCAGACGCGCAAAGAGATCGACGGCCGCTTCGATTTCAAAAATTCCAAGACGACGATCGACAATACCGATAAAGCGATCACGATCACGACCGATGACGAACTCAAACTCAAGAATATCGTCGACGTGCTCCAGAGCCGCGCGAGCAAACGCGGCATCTCACTGAAGACCTTTGATTTCGGCCGGGTCGAACCGGCGGCCGGCAACGCGGTGCGCCAGGTCATCACGCTCAAAAGCGGCATTGCGAAGGACAAATCCAAGACCGTCAGCGACGCGATCAAAGCCGCAAAGCTCAAGGTCACCGCGCAATATCAGGACGAACACGTCCGGATCTCCGGCAAGAGCAAAGACGACCTCCAAAAAGTCCAGGCTTTGCTCAAGGGTCTCGATATCGACGTGCCGCTGCAATTCACGAATTATCGCTGAGAGCGGCGAATTCTTCGGGTCTCAGGTTGGCCTAAGGGTCGCGCGCTAAAAGGAGCTTCGACGGCACGTCACGTCCCGACGGGGTTTTGAGGAGAGTGCGGTCGGATTGGCGAACGTTTGCAGGTCTTGTCACGTATAACCGGTCGCGTAAGCTTCGTTTCGCTGGGTTGCGCAAAGAATTTAGTCGATTCCGAAGTCATGATCGGAAAGCTCGGCCAGGCAGGCTGGGAACTCGTCCCCGATGCGGTCGACGCGGACGCCGTCGTGATCAATACGTGCGCGTTTATCGATGCCGCGAAGGCGGAGTCGACCGATACCATCCTCCAGCATGCGCATGAAAAAAGACCGGGTCAGCAGCTGATCGTGGCAGGCTGCCTTTCCCAGCGCTTCGGGGAAGAGCTCCGCTCGCTCATTCCGGAAATCGACGGCGTCGTCGGCACCGGGGCCTATGCGTCGATCCTCGACGTGCTCGAGGAAGCGCGGGCCGGTCTTGGGCCGGTACGCTTGGGACTCGAGCCGGAGCCCGAGCACGATTTTTTGCCGCGGCTCATTACAACGCCGCGAGCGACCGCCTATCTCAAGGTCGCCGAGGGCTGCGACCACCCGTGCACGTTCTGCATCATCCCCCAGTTGCGCGGGAAGTTCCGCTCGCGCAGCCGGGAGTCGATTCTCCTCGAAGCGCGCGCGCTCGCCGCGAGCGGCACCAAAGAACTCATTCTCATCGCGCAGGATACGTCGATGTACGGCCGCGATCGCGGCGAGCGACGCGGTGGGCTCGCGCAATTGCTTCGGGAGCTTAGCGATATTGCCGGCATCGTTTGGATTCGTCTGCTGTATCTCTATCCCGCGACCGTAGACGACGAGCTGATCGATGCCATGGCGTCGCTGCCCAAAGTTTGTAAGTACATGGATATGCCGCTGCAGCATGCGCATCCGGAAATGCTGCGGGCGATGCTCCGGCCCTCGAGCGGCGAGCGCTATCTGGAAATCATTGAAGAGTTTCGGGCGCGCGTGCCCGACGTCACGATGCGCTCGACGTTCATCGTCGGCTTCCCCGGCGAAACCGACGCGCACGTCGCGTATCTCGAAGATTGGATCGGCCGCGCGGAACTTGATCGCGTAGGCTTCTTTACCTATAGCAGCGAGGACGGGACGCCGGCCGCAATGCTTGGTTCGGCCGTGCCCCCGAACGTGCAACGCAAGCGCTTATTGCGCTTGCGCGATGCGCAGCGGCTGGCGTCGGCGCGTGCCCGGACCAAACGCATCGGGCGCATCGAACGCGTGCTCGTCGAGGAGCGCCGTATACTCCGGCGGAGCGACCCGCTGCGCGGCGCGCTCGGCACGGCCGATGTATGGGTCGGGCGATCGATGGGTGAAGCGCCTGGGGTGGACGGGGCCGTCTTCTTTACCGGCGACGCGCGGCCCGGAGAGTTCGTCGACGTCACGTTGCGCGGCGCCACGGCGTTCGATTTCTACGGCGAGCCCGTCGCGCAATTAGTCGGAGCCTAAGCGATGCCCGTGCGAATTCTCTCACGCGCGCTGATCGCGCTTGTCGTGTTCGTCGGCATCTTCGCGATAGCGGTCGCGACGCAATCGATCTTGCAGCGCCGCAGCGCGATGGACGTCATGGCCGGCTACGGTTTGCCGGTCATCGAGTCGCCTCAGGCGCACTTCCATACAGATCGCGTCGCGCTGCTCCTGCTCGGCATCGATTACTCGTACGATGCGAAGGATCAAGAGTCGTCGAGCAACGCACGCGCCGATACGATCAAGGCGGTCGCGCTCAATCTGCCAACGCAACAGAATCCGAACGGTTCGATCTCCATGTTGTCGGTACCGCGCGATACCGGCGTCGTCATGCCGAACGGCCGAGAAGATAAGATCAATGCCGCGTATACGGGGTTCTCGGGAAATACGGCGATGGCCGCGCACTCGCAAGAACGCGTTGTCGCGAAGTTCCTGGGCCTGCCGGGCTTCGACCGGTATCTGACCTTGCGCATCAATGCGACCAAAGACCTCATCGATGCGATCGGCGGCCTCGACGTCACGCCCGACGAAACGATGAATTACGACGATTCCTGGGGCCATCTCCACATCCACTTCATCGGCGGCGAGAAGTACCACATGTCGGGGGAGCAGGCCGTTTCGTACGCGCGCTTCCGGCACGATGCGTGTAGCGATCCGTGCCGCATCAAGCGCCAAGATCAAGTCATCAAGCTCGCGATCGCCAAATTGCGTAACGATAAGTTCAACGATCTCGTGCACGTCAACGCGCTCATCGACGTCGTGCGAAAGAATGTGTACACGGATCTGTCACAACGCGAAATTTTGAGCCTCGCGTGGGCCTTCCAGCACGTCGATCTCAAGAAGCTCGATACGCGACAAATTCCCTTCGTCGCCGATAAAGAGCTGGCGTGCTGCGGCAGCGTGCTCGTCGCCGACGACGTGCGTAAGGCCGCCTACGTGAAGAAAATGTTCCTCACGCCGGTCCCCGCACCGCCGCCGAGCGCTCAGGCGCTCGCCGCGGTCGAACCCGCAACGATCCACGTTGCCGTCATGAATGGTTCGGGGCTCCCAGGGTCCGGCGCGCGGGTCGCCGCGGCTTTGCGTAAGCAGGGCTTCATCGTCGATCGTGTCGGTAACGCGGCCACCTTCGAATTTCAGTCAACCGAAATCCATGTCGCGGGCGGGGCAACGTCGCTGGCCGGCGAGCGCGTGCGCAGTGCCCTGGCCTTGAAGACGGCGACCGTTGCACCCCAAGCGCAACAAGCGCCGCTCGGGACCGTCGTAACGGTCATCGTTGGCCGCGATGTCGCGCAGACGCCTTCCGCGCAGCCATGACCTTGCGAAAACGGCTCGGCGTCGCCCTCGCGGCGGCGGTGCTTGCACTCGTCACGTTCGGCATCGTGCACACGGCAACGAAGCCGGTCATCCCCGCTGTCGTCGTGCGCAACACCGATGCCCATCGGCTCCTTTCGCCGAGCCTCGGCGCGCGCGTCGATCGCTTCCTGCACGATCGCCCGCCGACGGACCGCAGGGGCAGTCCCAAACTCGTCGCCTTGACCTTCGACGATGGACCATATCCGATCGAAACGCCGCTCTTGCTCGACGTCCTGGCCGAACTGCGTGTGCCCGCGACGTTTTTCCTCATCGGGCACGATACCGATCAATATCCGGCGCTGGCCAAACGTATCGCAGCCGAAGGCCATGAGATTGCCAATCACACGCAGACCCATCCGTACAGCTTCGACAAACTCTCTGCGCCGCAAGTGACGGCGGAGCTCGCCGAAGGCGCGCGGACGCTCGAACGGTACGTTCGCGATCCGGCGATTCGCAGCATGATGCGTCCGCCGCACGGCCGCTTCACCGAATCCACCGTCGCCGCCGCGCAACGCGCCGGCTACCACGTCATTTTGTGGGACGATGACCCCGGTGATTGGCGCTCCGTTTCGGCGGCCGCGCTCGACGACCACATGCGTGACAACGCCACCGCACCCGATATCGTGCTGCTGCATAGCGGCCGGCTCAATACCGTGCAAGCGCTGCCGCGGATCGTCGCGCGTTTCCGGGCGGCGGGGTTCGCTTTCGTGACCGTTGGGGAGTTGATGGCGCGCGTCCCCGCTCGCGCCATCGTGCATCCCTTGAAGTTGCGGGTTTGAGCGGCGCCCGAGAGGGCGGATGCAACCGAGCGCCAATGTCGCCGCGAGCGGGTTCGGCAGATGGAGGTTTTCGTGGGCAGACAAATCGTGAACACCGGCGGCCAGGGGTTGGCATCATCCCAAGCCGTCAAAGCTGCGTTCGGTATGATCATCGTCGCGGTCGTTGTCTTACTGGTCTTCTTTTTCTTGAATTCGGCGACGAAGAACCGAGCGAATGACGCAGCGACTGGAAGCTCGGTGAACGCGCCGGCGCCAGCCTCAACCTAGCGGCGCGGCTGGCCTCGGCCGGCATGCGGAACTCCGCTCGAGCGCGAACGGTTATAACTATCTATGGCCTTCCTGAAGACCCTTTTCGACGGTAACGAACGCGAGATCGTAAAACTGCGGCGCACGGTCGTTGCGACGAACGCGCTTGAAGGCGAGACTGCCGCCCTCTCAGATGGTGCTCTCCAAGCCAAAACCGGAGAGTTCCGTGCGCGGCTCGATGCGGTCGGGGACATCGACGCTCGCCGGTCGTTACTCGACACGATGCTTCCGGAGGCGTTCGCCGTCTGTCGCGAGGCCGGCAAGCGGGTTCTCGGCATGCGCCACTTCGACGTCCAAATCATGGGCGGCCAGGTGCTGCACGAAGGCAAGGTCGCTGAAATGAAGACCGGCGAGGGTAAGACGCTCGTCGCGACGCTGGCCGTCTATGCCAACGCGTTGCTCGGCCGCGGCGTCCACGTCGTTACCGTCAACGATTATCTCGCCCGCCGCGACGCCGAGTGGATGGCACCGCTCTATAATTATCTCGGTCTTTCGGTCGGGGTGATCCAGCACGATCTGCAGCCCCCGCAGCGGCGCGACGCCTACAATGCCGATATCACTTACGTCACGAATAACGAAGTCGGTTTCGACTATTTGCGCGATAACATGGCGTGGCAGCTGGCCGATATGGTCCAGCGCGAGCTCTTCTTCGCGATCGTCGACGAAGTCGACTCGATCCTCATCGACGAAGCGCGCACGCCGCTGATCATCAGCGGCCAAGGTCAAGATGCGACCGAACTCTACGCGAAGTTTGCGCAAATCGTCCCGCGCTTGCTCAAAGACGAAGATTTCACGGTCGACGAAAAGGCGCACGCGGTTCCGATTACGGAGAAAGGCGTCGCGAAGGTCGAGAAGATGCTCGGCATCTCCAATCTCTACGATCAGCGCAATCTCGAATTGACGCACCAGCTCAATGCGGCCTTGAAGGCGTGGCATATCTTTCACGCCGATCAGCAGTACATCGTCAAGGATGGCGAGGTCGTCATCGTCGATGAATTCACGGGTCGCTTGATGTACGGGCGCCGCTATAGCGATGGAATCCACCAAGCGATCGAAGCCAAAGAAAAGCTAAGCGTCCGTAGCGAAGATCAGACGCTGGCCACGATCACCTTCCAGAACTATTTTCGGCTCTACAAAAAGCTTGGCGGCATGACGGGTACCGCGAAGACCGAAGAGCGCGAGTTTCGCGATATCTACGGACTCGATTCCGTTGTCATTCCGACCAATCGCGATATCGCGCGCGACGATCGCGGCGATATCGTCTACAAGAGCGAGAACGCGAAGTTCGAAGCCGTCGTCGACGAGATCGTTCGCGAGCACGAAAAGGGCCGGCCGGTGCTCGTCGGGACGCGCTCGATCGATAAAAGCGAGCGGCTGGCCGCTATTTTGCGCCGCCGCGGGGTCGCGTGCGACGTGCTCAACGCGAAATATCACGAGCGCGAAGCCGAGATCATCAAGGATGCGGGCCAACCCGGCAACGTCGTGATCGCGACGAATATGGCCGGCCGCGGCGTCGATATCAAGCTCGGCGAGGGCGTCGCCGATATGGGCGGCTTGCATATCATCGGGACCGAGCGGCATGAGTCGCGCCGCATCGACAACCAGCTGCGCGGGCGCGCGGGCCGTCAAGGCGACCCGGGATCGACGCGCTTCTACGTCTCGCTCGAAGATGAAGTCATGCGCCTCTTCGGAGCGGAACGCATTCAGAGCATCATGAGCGCCGTCGGCTTCACCGACGAAACGCCGATCGAAGCGAAGCTCATCACGAAGTCGTTCGAGCGCGCGCAATCCAAGGTCGAAAATCACAACTACGAGATCCGCAAGAGCGTCCTCGAGTATGACGACGTCATGAACAAGCAGCGTGAAGTGATTTACGCCGAGCGCCGCAAGGTGCTTCATGGCGAATCGCTGCGCGATTTCATGCTGCAAACGCTCGAGGAAAAAGTCGCCCAGGCCGTCGACGGAAACGCACCGGAAAACGTGCATCCCTCGGAGTGGGATCTCGACGAAACGTTGAACGAGCTCGAGCTGATTTTTCCGATTCGCGAAAGCATCGCGGTCGCCGATCTCGAGAAGCTCGACCGCGCCGCTATGAAGCATCGCCTGCTCGAACTCGCGCTCGCCGCCTACGAACGCAAAGAAGCGGAATTGACGACCGAGATCATGCGGGTCATCGAGTCGCAATACATCATGCTGCCGATCATCGACCGGTTATGGGTCGATCATCTCTATGTGATGGATGCGCTCAAGACGGGGATCGGCCTGCGCGGCTACGGTCAAAAAGATCCGCGCGTCGAGTACGAAAAAGAAGCGTACGAGATTTTCGAAGATCTGAAGAACAATATCGCGGACGAGGCGATCAAGGCGGTGTTTCGCGTGGTGGTGGAAGCGGCCGATCCGAACGACACCAATGGCCAGGGAGCGGTCGGGACCGGTGGGACCATGGTGCCACTAGGCGTCGGCAGCAATGGTGCAAGCGGAAACGGAAACGGTGCGCACGACGGTATGGCATTCGAGCCGCTCCCCAGCGGCTCGCTCGCGCCGCCGGCCGCCGAACTCGTGCAAAGCGCGCGGCTTGATGCCAATTACGCGCAAAGTTTGCTCGGGCCCGTTCCCGGCGCGCCGCAAAAGCGCGAGCTGCATACCAATCTCAGTGCCGACGAACCGCGCAAGCCCGCAAAGTCGGATGTGAAGACCGGACGTAACGAGTTGTGTCCGTGCGGTTCGGGGAAGAAGTTCAAACGCTGTCATGGCGTCACGGCATAGGCGTAGAAAGTAAACTCATGAGCGACTCGCACCTGACCCTCATCGCTCGGCTCGACGAGCGCCTAACTTCACTCAAGGTGCGTCTTTGACCACGATCGCAAAGTCCGCGCGATAGCGGAACTCGATCAGCGCACGCGCGCTGACGTTTTCTGGAACGAGCCGGACAAGGCGCAAAAAGCGATGAAACAGCTCGCCGATCTGCGCGAGGAAGTGGACGAGATCGCGGGCGTCGGGCAGCAACTGCTCGAGGCCCGGGAGACCGTCGAGATCCTCGGCAATGAAGAGGGCGCCGATGCTGAAATCGACGCGCTGCTCGATTCCGCCGAAGGAAGGGTCACGCGTTTGGAACTCGCGGCGAATTTCGACCGTGAGTACGACGGGCACAATGCGATCGTTTCCATCTATGCGGGTGCGGGCGGCGTCGATGCGGCGGATTGGACGCAGATGCTCGCACGCATGTACGTTCGTTGGGCCGAGCGCAAAGGTTTTTCGACGACGGTCACGGAGGAGTCGCCCGCCGAAGAGGCCGGGCTCAAGTCGGTCACGTTCTTCGTGCGCGGAAAAAATGCGTATGGGATGCTCGAGAGCGAGCGCGGCGTTCATCGTCTCGTGCGTATATCGCCCTTCGATCAACAGCATCGCCGGCAGACGTCGTTCGCGTCGGTCGACATCGTTCCTGAAATTGCCTCCGACGAGAAGATCTCGATCGAAATAAAGGCGGATGATCTCAAAGTCGAAACCTACAAAGCCGGCGGTGCCGGCGGTCAGTACGTCAATAAAACGGAATCCGCGATTCGCATCACCCACGTACCGACGGGTACGATCGTGGCGTCGCAGCAGGAGCGTTCGCAGATGCAGAATCGGGAGGTCGCGCTGACGATGCTCCGGTCGCAACTCGTTCAGCGCGAGATCGACGAGCGCGAAGCGAAGCTCGATGCGTTGCGCGGCGAGCGCCGTGCGAACGAGTGGGGCTCGCAGATCCGATCCTACGTCTTGCAACCCTACACGCTCGTCAAAGACCATCGCACAAACGTCGAAAGTGCGAATGCGGCGGCGATTCTCGAAGGCGATATCGATCCGTTCGTGTGGCCGTATCTGATGCAGCGCCGCCGTCTCGATGCCGGCGCGGCGTAGCGCCGCCGCTATCGAGTCCGGCTGGGCCGAAAGAGATGGCGAACGAATCAGGGAAGTTTCTCCGCACGTTGCTTGGCTCGGTGAAAGGATACCCATGAACGTCATCGTCGCATTCGAGGGCAGCTCGAACGTCGTTGCGATCGGGACTTGCCGCGCAGACTCGCCATAACCCCATGGCTGTGATCGATATCATCGTCGTGTGTTGGAACGATCGCGACAAGATCGCGACCGCGCTCGATTCCGTCTTCGCGCTCGCCGAAGTGCGCGACGATGCCGAGTTCGCACACGTCGTCGTCTCGGATAACGGCTCGAGTGACGGGAGCCGCGCATATCTGCACGAGCGCTACGGCGACCGGGTGACGATTTTGGAAAACGGCGGCAACTTGGGGTTTGCGGCCGCTTGTAATCGCGCGTTTGCCGCCACGTCAGCGCCGCTGGTCTTTTTGCTCAACCCCGACGCTGCATTGAAACCACGGGCGCTCGCGTCGATCGTCGCGTTCATGCACGAGCACCCACGCTGCGGCATGGCGGGTTCGCGCATCTACGATCTTGACGGCACGATCGCCGAGTCGTGCGGCGAGTTCGATACGTGGACGGGTGCGTTCTTGCGTTCGAGTGCCTGGGGCGAATGGCCGCCTCTGCAACGCTTCGCGAACGGCGCTGCCTTACGCCGGTGGGGGCATGCCGGCGAACGCCGAGTCGACCTTGCGGTCGGCGCGGCGCTTGCAATTCGCCGCGCGCTGCTCGACGAGATCGGCTACTTCGACGAGCGCTTCTTTCTCTATCACGAAGAAGTCGATCTCGCAAAACGTGCCGCCACGGCGGGCTGGGAGACATGGTACGTTCCCGCAAGCGAAGCGGTCCACGAAGGCATGGGCAGTGCTCGCGGTCTGTATAGCGTCGAAGGCCGCAAACAGACGTCGCGACGCAAGTATTGGCTCAAGCACCATGGCCGGCTCTGGTATGCCGCGCTCGTCGCGGCGCTCGTCGGGCGCTATGTCGCGTATCTCGCGGCGGCGGTAGCCGTCGTTGCCGGCGTAAGGCAAGTCCTTGCTCGCCGCTAGCGGGATCGCCCCGGAAGCGGTTGTCACGTTCGACCGTCTCGATGGTTTCGACGTGCGGTCCTCGCTTGGCCAGGTGCGCGCTGAAGCGATCGTCCCGCGCAACTTCTTTCGCGCGACGGTGCGTACGATCGGCTCGCTCATCGGTTTCGGTACAACCGAATTGCTCTCCGACGCCGAACGGGGACGAGCCCAGGCGCTTGCGCAACTGCTTCGCAACGCACGCTCGCTCGGCGCCAACGGCATTCTAAAGCTGCGCTTCGATGCAAGCGAACAAAGCGACGGCTCGACGCGCGTGACGGTGTACGGCGAAGCGATGCTGCTCGATCCGGCGCCCGGCTTCGCGGCGGCCCGGCGCCGGTGAGCGTCGCCGAACGCGCGGCGCGCGAACAAAATATTGCGAACGCCGCGGCGCGCGTCGAACGGTGTCGCAAGTGTGAGATCGGTTCGATCCGGCAGAACGCGGTTTACGGTGAAGGCGATGCATGCGCGACGCTGATGATCGTCGGAGAAGGTCCGGGGGAGACCGAAGACAAGCTCGCGCGGCCCTTTGTCGGTCGCGCGGGAATGCTCCTCGAGAAAATGCTCGGCGCGATCGCGCTCCGCCGCGACGACGTGTTCATTTGCAATACCGTCAAGTGCCGGCCCACGTTCGATGACGGCGTTCGCTTGCGCAATCGCGCGCCGTCGCCCGAAGAGATGAGCAACTGCCGCCCGTACCTCGATGAACAGATCGAGCTCATTCGGCCGCGCGCCATCCTTTGTCTCGGCGCACCGGCTGCGAAATCATTCATGGGCCCGAAGTTCTCGATTACCAAACAGCGCGGTCTGTGGTTCGCTGGACCGAGCGGGATCGCGACGCTCGCCACGTTCCATCCGGCCTATATTTTGCGCATGACCGGGGGCGAACTGGAAGCGACCAAACGGCTCGTCTGGGCCGATCTCAAAGCCGTTCGCGCGAAGCTGGATACGCGCGACGCGGCGCCGGGCCCTGACCCGGTGCCGGCCCAGACGACGCTCTTCGAGTAGCACTCGCAGACGAGAGCCCGGCCCGGCGCAGTCCTTTATTGGCAGGCGCCCCAGCTCGGGAGCGTGGCAGGCGGCGGTCGTGCGCGCCGCGGCTGTCCTACGCCAGCAAATAGCGGCTGCGTCGTGCGGAAAGCATCACCCGTGCTATACTGAGGACTTGTGACCACCGCCCAAGACGTTTGGATCGACCTCAAAGCCAAACGCGCCGGCCATGCCGACGGCGCCGCGTTCGCAAACGCGCACGGCCTCAAACCATATCGCCTCGCCCAGCTCTACCGCGCTGCTGCCAAAGAATTGGCGGGCGATATCGCGGCCGTCAGCGTCTTGCCGATCGAGCTGCGCGCCACGCTCGCACACGAGCACTTCGAATTTGAATCGGTCGCTCCGGTCGTCATTCAGCGTTCGAATGACGGGCAAACGTCGAAGGGGCTCTTTCGGCTTTACGATGGGAACGAAGTCGAGGCAGTGCTCATGGAGCACCACGCCGAGCGCACCACGGTATGTATCTCTAGTCAAGCCGGATGTGCCTACGCCTGCACGTTTTGCTCGACCGGCCAAGCCGGCTATACGCGTAACTTGACGGCCGTCGAGATCTTCGATCAGGTGCGCTATTTCGCACGCGAACTGAAAACGCGCGCGAAGAGGATCACCAATATCGTCTTCATGGGGCAAGGCGAGCCGTTCGCGAACATGGATGCCGTGATGGATGCCGTGCGTTTGCTCAACGATCCGAACGGTTTCGGTCTCGGTCACCGGCACATCACGATCTCGACCGTCGGCCTCGTACCGCAAATCGAGCGTTTCGCAGACGAAGGCATTCAAGTGAATCTCGCGATCTCGCTGCACGCGCCGACCGATGCGCAGCGATCCGCGATCATGCCGGTGAACCGGCGCTATCCCGTCGCGGAACTGATGCGCGCGTGTGCCGCGTACGTCGAGAAGACACGCCGGAAGGTCTTCTTCGAATACGTCATGCTAGAAGGCCTCAACGACGACGACGTTTCGGCTGGCGCACTCGCGCGGCTCATGCGCGGCAACCTGTATCACGTCAATCTCATTCCCTATAACGCGACGCCCGATGCGCCGTTACGCGGGACGAGCGACCAACGCGTGCGCGTGTTTCAAAAACTCCTGGATGACTCTGGCGTGCCGACGACGGTGCGCACGCCGATGGGCCGCGATATCGCCGCCGCCTGCGGTCAGTTGCGCGCTCAAACACAACCGCGCGCGAAAGTGAGTTAAGCGATTTCTTTTGGTCGACCGCTCGTGCACGCGTGCGCCGGGATTGCACTCGCGTATGCCGCGCGCGCCGCTTCGTTCGCCGCGCCGTGGCTCGATGCGCCGCTGCTCGAACGCGCGCCCGAGCACGCCCTGCCGACACTTTCCATCGTCGTTCCGGCGCGCGACGAAGAACGCTCCATCGAACGCTGCGTGCGCTCGCTGCTCGCGCAGCTTTGGGTTGACGTTGAGGTCATCGTCGTGGACGATCATTCGACCGACGCGACGCCACAAATTCTCGAACGGCTCGCGCGCGAAGACACGCGCTTGCGGGTCGTCTCCGGCGCGCAGCTGCCGCCGGGATGGATCGGGAAACCATGGGCGCTCGTCCAGGGCGCGCATCACGCGCAGGGTGAGTGGCTGCTCTTCACCGACGCCGATTCGTGGCACGAACCGGCAGGCTCCGCGTCGATGTTGTGGCTTGCGACGCGGGCCGGCGTCGATGCGATATCGATTGCGACACGCCAAGAGCTTGGAAGCTTTTGGGAACGCGCGGTGCTGCCGTCGATTCTCGGGCTGATCCTTTTCGTCGTCGGCCCGCTGGGCGCGATCAACGATCCGCGCAAGCCGAAGCACGCACTCGCCAATGGCCAATACATTCTGGTCACGCGAGAGGCATACGACGCGCTGGGCGGCCATGCGGCGCTGCGTTCCGAGATCGTCGAAGACGTCGCGTTCGCGCGCCGGATCAAAGAAGATGGCCGCTTCCGGTTCTTGCTGATCGGTGGCGACCGCATCGCTAACGTGCGCATGTATCATTCGCTACCAGAAATTTGGCGCGGCTTCACGAAGAATGTCTTCATCGGCGCGAACGGCGATTTGCGCGCACTTGCCGGCGGCATGACGTTCATGCTTGCGATCTCCGTGCTTCCCCCCGGTCTCGCGGTGTATGCCCTCGCCCGGCGCCGCTATGTCGACGCATGTGAAGCGGCGCTCGTGACGGTGACCATTATCACGACGGCGTCGTGGGGTATGCGTCGCGCAGGCTTTTCGCGCCGCCTCGCGCTGCTCCAACCGGTCGGCACGGCAATCTTCGCAGCGATCATCGCGAACTCATCAGCACGCATCTTGAGCGGACGCGGTGTCGAGTGGCGCGGCCGAATCTATCACGGTGCCGCCCGGAAGGCACCGTGTCCGATCGAACCTAATCCGGCGGAATGACGACGGACCAGGCACCTCACGTTACGATGGACGAAATTACCGCGCTTGCAAAACGGCGCGGTTTTATCTTCCAATCCAGCGAGATCTACGGTGGAATCGGCGGATTTTTCGATTATGGACCGCTCGGTGCAATCCTCAAACGCAACGTCAAGGATGCGTGGTGGCGCGAGATGGTGGAGCTGCGCGACGATGTGGTCGCGTTTGATTCATCGATCATCATGCACCCCAGTACCTGGATCGCCTCGGGTCACGTCGCTAATTTTTCCGACAAGATGGTCGATTGCCGCAATTGCAAGCATCGTTTTCGCGCCGACCATCTTGCGTCGCTTGCGAAATGTCCGGATTGCGGCCGAAGCGATACGCTTACCGAACCGCGCGCGTTCAATCTGATGCTGCAGACGAGCATCGGACCGTTGGAAGACTCAGGCGCCCGCGCGTACTTGCGGCCGGAGACCGCGCAAGGCATCTTCGTCAATTTTAAAAATATCTACCAGTCTGCGCGGAAACGGCCGCCCTTCGGCATCGCACAGATCGGTAAGTCGTTCCGCAACGAAATAACGCCGGGCAACTTCACGTTCCGCATGCGCGAATTCGAGCAAGCGGAGCTCGAATATTTCGTCCCCGACGATGGCAACGACTTGGCATCGTACGCGCACTGGGTCACGGCCCGCAAGAAGTGGTACAGCGATTACGGAGTTCGGGAGGAGCGCCTGCGCTTTTACGAACTGAGCGAAAACGAGCGTCCGCATTACGCCAAAGCCGGCACCGACGTCGAATACCTGTTTCCTTGGGGTTGGGGCGAGCTCGAGTCGATCGCGCACCGCGGGACGTACGATCTGGACGCGCACATGCAGCTATCGGGCAAAGACCTCACATATTTCGACGAAGTGAGTAAATCGAAGTACACGCCGATCCTCATCGAAAGCTCGGCCGGCATGGATCGCACGACGCTGACCATGCTCGTCGATGCATACGATCGCGAGACCGTTAGCGATGCGGAATCCGGCAAGAAGACGTCGCGCGTGGTGTTACGCTTCCATCCGAAGATCGCGCCGGTGCAGGCCGGCGTTTTTCCGCTCGCGCGCAATAAAGCCGAGCTCGTCGAGCGCGCACGTTCGATCGAGCGCGGCCTGCGACCGCACGTGAGAACGTTGTACGACGAGGGAAACGTCGGCCAGCTCTATCGGCGTCAGGACGAAATCGGCACGCCGTTCTGCCTGATGGTCGATTACCAAAGCATCGACGACGGTACCGTCACGGTTCGCGAGCGCGACTCGATGCGTCAGGAGCGTGTTCACGGCGATGCGTTACGGGCGTGGATGGCGGGCCGCCTCTAG
>JAABUQ010000360.1_pt1 | contig 106046 bp, 107 predicted proteins | sample 5560001 | NCBI WGS metagenome assembly JAABUQ01 (sample SAMN10711888, study PRJNA513371) | rock metagenome | isolation source: Antarctica rocks | place: Antarctica: Victoria Land, Finger Mt nord | collected 2015-12-18
CGTAAAACGCCAAAGCTGCCTCATCTTGTTCCATCTTGATCGCTTCACTCGCATCTCGATGCTCGTTCTTTCTTTCTACGGATCTTGCTCAGAAGTTCCGGGAGATTTGTTTAGTCTAAACGTCAAACTCTTATGCTTCATAACAATAACTAAACTATATTATACTGTATGCACGTTAATTGAATGAACGTTTTACACTTTTCGTGAAAAGGTTTTCAGCACTCCCTCCTTTCTAAGAACTGTCACAAATATAAGTCAGGCGTGTCTCCGTTTATAAGAGACAAGAAATTCACGACAAAGAACCTTTTTGCTAAGAAAGAGTATGCTATGTATAATCCATTCACTGAAACGGTCATTCCCGATGTCACGGATGAGAGCCTTGTGGCTCAGGCCCGCGATGGGGACTGGGATGCGCTCGAACAACTTATCCTACGACATCAAGCCTGGATTTTTAATATCGCCGTTCGCATGGTTCGCAAGCGCGAGGAAGCAGAGGATATCACACAAGAGGCGCTGCTCAAAATGCTTACGAAGCTCAGCACCTTCCAGAGCAGAAGTAGCTTCAGAACATGGCTCTATCGCATTGTGGTCAATCATATCCTCAATCTCAAACACAAGCAAGTAGAAGTCACGTTCTCCGAACTCGGAATGGTGATGGATGAGCTTCCTGATCAGACGCTGCCTGATCCCGCGAACGGATCTCTTCCCCTTTCAGTGCTGATAGAGGAGGCGAAAATCGGGTGTACGAAAGCTATGCTCCTCTGCTTGGATCGGCGACAACGGCTGGTCTACATTCTTGGAGAGTTGTTTGGAGTCAAAAGCGAACTTGGGGCAGAACTTCTGGACCTTTCGCCCAGCAACTTCCGCCAATTGCTTACCCGTGCACGCCATGATCTCTATAACTATATGAACAACAGATGCGGCCTCGTCAATCAGTCGAATCCCTGTCGCTGTGCCCGCAAAACTCGTTCGTTTGTCGAGCAAGGTTACATCGATCCTGATCACCGCCGGTTCACTCGCGAGCGACTCGGACAGATCTCTGAACTTGCTCCCAGTCGAGCCGAAGCAATCGACTCTCTCATTGAACAGCAGCATGCCGCCGTTTTTCGCGAACAGCCCTTCCTTGCTCCTCCTGACCAGACACTTACGTTACGCCGGCTTATCAACACACCCGCATTCCGTGATACTCTGCTTTTAGATTCAGAACAATAGCGGTCTCCAACTGTCACAATACGACAAAGCGCCGGTCTCAGTCGGTGAGGAGCAAATAACTCCGCCATGAAGCAGTGAGCCCGAGGAGAGGCACCATGAGATCTCTTCTGGGAAAGCTTCCCTCACTGCTTTCTCTCTACGTATGATTCAAAACACACTCGAAAGGACTTCACTATGTCTACATTACTGCACGTTGCAGCCTCTCCAAATTCTAAGGAGGTTTCTGAGTCGTTACGTCTCGCTGATGCCTTCCTGGAAACGTACCATGCCGTTCATCCTGATGTTAGTATCGAAACTTTGAATCTATGGTCAGAGCCATTGATTGCCTTCGACAACGTGAAAGTCGGGGCGAAGGCGGCAATTGCTGGCGGCGGAACACCTGTTGGTCCCGAAGCCAAAGCCTGGTCGGAAATCGTGGCAACCTTCAATCGTTTCAATGCGGCCGAGAGTTATCTATTCTCGGTTCCGATGTGGAACGCTGGCATTCCCTACGTGCTCAAACAGTACATCGACATCATCACACAGCCAGGTCTGCTCTTCCGCCTTGACCCTCGGCTTGGCTATACCGGCTTACTTACTGGCAAAAAGGCTGCCGTCATCTACACCAGCGCCATCTACTCTCCTGGTGTGAGTCCAGCCTTCGGGCGCGACTTCCACTCGACCTACTTTGATGATTGGTTACGCTTCATCGGGATTACTGATATCACGACTATCCGCTTCCAACCAACAATGCTTACGCCCGATGCTGCAAGTGCTCGTGCGGCTGCTACAGCCCAAGCACATGAAGTTGCAAAAACGTTTGGATCTCCTGCAACTACTCGCGCATAGTGTACTTTTTAGGATCACTAACACTGTTTAAGAACTAATTTGACGACAAGAATAAGGGGTAAACCTATGACGACGAAAGATCAAGTTCCAAGCGAAACTCTTCAGAAACAAATTGAGGTGTTTCTGGCTCAGACTGCCGGGCAGTTACCTCCTGAGCTAATGACAACTTTTTACAAAAGCATTGAGACTCTCGTTCAAACAAATATTGCGAAAGATAGTTTGAAAGTAGGAGCGAAAGCGCCTAACTTCACACTACCTGATGTCTTTGGTAAGTCGGTGACGCTTTCTGAGCTTCTTCGAAATCGTCCCGCTGTTGTTACCTTCTATCGCGGAGAATGGTGTCCTTTCTGTAACCTGCAACTTCATGCATATCAAAACATTCTGCCGCAGATACAAGAGTTGGGAGCAACGTTGGTGGCTATTTCGCCGCAAACGCCCGATAACTCTTTATCAACCGTTGAGAAGAAGGAGTTGACCTTCACGGTTTTGAGTGATGTCGGCAACACCGTCGCCCGTCAGTACAAAATCGTCTTTGCTCTCCAGGATCAATTCCGTGCTCTCTACACGAGCATTGGTTCGGACGTACCAACGTTCAATGGCGATCAGTCATGGGAACTCCCAATGCCTGGAACATTCATCATCGATCAGCAGGGGATAATCCGCCTGGCCTTTGTTCATGAGGATCATACTCGTCGCTTAGAGCCTGCTGCCTTACTAGATAGTCTCCACACTATAGGAAATAAGACGCAGAAATAACCGTAGAGGAAGAGGAAATCACGACACCAAGAAGGAGTTGCAAGCTTGCAACTCCTTCCATTGAGCTACTCTTATTCTCCGTGTGCTTCTTCGCTGAGCTCTTTGAACTTGTCCCACTCGGCCAGGCGCTTTTCGTACTCGGTATGAAGCATTTCATGCGCTCCCTTCCCTAAGAAGAGACGGAGTGGGGGCTGCCCCATATCGACCAGTTTTAGCATGACCGGTCCAGTTGCCTCTGGATTCCCACGAACAGATGCACCCCGGCGAGCCTTATTGGCCTCTCGTACATGGTCATATGCTGGAAGTTCTTTGGCAAACTTTGCTGAAGGGCCAGCCCAGTCAGTTGTATAACCGATTGGCTCTACGAGGGTTACCTTTATGCCCAGTGGCTGCACCTCCTGATTAAGTGCCTGGCTAAAACCCTCCAGCCCCCACTTACTCGCGTGGTACATACCGATGTAAGGAAAGGCATTGACACCACCGATACTGGAGACCTGGATGATGTGCCCGCTGCCCTGTTCGCGCATATATGGCAACGCCGCCTGTGTCACCCACAACGCGCCCAACAAATTCGTCTCTAACTGGTCGCGCGCTTCTTGCTCGCTTATTTCTTCCATTGTGCCGAATTGCCCATAGCCAGCATTATTGATAACGACATCCAGGCGGCCGAAGTGATCATGTGCCTGCTTCACCACCCTATCTACGGCGGTTTTGTCGGTGACATCCAGGGCCAGCGTCAGAACGTTATCCTCGTATTTTTCGTTAAGCTCTTGTAAGCTCTCTACGTTACGCACGGTTGCCGCGACCTTATCACCGCGTTCAAGCGCGGCCTCTGCCCACACACGTCCGAAACCCTTTGATGTACCAGTAATAAACCATATCTTCGTCATAAAATCCTTCTTTGTAATGAGTTATTTTAGATCTTTGGCGATCTCCCGGTTCTGAGCAGCGATCTGCTCCGCCAGTTTCATGTCGCCGTTCAGACGTGCATCCCAGTATGCAACCTTGCCACTCAGAAAACGTTGCCGGATTTCAAGCTGACGGATTTGATCCGCTACTTCTTCGGCGTGCGCTAAAAACAGCGCTTTTTGCTCAGCCGCCGCTTCGTTCCCACGTTCCCGTAGCCGTAAGTACTGCCGCATTTGGTCAAGAGAAAGGCCGCTGGCGCGCAGACACGACAGCGTCTCCACCACCTGTGCCATATCTGCACTATAACGTCGATGACCGCTACTCCCATCGCGAGCAATCGGCTTGATGAGCCCAATCTTCTCGTAGTAGCGCAGCGTATATTCGCCCATACCGCTCTGGACGGCCATTTGCTTAATGGTTAAAGTTGCTTCCGGTCTAACTGTAATATCACTTGACATGCCTCTAGCATACACTACTTAGAGTGCTCTAAGTCAACCCATTCTCAGTACGTTTTGGATCTTCCTCTCCCGATAGGAAATCTTCTCCTTTTCAGGTTGATCATGCTGAGAATGTAAGTGTAGCTCCATCCTGGGGAATGCTCACTTGCTTCTCTAACCCTTCTGCCTCTACTTTTGTTCTCAAGGCAGCACGGGTGAGGCGGCAGTGATTGACCGTTTCCATATGCACCGCGATGACTCTTGCCTCCGGAATGCTTCGGCACACCTGGCAAACATCTTCCGCGTCCATAGTGATAGGGCCTCCACCGGTGACAAAGGTGGGAGCTCCGGCGTTGAGAATGACCGCATCAGGGGAAAACTGTTTCAAGGCTTGCTCAACTTCTGGGCACCAGATCGTATCACCTGCAATATAGAGCACCGGTTCTCCTTTGGCTCGCAATACAAAGCCAGAGACTGGACCCATCCTTTGGCCGACCTCACCCGTCCCATGTTGTCCTCCGGTACGATCTATCTCAAGTCCACGCCATGTGAGATGCTCAGTCACAGGTAGAACCTGCAAGAAACCAGCTTGCTCAAATGCTTTCTGGTCCTCTGGCTGGCACAGCAGAGGCAGAGACTTCGGCAGCAAGCTTCGTGCGCTTGCGTCCCAATGATCAAGATGAGTATGTGTTACCAAAACAGCATCAATGCCTCCTAGCATCTGCTGCAACTCTTCATTGGAGACTGGCAGTGGCACCATAGGGATACGCTGCTGATTGCCTGCATTGGGGATCGGCTCCATCGCTTCAAGTGGGCTGAGCATTGGGTCAACCAGGAGAGTGAGATTGTCAATGGTGAGCACCAGGGTGGCATGGCGCAAAAAATGGATCTGCATTAGCTCTTTCCTACTTTCGATCAAAATGTCTTTAACTGCTTCTGTGCTAAAATAGTAAAATATCCCAAGAATAATGTACAGAAAAAAGAGAAAGCAGTGATCCTCTTTTCTTTCCATTTGTAAGGGAAGGAGGCGTTGCCGCTAAACAATTGTCACGGGACTTCTATGGACATAACCGATAGAGCCATTATACAGGCTTTGCGAGAGAACAGCCGGCTTTCCATGCGCAAACTCGCCGAACTGGTTCATATGACCGCGCCAGCAGTTGCCGAGCGAGTACGACGAATGGAAGATGAAGGGATTATTGTCGGATACACCATCCGTGTGGATCAACAGAAAATTACGCCAAAGATGCTTGCCTATGTGGATGTGCTCATGAATACCAACCAGCATCAGAACTTTCTCCAGCTCATCCAAAGCAGGGAGGAGGTGCGTGAATGCCATCGTATCGCTGGAGGGAGTGTCTGCTATTTGCTGAAGCTGGAAGTGACTGACCAAAACGCGCTCAATGACTTTTTAGAGGTACTACTCACTCATGCCAACTACCGTCTCAATATCGTAGTTAACTCAGCTATCAAGGATTAGAGTTGACGTTGAAGATCGAGATATCTCTGATTCATATTCTTTCCTCAAGCTTTTTAAGGGTGCCTATAATTTTGCGGAGAGGAAGCGTACAGCCGCTGGAACCTGCGCTTCATCAAGACTATGCAAGATGATAGGTCCTGCAAAGTTAATAGAGCGTAAGAGGCGTAAATACTGATCGTAATGGAGGACGCCAGTGCCAGCCGGAGTTACTGTTCCATCGGGACGCCTATCTTTGGCGTGGGCAACGACAATATCCGGTCCAAGAAGGGCAAATGCTTCATCTAGAATGTTCGGTAGTTTCTGGACGCTATCAGGAGAAAACAGGTTAGCAGGATCAATGACTACTTTGAGGCGTGGAGAGTGCAGAGTATCGAGCAGGCGGCGGGCGCGAGGAGCCGAATAAACAACATTGGCCTGCTCCGGCTCAAAAGCGAGGACGACGTTCTCGTCTTCAGCAATCTGTAACGCTTGCTCCATAACTGAACAGAGGTCCGTCCACGCGCTTTCAGAGGTATTGTCGGGATGCCAGCGCCATATATCGGTTGCATCGCGGGTGCCAGTGCAGAGTGTGATAATTGAGGTTCCCATACCTTTGCAGGAAGATGCGAGCACGCGCAAGCTCCGTATGCCAGCCTTACGTATGTCCAGATCGGGATGAATCATGTTGTAGGTGCCGGATAGAGCGTTTATCGTGATGCCACGCGCAGCAGTCTCTCTACGAATACGCTCGACAAGAGCAGGCTCGATGCGATCGGGAAGCGTTGGCAGGCCCGCACATGACAGATTATACTGAACGTGATGCAAGCCATAGCTGCGAATGGCGTCCAGATTCTCCTCCAAAGTTGAACGAGAAAAGGTTCTAGCAAAAATACCAGGCATCATAAGCTTTACACGCCTCCTATGGTATCTGAGAGTCGCACCCGCTCACCGGTTTCAGTCGAACGGGCTATGGCAACCATCGCGCGCATGGCCGCGATCCCCTCTTCTACATCGGCTCCGCGCATAGGCGAACCATGCAGAATAGTATCAGCCAGTCCTTCAAGTTGAAGCCTATAAAAGTGAGCATCTTCACCTAAGACACGATGATACTGGCCGTTGCGAGCCGAGAAGCATTCCACCTCGCTGGAGCGGAAATACCAGGGATTATAGGTCTTGCCAACAACACTGCCATGCTCGCCGTAGATCTGAAAGCCCTCGTGCCAGTCCATACGCACGGCAATGGTCAGATCAAGATGTCCGACGCTGCCATCAGCGAACTCCAAAGCGACGAACCAGCAGTAAGCCCCAAATTTCTCGACCAGCTTAGCTTCGACGCTCACGATCTCGCCGCCCAGGAAGCGGGCGGTATCAACCAGGTGGCTGCCGTGAGTGAGCAGATAGTAACGGCGCTTGTCAGCTTTGGGATCGTTCGTGGGCCGTTTGGCCTGGGTACTGGTGACCATGATCGGTTGCAGGTTATCGGTCTGAGTGTAGCGATAGGTTGAATCGCAGTACCAGGCTTTGAGAGCTAGAAGTTGCCCCATCTCTTCGCGTATAAAGCGCTGGGCGAAGGCGATGCCGGGATCGAAGCGTTTCATCGTGCCAACCTGCAAGACGAGCTTTGACTGCTGCACTCGTTCGCGCAGTTGCTCACACTCTTCGATCGTGACTCCTAACGGCTTCTCGACCAGGACGTGTTTACCAGCCGCAAGAGCTTGCAGGGCGGCCTCAACGTGAAACTGGTCGGCGGTGGCAACGATCACCGCCTCCACAAGTGGATCATCTAACATCTGTTGATAATCTAAATAGCTCACCCGTGGCTCGTGAATAGCCGCCATCCTCGTCACAAGATCTTCAGCCCGATCGCAGATCGCATAGAGCTCTGTATTGCGCCCTCTACGACAAGCCTCCAGATGTGCCGCCTGAGCAATCGGCCCACAGCCCAACACACCTATCCGCAGCAGACGTGATTCCTTCTTTACCAACACAACCTCCGCAGTAGAGTATCCATCACCCTTATACAGCACAGTATACATTTTCCGTACACAAAACGTGTAGTTTTTAGAATACATTTTCTAGTAATGCGGCATATGGACAGATATATTGCTACACGCATACCATCACTAATGACCCGATCAAGTCAGAGCAATTGAGTGCTTAAGTGACTTCCTTCAATGTAGAAGTGAACTGCCTCACAGCGTTTTCAAGCGATCTCTACTATACTGCATGTAATAGAGATAAAAAGTTGCCGAGCTACAATCAGACGAACCCGAAAAGCGGGTTGGAGATTTCACAACTTATTTCGTCCACGCTATTAATCTACTCAAAAAAATTACCGCTTCTGGCTTCTAAAAAAAGAATAGATATTCAAGGAGGGACAAACAATGGCACATATAAAATATCTCAACTCTGAGCAGACAAAAGTTACCGGATCAATCAAACGCGGAATGCAGCTTGTTCGTAGCCAGTTCGTATATCTACAGGAACATCCAGAGCTTGCCCCCAGAAATTATCGCCAGCTTAGCCGTATTAACCTCAAGTTGGAGACAATGAGCCGCCTCCAACCAGCCAGAGTAGATGCCAACAGTGTTTACGCCATCCTTGATGAATTATCGTCTATCGTTTGGAATTTACAGAACGTCGCCTAGATTTTTCTGAAGTGGCGGGGGACGCCGGGCGAAATAAATAGGGCCCCTAATGCAAAGGTCGCTTTGCATTAGGGGCCCTATTTATTTCGCCCGGCGTCCCCCGCCACTTCTGTTGATTTCTGCTCCTCTTTCCTTCCTTTTCCATCAATTCGTTGAAGTTGGTGTCCCTGGTGGTTGTCGTGGTAACATCTCAGTAAGACGCACATTCAAGACAGGCGAAAAGCAACAACCGCAAGGGATTGTCGCTACGCGAGCATGACCATGTACTATTCGCGGCCCAGTATTCGATTCATTACGCCGCCGAGTTCTGTGACACAATCGTCAGCCACGGCTTGCCGCCGCCATCCTACGTGAGTATCGGGTCGCACCAGGATACAGCCGCTCTCGTCCACCTCTCTCAGGCGTGCCCAGTCGTCGTAGGTATCTAAGACTTCACGGCCGGGGCCAATGATGAAGCAGGAGATCTCCACGCCGGTACGTGCTGAGATTTCTTCTGCCGCCGCCTTCCAGGCATCACCACCAATACCAGTAAGGAGAGTGAAGCGCCTGTTGCCTGCCAGGTCCAGCGTGCTCACTTTCTTACCCTCATACTCTAGCCAGCAGTGGGGCAAGCGCGCCCCCGGCCAGGTTGTAGCCTGATAGTAGAGCTCCCGGTCACGAATATAAGCAGGCTCAGGCGTTCCATCAGCGACTACAGCAGAGGAGGCGTAACGCTGATTGAGCTCAACTCCATGACAGTTAAACTCGTAGTTCTTAAGTTCGATTGCCTTGCGCAGCTTCTCTCGCTGCTCGGCACCACGCGGCGTACTCGCTTTGCGCCCCTCCATACCGGCACGCATCTGCTCAGCATCTTTGGCCTCGTTGAAGCCAAGCGATTCGTAGATTGGGCCGAACTGCTCAATGCTCTTGTTTGCGCGCTGGACGATCTGCTTGCCGATGGGCTGTCGCTCGGCGTTGTAGGTCTCTAGCAATGATGCGTCGGCCTTGCCTTGCAGCACCAGGGCAAGCTTCCAGGCAAGGTTATAAGAATCCTGAATAGAGGTGTTCGAGCCGAGTCCGTTGGAGGGCGGATGGCGGTGAACGGCATCGCCCAGACAGAATACGCGTCCATTTGAATACTGTGTTGCGTACAGATTGTTGACACTCCAAAGGGATGTGGAGCGGATCTTGATGGGAATAGTGTCATCGCCAATCAGATTATGAGCGATCTTGATCGCGGCCTCGTCATCGACGTTAAGCGGTGGATCGTTGATGTCGTAGCCCCAGATAATGACCCATTCGTCCCAGGGGCGCACCATGCGAATAGTTCCCATGCCGATGCCGCCGATGTTAGATCCGGGCTGTAGCACCCAATAGAGCACGCCCGGTCGATTCACGACGTATTTGGAGAGGTCGGCAGAGAAGACGATGTTCATGCTGCCCGCAACATCCATCTGACCCTCAGTGGGCAGGCCAATATCTTTCGCAATCACGCTGCGGCCACCATCGCAGCCAAGCAGGTATTTCGCTCTGATCTGATAGACGCTTCCCTCGACACGGTCACTTACCGTGGCAGTCACGCCATCAGCATCCTGTTCCAGCGATAAGTACTCGGTGTCGAAACGAACTCGCGAGCCACTGGCGGCGGCATGGCTCAGCAGGATCGGCTCCATAATTGTCTGTGGGCAATCACAGATAGACGAGGAGCTTGCGAGCGTGTAGTCCGCCAGCCGACTTGGATGCGTTCCCCATGTACGCAAACGGGCGAACTCCTCTCCAGCCAGGCTCTCGCAGAACACATTGTTGCCCATAAGCTCCTGTGGTGTTGCCTTCTCGATGACATCCTCTTCGATGCCCATGTCGCGAAAGATCTCCATCGTACGCTGATTTGTAATATGCGCTCGCGGCGTATTTGCCGTCCAGCGGTACTTGGTGAGCATGATATTGTTCACACCATACTTACTCAGGAAGAGCGCGGCTGATCCGCCAGCCGGGCCGCTTCCAACAATGAGAACGTCTGTCTCGATCTGTGAGTTCATTCTCGCCTCCAATTTTCTTTCTCGCTCGCCTTCATACTACCGCGTAGCGACGACCCTCGCGGTTGTCGTGCTCTCTCCCCGACAGTAACCCCATCGAGAGCCCGCAGCTTTAGCAGGCGAACGCGCGCTTTAGCAGGCGAACGCGCGCTTTAGCACGCCGGTCCTCTTGCATCTACAACTCTTTTGAGAGGAGAAGAGGTATTGCAGCATGAACAAGGAGAGGTCCGCTGGCATAAACGGGACCGGCGTGCTAAAGCGCGCGTTCGCCTGCTAAAGCTGCGGGCTCTCCATTTCACCTCCTTTTCTGTCAACGCGGGTATCAATTGAAGTGAATCGGTCACTATACACTAGCCTTCTCCGGAAGAGGGGCAAGGTGGAAATCGTAGCTCATGGTATAGAAGGGCACGTCCATTTTCTTGCCGTCCGGAGCGATGCCGGGCTCGTGGCGATCGAAGCTTGTAATCAAAGAACTTCTGACGCCGAAGACGGAGTCCGAGTCGAGGTACTGATCACCATCTTTGAAGACGTGAGTGATAAGGGTTTTGTAGCCAGGCACAGTGATCATAAAGTGTACGTGTGCCGGGCGCATGGGGCTACGCTTCGCAGCATGTAGCAGATCTCCCACCGGCCCGTCTTCGGGAATGGGGTAAGCCTCCGGTCTCACCGACCAGAAATAATAATATCCCTCTTTGTCGGAGTAGAGATGACCCCGGCCGTAGACTTGCGCGGATTCTTTGTGCTGTATATCGTAGAAGCCGTTATCATCGGCCTGCCAGATTTCGATGTGCGCACCAGGTAGCGGCTCGCCCGTGGTGGACATCACTCTGCCCTGCATATAGCATGGCTCGCCGGAGGCTCCATTTGCTATATCATCGCCATTTTGAAACAGGGGCGAGCCTTCGGTAAAGAAGGGGCCAAAGACCGTGGATGCCGTCGCATCAGGAAAATTTCTATTGTTGAGGTCGATTACTAGCATCGACACGCCTAAGACATCGGAGAGTAAGACGAACTCCTGCCGCTTGTCGTCGGTGATGTGCCCGGTACGGGTGAGATAATCTATCGCCTTGAACCACTCGTCCTCGGTCAGATTCACGTCCTTTATAAAGGCATGCAGATGCTTGACGAGGCTCTGCATTACCTCCTTGTACCGTTCAGAAGACTGCGAGTTACTGAAGGTCGCGAGCACCGCTTGCGTCAGGTCCTCATCGGCCAGGTTACGCGTTCCAGGTGTTATCGAGCTCTCTTTATCCTGCTGCATCTTTTTTCTCCTGTATCTGCACATTCAGAAATCATTCCGATTCCTATCTTCCGGCGTTGGAAGTCAGGCGCTTCCACCCCTGGAATACATACCGTTTGGGTCCAGTTGTACGCGAATCAGATGGAGCTCGTCTTTCGTCGGCGCGCTTGCCTCGGCGAGAGGCTCGGCCACCCTGACTTGCCACTCCACTTCAGCTTGCACCTGCTCCAAAGTGACGCCTGGATAGAGCGAGACAAGCTGCATCTCACGCTCCGCATTCTCAAAATTAAACATGGCCTTGTCTGTAATGACCAGCTCTGGTCCCCGACCCAGCACGCCGAGCTCTTGTCGTGAATTCCCCCCGGTCAAATGACCTGGACTGGTAACGAAGTCGAGCTTGTTGACGAATGCACGCTTTTTAAGCTGTATGATATAGAAGACACGCTGAGCATTGATCGCAATCTCACACGCGCCACCACTGCCCGGCAAGCGTGTCTTTGGATGCGCATAGCTTCCGATAACACTGGTATTGAGGTTGCCGAAGCGATCAATCTGCGCTCCACCCAATAAGGCTACTTCGACCAGGCCGCGTTGCAAGTACAGGCCAAACAGGTCGGCCATTGAGATGACGGAGGTAGCCCCCGTCACCAGTGTCGGATCGCCGATGGAGAGCGGAAGCCGTCCTGGCCGGGCTCCGTAAACACCCGATTCATAGATGAGTTCGAGATCGGGGGCGACTGTATGCTGGGCCAGATTGCAGGCGATGTTTGGCAGGCCCACACCAACGAAGACGGTGCGAACGCCGCTTAAAGCACGTGCGGCGGCCACGATCATCAGCTCCGATGGCGTGTAGCCTCTTTCAGACATTTCCTTACTCATTTATAGGCTCCATATTCAACGGCGGCGGCGGGAGCCGAACCTGGGCGAATGCGCTCTAACGTCTCCGTACCCAGCTTACTCAAATATTCGGCATGATCCGCAACCCCGTAGACCCATTCATCCAACCAGTCCTGAACCCTTTGTGGATCACGCGAAAGCTTGTCCCACGCGATATAAAAAGCGTTGTCGCGATCATAATAGCCCTGAACATACGAGGGATGCGCCCCATAGGGAATCTGCACGACGGCATCGACGATTAGCCCCGGAATGAGCGTTCGGTTGGGATCGGCGCGGATGAGAGCTTCATCCACGATCTCCTCCACCACGACGATCACCTTGCTAGCGGCAAAGGCCACCTCTTTTTGCACACCTAGCAGACCCCAGAGCTGCGTGTTGCCCTGACGATCAGCCCGCTGCGCATGCAGAATAGCGATATCTGGATTGATGGGAGGCACAACCGCTATCTTCTCGCCTCCATAGGGACTCTCTATAAATTTGATGCGCTCATTCACTTCGGGCATCTCGGAACCCAGGTAGCTGCGTAGTGGATAGAAGGGTAAGCGCGTTGCACCGGCGATGTAGCGCCCGACCAGCCCGTAATGTGAGTACTCCTCTAGCTCTAGAGGGGCGGGCGTACCGGCTTCGACCGCGCGGCGCAAGCAGTGGAGAGCGCCCACACCGGGATTGCCCAGATAACTAAAAACAAGCTTACTCGCAACACCCGCCGCAACCATCTGATCATAGATCAGGTCGGGCGTCATGCGGATCAACGTTAAATCGCGGCGGCGCTGCCGAATGATCTCATGCCCTGCGGCGAAGCAGATGAAGGCAGTAAAGCCCTCGATCGCCACAGACATTCCATCATGCACATACGTAGCAATCGCCTCGCGCAGTGAGAGGGATTTATCAACCATGCATAAAATCTTTCATAGATTTCCCTATGTCACAATACATGTACAGGTGTTATTGTAACGCTACAAACTCCTCCTATGAATATACACAATCTTTGAGCACATTGTCCAATACGCAAAAGCTTGCTCGGCTCTTGTCTCAAAGCCAAATATGTGACAAGCTGTCTTCATATTCAGTGTACCCACCTACTCACCATGCGGATCAGGCCATAAGGGATAGGATCATGGCAAAAACGAATGAGAGAATTTCATTTGAGTCGGGCGAACAACAGCGTCACTCTAGTTTCAGAACGGTGCTCTTGATCACAGGCATTTTCCTGCTGGCGCTCGAACTCCGCGCTTGCATTACCGCCGTTGGGCCGCTCGTGGGCATAATTCGGAGCGAGACTGGTCTTTCGAGCATACTAACCGGGCTGCTCACTACGCTGCCACTAATTGCCTTTGGAGTAGTCTCGCCGTTCGCGCCCGCTTTATCACGTCGATGGAGCATTGAAGTGATGCTATTCGTCAGTCTCCTTAGTTTGGCACTGGGCATATTTCTGCGCTCGTTGCCTGCTGTGAGTCTCCTTTTCCTGGGCACAGCAGTGTTGGGCGCAGCTATCGCGATCAGTAATGTACTGGTACCAGCACTCATTAAACGAGACTTTCCCCATCGGGTTGGTCTGATGACCGCCATCTATTCAACATTTGTCAGCGCCAGTGGAGCATTAGCAGATGGAGTAAGTATTCCACTAGCTCAGGGTGTTGGCCTGGGCTGGCGTGGTTCACTCGCCTTCTGGGCGCTCCCCGCTGCATTGACCGCGCTCCTCTGGTTGCCGCTGCTCCGCTGGCGGACAAGAACAGAAGTACGAATTCAAGGAGCAAGCAAGAATATTACGTCTAGCGTGTGGCGATCACCACTGGCGTGGCAGGTGACACTGTACATGGGCCTGCAATCATGGACCTTCTATACCGTAGTTGCCTGGTTCCCCACGATTTTTGCGGTTCATAGGATTAGTGCTGCAAATGCTGGTTGGTTGCTCTCGCTCATACAGGGAGCGGGCGCGGTTGGATCGTTTCTCGCCCCCCAGCTTGCCGTACGTATGCGCAGCCAGCGCATTTTGGTCATTGGCACCATTCTCTTGGCACTTATTGCCTACACGGGTATTCTTAGTGGCACGTTTGGCTTCATTCTTCTATGGTGTCTTCTGCTCGGACTAGCTCAGGGGTCTTTTCTGGGACTCGCTCTGCTCTTCTTTATTCTACGGACGTCAGACGCGCGTTCTGCTGCCGAGCTTTCGGGAATGGCGCAATCTATAGGCTATCTGCTTGCTGCCACAGGTCCGCTTCTTATTGGGTGGCTGCATGATCTCACCAATAATTGGACCATTCCGCTCCTCGTGCTTGGAGCCGTTACTCTTCTTCTACTTTGTGTTGGTTTGGGTGCAAGTCGCAATGCCACAATTGGCCCTTCCGCGTAGCGACAATCCCTTGCGGTTGTCGTCTTCCGTCCGCCTGGGCGGCTCATTCATCACGACAACCGCAAGGGATTGTCGCTACGCGAGCCTCGTGAGAAGGTGATGGGCAGAAAGATTGTTTCTGCCCACACGTTTTACGATGTAAGAAACGCAGTAAAAATTGAACGCCTACTTAGTCGCTCCAGACCCAATCGCGGACATCGGCCATGTCTTCGAAGTGCTCCAATGTGTAGTTATAGTGCTGGCTGATGAGACCGTCCAATTCGGCGGTGAGCGAAGCGGCGCGATCTTTCAGTTTTGGCGAGAACTCTATGGCGAGCTTGCAGAGATGGTAGCGGCTCATGCCATTAAGCAGGACCATGTCGAACGGAGTCGTGGTAGTCCCCTCTTCGTTAAAGCCGCGCACATGGAAGCGATCGGTATCAGGGCGACCATGAACGATTTCGTGGATGGCACGCTGGTAGCCGTGATAGGCAAAAATGACGGGCTTGTCCGCTGTAAACATGCTCACGAAGGTCGCATCGTCTTTGCCATGTGGGTGCACATAGGATGGGAAGAGGGCCATGAGGTCGACCACGTTGACAACACGAACCTTCAGGTCGGGTGTCTTCTGGCGCAGCCACGCAGCGGCAGCTAAGAGCTCCATCGTCGGGATGTCGCCCGCCGAGGCCAGCACGATGTCTGGCTCCTCATCCTTCGCAACGTTGCTCGCCCATTCCCAGGTTGACAGGCCACGCTCGCAGTGCTCAATCGCATCTTCCATATTCAGATACTGAAGCTGCGGCTGCTTGTCGATCACGATCAAGTTCACATAATTCTTACTACGTAGACAGTGATCGGCGACGGAGAGCAGGCAGTTGGCATCCGGCGGCAGGTAGATGCGCGAGACCGTTCCCTTTTTGGTGAGGACGGTATCTATAAGCCCAGGACCTTGATGGCTAAACCCATTGTGGTCATTACGCCAACATGTTGACGTTAAGAGAATGTTAAGCGAGGAGACATCGGCACGCCAGGGGAGCTTGAGACCCTCTTCCATCCACTTGATATGCTGAGTGGTCATAGACGCAGAGACCATAGCAAAGGATTCGTAGGTGACGAACATGCCGTGGCGTCCAGTGAGCAGATAGCCTTCTAGCCAGCCATGACAGTTGTGCTCACTGAGTATCTCCATGACGCGACCAGTGTGCGACACATGGTCATCTATGGGGATGATCTCTTCCATGAAGGTACGATTCTCAACCTCGAACACATTCATCAGGCGGTTTGAGTTGGTCTCGTCGGGACACATGAGACGGAAATTAGCCTGCTCTTTGTTGCGTGTGAAGATATCGCGCAGCATCTGGCCAAACACACGCGTGGATTCCAAACGCTCGTCAGCATGCTTCTCGACTTTAACCGCGTAGTCGGTAAAGGCAGGAATGTCGAGATCGACGCGGATCTTACCACCATTGGCGTGTGGATTCGCGCCCATACGTCGGTCGCCTTTCGGAGCAAGTGCGGCCAGTTCTGGAATGAGCTTGCCATTCTCATCGAAAAGCTGCTCAGGATGATAGCTGTGCATCCACTCTTCAAGAATCTTCAGATGGGCCAGATTTTTCTTTACATCTTCGACTGGAACCTGGTGCGAGCGGAATGTGCCTTCGATAGGCTTGCCATCAATCTCTTTTGGTCCCGTCCAGCCTTTGGGAGTGCGCAAGACGATCATCGGCCAGCGAGGACGGCGAGTAAAGCCGTTCTGGCGTGCATCCGATTGAATAGCACGGATCTTTACATAGCTGCTCTCAAGCGCCTCCGCGAATGCCTGGTGCACCAGCAGAGGATCATCGCCCTCAACGAACTGGACATCGTAGCCATGCGCCGTGAGGAGCATACGCACCTCTTCGTCAGGCTGGCGAGCAAGCACAGTCGGGCCTGAGATCTTGTAGCCGTTTAGATGCAGGATGGGCAGAACAGCTCCATCATAGACGGGATTCAGGAACTCGATGCCCTTCCAGGAGCCTTCGAGCGGCGCGGTCTCCGCCTCACCATCACCGACGACGGCCGCAACGATCAGATCAGGGTTATCGAAAGCAGCACCGAAGGCGTGCATCAAGACATACCCAAGTTCGCCGCCCTCATGAATAGAGCCGGGAGTTGGTACACTCACATGGCTAGGAATACCGCCCGGCGTCGAGAACTGGCGGAAGAGGCGATGCATTCCCTCGGTATCCTCCGTAATCTTTGGATAGATCTCCGAATACGTCCCCTCAAGATAGACGTTGCCGACAATGGCGGGGCCGCCGTGACCTGGACCGGCGAGGTAGATCATATCTACCTCGTGATCCTGAATCAAACGGTTGAGATGCACATAGATCATACTCAGGCCCGGTGACGTTCCCCAGTGGCCCAGCAGGCGCGGCTTGATATGTTCGGGTTTCAAGGGTTCGCGCAGGAGCGGATTCTCCTGCAAATAGATCTGTCCAATGGTCAGATAGTTTGCAGCATTCCAATATTGAATCATCCGGTTGAGCCGATTCTGGTCAAGCTTTAACGCGGTATCTTTCAGCACTGTCTCCTCCAAAGAAATCGAGTTCTGCTAGTCAGATCAATCAACCACCGCGTAGCGACGACCCTTGCGGTTGTCGGAGTGGCTTGATAGACCTGATGCCGTGTTCAGACGGGTGAACGCACGACGACACCTGCAAGGCGGAATTGTCATCGGGCGAGCTTTTCAGGCGGGTGGACGCACGACAACCGCAAGGGTCGTCGCTACGCGGTACCCGTGAAATGAAGTGCGTCAGTCTACTATGATTGCTTCGCTTTCTCACCAGCGGTGGTGAGAAAGGCAGGCAGGTCATAGTGCATCAGATCGCCGATATCCTCCACCGTAATATCGGCGGGGGGATAGGATGCGTTCGCCTTCTCATCGTGCGCATAGTGGCCCTGGCGAGGAAACACCGTCGTCACCTTATCGCCCCAGACCTTTTTTACATCGGTCAGAATACGCAGCTTATCGTCTACCAGGACATAATGGTCGGCCGGATAGCGCTTCTCGACATCGTCAAGCTGCTTCTCCTTATGAATATAGATCAACACATTCCCTTTGACTGCATCGAAGAGGCCAGAACGTTCGATCTTACGCGGCTGAAAGACCACATCGCCATCCGATAGAATAACGGTGGGTCCCCATTCGCGAAAGCGATCTATGACATCTAATGAGCGGGGAAATAAGCGGTTGGCAAATGGATAATCCACGAGATAGGTAGAGATAGTCAGCAGGTTGGTATCCAGGATGTTCTCAACGCGGTAGCGCTGCAACGCTCCTAGATAATCAGCGTAGCCCAGTTCCGAACGCAGCTCCTCAAAAATAGCCCAGTAACGCTCCTGACGCTTCGACCCAAAAGCTTGCTCAAGCTGACGCTTTAGATCGAGTGCAACACGATCGTTATCAACGAGCGTATTATCCACATCCAGCAGAAACACCACCTTGTGATGTTCAGGATTATTATTGTTAGACATGCGGGTAAGCTCCTTTAAGATCCTTACTATCGACGCGTTCTGAGCGAACATTCAAAGCGAAAAGTTGCACTTCCCCTACAAGAATATCACGCCTTGCAGCGGAAGAAAGTAACCAGACGCCACTCTCTTTCCTCAAAAAGACGACAAATCAGGCATGAGCAGACTTGACGTAAGAGGACAGGATTCGGTCAGAAAGCAGACCGAGACAGCTCAAGTTTGGAAAGCCAGGTCCCTGAGCAACGCCCGCGACCATCGGTAGATGCAGGCGAGGCATGACGTTTTGTACAGAAAGGTCCTCGCCGATCGCTCGCTCAATAGCCCTGCGCTCCAGATTATCAGTAGCCGCCGACAGATATTCACGAGCCTGCTCATCCAGCAAAGACATAAACCAGAGCGGATTAAAGCCAGTAGCTGCGATTAAATAATCATACGTATCACGCTCAATGCGGCCATCGTATTCCGTGTCAACAAAGACCTGCTCTTGCTCAGTATGAATATGCTTCGCCGTGCCCATCACCGTACGCACGTTCTCAGCACTATTAACCTCCGACATGGCCTGTAAAGAAAAGACGCCGCGATCAGTTCGGCGTACGAACTCGCGGCGGTCACGCTCGGTCATGCTCAGCCAGCTTAGTGTGTGCTGGTGATCGCCTTGAGCACGCGCAATGTGACCATCAGGATCAGAGAAGAGGCGATTTTCTTCAAAGCCCTCGTCACGAGTATAGATCACGCCCGACGGGCTGATAACCTCGATAAAGGACGACGTATCCAGCATCTGCACCAGGGCCACGACGATGGCCGCCGCCGTCTCGCCCGTCCCGATGACGCCGACATGCATTGGAGACTGGCCCTTCTTCTGTTGTATAAGCAAATCATGAGTGTGCAGCCAGAAGGTCTCGCCATTGAGAATGCGCGGATGATCAGTGGGCTCACCAGCGAGAGTAATAGGGCGACCAGGACCGGTCACAACCAGGCCATCGCCTTCCAGAGTAATCGCCTCTTGCGTCGTCATCGATTGGCAGGAAAGACGCCAGCGATCAGGCGTGCGCGAGATCGAGTTCACCTGAGCACGAACCACATCCACGCCTGCTTGTGAGGCCACCCACTGCAAATAGGCAAACCACTCGCCATGCGTCGGGCGCGTGCGACCCCGATCAATCCAGTCGGGATAACGACCAACCTGAATAAGATAGCCAGGCCAGGAGAGATGCAGCATTTCCGCCGCCACAGCCGAATTGAGCTTGTCATCGGCCCAGCAAGTCGAGACGTAGGGATAGCCAATATCCTTCTCTGGACGCGTGCCCAGCATCTGCTTGCCATCAGTAAAGCCGTACTGGCCCGACCAGTGAGAGGCCACGCCCTGGCGATCTACGATGATCAATTTCGGAACCGGAAGACCTTGCTTTGCCAGGGCTGAGCGCTTGGCGGCGAGGGCGATAGCTTTAGGGCCCGCTCCTAGCACAAGCAGCGTTTGATCTGATGAGGTAGACGAATCGGTTGCAGAGGATAATACAGGTTGCATTCGTTTCCTATTTCCTAATCTTGTTCTTCACTACTTTTTGCAGCAACGACAACACCGAGAAAGCTTGGAGTTACACGGTTCCCTTTGGCTGTTTATATGGAAAGAAATGCGTTTTGTCGCCATCCCAGTTTTCCCGCAGGCCGGGAGTGGAGAGATCCCAGTCGGGGCGGCACTTGCGTGTGACTTCACGCAGGTCCTGCCAGAGTTCCTGCGTCGAGGGGCGGCCCCAGAACCAGTAGCCATTGTAGACCTTGTAGATGACCAGTCCAGGTTCGAGTACCAGCGTGTGGGGAATCATGGGATTGTGCGTTGGATCGGTGTACTCCTGGATCTCAAGGTCCTGCTGAACTTTGCGACCGGAATCAGATAGAAAAGGCCACTGAGCACCGACGGCGAAACGGAACTCGTTGGACTCAAGGATGTTGTCAGTCGAAATAGTGACGATGGATGTGTAGGCGACGGCGATCTTTGAATAAAAGGCGGCGAGCTCCAGGTGCTGCTGATGATCTTTAGGGCAATAGTGACCGCGCGAGAGTATCAAGATCATCGGATTATTTCCCTGTAGATCGCTGAGGCTGCGGCGAGTACGCTCGTGATCCGTCAACTCATAATCAGGAAATGTATTGTCAGGAACAATATCGGCACGCATGTCGTTTCTCCTACTTGCTCTGCGGCTCGTTCTGGCTAGCAGCCTACAGGTTAGTGCCATCGGTTGGCAGCCTGACTTGAAAGCGTGTCTCGCCGGGAACCGACTGCACACGAATATCGCCAAAATGGCGATTCACCACGATGCGATAGCTAATATCCAGGCCCAAGCCAGTTCCTTCGCCCACACTCTTCGTTGTAAAGAATGGTTGGAAGATACGATTCTGCACATCCGGCGCGATGCCCGGCCCGTTGTCAACAATCTCTGCCAGGATAAATGCTCCATCGCAGGCCGTGCGGATCAGCAAGCGATGCTCCTCCTGCTTTAGTGTACGCATAGCATCTAACGCATTGTCAATAAGATTGGTCCAGACCTGGTTTAACTCGCTGCCATAGGCCATGATACGGGGTAGGGCTCGATCATAGTCGCGCGTCACAATTACATCCCTGAGATCGTGCTCCATAATTTTCAGCGTACTCTCCAACCCCTCATGCACATCTATCTCCTGCAGCGGAGCCTCATCCATATGTGAGTAGGACTTGACCGCATCAACCAGCTCCGAGATACGGGTGGTGCTCGTGCTCACCGCATGTAGCAACTCCTGAGAAGAGATCGACGCGACCAGCCAGCGCACCACCACATTCAGTTGATCCTCGTAAAACGAATTTCCCAGCGCGACCAACCGCTCGCCCACAAAGCCAGCACTCACCAGAGTCGAGGCCAGATCCCAACCATCCTCAATCGAATGTTCTTCCAACCATTCCTGTACAGCATCCTCCAGGTCGCTGAGCTCTAAAGCATCATAGGTGTCCTGGTGCACATGCTGACGAGCCAGTTCGGAGAAGCGGGCCAGATACTGCTGCTCGTCATATGAGAAAGAGAGACTCGCGAGTTCCAGAGTGAGAGCCTGCAGATCGGCAAAGGTCTTTTGAAGCTGGTCGGCGGCGCGACTGCCAGCGGCAGCAGGATTATTCAACTCATGAGAGAGACCAGCGGACATCTTGCCCAGCGCCGCCAGCTTCTCGCGCTCGCGCACCAGCACCTCTGCACCTTGCACGCGCGCGCCCATCAACGGCAGCATCGCCCGACCCACAGAGGGCGACAAGGCAATCAACTGCTGAAACGTCTCAGCACCAAAGACCAGCAGATGAGTTGGCTGTAGTGCGCGGGCAGTCGCGATATTAGGCACGCCTATTAAGAGGCCGATATCGCCAGTAAACATACCGGGGCCGAGCAGGTCAATCTCCGTCTCGTGCCCCTCGATACTCTTCGTCATCTGCAACATCCCACTCACCACTATATGAAAACAAAGCGAAGGATCACCCTCGCTGAAAAGAATCTCATTCGTATCCAGAGTAAGCTCGCCACTCTGCGCTTGCAGCCAGGCCCGTTGCTCATCATCCAATGACGAAAAGAGCGCAATGTCCTGGAACGAGTTAGACATAGATAAACCTTTCTGCTGGTAAACGTTTTTTGGTGTGAGATACCAGTATTATGCTCTCAAATAGAGACACTGAATTGCTCTCATACCTGTAAGCGTAGTATAGCTGAAATGATCTTAGATGAACATACTTAACAATAAGTATCCCACACGAAGGCATTAAGGTAGCATTCTCTTTACTGTGGCTAGAAAGACGTGAAAATCCAGGGGATCAGCCAGATAGACCACCTTCTGGCTATTCAGCTCGTCGCGCGCGAAAGTTGCGCCGAGGATGAGAACTGGGATTGTTTCATAGCCCGTGAGCTGATGCAAGCGATCAGGGAGAGTCATATAACTTCCATTATTATGCACATCTACGATAATAAGTTCGGGTTTGATATGCTGAATAAACTTGAACAGAGCTCCATCCGTTGAGGCATAGACTACACGACTCCTCGTATTTTGCGCGAGGAGATCGGTGAGTAAGGCTCTCATCGCCTTGTTGCCTTCTAAGAGGAGGATAAGCTGAAGCACTGAGCCTCTTTGCATAACGCTACTTCTTTCTATAAATATGAAGAGAACTCAACTGCATACATTTGTACATCTCTACAACGTGTCGTCGAACTCAAAAGTACAACACTCCTATTTATATCTAAAGACAACGTATATTTTGAGCACAATAGCACCTTGTGTATCACTTTTCAATAGTGTTTTAATAAGGGTAGAGATCGGCAATGGAAATTGTGAGCTATGGAACAAGAAAAGGCTATCTGAAGTTGTTTCATAGTTGATACGTGTTCTATCTAGCCAAAAAGGCACATTGAGGCGTATATTGCTCTCTAGAAAGAAGAATGCTTGCTCAGTATTGAATACTAACCAAAAGAGCAGAACTTTCTACTCTATCTCTTGCAGGGCCTGTTATATCAGCATAAGACTCCCGTATGTATGCTGAAACAGGGAGGCGGCAAAAATAGAAGCAAGGAGTGCACATATCATGTCTACTTCCCAGAATCCTCGTCAAGAGCAGCCCCATACGTACTTTGTGCAAGATAGATTCAACAGAGATGAACTTACCCGCCTGGAGATTCAGGACCGGATGTTAATTTCAGGCATGGGCGGAGTGCTACCGGAGCAATCTGATCCTACTGCCTTTCAGTCTGTGCTAGATGTTGGGTGTGGTTGCGGCCGCTGGCTCATTGAGGTTGCAAAAACCTATCCAGGCATAAAGCAGTTGGTGGGGGTGAACACACACGAGCGAATGATTAAGTATGCACAAGCTCAGGCGGAAGCGCAGCAGGTCGCTGACCGGGTCCAATTTCGTACGATGGACTTGCTGAACAGATTCGAACTTCCCGATGATTCTTTTGATCTGGTAAATCAGCGTTTGGGGCAGAGCTATGCACGTACCTGGGATTGGCCGAACATTTTGAGCGAATTCAGCCGCGTCGCCCGGCCGGGTGGAGTCATCAGGCTGATGGAAGGTGATATGATTCTGGATAGTCCTGACCCCGCCTTTACACAACTCAATGAAATACTCCTTCAAGCGCTCCATCAGTCAGGACATTATTTTACACAAACGAGCGATGGACTGACCAGTAAGCTTCCCGGCTTGCTCCGGCAGTATGGAATTCAGCATATCCAGACGAAAGTGCATCCGCTAGAATATCGCGCTGGTACGGTTGAAGGGCAGCAGTTGTATGAAGACACGAAATATTTGTTCCAAACCGTGTTACCATTCCTTCATAGATGGACGCGTGTGCCTGCTGACTTCGAGTCAGTCTATCAACGAGCGTTGGACGAGATCCAGCATCCTGACTTTTTTGCAACGTGGCGGCTAGTGACGGCGTGGGGAATTCAACCACCGAAGAGAGAGGAACAGCCTATACTTGACTGAACTCAGATGCACCTTGTATCGAGCCATTGTCGCACAACATGCTCTTTGCAGTTGCCGATCGCTCTGAACATGTCCAGGCTTATCTCTGCATGTATCTGCGCCTCAACGAAATCACTCCGCGCTGCAACAAGGTGAGCCTGACCAAATTGAATGAGTGCGCACAATTCCTGGTTCTCTCGCGGAGCGCACTCCCATGCTTGCTGAAAGGAGAGAGTAGCGGCAGTCAGACGGTGCTGCTGAATTTGAATTTTGCCCCGTATAGCAAATGTTTGCGCGATAAGGACGGGCATCTCTATGCGTTGTGCCAGTTCCAACGCTTCTTGACAATACTTCGCAGCCTGACTAAGTCTGTTCTGCTTGCATGTGGTTAATGCAAGATAAGCAAGCACAGAGCCGAGACGCTCAGGATGTTCGATCCGACGAGCCAGCAACAACCCTTCCTGCAGCCATGTTTGCGCCTGAGCGTAGTTTTCCTGGTCAAGCTCGACTGCACCCAGACATGTAAGAATGAGACAGATGCGATCGGGACGATCAATTTGTCGAGCCAGTGTTAATCCTTCTTGCAGCCAGTCTTCCGCCTGTTCACAATCCCCACGCTGACGAGCAGTCTCACCCAAACCTGTTAACACCAGGCTCATACGATCGGGATGCTCCATCTGGCGAGCCAGAAGTAGTCCCTCTCGAAAGCGAGTCTCTGCTCGCTCGTAGTCCCCCCGCTGACGAGCCTCCTCCCCTAAACCTGCTAAGAATAGACTGATGCGCTCAGGATGCACAAGCTGCCGCGTCAGGGTTAGCCCCTCCTGGAAACAAATCTCCGCTTGCTGATAATCTCCTCGCTTCAACGCCAACGCCCCCAGTCCTGCTAGCTGTAGATCTATACGATCTCTATGATTGATCCCGCGAGCCAGTGTCAATGCCTCCTGGTAGTATGCTTCCGCTTGCTCATAATTGCCCTGATCCATACACACCAGGGCCAAAGCAGCAAGCAGCATACTAATGCGATCGTCGAGACCCATCTCACGAGCTAGCCGTGTCCCTTCTTCAGCATACACTCGCGCTTGAGCATAGTTCCCGCGCTGACGAGTTACATCGCTCAGGGCCGCCAGCAGCAAACTCAGTTGATCATTTTTGTTGAGTTGTCGAGCCAGTTCAATCCCTTCGTGCAGAGATTTCTCTGCTCGTTCATAGTTTCCCCGGTGCGTAAACGTCACCCCCAGCCCTGCTAGTGGTAAACACGCAGAGCCTGGCTGATCTATCTGACGAGCGAGGGTAAGCCCTTCCTGAAACCATAGTTCTGCCTGGACGAAATCCCCTTGAATTAATGCGATTGTGCCCAACCCTGGAAGTGAGTAAAACTGGCTCTCATAGACGCCGATCTCGCGGGCGAGGGTCAATCCCTCCCGGAAATAGGTCTCCGCCTGAGCGTGAGCTCCCCACTCAAGAACTGCCCAGCCAAGAAAGGCGAGGAAGGAACAGATGCTTTCCTGATGTTCTAGATGACGAGCCAGCGCCAGACCTTGTAGTAAGATCGCTCTCGCTTGCAGATAGTCTCCTCGCTTCTCCGCCAGGCCTCCCCAATAGAGTAGAGTGGTGAGCATATCCACGGAATTGTCAAGCGACGTAGCAACCTGGTATGCACGCTGAAGATGACGATCAGCAAGCTTATACCATCCCCGTTCATGCATAAAAATAAGTAGAACCTTCACGCCTTGTAACAGCTTTTCCTCCATCTCATGCTCAAAGGCTATTTGCAAAGCAGCGAGAATAGTACTACTTTCCTGCTCAATAGCTTCATAATCTGCCTGGTGAGCCTCTGCATAGCTGATGTAGTAGTCAACGAAGCGCTGATAGACTGAGGAATCATACACATTCAGGTAGGTAGAATACGCATAGTCGCTAATCGTCTGATGCAAAGTATAGCAGCCTGGTCCGGTACTCTCCAGCAGCCCGGCATCGCTTAAAGCATCTAGCATCTCTACGGGCATCTGCATCACGGCCACCGCTGCCTCTTCCGAGAAACTATTGGGCTTGGCGGGAAAGACCGAGAGGGCATAAAGCGCCTGTCGCTCCTGCTCGTTCAACTGTTGATCGCTTAGAGCAATAGCCGATTGTAAGGACCAGGAGACGCCGCGTGAGAGAGCAGCAGAGCGTTCGAGTTGAGAAGCAGGTTGGGAGACGCGCAAGCGTCTCTCGATATCAAGTAGCTGTTCCACCGCAGCATGGAGGCGGCGCGGTTGCCCGCTATAGGCTTGCGTGCGTAGATACTTGCCCATCAACACCAGAGCCAGAGGTAAACAACCAACTGCACGAACTAATGTACGCGCGGTCTCCTGCTCGTTCTTCACTATATCAGAGGAAAAGCGTGCCAGTAGCGCCACTCCATCGTCTTCTGTCAGTTCAGGAACAGCGATAGCACTTCCTTCGGACAGTTGTGCGGCGATGTGTGGAAAGCGGGTTGTCAGCAGATGAACGCAGTTGGGACCTCCTACCAGGAGGGGTTGCGCATCTTCTATTCGCCAGACGTCGTCGATGACCAGGAGCATCCGGCGCTGACCGATCGCTTTATGAAGCGCCTCAGTCCAGGCGGGAAGATCACGCAGTGTACTGCTGATAGTTGCATCCAAACCAAGGAGAGCTCCCCAGTGATTGAGGAGTTCAAGAACATTGGGATTAGGTCCTGGTCCAGCCCATAGGATACCATCGGTGAACGAAGCTTGCACCTCCGGATGAGCTGTCAGCGTGACTACTACTGTTGTCTTACCAACTCCTGGCAAACCCTGCAAAGTGGTTATTGAGCACCGCTCCTGACTTAAAATGCGCTTCTTGAGCTCTTCAAGTAAATGGGCACGCCCGATCAATCTATTTGCATTCGTTAAGAAAGATGGAATGGCAGGATCATATAGAAAACCCGATCGACCTCCAGGAAGTGACGAAGCTAACAGCCGATGAGGATGGTCCTTTTCCTCGTTCTCGTCGAGTATGCCTAATTCCTGGACATCTTTCCCAAAGAGGATTGAAAGCTTCTCGCGATAGTAGGGATAGGGCAGAGAGATTCCACGTTCCCAGCGGCTCACCGTCACCCGATCTACACCAAGCTCCTCAGCCACTTTCTCTTGTGACCACCCACGCAGTTCTCGCTCTTGTCGTAATTGCGGCTTCGTTCTTGTCACAGTCATCTCCTTGTTACATCATGCTAGCTCGATCTCTAAAAATGCTCGAATTGCAGGCGCTAGCCGATGTCCAATCACCTCAGCGATAGTCAGACTCATCTCGCCCAGCCGCTTTGCCCCTTCTCTTTCGCCTTTCGCAGAGGCGACACGAGCCAGGGCGAAAAGTGTCTTGAGGCGAAGTTCCCGGTGTTCCTTTGGCGCACGAGTTTGTGCCTCGCAAAATGCCTCTTCTGCTTTCTGCCATTGATGCTGTAGAGCATATGCTTCTCCTACAGCAAGATATATATTGCTGAGAATCTGTGGATTGCCAAGATTGTGAGCCTCTCGCAAACTTTCCTGAGCGTACGTCTGAGCCTGAACGGTATCCCCTAGCCGTCCTCTCATTTGACTCAGTGTTTTCAGGGCGATACAGACATTTTCATCTTGCTGGCTCTTCCGAGCCAGATCGAGTCCTTCCTGAACAGACGCGAGAGCCTGCTCTATATCTCCTGCATGTTCTCGCGCAAGACCATGTAAGATGAGCGCAGTGCATAAAAAGTCATACATGTCCTTTGGGCGAGCATGTTTGATTGCTTCGAGTGCATATTTTTCAACCAGAGTATACGCACCCCGACATTCAGCAACAGCGGACAGGATGACGAGAGAGCCACAAATTGTTCTCTCATTCTCCATCGGACGACTACGCTCCAAAGCTTCTTGAGCGTGAGTCTCCGCCTGCAGATAATCACCCTTATGCCATAAGATCAAGCTTCTAAGTATAGAGAGTACGATCATCAGATCAGGACGTTCTTGTAAAGAAACAATTTCAAAGCAAAGCTGTATATACAGCTCGGCCTGTCCGTAGTCCCCCCGACGTTCTTCAAAAAAGCCCCGAGAGATCAGTGGCATAATCATCCCAAACGGATCACTAATTGCAAGCGCCGCCTGACGTGCTCGCTCCAGATACCATCTTGCCGAGGCATCATCAAAACTCCGGTTACGCAGAAAATAGGGTGCAAGGGCTATAGAGCCCCGATTACACAGTGCGTACAACTCAAGCTTGAATGCATCTTCCAACGCAAACAAGATATTCCTACTTTCACGTTCCAATGCCTGCTCGTCAGCCTGGTGAGCCTCGACGTAGTCCATAAAATACGTAATCATACGTTGGTGAGGCTGTGCCTCCTTGAGATGCACGCGTGCATAGTCCACGATAGTCTGGTGAAGAGTATAGCGACCAGGGCCACTACTCTCTAGCAGGCCAGCATCACTCACGATATCCAGCGTCTCCACTGGCATCCGTATCACAGCCACCGCTGCCTCTTCCGAGAAACTATTGGGCTTGGCGGGAAAGACCGAGAGGGCATAAAGCGCCTGTCGCTCCTGCTCATCCAACTGCTGATCACTTAGAGCAATCGCTAATTGTAAGGACCAGGATGCCTTTTGTGGTGCAGGAGTAAATCCCTCAAGAGAGGAAATAGGATGAGATAGGTGCAAGCGCTGTTCAGTAGCAAGAAGATGTTCTACAGCCGTATGAAGGCGACGCGGTTGTCCGCTATAGGTCTGCGCCTGCAAGTATCTGCCCATCAGCACGAGAGCAAGAGGCAAGCTCCCGACAGCATGAACCAGTGTACGTGCGGTTTCTGGCTCACTCTTCACTATCTCGGCAGCAAAGCGTGCTAACAGCGCCACACCGTTATCTTCCGTCAGTTCAGGAAGAGCGAAGAAATCTTCCTCAGACATTTGTGCAGCGATATGCGGAAAGCGTGTCGTCACCAGATGGGCGCAATTAGGGCCTCCAACAAGAAGACGCATAGCCTCCTCCGTCTGCCACACATCGTCGATCACCAGGAGCATCCGGCGCTGACCAATCGCATTGTGCACCACTTCAGCCCACACACTAGAATCACGTACAGTATGTTCAAATGTCATACTGACATCAAGAAGATCGCCCCAATGCTTGAGAACTTCAATAATGTTAGGGTTCGTTCCCAGTCCAGCCCACAAAACGCCATCAGCAAAATATGCTTGCACATCTGGATGCGTTGCGAGCGTGACGGCCAGAGCTGTCTTGCCCACTCCCGGCAAACCTTGCAGAGTGGTTATCGGACTTCGATCCTGGCTCAAGAGGTGCCGTTTAAGCTTTTCCAACACATCTGCACGCCCAACTAATCGATGCACATTCATCAATGAAGACGGAATGGCAGGATCATAAATAAAGTCTTGTTGAGCATTAAGAGGAGGGGGAGCTGGTAGTTGATGAGAGAGATCTTCTTCCTCGTTCTCGTCGAGTATACCCAATTCCTGAACATCTTTCTCAAAGAGGATTGAGAGCTTCTCGCGATAGTAGGGATAGGGCAGAGAGATGCCACGCTCCCAGCGACTCACCGTCACCCGGTCTACACCAAGCTCCTCAGCCACTTTCTCTTGTGACCACCCCCGCTGCTCTCGCTCTTGCCGCAATCGTGGCTTGATTCTCGTCACAGCAACCTCCTTGTCTTCTCGTGAAAGAATTGTTCAGTCTATGGCAAGCATCCTGCTTTTACCCATTTGAGATGCTTCAAAGATGTTACACATTTGCTACACGCTGATATTGTAGCAGATCTTTCATTCGGTGTACACTTTGCCCGGAGTAGTAAAGACGAATGGACCGTATAGAAAGTTATGAATTTCTGTATGCAGAAAGAGTAGGAGAAAGAGAATTCAGATGGCAAAACGCCTCTCAGATAATTTCAATGATGATAGAAAAAAACAGAATAAAAAAAAGGAGAAAGCTTCTTCAGCCTATGATCTCCTCGATATGGATGTCAACTGCATTACCTGTGGAACACGGTTATATGTACCCGATGCACTCACTGACAGAATAGTAGCGGCCCTTGAGAAGACAGGAACAGTCATCTTAATCTGTACCTGTGGACAACCTCAATCGATTCACTGGAAGCAGTTGCGTAAGAATGGTTAGGAAAAAACTGATGTATCCAACCACATCCATATTCATAGGCTTATAAGACCCGAAGATTGACGCGATGCCAGGCATGATTCAGATAGCCTTTGAAGTTCCATTGCTGCGCAAGATCGGCCGGTTGAGCATAGTCAGAGCAGTCAGTAGCTCGTACAACGAGTTGATGACGACCAGAGTGAAGGTGCACAGTACTCTCCCAGAAGCACCAGGACCAGGAAGATTGACGCGCCACAATAGAAGCAGGAGTCCAGCTTGTGCCGCCATCGCAGGAGAGCTCGACGCGCTGGATAGTGTGACCAGCGTCGGTAAGGGCGTAGCCACGCACGATAGTTGGACCAGGCGGCAGAACTTCACCTGTACGCGGCTGACAGATAACGGAGTTGAGCGGAAGGTCGGTAAGTGCCCTGGCACTCTCCCAATCAGCAGTATGCGCCCGAACATGTGGAGGAAAAAGCTTGTAGGCACGAGACTGGAAATAGTTGGTAGAGGGCTGCCTTTGAAGCTTGATCGCGCCGAGCCATTTGACGCTGCGCGCGCCAATGTAGCCGGGCACAATGACGCGCAGAGGAAAACCATGCGTGGGCGTGAGAGGCTCTCCATTCATCTCATAAGCTAGCAGCACCTCCTCGCTCAAAGCTTTAGCAAGAGGAATGGAAGCGCCAAAACCAACATCGCGCCCACCCTTCTGCACACTATCCAGACCACAAAACTCCACATGCTCGGCCTGAGAATCAACTCCAACCGCTTCTAATACAGCGCGCAGAGGAACACCTCGCCAGGTAGCATTGCTGATCGCCTCCAGCCCCCACGGCAGTTCATCCTCAATAGGAGCAATAGCCAGCAGCTCATCACGACGTAGACCAGCACACTGTAGCGTGGCAGATATTTTGACTATAGGAAATTTCTGGTGCAGGTCGTCGAGAGTAAGCTGCAAGGGAGTGGAAAGCAGGCCAGTCACGGTCAGGCGATAGTCGGCAGGATCAATATTGGGGACGGTGCCATGCGTACGAACAAAGAAATGTTCCTGCGGAGTTGTGATCGCTTGCCGAAGTATGTCAGGAGTAGGACCAGCGTTTAAGGGCTGCTCCTGATGGACTATCATTGATGATCGTCGGTATATTGATACCATCTGATAATGCCTCTTCCTGATATACAACATAGAGGAAAGCATATGTTAATGACTCTATAGATTGAGCATGAAGCTTTCTCTGCTCTAACTATAAAGTATTTTCTTCATTCTCGCAAGTTATATATACCATTCTTTATTAGCATGAATGTGTTGAGACTTGCTAGAGCACATCCGCGAGGCGCGCGAGCTGGTCACGACCAGCGACGGCGGGCAGGAAGAGCAGTTCATCAGTGCCGATGTCGGCGAACGCCTGAATAGTTGTTTGAACCTCTTCTCTGGTTGAGGAGAGTGTGCTGGCAATGCGTGGCCCGATCTCGCCATAGTAGTGTATGATCGCTTGCCGGGCAGCTTCGGTTGTGTTTGGAGTAAGGGTGTAGTAGGCACTGGCAAGCAAACGTGGCCGACCCTGCCGTCCAGCTTCTTGCCAGGCTTTTTCAGCCAGGCGGTAGCGCTGATTTACAAAATCTGGCGCAGACGTTCCCGCAATATAGCCATTGCCCCACGTTTTAAGACGATCGATAGCTGTTGGACTGATGCCTCCGATAAGAATCTCGGGGCCGCCCTGTTGAATCGGTTGAGGGCCGATTTCTCCTACTTGACCACTGAGCGACTGCCCAGACCAGATGCGGGTCATGAGCGCGAGTTGTTGATCAAAATATTTGCCTCTCGTATGAAACGAAGCATCGGTTGCCAGGAAATCGTCTTCTCGAATGCCGACGCCCAGACCTAGAGTCAGGCGACCACCGGAGAGCAAATCAACAGTTGCACTCTGTTTCGCTAATAGACTTGCCGAACGTAACGGGGCAACAATAACATTCGTCATCAGTCGAATACGACTGGTCACAGCAGCAGCCGAAGCGAGCATGGTCAGGGGATCAACACTCTGATAGACCACACGGTCATTTATGCTCAGGCTGGAAAATGGACCAGTATCTGCTTGACGCGCCCAATCGAGGAGGTGAGACCCATCGTTATCGGGAAGCGTAAGAGGAAACATAATACCGATGTTCATAATGCATTGAAGCTTTCTTTCCTAATAAAGGAGGCTCAAAGCATCGTGGTTGGCGAAATGCTTTGAGCCTCCTTTCTCATTCAAATAGACATTATTTACGGCGATCGACGATGCGCACGGCCTTGCCTTCGCTGCGTGGAAGGGTACCAGAGGTGAAGACGTGTACGCCAATATGCAAGCCTAGCGCATCTTGTAGTGCCCGGCTCACCTTCTGACGTAGCGCATCGACTTCAGTACGATCAGTCCAGGCGTCTCCGTCAATGCTGGCCCTGCCAACGAGTTCTTGAAATTGGAGAGTGGCTTCGACGTGGACGGCTGCTTCGTCCAGTGTGCCGACACGCTCGACGATGATCTGGTAGTAAGGAGCCAATTCTGGAATGCCGAACAGGACGCGTTCGATCTCACTGGGATAGACGTTGACGCCGCGCAGGATGAGCATGTCATCGACGCGGCCCTTGATCTCACTCATACGAACAAGCGTGCGTCCGCAGGCGCAAGTCTCTCGAATAAGGGAGCAGAGATCGCCAGTGCGGTAGCGCAGGAGCGGCATGCCTTCTTTTGTAATCGTGGTAAAGACCAGTTCGCCCTCCTTGCCATCAGGCAGAGGATTGCCGCTCTCCGGATCGACGATCTCCGGCAGGAAGTGATCTTCGAAGATATGCAGGCCGCGCACTTTCTCTTTCCGCCGCCCTTCGAGACATTCCATTGACACACCAGGACCCATCACCTCACTCAAACCATAGATATCGAGCGCGGTAATGCCCAGCCCTTGCTCCACCTGCTCGCGCATCTCTCCCGTCCACGGCTCCGCCCCAAAGATGCCATATTTGAGGCTCAGGTCTTTAGGTCCCAGGCCCATCTTCCCCAATGTCTCCGCAATTGTCAGGGCATACGACGGAGTGCAGCTCAGGGCGGTTGCTTGCAGATCGCGCATAAACGTAATCTGGCGTTGAGTGTTGCCACTTGAAATAGGGATAACGGTCGCGCCCAGATACTCTCCGCCGTAGTGCAGCCCCAGGCCGCCAGTGAAGAGACCATAGCCATAGGCATTGTGTAATCGATCGCCGGGCTTCAGACCTGCTGAAGCAAGAGCGCGCGCAACGACCTCGGCCCACGTATCGATGTCCTTGCGCGTGTAGGCAACAATTTTTGCCTTGCCTTTGGTGCCGGAGGAGGCGTGAATACGCACGAGTTGATCTTCTGGCGAGGAAAGCAGGCCCAGAGGGTAGTTGTCAATCAGGTCGTAGCGCGTGGTGAAGGGCAGTTCGTGCAAGTCGTCCAGGCTGGTAATGGAGTCGGGTGTGATGTTTCCTTCGTCAAGTGCTACTTGATAGAAGGGTACATGCTCATACACGCGACGGACCGTATCTTGCAGACGCTTGAGCTGCAACGTTCTGCGTTCCTTTACCGGTAAAAAGTCGCGAGCGGCAACTTCTTCGTTCCAGGGCATGGAAGGTCTCCTTCTATAATGCCTCAATAACCGTCGCAATACCCTGACCAACGCCAATACACATTGTCGCCAGACCATAGCGGCCACCCCGGCGGCGCAGCTCATAGAGCAGAGTTGTCAGGATACGGGCTCCAGAAGCACCGAGAGGATGTCCGAGCGCGATCGCACCACCATTAACGTTTAGCTTGTCCTGATTTATTTCGAGCTCGCGTGCACACTGCAGAGACTGCGAGGCAAAGGCTTCGTTGAGCTCAATCAGGTCCATGTCATTGATGCTCATGCCTGCGCGTTTGAGCGCTTTACGGCTGGCGGTGATAGGTCCCAGGCCCATATAAGCAGGATCGACGCCGGCCACAGCAGTCGCGATGATGCGGGCGAGAGGCTTCATACCAGCGTTCTCGGCATATTCTCTTGAGGCCAGCACAAGAGCGGCGGCACCATCATTGATACCGGCCGAATTGCCAGCCGTCACGCTACCATCTTTCTTAAAAGCTGGCTTGAGTTTGCTTAGAGCGGCGAGAGACGTATCGGCGCGGGGATGCTCGTCGCGAGTAACCATAATGAGCTCGCCCTTCTTTTGTGGCACAGGCACGCCGATCACCTCTTCGGCGAAGCGGCCCTCTTCAATCGCCGCCACCGCGCGTTGATGACTGCGCAGCGCAAACTGATCCTGATCTTCGCGGCTGATAGAATACTTGCCCGCCACGTTTTCAGCCGTCTCACCCATACTATAGGGGTGATGCATCTCGGCCAGGAGCGGATTGATGAAGCGCCAGCCCAGGGTTGTATCATACATCGTAATATTGCCACGCGGAAAAGCGCTCTCGGCCTTTCCCATCACAAACGGCGCGCGCGTCATGCTCTCCACACCACCTGCCACAAAAAGATCGCCCGCATCGGTCGCAATAGCCTGGGCAGCAGCATTCACCGCTTGCAAGCCTGAACCGCAGAGGCGATTGACCGTCTGACCTCCCACAGTAATGGGTAGACCAGCCAGCAACAGAGACATACGGGCGACATCGCGATTATCCTCGCCAGCCTGATTTGCGCAGCCCAGAATAACATCTTCGACCTCATCAGGCTTGACCCCAGCACGCGTCACCGCTTCACGAATGGCAAGCGCGGCCAGATCGTCCGGGCGCACATCCTTGAGAATTCCATTATAGCGCCCGATCGGCGTGCGTACCGCCGAGAGCAGAACTGCTTCACGTGACATAGTTTTCTCTCTCCTTCTTGTTCGTCGTAGAACAGAACTAGATTGGCTTGAACTGCTCAAATGGCTGATGACAATTAGAACAATATACGATGGCACGACACGGCGTTGGGCCAAAAGCATTTTCGAGGCTTGTCTGCTGCGAACCACAATAGGGGCAGGTCAAAGGCTGGCTCATGAGCATGGGCAACGCCTTTCCCTTTCCAACTTTGGGAGGTGGAGCGATGCCAACTGCATGCAGCTTCTTGCGCGCATCCTCGCTTAAAAGGTCGCTGGTCCAGATCTGCTTCATAGTGACGTTTACTTCGACGTGCGAGGCAAGTTGAAGCAGACGCTCCTCCATGCTTGAGCGGATCTGCGATAGGGCGGGGCAGCCAGCGAAAGTAGGAGTGATGTCTACCTGTATAGAAGAGGCATCGGCATCGACCTGAACACGGCGCACAATCCCCATATCAACGACCGAGATCGCAGGCAGCTCCGGATCTGGCACATCTTTTAACGCATTCCAAATATCCTGTTCATCAAGCTTTGCTTTGATCGCGTCGGGCATAACTATCTCTCTTCTTTCTGTCTATCGCCTCGTGTTTCGCCTTCTCTATTCTATCACTCAATTAGATCTTACCACTCCGTCAAGCTCCATTAAAAACACTTGGAAGCAGAGGCACCAATTCATTGGGCGCAGACCGGCTTCAGCCGAAGAATCGCCACAAAACATCCCTCGAAGCACATCTGCTCACTCACCACATAACGTGGACCAGTCCACTACCACTGGGCTTGCGGCTCCATACGATAGACCATTGTCATCTGCTCCCATAAGTCACGGAAGTCCTGTATATGTTCTCCACGACGGCCACCTATGCGTGGAATGACCAGTTGCGAGGTCTTGTCCTCGATCGTCTGTGATGCAATGATTTGATCTGATACGGTGTTCGACTCAGCAGGGGACGTTGGGAGCTGCGCAGGAGCTGAGTAGCGATTCTCCAGCTGAAGCCGGTCTGCGCGCAATGAATTGGTGCCTCTGATTTCAAGGTGAAGGTGCTGGAAGATTGGGGCAATGGTAGCTAGCCACTCCTGCTGTAGAGATGCAGAGGGAGTGGTGAGGATGCCGGCGCTCAACAATGCTTCCTCGCCTGGGAAGGGTTCAAACATGCCCAGGGCGTCGGGCCAGAGCTGCTCCAGGGCTTGTTCGAGGCGCTGACGAGCTTCGGGCGTACGATTGGCGAGGCGCTCCAACCAGACGTTGACGTGCATCTGATGATAGACCTCTTCGCGCTCGATCTTGGCGACATCCTGAGCCAATGGAACATACGTCGAATTTTTTAGCGATTCTACGCGCAACTGATCAGCGGTATCATAGAGGAACTGGCGAACGATGGTGAAGGCCCAGTCGCCGCGCTGACGCTCAACAAGCTGAACCTGTCGATATTGCTCAGGCTTGCGACCATAGGCGAGTTGATCAATCGGCGTGCCAGTGAGCGCGGAGACTTGCTGATAGAAGAGGCGTGCGTGGCCGATCTCGTCCTGAGCAATCGAGCTCATCGCTACATCTTCCTCCAGCATGGGAGCAACGCCCGTCCATTCTGAATCCCAATAGCCCAGGATAAACTCGTCGTCGGCTAAGCTCAGTAATAACTCTGTGAGCGGCTGCTTCAACTCTGCTGGCACCGATTGTGGTCCAACGATCTCATTCATACTACTTCTCTCCTCCTTCTTGAGCTTGGGCCTGCACGCGCTGACGGGCGGCACGCAACTTCTCGCGAATGTTATACCCATCCAGACGGCGATAGGATCGATCGAGCGGAGGCTGCAAGAGGTCCGGATCGGTAAGTTCAACGACGGCATTGCGCGGGCAGAGCCAGAGGCGCTGGTAGCTACCTTCGCTGTTCTGCGCATTCTGCATTGCGGTTTCAGCGGCGGCAAGTGGACTCATCTCCTCTAGATCTTGCAGCCAGATCAGATGCTTACCAGCTTGCTTCTGAACGAAGACGGCAAAGGTCTGGTGCGGCTGCTCCTGCGTAGTAAGGTTGGAGTTTGGCAAGCTGTGAAGTGAGGGAGGCAGATGAGTGAGATCGCTCACCTCTAGCATGGCGGAGCGTGGCACAATCCAGAGCTTATGGCTCTCTTGACGGCGGCCGTAGAACTCTTTGGCATAGTGAAGTGCCAGTTCAGCATCAGGAGCAACTAGATTGCCGCCATGGTGTGGCACAGGGTCCTTAAGATCTTGCTGAAATACTTCGAAGACCTCGCCCTCGTCCGCAGCAGGTGCAACGGGCTGGGAATTCTTTTGTTCGTTCTCTGACATTGCCCGCTCCTTTGAGGATTGCCATGACCTATTACAACTTTAACGCACTCTGCGAAGCAGAGGTGCTGATTTATCGCGCACAGACCGGATTTATCCGGAGGATCGCTGACATCTCCCCCAAAGAAATATATGTTCTATCTTGTAGAAGGAACATCATAAGCAGATCGAGAAAAGCAGGCGACCTTTTCAGTGATAAGGCATATTGGGCAGTACTCCTCCGGATAAATCCGGCCTGCGCACAATGAATTGACGCCTCTGCTTTCGAAAAGGCCAACTCGAACACACTTTCTGTCGGGAAGAGGAGTTGCCCCTACGCGATTGTCGCGGGTCGCCGATTGAGCATCAGGTTGCGCACCCACTCGCCTTCCTCGTACGTCATACGACGGAAGCCGATGCGCTCTGCGGAGGCAGGTCCCTGATTGCGGGCAATGGCACGCAACTCATCCCACTTCGGTTCACTGTAGACCCAGCGGCCCTTTTCCTCGTCGTAACGCAGTTCGGGATCAGGAATGACCAGCCCGACTTCGCGCAGGCGCGGTACCTGAGTATTCAGAAACTCCTGACGCAGCTCTTCGTTCATCTTCGTCTTGATACCCCACTGGATATCTTTATCTTTCTCGGCTGGTGTATCGGGACCGTGGAAGACCATTAGCGCAGGCCACCAGCGATTCAACGCCTCCTGCGCCATCGCACGCTGCTGATCCGTTCCGTTCATCATGGTGATGATGATGTCACGACCATGCATCATATGGAACGACTCTTCCCAGCAAATCTTCTGCATCGTACGTGCATAAGGAGCATAGCTACAATCGCGCAGAGCGTGCTGTGAGACGATCGCGGCGGCATCCACCAGCCAGGCAATCATACCAACATCGGCCCAGGTCTTTGTCGCATAGTGGAACGTGTTATGGAATTTTCCCTTGCCAGCGACCAGATCATCGATACAGGTGCTGCGCGACTTGCCTAGATCCTCGACAAGACGATAGAGCAGTTCGGCATGACCAGCCTCATCCTGAATCTTCGCCGTCAAAGCAAGCTTGCGATGAATCGTTGGAGCTCGCATGATCCAATCGCGCTCCGGCAGAACACCCATCAACTCGGAGTTTGCGTGCATCTCAATAAAGCGAGTGAGCGATTTACGGTACTCTTCGGGCATCCAATCGGTCGTCTCGACCTTGCCGCCATTCTTCACATATGTACGAAACTCTTCTATGCGCTGCTCGTCGCTTTGCCCGGCGCGCTCTTGCTCAAGCTCTATTGCCATCAGACGCTCTCCTTCTCCGCGTGACCATTGCGGGTTGTCTCTCTTGCTCTTCACCTTTTGAACGATTGGTAGAATTATAACCAAAAAAGGGCAAAAAGTCAATGCCTTTCACCCTCTATTTGAACAACCAGTAGAAATTATCTATGAGCGAATTGATGGAACGAGGCCATGCTCAACCATATTGGTAAACATGATTGCAATCTGTTGAGGAGTATAGCGGCCAGCCGGTTTATACCACTGCGAGAGCCAGTGACACATGCCTAGAATACCGAACATAATGATCTTAGGATCGCTCCCCGCCTTGAACGCCCCCGTGTCCAGACCCTCTTCGATGATCTGCTCAAAGTAGCGCTCATAATCTTTCTGGCGCAGCGTGATCTCGCGGGCAAAGGGGCCTGTGAGGTGAGGATGTTCACGGTAAAAGACGGTGATTGCCGGTGAACGATCAGCCGAGACTTCGATATGATGTTCGATCGCACGATGTAGCTTCTCAGCAGGCGGCAGATCGGACTCCACGATGCGCCGCAATGGCTCCTCAGCTACGTTGAGAACGCTCAGATAGATCAGACGAAGAATCTCTTCTTTATTTTTTACATGATAATACAGAGCGCCTTTGGTCACACTGAGCACCTCAGCGATATCCTCCAGGCTTGTGGAACCAAAGCCGCGCTCGGCGAACAGTGTTGCGGCAGCCGTGACAATCGCCTTTTGCGTCAGGCGCACACGCTTTTCTTTATTTACTCGCTCATTTTTTTTAGTAGGTGTTTGCATTGTTTCTATGGGCTGGTTCATACGCTCCATCTTCATTTTTGACTATCATTAATATCAATAATAGAACTCTACAGAACTCTGCTAGTGTACACAGTATTCTTTTTGTAAATTCTACCATAGAGTAAAAGAGAAGGGAAGAGGGAGAAAGAGGGAAACAGAAAGATTGACTTTTCGTTTTTTATCTTGTACGATTCTACCAGTCATTCAAAAAGGAGGCAAAAACCGATGACAACGCAAGGCATAGATGTTGCACAACGATCATTTCTACAGCAGCAGCCGATCAAAATGCTCATAGGTGGGCAGTGGGTCGAGGCTGCAAGCGGCAAGACCTTTGATACAATCAACCCCTCAACTGGCGAGGTGCTCGCAAAGGTGGCGGAGGGAGACGTAGAAGATATCAACCGGGCAGTTCTTGCGGCGCGAAAAGCGTTTGAGAGTGGTCCCTGGCCCAAGATGACGCCTTCTCAACGTGGACGCCTGCTCTGGAAGGTTGCCGATCTGATTGAGCAACACGCCGAAGAGTTGGCCGAATTGGAGACGCTGGACAATGGCAAGCCGATCAAGTATTCCAAGATGGCTGATGTTCCCTTGACGGCCGACCACTTCCGCTATTTCGCCGGCTGGGCCACGAAGCTGGAGGGCGAGACCATCCCCGTCTCCATTCCAAATATGTTCACTTACACTCTGCGCGAGCCACTCGGCGTCGTTGGTCAGATTATTCCCTGGAACTTCCCACTACAGATGGCAAGCTGGAAGCTTGCTCCAGCCCTCGCGACGGGCAACACCGTCATACTCAAACCCGCTGAACAAACACCACTAACCGCCCTGAGATTAGGTGAACTGATTCAGGAGGCTGGCCTCCCCGATGGCGTGGTCAACATCATCCCAGGCTTTGGCGAGACGGCTGGCGCTGCACTTGCAGCTCATCCTGACGTCGATAAGATCGCGTTCACCGGCTCAACCGAGGTAGGCAAAAAGATTGTTCAGGCCAGCGCGGGCAACTTGAAGAAAGTCACGCTAGAACTGGGCGGGAAGTCGCCAAACATTATCTTCCCCGATGCCGATATGAAGTTTGCCGTGCGCGGCGCACTGAACGCCATCTTCTTCAATCAGGGTGAGGTGTGTACGGCGGGTAGCCGGCTCTTTGTCCATAAATCCGTGTATGACCAAGTGGTCGATGGACTTTCAAGTGCAGCCGGCAAGATGAAGCTGGGACAGGGCATCGACCCAACCACCGAGATGGGTCCACTCGTCTCACAAGAGCAACTGGCGCGTGTGACAGGCTACATCGCTGCAGGCAAACAAGAAGGGGCTAATGCGCGAACTGGCGGCGCACGAGCCGAGGGTGATCTGGCGTCGGGCTACTTTATGCAGCCAACTGTTTTCGATCAGGTCAACGACGATATGACGATTGCGCGTGAAGAGATCTTTGGGCCGGTGGTCGTGGCAATGCCGTTTGAGGATGTGGAAGAGGTTGCGATGCGTGCGAATCAGACGATGTATGGCCTGGCGGCGGGCGTGTGGACGAGCGATGTAAAGAAAGTACATAGGATGGTTGCGGCCCTGAAAGCCGGCGTCATTTGGGTCAATACGTATAATCAGTTTGATGCCGCTGCACCCTTCGGAGGATATAAGCAGAGCGGTTACGGCCGAGAGATGGGGCATGCAGCACTAGACGCATATACACAGACCAAGACAGCGTGGATCAATATAAGATAGTATATACATAGTGAGAGTAAGAGTGTAGCTTAGTATGTACACATCTTGTGTACGTATCCAACGAAGGAGAAAAATCAATGGCTGCTACGGTAATCGTACTCTATAAAGAACCTGCAAATAAAGAAGAGTTTGACGCGTACTACTTAGAGAAGCATATTCCTCTGGTCCACAAGGTTCCTGGCGTCGTGAGAGTCGAGATGAATCGTTTTACGGGAAAGAATGCTCCCTACTATCTGCTGACGACGGTCTACTTTAATAGTAAAGATGAACGAAAGGCGGCACTGGCCTCACCAGAGGGGCAGGCAATGAACGCCGATGTTGTGAATTTTGCTACTCCTGAGAATGTTACGGTCGGTTTCGCTGACGTTGTATAGATCCAATATCGCATTTTAAGTGCTCTTGCGTAGCGACAAACCCTTGTGTGTCAACCGCGCTCAAGCGGTTTGGAGCAGTGGCCCGATGATGATTTTTGACAAATAAACGCGGCCAGACCTCTAAGAGCCCGCCGCTGAGAGCCCACCGCTTTAGCGAGCGAACTCGCGCTTCAGCACGACGTATGCCTGACCAGATGTATCAGTCAAAAGTCATTATCTACGGCACCTTTTCTAGCGGGGGAACACCGACAACCGCAAGGGTTTGTCGCTACGCGAGTCTGTTTGATCCAGAAAATTCGTCTATAAAATGATTTGGATCAGAGCAAGAGAAGTATAAGAGAAACGTTTGAGCGTGATCGGGTTGTACATAGCTTTCTCTACAAGAGAGAATGCATACGGCCAGATGCGAGTTCTGTGAGAGGGAAATGCGATGGCGAGTATAATGCAGGAGCAAGGTGTGAGGCTGCCGGAGCCAATTAGTGTGCTGGCTCCCGATGGATCATTACGGCCGGGTGCACAGATTGAAGAGAGTCCAGAGCTTTTACAAACGATGTATCGCTGGATGAGTTTCGGGCGTATTTTCGATACGCGTCTGCTCAATCTACAGCGGCAGGGACGGATTATTACCTACGCACCAGTCGCAGGTCAGGAGGCAGCTCAGATTGGTAGCAGCCTCGCCTTACAGCAAGAGGATTGGCTTTTCGGCACGTACCGCGATGGGCTGGCCTGTATGGCGCACGGCCTACCAGCCGAACAGGTTTTATTCTTCTTCCGTGGCCATCCAAAGGCTGGGATGGTACCGCCAGGCGTTAACGTCTTTGGCCAACAGATCGGCATCGCCGAACAGATTCCGCACGCGGTCGGCGCGGCCTGGGGCATGAAACTGCGTAAGGCGAACACCGCCGTCCTCACAATGTTCGGCGATGGCGCAACATCCGAAGGAGCATTTCACGAAGGGACCAATTTTGCTGGCGTCTTAAAGGCTCCGGCGGTCCTGGTCTGTCAGAATAACGGCTGGGCGATTTCTGTGCCGCGCTCTTCGCAGACGGCAAGCGAGACGCTGGCGCAAAAAGCCGTCGCGTATGGAATCGTCGGTCGGTTGGTAGACGGCAACGATGTGCTTGCGATGTATCGAGAGGTGCGAGCAGCATTGGAGCGGGCACGCGCAGGAGAGGGTCCAACGCTGATCGAGGCCCTTACCTACCGTTATGGACCACACTCTACAGCGGACGATCCCAAGCGCTATCGCTCAAGCGCTGAGCTGACCGATTGGCAGGACACACGCGATCCATTGTTGCGCTTGCGCGTCTACTTAGAGAGTCAGGGTACGTGGGACGAGACGAAGCAGAAGTCTCTGGAAGAAGAGTTGCGCGCCGAGGTTGCCAAAGTGGTTACGGCTGCCCTGACTGAGCCAGTACAGCCGCCAGAATCTCTGTTTGATCAGGTCTACGAGACGGCCTCTCCAGTGCTAGAAGAGCAGCGGCGCGAGATGCTGGCATATCTCAAAGCAACGGAGAAAGGAGTCACCTTCCCATGACACAGCGCAACGTAATAGAAGCCATCAACGATGCCTTGAATGTTGCCATGAGCTCGGACGATCGCGTACTCATTCTTGGAGAAGATGTCGGGCGCAACGGGGGCGTCTTCCGCGCCACCGATGGTCTGATCGAACGCTTCGGCGAGGAACGCGTGGTTGATACGCCGCTAGCTGAGGCAGGCATCATAGGCACCTCTGTCGGCCTTGCTGTCTACGGCATGCGTCCAATAGCAGAGATTCAGTTTCTCGGCTTCTCCGTACAATCCTTCTCACAGCTACTAGGCCAGGCCGCGCGCACCCGCTGGCGCTCACAGGGTCGCTTCACCTGCCCACTCGTAGTACGCGCACCCTTCGGCGGTGGCACTCAGGCCATTGAGCTGCACAGCGACTCGCTCGAAGCCCATTTTGTGCATACTCCCGGCCTCAAAGTAGTCGCACCTGCAAATCCCTACGACGCCAAAGGCATGCTGCTCGCCTCAATCGAAGATCCAGACCCGGTCATCTTCCTGGAGCCACTCCGCCGCTACCGTGCAGGTCGCTCAGAAGTACCCGATGGACACTACACCGTTCCACTGGGCAAAGCTGCAGTCGTACGCGAGGGGAGCGACGTAACCATCATCGCGTGGAGTGCAATGGTCGCCCTTGCCCTGGAAGCTGCGGAGACGCTGGCCGACGAGGGCATTCAGGCCGAGGTCATTGATCTGCGCACTCTCTCCCCATTCGATGCCGACACAATTATTAGCTCCGTCGAGAAGACCGGCCGCGCAGTCGTCGTGCATGAAGCGCCCAAAACAGCAGGTGTGGGAGCCGAGATCGTCGCGACCATCAATGAGCGCGCGCTCTACTCGCTGGAGGCTCCTGTGGCGCGAGTGACTGGCTACGATGTCCTCGCACCAGTCTTGCTAGAAGACTACATACTGCCTTCTGCAGGGCGCATCGTCTACACGGTTCAAGCAATCATGAAGAATTGAAATCACTTACCCCATCTCTTGTAAGACTGAGAAGAGAAGAAACGACGGGAGATAGATATGACCATGCAGTTCCAACTCCCTGACCTGGGGGAAGGCATAACCGAGGCCGAACTGGTACGCTGGCTGGTCAAGCCGGGTGACAAAGTAGTCCTGGACCAGGAAGTCGCCGAGGTGCAGACAGATAAAGCGATCGTCGAGCTTCCCTCGCCTATAGAAGGAACCGTCCTGGAACTCAACGTTGCAGAGGGCCAGATGGTGCCCGTGAAGACTGTACTACTCACCATTAGCGAGGAGGGTGAGGACGTACCACCAGAAACAGTACAAAGAGCCGAACCAGCAAAAGCTGAGACGCCACCAGCTAGCCCATCCAGCTTATCCTGGCCATCTAGCGAAAGCTCTGCTCCTACAAAAGTGGCTGCTGAGATACTCAAAGGAAACGGGGCACAGGCAGGCAATGAGACTAATGGTCAGGCCGGGCGGCGCGTTCTCGCAACTCCTGTTGCACGGCGAATGGCGCGCGAACACGGCATTGATATTACGACGGTTACTGGCAGCGGACCCGCCGGACGTGTGCGCACTGAGGATGTGCACAAGCTGGTTATCCGTCAGGAGACAAACGGAAGCTCGTCGGCAAAAGAGAACGAAAATGGAAGAAAGGGACTGGCTGATGGAGAGGTTACAGTAAGGAATGAAATTGCCAGCGCATTTGATGTACCAGTAGCAACAGAAGCCATTGAACGACAACGTCCAGCATCAACATCTGCTCCGGCTAGTACAGCTTTGCCCGGTGAAGCAGAGGCGAGACCGGACGAAGAGCGCATTCCTCTGCGTGGATTGAGACGGCGCATTGCTGAAAATATGCTCCTCTCCACGAGCACCATCCCTCAAGTCACAGCAATGATAGAGGTGGACGCGACGGGGTTAGTTGCTCTGCGGCAATCGATCCTTGCCGAAGCTGAGAGACAGGGCGTGAAGCTGTCCTACCTGCCCTTCATCGTCAAGGCATTGGTACACGCTCTCGGTCTGTATCCCTATGTCAACTCAACAATTGAAGGTGAACAGATTGTTCTCAAGCATACCTATCATATAGGGATAGCGACGGCCACGCCCGATGGCTTGCTCGTCCCCGTCCTACGCTCCGCCGAGCGGCTCACCATACTGGAGATCGCGCGCGAGGTGAGCAGACTGGCGGAGGCGGGACGCGAACGAAAGCTACAGTTGCAAGAACTACGGGGAAGTAGTTTTACTATTAGCAACTACGGAACCGTGGGCGGCTTCTTCACCACACCCATCATCAATCCAGGCGAAGCCGGCATCCTGGGCCTGGGACGGATCGTCAAACGCCCCTGGGTAGTCGAAGATCGCGTCGAAGTGCGCCCTATATTGCCGCTCTCCTTCACAGCCGACCACCGGCTGATCGATGGCGAACTGGCAATGCGCTTTATGAACACGCTGACCGCTTCACTGGAGAATCCAAACTTGTTATTGCTAAATATGCGCTAATCTCGCGCTCGCGTAGCGACAATCCCTTGCGGTTGTCGTGGTAAACTCGTACACCTAAAGCAGGTTTATGGACAGGTGGACAGACGACAACCGCAAGGGATTGTCGCTACGCGGGGACAGATGAAGAGAAGAGAAGAGCATACCATGCGACCCATACCAGAAGGCTACCAGGCAACATTCGAGATCATCGTCACAGCCGAAATGACCGTGAACTTTGAGGAACTGGGCCGCGTGCATCCGGTCTACGCTACCTACTGGATGGTCAAGCACATGGAGCTGGTCGGTCGCAAGATCATCTTACCCTTTCTAGAGGACGGCGAGGAAGGAATCGGCTACGAGGTCAAAGTTCGGCACATCGCCTCAGCCTTACCAGGAATGCGAGTGCGCATCGTCTCCGAGCATCTGCGAAGTGAGCGGAATCGTGTGTATGCGCACTGTCGTGCTTATAATGAGCTAGCAGACCTGATTGGAGAGGGAGAGACGACGCAAGTTGTTTTAGCGCAGGCAAAACTGGAAAGCAATTTTGATGAGTTGCGCAGGCGCTGGGAGGCCCACTAGAGCGCCTTCCTAGCCATTCTTACAGGTACTGCCCTGCATATTTCCACGATGTTATCTCCTTTGCGGTATCCTATACTTGATAGAGAAGTATTGGAGCAGGCATGCTCTACCCATAAAGGAGATAAAGCTTATGGCTCAAGAGAACCCAATTGTTGTGGAAAACCGAGAAGAGTTGTTTTTTCTGCTCTCCGAGGCGGCGCAACTTGAACATATGATTATGTGCCAGTATCTGTTCGCCACATTCAGTCTCAAGCGCGATGTCAGCGAAGGAGTGACACAGACGCAGCTTGAGGCGATGAAGCGCTGGGAGCGTACTGTTTTAAATGTGGCCGTTGAGGAGATGCTGCATCTTGCATTGGTAAACAACCTGCTCATCGCACTTGGCTCCATTCCCTACCTTGATCGACCCAATTTTCCTTTACAAGGAAAGTACTTTCCAGCCGGCATTAAGCTGGCACTCTTGCCCTTTGGAGAGCGCGCGTTACAACACTTTCTCTTTCTGGAACGTCCAGAGGGGATGACGCGCGAGGATGCGGCAGGTTTCGAGGCAGACGGCATTCCCAATCCACCTATGCCTCTGGATGATATCGCGCCAGAAGCGCAGGACTACGCGACCGTGGGACACCTCTATCGCGGAATCGAGCAAGGCTTCCGTCACCTGGTTGAGAAGTACGGTGAGCAACAGGTCTTTGTTGGCCCACCACAAGCACAGATGACACAGAAATATTTCGGCTGGCCTGAATTAGTTCCCGTGACTGACCTGAAATCGGCAGTACAGGCTATTGAGACGATTGTTGAGCAGGGAGAGGGCGCACGCGGCGATTGGCAACATGCACATTATGGCAAGTTTTTAGAAGTTTGGAACGAATATCACACGATGAAAAGCCAGGACGCGAGCTTTGAGCCAGCGCGTCCCGTCATTGCCGCCTTCACTCGACCACCATTAGATACAAGCGACGTTGAGATCATTACTGAGCCGTTCACCACCAACGTAGCAACATTGTTTAATGTGTCCTATGAGGCCGTGCTACAGGTCCTGATCCGCATGTTCATCTACCAGGGAGAGACTGAAGAGGAATTGCAGACTCTTAGCAACATAGCGGTCGATGGTATGTTCCAGCTTATTGAGCCGCTTGGCCAGCTCCTCACCACCCTGCCTATTGGCTCGAATGCGCCCGGAAAAACGGCGGGCGTGAGCTTTGAAATCTATCGAACCGGCTACATGCTGCCACACCGTTACGGTGCCTGGAGAGTTCTGTCTGAGCGTTTCTTGGAATTAGCACATTCTTGCACACAAATCAGTCAACATCCATCCGCACCAAAAGATCTTGCGTCCATAGAGCAAACTATGCGCAAATTTGCGACAATGCTTGAGCAGCACAGCAAAGACTTCAAGCAGGATGTCTATTAAGAGCGCTGGATATCTAGGAAATCGATGCCCTTCCCGCCTGGGGAACCGGACGCTTATCGGCCACCCAGGCAGGAAGGGCTGAACCATCATGGCCGCTGTCCGCTCGGAGGCACGCGCTAGTGATCGACGCTCGTCGTAGGTCCAGGAGCACCGGCGCGGAGACCGTCCATGAACAGGTCCAGCAGCCTGTCAGAGCGTGAGCGCCAATCGCCGATGGGGTCGATCCGCCACAAGAAGCTCATGAGGGTGAGAACATCGGCAGGGTCAAGACCGGCGCGGATAGTGCCTGCCTGCTCGTTTGCGTGCAAGAGCAGGGAGAGGGCACCGAGCACCAGCCCATAGGTTTCGGCGGCGAGGCCTTCGTGGGAGGTGGTCACGGTGCTAAATGCGTCCGCCAGGCCCGCCTTGGTCATCCCGTAGTGCGCAGCACAGTCCAGCCACGCCCGTAGCGCGTCGAGGGGCGGCATGGTCGCCAGCAGCACCGGCGCGGCGTCGATGAGCTGCTGCACCTCGTGACGGTAGACCTCGAGCACGAGTGCTTCGCGGGTGGGGAAGTGGCGGTAGAGCGTGCCAATCCCGACACCAGCCTTCTTAGCGATTGAGTTCAGTGAGGCCGTGCTCGATTCTGTGAGCGCCTCGATCGCCACCGCGAGAATGCGGACGCGGTTCTGCTGCGCGTCTGCCCGCAACGGTTCGGTCTGTCTGTGCGCCATCATGCCTCCACCTGCTCGGTCAGACACCAAGCTTGACAAACGGAGAGTTCTCCGTTACAATAAGTCTATGAGCGGAGAGTTCTCCGCCTCATACAGTATACAATATTACATGAGGCTTTCATGACAACACCTAATTCACTCATCACGACCCGATTCGACGCCACAAGCACCGCTGAGGACGTCGTGGCTGGTCTCGACCTCAGCAGTGTCCGTGCCATCGTCACCGGGGCCTCGTCCGGCATCGGCCTTGAGACCGCTCGTGCACTCGCCAGTGCTGGCGCGGAAGTAACGCTCGCGGTCCGCAATACCGACGCTGGCGCGAGGGCCGCCGAGGACATTGCGAAGTCGACCAGGAATGAGCGTGTGCGCGTCGCCGCCCTGGACCTCGCCAATCAAGCCTCGGTAGCCAACTTTGTCCAGAACTGGAACGGCCCACTGCACCTGCTGATCAACAACGCGGGGGTCATTCCGAGTACTCTGTCCCGAACTGCGGAAGGCTGGGAACTGCAGTTCGCCACCAATTACCTGGGCCACTTCGCCCTGAGCCTCGGATTGCATGACGCCCTCGCCGTGGGTGCCCGCGAACGGGGCGAGGCACGCATCGTCATAGTGAGCTCCACGGCGCATATGAGATCACCGATCGTGTTCGACGACATCCACTTCGAACGGCGTGAGTACGACCCGCAGGCAGCCTACTCACAGTCCAAGACCGCCGACTCATTATTTGCGGTCGAAGCCACGCGTCGCTGGGCAGCCGACGGCATTGTCGCCAACGCTGTCAACCCCGGCGGCGTCGCCACTGGGCTGCAAAGAGACTTTACACAGAAACAAAAAGATTACCTGGCCGACGCCGAGGCCTCGGGAGTCTTCGTCTACAAGACGGTCGAGCAAGGCGCCGCCACCACCCTCGTCGCGGCAGTCGCCCCCGAATTCGCCCACACCGGGGGGCACTATCTTACTGACGGCCGAGAGGCCCACACGGTGCCCAACGACGCCGACTTGTTCAAAAATGGCGACGGCGTCAAGCAGTGGGCGATTGACCCGGACACCGCACAGAAACTGTGGACGGTCTCGCTCGAGCTCATCGGCCAACCCGCCACGCTGAGCACGGACGCGTCGTAAGGAATTCAATGATATCCGGGCCACTGCTGAACGGAGGCCAAATCCAGAGCGCTCACCTTTTGGAATGATTAGTCAAGAAAATAGGCTTCTATCAATGACGAACATCGGTGCGTTGACAGAATCTCTGTTTAATCCTATCATATGCTGGAAATCGTTTTTACAGAGCATATATAGGATAACAGATGGCACGAGAAACGCAGCGAACGGCGCGGCGGCAGCGCGAGAAGCAGGAAGACGGCAAGCGTATACGCCTGACGCAAGAAGAGATTGTGGAAAAGGCGACGGAGCTATTCGCGCGCGATGGCTTCGGCGCGACGAGCCTGGATGACATCGCCATCGCCTTAGGTGTCACCCAGGCCGCGTTATATTATCACATCAAGAATAAAGAAGAGATACTTCGCTCTATTTATATCACCGTCTTGCACATCAGCGAAGAACCGCTACAGCGCATTGTCGCCGCCCCCCATCTATCGGCGCGCGAGAAGCTTCGCCTGGCCATCGAACATCATGTAAAGGTCGCCGCAGACCGCTCCCCTGCTATGACGGTTTTCTATCGTGAATGGTCGCATCTCACCGGTCCATTCGCCTCCGAGATCAAGCAGCGGCAAAAGGCATACGAGCGCTACTTTGAAGAGATCATCCAGAATGGAATAAAAGATGGTCTGTTCGCATCGGGTATTGATGCGCGGATTGCCACCTTTGGCCTGCTCGGCATGTGCAATTGGCTCTCCAACTGGTATCATCCAGCAGGCCAATACACTCCTCAACAGATAGCAGACATGTTCTCCTTCATCTTCGAGAACGGCCTGGATGTGCGTCAATCCTGATCTCGACCCTCTGCAAACTGGACGTGCGTCAATCCTGATCTCGACCCTCTGCGAAGCAGAGGCGCCGGTTCACCGTGCGCATACCGGATTCATCCGGAGACGTATCGACCAGTGTACTTCGCAGCGCTCCTCATCCCCATTTTGGAGTGGAGATTGATAGTACCGTTACTTTCTTTCTCTCCTTGCGTGTCCCTAGTATGATGAGACACGATAATATCCTTGATTGTCTGAGTCAGCATCGGCATTCTCATAGATATCTAGATCGCAAGGAGAGAAGTCGAGAAACAGTACAGACTCACATTAATACTTAGGCTATAGGAAGGGAAATAGAACTATGACACTTCAAGGACAGGACCTGCCACATGATGAGCCAGTCGGCAACATTGAGCCAGTTGCTCAGTTCAACGGTGCCATGCCGACCGGCGTCACGGTCTCGCATGAGGGGCGCATCTTCGTCTGCTATCCCAAGTGGGGCGACGAGGTTCCGTTCACAGTAGCCGAGATCAAAGACGGCCAGGCAACGGCTTATCCCAATCAGGAGATTAATAATGAGGGTGATCTTTTCAATACACTGATCTCTGTGCAGAGCGTGATTGTTGACCCGCGCGACCGGCTATGGCTACTCGATACAGGGAGTCCAGAGTTCAAGCCAACGACGTTTGGTGGCCCCAAGCTGGTCGGCGTTGATCTGCAAAACAATACCGTCTTCAAGAAAATCTTTTTCCCAAAAGATGTCGTGTTGCCCACCACCTATTTGAACGATGTGCGCTTCGATCTGCGGCGCGGCAAAGAGGGCACAGCTTTTATCACGGATTCAGCCGATAAGGGTCCCAATGGAATTATCGTGGTTGACCTCGCCTCCGGAGAGAGTTGGCGCAAGCTACACGATCATCCCTCGACTAAAGCCGAGAGCCAATCTAACTTCCTGCCACTCGTTGAAGGACAGCCGTTCATGGACCGGCCGGCCGATGGTCCACCAAAGCCTGTCACGATGGGGGCGGATGGCATTGCTCTAAACGCCGACGGCACGCGCCTCTACTACTGTCCCCTGGCTTCGCGGCAGCTCTACAGCGTCTCGGTCGATGCGTTGGTGGATAGGGCTACTGATGTGAATACGGTGGCGAAGACAGTTGTTAACGAGGGCAACAAGGGCGGCGGCGCGGACGGACTGGAGTATGATAGCGAGGGCCGTCTTTACGCGACCAGCTACGAACACAACGCCATCGTCCGCCGCGATCACAATGGACAATACCAGACTCTAGCGCATGATCCGCGCATGCTCTGGCCCGACACAATGTCTCTCGCCACCGATGGCTACCTGTACTTCACCTGCAACCAGCTCCACCGCCAGGCCCGCTACCAGGATGGCCAGGACCAGCGCCGCAAACCATACACCCTCTTCCGCCTCCGCGTCGATGCTAAGCCCGTTCTCCTTCAATAAATAGGGTTTGCGTAGGATTGGAACAAGGCGAGGCGTCTGATTCCTTCCCTTAACTGCTCAGCGTCGAGTAGAAAGGGAAGGCGCACATAGTTACTATGCAATTCGTCGATCGACATTATTGTTACTGGAAGAACAATACCTCCTATACGCAAATTGCCTTGCATCCTTCTTTGGAAGTCACGCTCATTGGCTCTTGGAGAAGCGACCCAAGCTATATATTCTTTTCTTAGGAACAGCAAAATTGTTCTGTACACTGAGTATATGTAGTCCGTCCAAACCCCTTTTGTCAATCCTCCAGCGATGTGCTATGCGGTTGAGAAAAGGCAGGAAGAAAAGAAGGAAAACACGATGCGGATCGAACAGAAATTAGCCTCGCTTGGCATACAACTACCTCCCCAGACAGCACCTGTTGGGAGCTTTGTGCCGGTTGTACGAACGGGCAACCTCCTCTTCGTCTCTGGACATGCTTCTTTGGGAAAAGACTTCCCATTGACAGGGAAAGTAGGTCGTGATATCACTGTCGAGCAAGCAGCTCAAGCGGCACGTCAGGTTGCTATCGACCTGATAGGTACTGTCGCTGAGGAACTGAGAGACTTGGATCGGGTGAGTCGGATTGTCAAACTGCTTGGCATGGTCAATAGTGCGGAGAACTTTACGGACCATCCAAAAGTGATCAATGGTGCGTCAAATTTACTGATCGAAGTCTTCGGGGAACGCGGCAAGCATGCTCGCTCCGCGATTGGTGTAGCTCAACTTCCAGCAAATGCTACCGTTGAGATCGAGATGATTCTGGAAATCGTGGAAGGATAAATGCGGGTATGACAACGTATCCTTTCATGCAGGTTGATGCTTTTACGACTCAGGCATTGAGTGGAAATGCTTGTTGCCGTGCTGTTTGAAACGGACGACTTTAGCGTTGAACTCATGCAGGCTCTTGCACGCGAAATGAATCTCTCCGAGACTGCGTTTGTACGTCGTTCGCAGATTGCCGACTTTGGCGTACGCTATTTTACTCCTGCTGAGGAAATTCCGCTTGCAGGTCATCCTACGATCGCAACCACCTTTGCTCTGATCGCATCAGGTCGTTTGCCACTCCACGAGGGACGTACAACCATTAGCTTAGAATTGCAGGGAGGTCCCATTTCTGTAGAAATTTATGCAGAGAAGGGGCGTGTTAAACAGATCGTCATGACACAAAGAAAGCCAAGCTTTCTGAGGCAATATGACCCGTCCGATGTACTGCCCCTTTTTGGGCTCTCGGTGAGTGATGTTCTTCCCGATCTACCACTACGAACCGTCAGTACGGGAACACCACAACTGATGATTCCACTACGTAATCATGATGCACTGCGTAAAGTCAGGCTTGATGTCGTGACCTATACGCGCTTTCGTGCTACGGCTGATTTCTTTAGCCCACATCTGTTTTGTCTTGGCGGAGTAACTCCACAGGGACAAGCCTTTGCACGCCACTTCGGCACGCCACCCGATATACTAGAAGACCCTGCAACAGGGTCCGCAACCGGGGGAATGGCAGCCTACTTGTGGCATTATGGCTTGATTGATCAGCCAACATTTGTCGCTGAGCAAGGACACTGGATGCAGCGACCCAGCACGATCTCTGTAGAAATTGTTGGTCCGCCCGACGCTATTGAGACGGTAAAAGTTGGTGGAGGTGCAGTGGTCGTTCTCCAGGGAATTTTAATCCTCTAGTAGCCTGCACCTCGTGCTCTTTTGATTTATAAAGAGCACGAGGTGCAACATGCAACAAAACTACTACATTTATGAAAGCAGAAGGACAGGCTTCAATGTACCACCCTGCTCGGCATCGTCCATTGCCTGATTGATCTCATCCAGTTTGTAGTTTTTGATGAGCTTATCAAACGGAAAACGACCCTGACGATAGAGTTCGATCAATTGAGGGATGAAGATATCGGGGATACTGTCGCCCTCGATGATGCCGCGCAGTGTGCGCCCAAAGAGGATGGTGTTCATATCAATGCTCGCCTCGGTGCCAAGCGGCGCGGCTCCAATGAGACCACAGGTGCCGCCCTGACGCAGGCAATCAACGGCCTGACGCAGAATCATAGGCTGGGCGGTTGCCTCTAGCGAGTAATCAGCACCATGACCCGTAATTTGCAGAATCTGCTCAACCGTATTGCCGTCCTTCCCATTGATAATATGCGTCGCGCCCAGCTCCTGCGCCAGCTTTAAGCGTTCCGGGCGGATATCGATACCGATAATGGTCGTGCACCCGACGATGCGAGCGGCCATGATGGCGCTAAGGCCAACCGCGCCCGTGCCGAAGATAGCAATACTGCTGCCCGCGCGGGGAGCCAGGGAGTTGATGACGCCGCCAGCGCCGGTCTGAATGCCGCATCCCAGTGGTCCAAGTATTTCCAGAGGCACATCTTCGCGCACCTTCACCACGTTTTTCTCGCTCACAAGAGCGTATGTGGCAAAGGATGACTGACCAAAGAATGAGCCATGAATCGTCTCACTCCCCTTGTGAAGCGTGGAGGAACCATCGGGGCGCGAACCACCGAAGTTGTAGCCAAAGAATTCGTAGCAGTACCCAATCTTTCCCTGCTCACAATTCTCGCAGTGTCCACAATACATAAAGCTGAGCACAATGTGATCGCCTGCTTTGACCTTTGTGATGCCACTTCCCACCTTCTCAACAATACCCGACCCCTCATGACCAAGAACGACGGGCAGCGGCACCGGATAATACTGATCACGCGTCACAATGTCGGTGTGACACACGCCAGCGGCCACGATGCGCACAAGTATTTCATCCGCGCGCGGCTCGTCCAACTCAATCTCTTCAATGGTAAGTGGCTGCGACTTCTCGCGAACAATAGCGGCTGTGATCTGCATAGTTTCCTAACTCCTTCGTTTGAAACACAAATACTATATATACGTTGCAAATATCGTTACCGCCCTCTGCTTTGCAGAGGCACCGTATTCATCGCGCGCAGACCGGCTTGAGCCGGAGAAGTACCGACCAGTTTGCCCCGAAGCACTTCTCGTTCCTAGCTTCCACGTTGCAACGATTTCAACACGATAACGACTATACGAAACATTTTAGAAAAGGATGGTACTGTCAGTCGGTCATTGAAGTGTGGCATCTCTAAGCGCAAAACGTTGAATCTTGCCAGTGGCTGTTTTAGGCAGTTCAGGTACGAACTCGATCCAGCGTGGGCACTTAAACGAGGCAAGCTGTCCTTTCAGAAATGTCTTTAACTCTTCCTTCAAGACATTCGATGGAACATAGCCGTTGTTGAGAACGATATATGCCTTTGGCTTTGTGAGTTGATCAGTGTCGTTCGCGCCGACGATGGCGGCCTCTAAGACGGCGGGATGGGCGACGAGGGCACCTTCGATCTCGGCGGGCGAGACCCATTGGCCGCTTACCTTCAACATGTCATCTGAGCGGCCACAGTACCAGAAGTAGCCTTCAGGATCTTGATAGTAGGTGTCGCCGGTCGAGATCCAATGGCCGTTGATGACATCTTTAGTCTTTTCGTGCTTATTCCAGTAGCAGGCCGTGATGCTCTCACCGCGAATCAGTAGTCGGCCCATTGTTCCAGACTCCACCGGCTGATTCTGCTCATCTACGATCCGCGCATCATAGCCCGGCACGAGCTTGCCAGTACTCCCTGGTTGTATCTCGCCCGGACGATTGCTAATAAAGATATGCAGAATCTCAGTGCTACCAATGCCATCGAGGATATCCACATGAAATTTCTCTTGCCAGCGGCGCAGAATATCAGCCGGTAAAGCCTCACCAGCCGAGACACAGACGCGCACAGATGAGAAGTCGAAGCGCTTCTCCGCGTCTGGCAGGGCGAGCATGCTGGCGTAGAGCGTTGGGACGCCGAAGAAGACGGTGGGGCGATAGCGCTCGATGACCTTGAATATGTCCTCTGCAATCGGTCGCCCTGGATAGAGTACGGTACTGCCTCCAAGCGCAAAGGGAAAGTAGAGGCCATTGCCCAGGCCATAGGCAAAGAAGAGTTTAGAGGCGGAGAAGGTGATGTCGTCCGGCAAGAGATTCAGGATGGGCTTTGCATAGTTCTCGGTGCAGTAGACCATGTCGTGCTGCAGATGAACACAGCCTTTGGGAAAGCCAGTGCTGCCAGAGCTATAGAGCCAGAAGGCGCTGTCATCCTTACCGGTCTCGGCGGCCTCTAGCTGTGAAGATGCCGATTGCACGACGCAATCGAAATCAGAAACGGTACCAGTTTCTTGCTCCTGAGATAGGCCGACGACGAGCACGTGGCGCAGATACTTGATTTGAGGAAGGACGGGCTGCAAATTTTTCCATAGACTGGCATGAATGCACAGCACTTTTGCGCGGCTGTCGTTGAGCAAATAGACGTAGTCGGCTGGACGCACTGTTGTGTTAATTGGAACGGAGACGGCTCCGATCTTGATTGCGCCGAAGAACGCGGCGGCGAACTGAGGCGAGTCGAGCAAGACGAGCGCGACGCGTTGCTCCATCTCAATGCCAAGTTTGAGCAGGCTGTTGCCGACCTGATTGGCTAGACTGGCGATCTGGGCGTAGGTGTAGGTCTGATCTTCGTAGTGGATAGCGATTTTGTCCCCGCGCCCCTCGCTGAGATTGCGGTCGAGGAAAGCAGTGGCGACATTGAATTGATCGGGAACGACAACGGTGGGATTGGATGTGGCGATAGACATCAAATAGACCTCCTACTCTCTTTAGAGGAAGTGGAAGTTCATCGGGTGACTTTGCCGATGTGTCCAACTACAATGTTTTGTATCCGCGTAACAACAAACCCTCTTTAAGACCCGCGTAGCGACGACCCTCGTGGTTGTCGTGGTGGTCTGATGCATGTGGGGCACGTTTTCAGACGCTTGAACAACGACAACCACGAGGGTCGTCGCTACGCGTTTTGTGGTTTAGCGTGCGTTAAAGTGCGGCGCGCGCTTCTCGGCGTAGGCGGCGATGCCTTCTTTTGCATCCTCGCTCTGAAAGCAGAGTTGCTGAAGCTCGCGTTCGATGGCCAGGGCCTCTGAGAAGGCGACTTCGGAGCCGGACTGGACGGCGCGCTTCATGCGACCCAGGGCTTTGGATGCTTTGTTAGGTGGGCAGAAGCCGCGGGCGAAGTCCATGACCTTTTCCCAGTAGCCTTCGGATTCGTAGACATAGTTGATGAGGTCGAGTTCCAGAGCCTCTTCGAACGTCATGAGCTTGCTTTCAGCCATAAGTTCGATGGCTTTGTTTTTGGGAAGGGCGCGGGCCAGGCGCTGCGTACCGCCGGTGCCCGGAAGAACGCCCAGATTGAGTTCTGGCAGACCAACTTTTCCGCCGCCGCGACGAGCAATGCGCATATCGCAAGCCAGAGCAATCTCAAGACCGCCACCAACCGTATGACCATTGAGGGCCGCGATGACCAGCTTTGGTGTCTGCTCCAGCCGGTTGAGCGTCTCGTTAGCATGCAGACAAAAATAGTATTTAAAGGTAGGCGTGACGGAATTCAACATACTAATCTCTGCGCCCGCGCTAAAGAACTTATCGCCTGCGCCGCGCAGCAGAAGCACGTGGACATTCTCGTCGAAGCGAGCTTTGAGGATCGCCTCATCAAGCTGGCTCATCATCTCGTAGCTATAGGTGTTGGCAGGCAGATTGCTGAACTCAATGATTGCAACACCATCGGTTACTGTATAGTTAACGAGGGTGGTACGCTCAGTTGTCGTAGTCATCGGTGTATCCTTTCACTGATAAGTAGTCATCATCCTTGATATATTCGAACGGTGTATGACAGGTATTACAATAATACTGCATGGTGAGCAATTGCTGTCCAAACAATGAGTAGAACTCGGTATCGACTGAGAAACAATAGGGACAGGTTACTCTTTTCTTGCTCGTTGACACTCCCAACTGTTTATCAACACTCCCGTGCGTACTGGTTGACATTCCCGGCTGTTTGTCTGAATCATCATTCATATAATTACTTCAACCTTCTGCTCACAGCGTCCCACTTAGACCAGGGGAGTTCTTGCGTGAGCTGCCAGGTCTGGATTGCTGCATTGAATGAGACGGGCATGTCGATATTCAGTTCAGATAGAACGGGCATCACTTTTTGTAGATAGCGGCTGCGCAACTCGTCGGGAGCCGCGTCAAGCACTTTTTCTTGAGAGAGGCGCTGCATCGATGGATCGTCGGGCGGTCCAAACCAGCAGAGAGTCTCGTCCCATAAGCGCTGGAGCGAGTCGATCAGCGCTGCACGAACGGCACCGCCGGTCTTTGCCAGGCGACGAACCCAGCCCTCGCCATGCACAAAATGGATGCGCTCCTCTTGTATCACTTTGCGCGCACGCTGGCGCAGCGGATCATAGCTCGAATCTTGCGCGGCCTCAAAGAACGTGGTGAGCGCGGTATCGAGCAGAAAGTTTGTGGCTACGAAGTCAGTCCAGCTCCGAAAGTCGCTGTCGAGCGTGGCAAGGTGATAGTTGAGGGTGCGCGTCGTCGGCTCAATCTGCTTCAGGTCGGCCTCAGACTGAGTGAAGTCGGCGAGGAGCGGGTAGAGGGTGCGCGCGTGGCCCAGCTCGTCCTGTGCCATTGCGGCGGCGGCTACGGCCGCTTCTAAAGCAGGCGCGCCGTTACACCAGTAGGCATAGTGCCGCCCGATCGCTTGCTTATTATCGGCAAGCGATGAGAGCAGGGCGAAAAGGGCTGCGTTGTCGATGGATGTCGTTGCTGCCATACATTCTCCCTCCTTTCGTTTCCTAGCTATTTATGAGGCAACGATTGTGACGATACAGTCTCGTGGCACGATGACCATTTCGATCCAGCTAAATTCGTCGTAGATGCTGCGGGCATAGACTTTCGCAAGATCGGTATCGTCAGCCATAACGTTACCGATCTCGTGCAGAGGCTCATCGTACTGGCGTCGGGCGTAGACATGCCAAATGCGCGTCTCGTTGAGCGCCTCGCGCCGCTTGGGAGCATCTTGTGTAGTGGCCGTGTCGCTTCCGTTCATGCAGAAACTCCCCAGGTGCGCATGATGTCAATGCCTTCCTCGCTCAGACGCTCTTTGGTCCAGACCGGCGACCAGACGACATCTAGATTGACCTGCCGCACACCCGGCTCTTGTAATAGACGTTCACGAATATCATCCATAATAAATTCGGTGGCGGGACAGCCCATCGCGGTAAAGGTGAGCGTGACATCAACAATCCCATCCCGCTGCGCGAGACCAATGATCAGGCCCATATCGACAACACTGATCGGCAGCTCAGGATCAGTCACCTCACGCAAAGCGTCCCACAAAGCGGGATATGTAGGATCATTGACATCATGTGTGCATAAGGATGGATAGATTGCGCTCATGCGTCTTGCTCCAGCAGGCGCAGCATCTCTTTCTTGCCACGCTGAATCTTGCCCACAAACTCCTCGTTCTTTGGACCACGCGCCTTCCAGCGCTTCATCACATCATCCCAGCTACACGCTCCATCTTCAAGCAGCCAGTGTTTGGCCGCAGCATCAAAGTTCAGAGGGAAGGGGCCATCGATGACGTATTTGTTCTGCTCCACATCCAGATGCGCCGGAACATTGAGCTGTAGTTCTTCACACAGCGGAACAGCGGTTGACATCCAGATCTGACGCAGTTCGTCGTTGCTGTGACCCTTGAAGCCATAGTTAAGCTGTTCGCTGTGCTTCTTCATGTTGTCCGGCAGGCCAAACCACTCAACCGTCAGTAGAAACATCCAGTCTACCGCTTGCTGCAACAGCTCATGACCTTCGCGCGTCTTATTGATCTTGCGCATATTCTGCTCACCGTGGCGCAGATGGAACGTCTCCTCTTTATCAACCTTCACCAGAGCGCGCTTCCAGGGTCCAAAGGTCGTGCTCTGATAGATATCGCCGAGCAGCGTATAGCCCGCGCGATCATAGAACGCGTTGGCAACGACCAGCTCCACCCAGCTCTCCAACGGAATGTCGAACGCGTACGGATACTTAAACTTTTTGGGTTCGCGCTCAAAGATCATCTGGTCAGTATCCACGCCCAGATCGCGCATCAAACGGAAGGCGATATGCGCATGTGCCAACTCATCCTGGATAATCGAGATGGCGGAACCAAAGTTGTTCAGATTGGGGGCGTGGACGGCGGCGTTATAGTAAGCGGGCGCGCTGATCAGCTCGGTGTCCGCCGAGACGGTGAGGATACGTTTGATACCTTCCAGATAGATGGGGCTCATATGGTCAAGCGACTCAACAAGCTGCTGCTTACGCAAGCGCTCCAGCACAGCTTCCTCGCTCTGTAAAGGACGAACTGCAGTAGAAATCATTGAGATTTACTCCTTTTTCTGCGGCACTCATTGCTCGCGTAGCGACAAAGCGAAGCAGCCCTTGCGCGTCAGCCGCGATCAAGCGGCTTGGAGCTGGTAGCCTGTCTCAAATCGTTCACTTTTTTGATCAGGTACTTTTGAATCAAACTACCTACTCTCATCACATTTTTTATCAACTGACAGAATTGTAAACGGAAAAAGTCAGGAAGTCAATGTTTTTTGGACCGATTTTTCTGTGGATTCGTCCTACTGTGATCAGGAAGGCGCATGCTGATTGTAGCAAGCAAAGGCAAAAAAGAGTGAAAAAGTCTCCTGTTGTTTGCAAGGAAGAAACAGATGTGCTACACTCAACGAAGAAAAAGGCTCATCTTTTTCAACAGAGAGAACCGTTTTGTGAGGAGACAGAATGGATACTGAGCAGGTCCAATGGGCAACCCAGTTTCGCGAGGTTCCCGTGGCATTTCGCAAGGCATTGCGCACAGAAGATGAGCGAGTTATCCGGCATCGTCCAGGTGTAGGAGAATGGTCAGCCATCGAGGTGCTGGGCCATATGATAGACAAAATGTCTCATTGGTCCAATCGCGTCGAGCGGATCGCGCATGAAGAACGACCTATGTTACCAGGATATGATCAAGATGCAGAGGTTCGCGAGCATAAATATCAGCAGGCTGATCCAGCGTTGCTATTCGAGGCTCTACAGCAGCAATGTGAACACTTTGCCGCCCTGGTTGTGACTCTTCCGTCTTCCGTGCTTCAACGTGAAGGGATTCATGGTGAATTCGGCCCCATGACGCTTCGGCAATGCATTCAAGCTCCACTGGAGTCGGTTGCCGAGCACCTTGAACAACTCCACTCAGCTCAACAAGCTGCTCTTACCTCACAAGAGTAGGAGAGTGTGAACCTTGCTTCATTCCAGATCATAGCGCAAAATTAACATATCACGGAGCACAATCCCGTGCTCTGCTATCGGCGGCTGAATATATGCAAAGTAGTCACGCCTGATTTCAAACATGCGGAAGCCACATTTCTGATAGAAAGCAATGTTCTCAAAGGCAGAATTTGCCGTCCCAACTAGAAGCGAATGCCCTCGACGCCAGCGCAATTCTTCCTGTAAAACGTGAATGATCTGCTTTCCATATCCACGCCCCCGCAAATCGGGAGCCACTGCAATATACACGATCTCGCTGGGTTCATCTTCCTCCCAGCGCACTACCGCTGCTCCAGCAAGCTGACCATCTAACCAGAATGCATAGGCGGTACAGGTTGGATCGAGGAGTGTCGCACGAATGCGCTCCTCACCCTCCTCAGCGTCTGAAAGTATCGGAAGCAAAAACGTCGTCTCAGAATAAGGAATCGGTTCAGTGACGAAAGGCACCATGTCCTCCCTCTGCATTTGGAATCTTTCGGAATCGCAACGTGATCCTTTCTAATCAGATCTCATTTTAGCTGATTTTTTGTGACGGAGCAAGGGGGATTGTTCGCCAGGACAAGCCCAACAATCAGTTTTTCCGCTAGGCGGATTGAGGGAAGCTACACAAGGAAAGATTACTGACATAGTTTTTTACAACGTAACAGAAGATGGAGTATGATAAAACAAAATGCTTCTTCCCTCATTGACAATCAGCCGAACAGCATAATGGAGTACAGGATGAGTAAACTAGTAACGATGAGAGAGGCTATCGCGAAGTATGTTGCAGATGGCATGTCGATCGCGTGCGGGCTGGCGCTGGAGCCATTTGTTCCGTACTCGGCAGGTCATGAGATCATTCGCCAGCAGAGGCGGAATCTTACGCTGATCGGGCCGATCTCGGATATCCTCTTCGATCAATTGATAGGTGCGGGCTGCGTCGAGAAGGTTAAAGCGGCCTGGGTGGGCAATGTGAGCGAGGGGCTGGCGCATTGCTACCGGCGGGCAGTCGAGAAGGGCATTCCACGCCGCATTACGGTTGAAGAGCATAGCAATTATAGCATTGCATTAGCGCTGCTCGCCGCTGGACTAGGCTCGCCCTATATCCCCACCCGCTCGCTACTGGGCAGCGACATCATCCGCCAGAATCCTACCTTTCTTCAAGCATCTTCTCCGTTGGATCAAGAGCCGGTCGTGCTTGTGCCCGCACTACGTCCAGATGTCGCCATTATCCACGTCCAACGCAGCGACGAGGACGGGAACGCACACGCCTGGGGTAGCCTGGGTGTGAGCGAAGAGGCAATGCTGGCGGCGCGCGACGTTATTCTCATCGCTGAAGAGATCGTTGCGCGCGAGACGATTGTGAGCGATCCCAATCGAGTGCTAGGACCTTCCTTTAAAGTCCGGGCCGTAGTACATGAGCCGTGGGGCGCACATCCTTCACCCGTGCAAGGCTACTACAACCGCGATCACCATTATTTTTTCGAATATCACCAGAGCACGCGCACGCAAGAGGGCTTTCAGCAGTGGCTGGAAGAGTGGGTGCTACAGGTTCCCGATCGCGCCGCGTATCTTACAAAGCTGGACGAGGAGCGCAAGCGGAACCTGGAAGTCAAAGAGCATCGATACGCCGCTCCAGTGGATTATGGGTATTAGTGAGCCCGCGTCGCGGGAGGCCGCCTGGAAAGGAAGAGAATCATGGACTATACAGAGCGCGAACTGATGGTTGTGTGTGCGGCGCGGGAGATACAGGACGGTGAGCGCGTCTTTGTGGGGATGCGCTTGCCGTTGATCGCCTTTGCGCTGGCGAAGTACACGCATGCGCCACATTGTATTGGACTATTCGAGACGGGAACGATTCGAGACCTACCAGCGTCAGAGCTGTTGTATACAATGGGTGATCCGCCGAATATTAGCGGTGCGCTGTGGACGAATGGAACACGGAATGTGTTGGGGCTGATGGCATCGGGGGAAGTACAACTGGGCTTTATCGGAGGAGCAGAGATCGATCAGTATGGGAATTTGAATACGTCTATGATTGGAGACTGGAAAGAGCCGAAGGTACGCCTACCAGGCAGCGGCGGCGGGGCGGATATCGCGTCGCTGGCAGACCGACTGGCAATCATCATGCCTCATGATAAGCACCGGTTGCGGGAGAAAGTGGACTTTGTCACCAGTCCCGGCTATGGCTATCCTGATGAGCAGGGATCGGCGGGTGAAGGGTGGCGGAAGAGAGTAGGACTACCACGCGGCGGCCCGGCAGCGTTGATCACAACACTAGCCGTCTTTCATTTTGAGCGCGCAAGCGGCGAAGCTGTGCTACAATCATATCATCCAGGCACGAGCATTGAGCAGGTACAGGAGCAGACAGGCTGGAAGATGCGCCTCACACCCGATTGCGCCGAAACCGTTCCACCCAGCGACGAGGAGCTACGCCTGATTCGTGCCTGCGATCCGCAAGGAGTGTGGACGCGGTAGCAGATTAGTGCAGTATCCTATAAAGAGGAGTTTGTCAATTGGAAGACATGCAGGAAAAAATACGGACATATGTGAACAGCCATCGCGAAGGATCTATATTGGAGGCATTGGATATCAAGCTGGTCAGTGCAGAAAAAGAGAAGATAGTGGCGACCATGACGATCGGCCCCAACAATCGCCAGCAGCTAGGATATCTACACGGAGGAGCCTCGGTCGTACTGGCTGAGTCCCTGGCCTCACTAGGTAGCGCGCTGATCATCGATCAAACGAAACAGATGGCCTTTGGACTCGAAATCAACGCCAACCACGTCCGTCCCAAACGTGATGGCATCGTAACCGGAGTCGCCGAACTTCTCGCTCGCGGCCGCACCACACACGTCTGGGAGATTAAAATCAGCGACGAACGTGACAAGCTCATCTGCATCTCACGCTGCACCGTCGCCATCGTCGATCAGCCACCCCCCAATGACAACCCATTTGTAAAAGGCTTGTTAGAGCAAGGACAACTAAGCGACTAGAGCATCCAGAGCCTTGCTCAGTCTCCACAAGAAAATAGCATGACGGCTTTCACCCCGCTACCCTTGTTTAGAGGCAAGAACAAGCAATAAGTTGTGTTGCTTACCAGGAGGAGCGCTGCGCGTATGCGACATAAAAGGAAAAATAGCTATGATTCTCTTCCCATTCGCGCATTACCGCAGCCACCTCGAAATCAAACTGCTGCGGTAAAACACCAAAGCGTCGAATAACGGCAGGCTTGAGCGCTAAACAGAATGCTTTCATATCGGCGGCAGAAAGAATGCCAATTCGGCCGCCCCAACTCCCAATTGGGACATTGACTTTATACATCTGCAGATTTATACCGCCAGATCTTTGCAGCAGAATTCCAATTCGCGTGCTGATCTGCGGATCGATGCCACGACCTCGAATGAGCTCAAAGGTCCAGCGTGAGAAGCGCTGCATAGCAGGCCCCTGATTATGAGCGACCAGATCAGATTCAGCAAGTTCTATATAGCCACCAACGCGCGTCACACGAACCAGTTCTTGTACGACAGAGGACCACTTTTCAGAAGGGATGGCCGCGTGCAGAAAGCGTTGATGCACGAAGTCGAAGGTCATATCAGGAAATGGTAGCTCTTTCAGTATGTCACCTTGCATAAAACGGAAATTAGGGGGAGCCAGCTCGCCTTTCTTGATGATATTATCCACGATGTCCAGACCGAATACCTTTGCACGTGGAAAGCTCAAGGCCATCTCTTGACCCCAGCGGCCCGTGCCGCAACCAATGTCTAAAATACCTCTTGGATCTCGCAACGGCGCAAGATAGTTGCGCTGTAACACATGGCGCATAAGATAGTGTTGAAAATCTAGCCTGTTCGTTTCCTGTACATCGTTGGGCATGACATAAGAGGACTCAGTAGCGATACGCCGCCCCTCTACCCAGAGAAAATCATCTCCGGACTGGCCTGAACTCCGAACCGATGTAGCGAGGTCCTTGCGTTCCTGCTGGAACCACGGTAACCAACGCATTTGACGACTCCATCTACGTTTACAATAAGCTTAAGTGACAAACTTCCGGCTCCTCATACTATACCGAAAAGCATAGAAAAGCAAGAACATTTCTATAAATATTCTTGAAAAGGTTAAATAATTCCATAGATAAACTCTATATTTAAACGCATTCTGAAGATAGAAGGACTTGTTCTTACTGCTTTTAAAAAATATAAAAGGAGATAGCATAGAAAAAAAGTAGAATAGTACACTCGAATAGTAGAGGTAAGTGTGGTGCAAGAGTATGAGCTATTATTACAAAAGTACTAGAGAAAAGGACTATAAGTTTTACGCCCTTCTGTCTCAATCAAATAAGTAATGATTAAGAACATTGCTGTAAGAAGGATGCAATTAAAAAAGGAACATATTGAAGCTATGAAGCAAGTATATTGCTTCATAGCTTCAATATGTTCCTCGTAAAGTAGGGATTTAATCGACGGGCTGCGGCCGCTCGACGAGTTGTGAGCGAATACTCTCTATATGCTGATCAGTAATTCCGATGGAGGAGAGATAGTTGCGTACGCCACCATAATGCTCTTCAAGATAGTTGAGGGTAGCGAGCATTGTTTCGTGGCGAGAGCGGACCATCCATGCGAGGCGCTCTATGTCAGCTCCATTCTGCTCAGCCCTGGCACGATAGGATTGGAAGAGGGGATCGAGATATTGTTCGCTCAGGGCGTAGTCGTCAGCGATGGTGGTAGGATCTACGTTGCTCAAGCTTAAAAGCAGGGCAACGATGAGTCCAGTACGATCCTTGCCAATAGTGCAATGGAGGAGGCAGGGAAACGTATCTTTTTGGGCAAGCGTCTCAATCGTGAGTTTGATCTGCTCCTGAGATGTTTCGAGCATAAGACGATAGAGTTCTTCGAGAGATTGCACTTGCCCCACTTTGCTCTCGTCCTCCAGGAGAGAAATATTGACGTACTTGATGTGCGAGGATTGGGCGAAGACGTCTGGAGAGGCTTGCAGTTCAGAGGAGCGGCGCAGGTCGATAACGGTATGAATGGGATAATCCAGCAGAGCACGCTGGCTAGCTGCGGGAAGATTGCTCAGGCTATCGGCGCGCACGATGGCTCCCCAGCGGGTTGAATTCCCATCTTGAGTTGGATACCCGCCGATATCGCGAATATTATAGCTACCTTCCAGAGCAAGATAGCGTTGACGTGAGGTAGAGCCAGATTGTTCCATAGAGAAAACTCCTGTAGTGTTAGAAAACCATTTCATCATGATACCAGGTAGGCGATAAGCCCCCTGGTATCTTACCACGCATCTCAGCTAGAGTGAGCTTACGTGACGCACTCCGTTAGCCCAATACACTCCTCCGTTCTGACAGAGAGTGTCGGTCGCCCATCATCTTCGCCTTCTTCGCTTTCCGACCCACATGTACGCCTTCGGCGTGCCCCTCTTCTTAGAGAAGATTTTACGTTTTTTTACATTTTTTATACTTTTTTGTGCTCTGCACAAAAAAGTATAAAAAATGTAAAAAAACGTAAAATCTTCTCTAAGAACTGTTTCAGGCAGCGAAGCTGCGCACTACCTTCTGCTTAGAAGGTGGATGCGATGGACGTCCGATACTTTCTTAAATTATAGGTGATAGAATAAGCTGACAAAGCATGGAGTACATAAAGATAATAAATACAAGAACTAGTGAGAATACAAAGAGGACGCAAAATATGACCGAGTATCAACTGCGCATCTATCGCATTAAGCCAGGCGCAATGACAGAGTTTGTGAAGGGCTGGCGAGAACATATCGTGCCTCTTCGTGAGCAGCTTGGCTTCAAAGTCTTGTACGCCTTTGAGCATGAGCAAAACAATGAATTTATATGGCTTTTAAGCCACGAGGGGCCAGAGGGGTTTGCGGGGGCTGAAGCAGCCTATTACACCAGCCCAGCAAGAAAGAGTATGACCTGGGACCCATCTCCGTATACAGAGAGCACAGAGATTAGAATACTCAAAGGCATTCTAGTTCGGCTGAATTAGATAAAATGGAAAGAGTAAACATGATACGGAGCAATAGAGTATGGCTACGCCCGGTGAGGCGCGGCGATCTTGGGGTACTGGCTGAGCACGTCAACGATCTAGATTTTAAGGGCGAATACAACGATTTTGGTCTGCGCGACACAGAATATTTCGAGCAAGCATTTGCACAAGATGGAATGCTGAATCCTTTGAACAGCACGCTGGTCGTCACGCTCTCCGACGACCAGATCATAGGTACGGTTAGCTATCGCATGGTGCGCTACGGTGGAAACGAGGGAAGCCGGGCGTATAGTATTGGCATCGGGCTGGACATCGAATATCGCGGACAAGGATACGGCGTCGAGGCACAGCAACTGCTGACCGACTATCTCTTCTCGACCTATACAATCATGCGCGTCGAGGCCACAACCGATGTCGAGAATCTAGCGGAGCAGCGCGCCCTGGAGAAAGCTGGCTTTCGCCACGAAGGCGTTTTGCGACAGGCACAATGGCGCAATGGTGCGTGGCACGACATGATTATGTATAGCAAGCTGCGCGGCGAATAGCCTGCGCAGCTTGCTAGCTTCGTTTACGAACCCCGAACGATCTTTGGCAGTTCACCCGCAGGAAACTGGCGGTAGTCTGGCAGGCCCTCTAGATCCTTTTCTGGCCCTCCAGGATTATAGACGGCCAGCAGGCGCAGCGGCTCCCAGCCGGTATTCATCGTTGAGTGAAAAGCAGCGGTTGGCACATAGATTGTGTCGCCAGCCTTGATGGGAAACGGCTCCTCGTCGTTCAGCATTTGTACGCCCTCGCCGGAGAGCACGTACAGGATCTCTTCTGATTTCGGATGGTTGTGGCGCTCATGTCCCTTTCCAGGGAGCAAGACGACTTCGCCGAAGGTCGTGGCACCACCGGGCGCGGATTGGGGAGTTACAAACCATTTGATGGCTCCCCAATCGAAGGTCTGAGTAGGCACAGAGTGTGGATCTACTTGTTTTGACATATGCTGTTATCCTCCTCGCTAGAGACTAGTTGAATTAAGAACCGATAGGGTGTCCAGACTGTATCTGCTTAAAGCGGCGAGTATTTTCGGTGATCGCGACTTCGGTTGGCAGCCGCTCCATACTCGATGCGCCAAAGAAGCCAACGACACCATGAGTGCGCGCAAGAACGTAGGTTGCGTCCTCCGGTTCCGCGATTGGACCACCATGACAGAGCACTAGAATATCAGGATTGACCGCTTTGGCCGCGTCGTGCATCGCCTGAATACGCTCCACGCAGTCGTCCAGCGTCAGGGCGGTCTGCGCGCCAATAGAACCTTTTGTCGTCAGGCCCATATGTGGAACGAGAACGTCTGCGCCAGCCTGTGCCATAGCCCTCGCCTCGTCCGGCGTAAACACATATGGCGCGGTCAGCAGATCCATCTCATGCGCCATATGGATCATCTCGACCTCTTGCTGATAGCTCATCCCCGTCTCCTCCAGATTTTGACGGAGCGTGCCATCGATCAGGCCAACGGTTGGGAAGTTCTGTACGCCGGAGAAGCCCATCTCCTTGAGCTGCTTCAGAAAATACGACATCACTCGAAAAGGATCGGTGCCGCAGACTCCCGCCAGCACAGGCGTCCGTTTCACAATCGGTAGGACCTCGCTCGCCATCTCCACGACTATAGCATTCGCATCGCCATAAGGCATCAGGCCAGCCAGCGAACCACGGCCCGCCATGCGATAACGGCCAGAGTTGTAGATGATGATCAGATCCACGCCTCCAGCCTCGACACACTTCGCCGAGAGGCCCGTCCCCGCGCCCGCGCCAATAATCGCGCTGCCATTCTGAAGCGTTTGATGCAGCTTCGCCAGCGCCTCCGTTCTATTCATGGGCACCCTCCTGCGTCGTCGTTTGCACTCCCTGCCCCTTCGTCTGCTCCTGTCCATGCATTTGTACCGGCATTTGCTCTCGTACAAACTGGTCCAAACGATCGGCCATAGCACGGGCAAAGCGCGGATCGTTGAGATCCATATCTAGTTCGTGTATCTCAACATTATCCTTGCCCTGTAAGCCAGCTTTGAGATTGTCGATCAACGCCTGGTCGGCCTCGGGATCGTAGAATGGCCCTCCCTGCGTATCGATCATGGAGACGCCACGCTTGGGGATGAACAGCGCGGTCAGCCCCTTCGCCTGGCTTAGCTTCCTGGCGATAATGCGTCCCAGCTCAGCACATTCTTCAGGCGTGGTGCGCATTAACGTCACAGTAGAATTATGCTTGTACAGATTGCGGTTCCGATACTTTTCCGGCACGGTATCTAGAGGACCGAAGTTGACCATGTCCAGCGCGCCCAACGAGACGATCTGGGGCAGGCCAACATTGCCGGCTGCCTCTAATCGATCGGGACCCGCGCTAAAGACGCCGCCACCCAGTTCGTCGGCCAGTTCGGTCGTGGTGATATCGAGGACGCCAGACAAGAAACCACCACGTGCCAGCGCCTCCATAGACTGCCCGCCCGTACCAGTAGCATGAAAGACCAGCACCTCATAGCCGTGCTCTTCCAGATACTGACGCGCCTCCGTCACACATGGAGTGGTCACGCCGAACATCGTCGCGCCAATCAACGGTTTTGTATCGGACGACGGTTGGAAGTTCGTATACGCCCGTGCCATCCCTGCAATAGCAGCGGCCGCATTGCTCAATATACGTTCAGAAATACGATTAATTCCGGCAATATCCACAACCGAATACATCATGGTTACATCTACTGCACCGACATATGGACGTGTGTCGCCAGCCGCAACGGTAGATACCATAAGCTTGGGAACGCCAACAGGAAGAGCACGCATCGCCATCGTGGCAAGCGCTGAACCACCTGAGCCGCCTAAACCGAGAATACCATGTAAACGTCCTTGCGCGAACAAGTCTAGCACGACAGCGGTGGCTCCATGCGCCATCGTTTCCACCGCTACACCCCGGTCGCCCGCTGCGGCGAGTTGCGCCACATCCGCACCCGCCGCCTTTGCCACAGTCTCATTCGTAATATCAGGCTTTGTCGAGGATGCCCCCTTGATTCCGGCATCAATCAGGATCACCTCACAGCCTGCTTCCTGTACTCGCTTCCGCAAGTACTCGTAATCAGCTCCCTTAGTATCAAGGGTGCCAAGTAATACCACTATTGCCATACCTCTACACCAATCCTTTCAACGACGTTGTCTGGTTAGATATAGCCAGGCTATTCAAGCACAACAACGCTCGCTAGCCCTTCCGAATTGCTGGCTGTCAATGTATGTATCAATGCAACGCCAGCCTCCATGTATTAATACCACATTCTATAGTCATCAAAGCAACACAATATATTGATGTTTCTGAGAGCAAGAGGTAGAATTGCCAGGAGAGAAAATACATGATAGGTGGCTCTATGTATGATGAGTGATGTAGAAACGCAGCATGATGCTGGCATGCTTCGTCCGCGAAGGAATAACCTTCTCTCTTTTATTGGAATCGTGCTCGGCTGTTTGCTGATTCTTATCAGTTTTCTATTTTTCAATTGGAATCCGCCCTTTACGCCCTATTCGCATACGCCCAATCCCTTTCTGAATGGTCCTGGAGTCTTCCAGGACGCAATCCATTATTATGGTTTGCCAGCAAGTGTCTGGATCTGGATCACGCCGCTGGTCGCGATTGTTGCACTGATTCTGGCGTGTGCTGGCTTGCTCTGGCGGCCTTATCTGCTCCCTCTGGTTTTCATCCCTGGGAGTATCGGTTTCCTTCTACTTACGCGCTTTGTGTTGACGGGCGAGACGTGGAACTATGGGAACTATGGTTACTGGTTGGTCTTACTGGGTATGCTCATCATTCTAGGCGGAGGACTGGCAGCAAGAGGAATGCTCTTGCGCAAAGAGACGGTGAGTGCATACAATCTCATACTCACTTACTGCCTGCTGATCGGGGGTATCCTGGTCATCGCCAGCTTTTTTCTACCCTGGCTAGATCTCCGGGCGAGTTATAGCTCTTACGCCTTCCAACAGGGCTTCTATCACTATAAAGGATTTCCAGTTACAGGGGCCGGGCTGGCGTACGGTTTTTTTCCCTATGTGCAGCAATTTTATCGTCAGACGACACCCGAAGTGTTCTGGCTCCTGTGGCTTATACCGCTGACAGGCTTGATAAGTGTGATTACTGCAAGTGTAAACTTGCATGGATATCATGTCTCATACTGGTTCAGAATCACCGTTATTTCTCTATCATTCCTGCTCCTCTTGATTCTACTCTATCCACTTACAAACAGAAATGTAACGCTCTATGGCTTTCATATCGAGCTATCGGGGCTGGTCTTTCTATTCGTGAGCAGTTTGTTCTGGAAAGAGGTTGGATTGAAAAACAAGCTTACAGCACAGCAACGGAGAAGGATGATTGTCCGACGAAGTGTTCTGGGTGGTTTTGCTGGTCTGGTGAGTGTAGCCTATCTCGGCTATATCTCCTGGCGCACAAGTGTTATTCAGAATATACTCGTGGCTCTGCCGGCTAAGGAAGACGATAGGGGAAAAGTAGTTGCGTGGGCAGCCGATAGCAAGCGCCTGGCAGTCATAGACAATGGCGTACTTCAGATCTGGGATGCTTTCGCCAGGAAACAATTGAGCACAATACGTCTTCAATACAGCGATTACAACAATGCGCTTGCATGGTCGCCCGATCAACGCTTTATCGCAACCTCTACTGGCGGGCTTGCTCAGGTCTTTGAGGTTGCGACTGGAAAACTCTTCTCCTCGTGGGCAACAGATCTTCTTTGCCGAGAAGTCTCCTGGTCGAGCGATAGTCGGCGTGTTGCGACGACGGGAGGAGGGCCTAGATCTCTAATTGAGATTCATGATGTGACAACGAGGAAAGTACTACAGACCTTTGGTGGAGATATAGATTCTGACGAGGGTAGCTATAGGGCCGTCTCCTGGTCGCCAAACAACCGCTATCTAGCTGCTAGTGGCCTGGAATCGAGAGACAATAATAGACAGTCGTCTCTTAGAATCTGGGAAGTCTCTTCCAACAAGCGGATATTTACCACGTACTATGCACCTCAGAATTATCTTGCACAGTTTTCAATCTGGTCACCTGATGAGACACGACTTGCTACGCTTGGAGATGCATCTGGCGTGAATATATGGGGAACGCTCGGAGGTACACTGTTGTTGACCTATACTGGCACAGGTGGCCCATTCTTCTGCCTGGCCTGGTCGCCTGACGGTAAATATATTGCTTCAGGCGACGACAACGTTGTGCGGGTCTGGAACACAACAACTGGTGAGACAGTTTTCAGCTATTTGGGTCATCAAGAGATTGTTCAAGGCATTTCCTGGTCGCCACAGGGCAATTATATAGCTTCAACAAGTAACGATGGTGTACGCATCTGGCGACCATTTTAGCAAAGCTGTGATTCATCAAAATTTAATTCAAGAAAATCAAGCGCTTTCCATGTTGAGAGCGGCTTTGGTGTGGGTAACTGTGAGACCATTTGCATAATATTTGCGATCATATCAGTTGGCGGCTCGAAACGCCCTAGCTGCGAGAAAAGTTCATCAACTTCAGTATCCGTTACTAAATCATCCAATGGAATATACTTCATCTGTGTTCCCTCTTCTATCATTATAGATTCGTTGTTTATACCACGAATAACATAAGAGAGAAGTTTCACCTTTCCAAGCTTCACATTAGAAAGCTTGGAAAATGGGGAACATCTTTAAGAAACGGATGAGGTCTGTTCCGGCTTCCAGTATCCAGCCATAGCCGTTCGCAGTAGGGGGCGAGCACGCTGGAAATACGTTTTTGCCGTTGCCTCTGGCATACTCAAAGCCTTCCCAATCTCAGAGAAACTGAGTTGACCGGCATAACGAAGGAGAACAACTGAGCGGAATTTAGGGGGCAGAGTGTCGATAGCAGCACGTAATTTTTGCTTGAGGTCGCTGCGCTCGGCCAATTCTTCTGGTAAAGGACCTTCATCAGGCATAATAGCGAGGGGAGAGAGATCATCCTCATCATTGCTCGCCTCTAGCTCTGAGAAGTGAATTGCCTTCTTGCGGCGTAGCTCATCTAAGCAGCGATTGCGTGCAACCTGGAAGAGCCATGCCTTGAGAGGCTCGCCTGTACGCAAGGTCGGCATTGAAATATAAAGTTGTAGAAAGACTTGCTGCGAAACATCGCAGGCCAGATCATAATCGCCCAGACAATGACAGATAAAATTGAAGATTGACGTGTTATAACGGCGGACAAGGGACTCGAACGAAGTCTGATCGCCAGCCAGAGCTTTTTGAACCAGCATTCCATCAGTAATTTCATAAGTGGTTTTTTGTGTTTTTGTATGCTCTCGTACTTGCATTTTTTTCATACCCTCACTTTCTTGTGTCCCCTATAGCATAGACCTTCTCTAGCTCAAATTCAAGTGTTTTTTGTGCTCAAAAGCTCTGCTGTGGCATACTTTAAGCGTAATCTAAAGTGATTAGGAATAGCTTGGGAGGAGCTTAATAAGAGCTGACATTCTACTTCTTAGCGAACTCTTATTTTTTCTTATCAAACTACAAGCTTAGAGGATATTTGTGAGGATTGCTTAGAAAGTAAGGACTTCTTGCTTAGAATACGAATGACAACAACATTTGGATACAAGCTGTCAAAAAGTAGTTCATCTGCGTCGCCTTTACTCTGAGTAAGCAATGGCTGGAATATTGAGATAAAAATTTGATATACCCTTTCGTACTGATCTTCTTTGGATATGTAACTTTTCGCCATTTCGCTCCGTGCTAATCTAGTCGTAGGATGTTCCTATTGTAGTGTTCATTTAGAATGAGGTTATGTTATGGGTAGTTTTACAAATACGGTACTTTTGGGAGTGGGAATAGGTCTTCTTTTCGCACCAAAGACCGGGCAAGAGACACGTCGCTTCCTCGTACAGCGTTTTCAATATCTACGCGGCATTCCGCCCGAAAATGAGGAACTAAAGCAGCAAGTGCAACAAATGTCTGCGCGCGTTCAGGATGTACAACAAAAGGCTAATCAAGCTGCTCAGATGGGGAGCGTAGTACAAAACTATGCGCAAGAGACGGCAAAGAGTGTCAATTCAGTACAGAACGATCTAAACAATGTAGCTCAGCAGACGGGCTTAGATGTGACAGCTAGCAAGCCACCAGTTCGGCCAAGGCAGCAGAATTAACCAGAAAGACAGGGATAACGGCCCGAAAGGATCGACTTTATGCCAATTTTCTTCCATGCCTTTACAGAAATTTGTTGCCTTGTTCCCTGTCCCATCGCGTTTATCGTCTTTGCAATTCCGCCCGTTGCCCTTGCTCTTCGACGACGACAAGCAAGAATCCAGGCTGCTGAAACGTATCAAGAATACGAGCCAGTTTCGGTAGTGTCTCAGGAATAGAGGTTTGTCAGGAATAACAGAACGAAGGAAATAACGAGAAGAGCATTACCTTTGTTCAAGCTCAACAGAGTAGATCTGTGCAACACAAGAGCCATAAGAAAAGAGACGTATGAGCTAAAAAGCAAAACGCATACGTCTCTTTTCTTATGGCTCGCTGGATGTTATTGGTTGCTTGAAGCCTTCACAATAGTAAGTGCTTCGGTGATGTGCTGCTGTGGTGAGAAGACTGAAGAGAAGACCAGGCGCACAATGCCTTGTTTGTCGATAACATACGTCACGCGTCCGGGTATAAGACCATACTGAGGAGTGTCCTCGCTAGGAACTCCGTAGAGCTTGCGCAACGCACTATCCGGGTCGCTAATCAGAACAAAGGGGAGGCGGTGATGGGAGGCAAACTGTTGATGAGACTCTTCTGAATCAGAGCTCACACCGATCACCTCAGCACCAGCATCCTTAAAATCCTTGTAGCTATCACGGAAGGCACAAGCCTCAGCCGTACAACCCGGCGTTTCGTCTTTTGGATAAAAATAGAGAACAATCGATTTTCTGCCCCGGAAATCTTTCAAATGCTCTGCACCATCTACCGACGTTAGCAAGGCGAAGTCAGGGGCGAGATCGCCAACTTTAATGCTACCTTCTGCCGCTTGTGTACTCATATATCGATACTCCTAATTGCGTTCACAATCGTGGAAATAGTACTTACTAACAATAATTTGCTGCTAGCCTCATCGGTAAGAACAAGTATTTAAATACACTTATTCCCAATCAAAGCTACGCGGAGCGAGTAAGAACTTCAATTAGAGAACGGGTGGCAGCAGTAATATCTTCGGCGTTCACCACAGCGGTGATGACGGCGATGCCAGCCGCGCCTGCCTGAACAAGCTCTCTTGTATTCTCAACGGTGATACCGCCGATAGCGACCTGTAGCGTGTTGTAACGTCTGGCTATCTCGGTAAGCAAGCCTGAACCGGTAGGCTGGCCCGCATCCGCTTTTCCACGTGTGGCATAGATGGGACCGACACCCAGATAATCAGCTCCGGCATCTACAGCCGCCTGAGCTTCATCCATGTTGCCCGCCGAGATGCCAAGAATGCGCTCAGGACCAAGCAGGCGGCGCGCGAGTTCGCCCGGCATATCGTCCTGGCCCACATGCGCACCATCGGCATCCACCGCCAGGGCAACATCGATACGATCATTCACGATGAGCAATGCATTGTGCGCACGAGTGAGTTTACGCAAAGCCAGACCTTCTTCGACCAGAGTACGCGTGCTCGCATCTTTGTCACGCAACTGGATAACGGTGGCACCACCCTTCAGCGCAGCCTCCACCACCTCCAAAGTATTTCGCCCACGCGACCAGGCACGATCCGTCAAAACGTGTAAGGCGAGGCGCGACTTTAACGCTGCAGGTGTCATTCAAAGCTCACTTTCTGCCGCGCCAGCAGAGTCTGAGTATCCAGCCCCGCTACAGCGTCCAGCAGATGAGAGCGGAATGTACCAGGACCCCCAGACTTTGGCGCGGCAATCTCACCGGCGATGCCCATCGCCATCAGGGCGGTGGTGGTGGCGGTAAAAGCATCGGGCGCAACGGCGAGAAACGCACCGACAAGACTGGTAGCCATACAGCCGCTCCCGGTGATCGTTGCCAGGAGAGGATGTCCGTTCTCCACAAATGCCATATGTTCGCCATCCGTGATCACATCGCGCGCGCCAGTGATGGCAACCGAGCAACCGAACTCATGAGCCGCACTCCGCGCAATAATCTCAGGCTCGGCAGCAACCGAGATCGACTCCACTCCACGCGTCTCGCTCGCCACGCCAATCAACGAGCCTACTTCAGAGCCATTGCCACGTAAGACCGAGATCTTTAACTCTGAAAGCAGGCGCAGTGCACTATCAGTGCGTAGACGGGTCGCGCCCGCGCCCACGGGGTCGAGCACAATAGGAATATCCCGCTCATTGGCGCGCTGGCCCGCCTTGATCATGGAGAGCACCTGGTCGGGCGTCAATGTGCCGATATTGAGAACAAGTGCGCCTGCGATACTCACCATCTCCTCCACCTCTTCAATCGCGTGCGCCATCACGGGTAACGCGCCGATGCCCAGCGTGATGTTGGCGGTATCATTCATCACCACCATATTGGTGATGTGATGAACCAGGGGTTTGCGCTCCCGTATCTGCCGTAGATAGTCGACGAGTATCTGAATGTCGGTATTCATGGCGAGGACTCCTTTCGATTCTATAATGATTTTGCTCAATATAGTACAATTTAATCTTTTTGTGCCTGCTCCCAGAGCCAGAAATGATCGACGGGACCGTGACCATGCCCAATACCGGGTGCATTGCGAATCGCACCCGTTATATACTTTTTAGCGCGAGCCACCGCCTCTTCGACGGACCAGCCACGTGCCATAAAGGCGGTGATGGCAGCCGAGAATGTACAGCCAGTTCCGTGCGTATGACGCGTCTTTAGGCGTTCGGCGCGTAGCTCGACAAACTTGTCGCCATCAAAAAAGACGTCGATCGGGTCGGCTTCGCTATGGCCACCCTTCACTACAACGTAGCGTGGTCCCATCTCGTGAATAGCACGAGCGGAGGCGCGCATGTCGTCTAGCGAGCGGAGAGGCCGATCGACCAGAACCTCCGCCTCTGGTAGATTGGGAGTCACGACTTCGGCCAGGGGCAGTAGGACTGTGCGCAACGTGGTGATGGCATCGGGATGCAGCAGGGGAGCGCCCCCCTTTGCAACCATGACAGGATCAACGACCACGCGCAGATTCCACTTCTTGATCCGGCCCGCCACAGCCTCAATGATCTCAGGGCGGGAGAGCATACCAGTTTTGGCTGCATTGGCTCCGATATCTTGCATAACAGCGTCGATCTGAGCCTCGATAATATCTACAGGCAGATCAAAGGCGGCACGCACACCCTCGGTATTTTGGGCAGTAATCGCGGTGATCGCTGATGTTCCATAGACGCCCAGCGCAGCAAAGGTTTTGAGATCGGCCTGGATGCCCGCGCCTGCACCAGAGTCAGAGCCGGCGATGGTGAGGGCGCGCGCCGGTGTGGGCTCTTTTTCGTTTGTGTTCATTTGTACTTATTCCTCTTCAAGAGACTCTATAGAACGTTCGGAGACTGCATGATCAGGAAGCTGGACAGCGGATCAATTGAAGTAGCTGCGGCCAAGAAAGTAGTAGAGTAAGCCGCTGATCATGGCTCCAACGAGCCCGCTGATGTCCATACCACCCAATAGATGGGCGACTGGACCCTGCCAGGGCGCGGCGAGCCAGGGAAGCGTAGCCGATCCAATAAAGGGAAGGGTGGCGAGAAAGCCGAGCAACCATGCTATCAGAGCACGCCAGAAGACTCCCCCTTGATACCAGTAGAAGCCCTGGCGACCGCGCGTCAACTGATCGGCAACATATGATCCACGACGGAAGACGAAGAAGTCTACAAGCAGTACTGCTGCCCAGGCCGGCACCCAGAGATACGTGAGCAGCAAGAAATCGACATAGAAGCCGAGAAAGTTCGTCGTCAGTTCGCTATACGTCCGGGCCTGATTGAAGTGCGAGAAGAGGCCGATACTGTAGACACAGATGCCACCGACGAGGCCGCAGACAAGCGCAGAGGACCAGCGGCGCAGAGGAATGTCCATCGCCAGCGCCAGCAGTCCAGCAGTATAGACATCAAAGTAGTTCGCCCAGATCTCGCCCAGGACCACGAAGAGCAGGAACGGAACCGTCAGCCAGGGAGGAGTGACCGCCGTAATTACGCTCAACAGATCGGGATTACCTGGATTGATGGTAGACAATATAACACCCAGAATGCCCAGCACGGCGGTGGGAAGTCCAATGCCCAGCCCAGCCCACCAGGCGACGCGGCGCGCTGAAACCTGGCGTGGCAGATAACGCGAGTAGTCCGAGGCAAAGGGAATCCAGGAGGCCACCAGGGCATAGATAAAGGTAGCACCGACAACCAGAGCCGCGAAGCGCGAAGACCCATGCACAGTAGTCGGCAGATTCCAATGCACCTTTGGCAGCAGCACGATGAAGAGCAAGACACAAAAGGCCATAAAGACCATCGAGCCATACTTCTCGAAGACATGCACAGTCTGATGACCATAGATCGCCACGCCGACCGAGAGCAGGAGCACCAGCGTAATAGAGCCCATCGCCACCTCAGTCGTCTTCGGAATGCCGAAGATTCCTGCTAGCTGCACCAGCGCCCAGCCACCGATAATGCAGTCCACGGCAAACCAGCCAATCGCCATGATCCAGGTAAATGCCGCGCCCAGATACGCTCCCCGATGACCGAAGACAGCACGTGCAAAAATCATCTGTGGAGTGCCCGTACGCGCTCCCGTCGCACTCACCAAGCCATGCAAAACAGCGGCGAGGGCAGCACCTACGAGAATCGCAAGCGCACTATCCAGCAAGCCAAGCTGGCCCTGACTCAAGCCCAACGCCAGAGGAGCACCGATGACTAGAGCACCTGTCAACAGCGAGACGTAGTTCGCCATTGCCCCAGCCCAGACGGGGGCGAGCTCAAGGGGCGAGCCGTGCCGTTCAGCGTCGGGAACAGGCTCCATGCCGCGTCGCTCGACCTTGAAAAACTCATCGGGGGTTGCAACCTGTCCACCTGGAACATCCGCATTCTTCTGCATAATCAAACCCCTTTCATATGTATCATCAAGGCGGCGCAGGGCAACAAAAAAGGGCACCGCCAGTGCCCAAAAACAGACTTCTTCTAAGGGAAGTGTTGCTTCCTACGCTGGCATTATCCAGATCAGGTTATAACGGTCGGTGGCGAATGAAATGGCCACCCTCTCAGCCTGGCTTTCCCAAGCTCCCGCATATCTCTTGTAATAGGTGACAATAAAGTGTGTCTCAGTTATAGCACATCGATCTCTTGAGCGTCAAGTTTCATCGAGCTCCTGAACTCTTCATCTTCCGTCAGCTCTATCCTTCTTCAGATACTTCAAGTACAGGTCTCTTGCTTACCGGGATCATCGATTCCTATTCCTATGCTTGCTAAATGGGTTGTGTCTACCGAGCAACAATGGTGAGTAACCCCAGCCCGGCTAAGAGCCCCGCGAGCACATATGAAGCGTTACGCAGGTCGTGTTCTGAGGCCAGGGATGGAGACGCTTCAGGAGCTTGTTGTTCCTCATGCTCTGGTTGTGGTGCAGAAGATGCTTTGTCTGGTCGTATTTGCATAACCTCTAAGTCCGACTGCGCCGTAAAATTTTCTTGAATGGATTTAGCTGGCTCCGGCACAATAGAAACAGGCATGCGACGGCTAGATACCTGAGACTGTACGGCTGCATTACTGTCAGAAAGGAGATTTAGTAATATCTCGCGCATTTCAGTGAGGTTTTGAGGACGCTGGCTTGCGATTGGATGGAGAGACTGAGCCAACAATGCATCTACTTGTGAAGAGAGCTGAGGATTGAATTGTCTTGCCCGCGGAATCTCAACTCCTGCTGGCACAGGTGGCCTTCCAGCAAGGAGGTGATACGCCGTAGCCATTAGCGCATAGAGATCTACTCTTCCATCGATTTCACCCCGCCTGAGCTCCGGTGACATATATGGAGAAGCATACTGAGAATTCATGTTTTGCAGAAAGTAATTTGTGCCACTTATCATAAGCGGAGAGCAGTTCATCAAAAGATATCCATCCGGCTTTCCAATAATATGCTCAGGACGAATATTGCCATGCACCAGCGAACGCTGGGCTAGTTGCTCTAGAATCGTTGCGATACGTAAACAATACTCAAGAACTTCGCGCTCTGATAACACACCATAGCGCTGCATTCGTATAAATAAAGACTCTCCGCCTTCTGACGACTGAAATATAAAAATACTGCGATGACGATCTTGAAAGAACTCGATTAGCCTGGATAGATGAAGAGTACTCCTAATAGATAAAAGCGAATGTATAGCTGGAAGAATTGTTGACTGAAAAACAGCGCCACTTTCCGGTACCCGAACCTCACAGATAGCAACTGAAGCCCCTCCCTGTTCAACTGCTCGCCCCTGCCATGATGCCTCATATATCCCTTCCCCCCACGTCTGCTGTTCCTGCTTCTTTATGAGCGTGTAGCGTCCCCTATCAAGCTGCATTCCAGGCGCTAATTCCTCAGATGATCCCACTAGGGGGAAGGGAAGATTTGGGTTTTGCGGGTCCTTAGACGCGCCGATAAACCCTTCACGGTTCTGAAGCGGATCACGTGATCCTTGATATCTTATAAAGTCCGGTTGCATACGTCTCTCTCCTTTTTAAAATCTGGATTTTCAATTTCTTCACTGCCCTTTCAATAGCTTCTTGTCACAGTGCTACATATCTTGTAGCAGCTTATAGAGCACTGTTGCTGTTTTAAAAACTCTAATGAGGAGGCGGTCAGCACATCAATGCACTAGAAATAGAGTGGAGATGTCCGACCGCCTCTTCATCACAAGACCTTTCTTACTTCTGCACTACCTCAACAACCACATCGTCTTGCGATCGCTTGCGGAGAGTTGCTTCACCTATAAAGTATGTGCAAACTCCAATGAGGAGCGAAAAGACCGAAAGACCCACAACCCACGGAACCCATCTCGCCTCATCAATCAAGGGAACCCAGGGGGCTGATACCGTTGCATAAAATCCTACAGCGCAGGTAACAAGTCCTACAACTGCACAGAGATAGAAGACCCAGCTAGGAGCGAGCTGAATGGCCGCGAACCGCTCATGATACTTCCGACGAATAAAAATGACATCAATGAACAGGATACACATCGACAGCAACCAGATGAGCGTGACTGCCGCGAGGATGATATAGTACATCAACGTTGAGAGATCCGCTGGCTTCAAGCCCGTAGGGAAGAGCGGCCCAACGATGAAAATAGCTATGACGAAGACACCTGCGATAACCGTCTGCACGACTACTGCTGCCCAGGGAACCTTATTCGCATTCAGACTACTCATAATTTTAGGGAGGCGTCGGTCTAGCCCAGAGACAAAGAGCAGTCTGCCAAACGAATAATTAAAGACACTTGTGACGAAAAGAAATGAGCCAATGATAATAATATCGAAGATGGCGGCAAGTGCCGTTCCAGCTCCACCAAAGCCAAGCTGAATAGCTTCGGAGACAGCAACAGGCGCAGCTTGATCTTTGATTGGAACGACGGTCATAACGCCAAAGGTCGCGACGAGATAAGCAACCATAACTACTAGTGATCCCCACAAGAGATAGCGTGTGATTGCTCGTGCATCTGCGATCTCCACGCCCATGTTGAGCGGCACCTCAATGCCAAGCAAGGCTGTAATCACAAAGCCAAAGGTTGTAAAGTTGCCCGTACTCCCAAAGGTAATCCCTAATGTCGAACCTACCTGTGTTACAGGAGCGTGTCCTCCAAACAGCCAGAGTAAGGCAGCTACAAAAATGAGTAGAATACCAAAACTATAGGCAATGAATACTATATTGACTAGATTCTGGGCTATTCTAAAGCGTATGAGGGAGAGCACCAACGAGATAGCCAGTACCAGCAGAATGACGATGCCTTGTTGCCACGGATCTGCCAGCAGCGAAGCCTGAAAAAGGCTTCCTAAATGCTGAATGAAGGTGACTACCACCACTCCACTCACAATTGCAGAAAGAATTCCCGGCCACCACGCGCAGAAACCGGCGAAGAAACCAGCGAAGCTTCCCATAGCCTTATGTGTCCAGAGGTAGATCGAGCCCTCTCCAGGAAACATAAGTCCAAGCTGTCCTGTAACAATGGCTCCCGGAATCAAAAAGAACAGAAAGCCTAAAATCCAGTAGATATAGGCAACACCACCCGCGCTAGCAATTCCCGGTGCATTTGTTATGAAGAGGACGATCGCGATAAAAATCGCGATCATATCAAAGCTATTGAGCACCTTGGGAAGCATACCTTTTGCAATACGCTCTGAAGGAAGCACATCTTCAGTCTGAGCATCCTGCATAGGTGTTTCCATGTTGTTTCTCTCTTTCCGTCAGATTTAGTACTTGTAGAAATGCTGATTGACAATATCCTGAGGTGTCTTGTCTTGAAAAAAGGCAATCTCATCGCGCTTCACCGCTATATACGCGGTGGCCAGCATCGGACCAAGAGCATCCAACAAGACGTGATCCCGCTCCAATTCGTCAAGAGCTTCGCCCAGTGATGTGGGGAGAGGAGCGATTCCACGCTGCCGCCGCTCTTCATCACTGTAGTTGCCCGGATCGATGTTCGCGGGATCGCCTGGATCAATCTGATTCTTGATTCCATCCAGCCCGGCCGCGATGATCCCTCCCATTGAGAGATATGGATTACCGCTATGGTCGGCACATTTTAGTTCGAGGTTGAGAGATTCAGCCTCGCGACCCCAGAATGGCGACGGCACGCGGACAGCAGCCTCTCGATTGTCAAAACCCCATACGCCGTAGGCTGAACTCCAATGATGAGGCAAAAGGCGGCTGTAAGAGTTGACGCTGCCGCAGGTGAGAGCAACGAGCGCACGCACATGGCGCAGAATACCACCAATAAAATATCGGCCAGTCTTGCTGAGATAGCCAGGAGAGTTGGCATCATATAAGAGATTTTTGGAAGGAGATGAAGTCGTGCTGCTCTGACTCTCCCAAAGACTAAAGTGAGTATGTGCGCCACTACCGCCCTCATTGAGAAAAGGCTTGGGCGCGAAGGTAGCGAATAAATCAAAGGGACGCGCCGTGCCTCGGATCGTCTCGCGGATCAGACAGACGTGATCAGCAGCACGTAGCACATCGGCATGACGAACAGAAAGTTCCTGTTGCGATGGGCCAAGCTCAGTATGAAAGAGCTCGATAGCGATACCCTGTGCTTCCAATGCAGCAAGAATTGCATCCATAACATCAGCCTGTTCATCCAGACCAGTTGTGCTATACGTCAACGAGCGATCGGCAGGACTATAGCTTCCATCAACCGGATTTTGTCGCGCGAGATAAAACTCATGCTCGACCGATGCCTCAAGACGCATATTTTGCTCACCCAGGCTAGCCACCATACGCTTCAAGAAGGAACGTGGGCATGCCCCCCAGGGTTGTCCATCCAGGCCGATCATGTCACACATCATGCTAGCAGACTTTGGAACATAAGGAAGGATCGCAAAGGTTTCGGGATCGGGCACGAGACGAAATTCTCCTACCGGTCCCATACCCTCTACAGCAGGCATCGTCTCCACTCCAGTCCAAACCGTTAAAGCGACTGAATGTCCGATCCCCTCTTTCATGCGCGACTCCAGCACTCTAGTATGAGTAGCCTTCGCCCGAATGATGCCTCCATTATCACAATACTGAAAGCGCACAAGCCGAGTCTGCTCTCTGTCTACCTGCGCCATAATTTCCTGAATATCCATGAAATATATCCTCTACCTTTCTTACACTTCGTAGAATAACACGCCCGATACGGTAAGATTTTTATCCACCATATCGAATTGTCTCTCTGTCTAGCTAAACTACTTCTCTTCCCATCCTCCTTGTGATTGAAACTAACTGGATAGAAGTTGCGTCAGTCTTAAAAAACGTGCAAGGAAGACGGGCAGAAGTCACCCCAACCCTGCAAGCTTCCTTCTCTTTTGGAGAAAATCATTGACTACCTCTCAATCCTCTGGTCCCGGCCGCTATGCCTCCTCATCAAGCAAGCTTTCATATGCAACCTGGCTTGTCGCGTACATACTGCCAATGCCTACAACTGTCGTTGTCACAAGCAGCAGTACAAAAATGATGCCGAACCAGACTCCATTTGGGATCTGCTGCGGAATCCAGGAATATAAAAGAGCTCCGGTAATGGTTGCCAGGCAACCAATCGGACCGATTACAATGGCAAACCATATCATCCACCAGGGAAAGATGCGATGACTACGCACTACCCAGGGCTTGCGAGTGCACAGCATCAGGAGTTCAACATAGAAAAATAATGTGATGAGTGCCCACACGATGGAGACAAAGGCTAATCCAACGTTATAAAACTCTGTTGCCAGGATTGCCGGTGAGCTAATTTTAAGAAAAGAATATGGAAGCACTATAAAACCAATAATGACAATGCCTATAGCAATTCCAGTCTGGAAGATAACAGCGTTGGCGGGGTACACGCTTCGCATTCAGCCGTCCGACTAATGCTGGCAACCGCTTGTCAACAGCACCTATGAGCAGCAGACGCGAAAAAGATGCGTTATACATGATGGTTCCAATTAAGAAGGAACACATAATGCAAATAACCACGACATCGCCTATCCCTTTGCCAAGCACCATATCCACCGTTGAGATGAGTGCAAAGGGGCTAGCACCATTTATTGGACCTTGTACAACCTGAAGAGCAAATGTTACTGCCAAATATCCAACAAAAATCAAAAAAGTTCCTAACAGAATATGTCTGGAAATTGCAGTTTGCCCCTGCTTTGTGCGATTACCCACAACCTCTCCACTCATATTCAATGGCACATTTGTTCCTAAAAGCGCGAGCGCGACAAGGCTAAATATGCCAAAATTCTGTGGATTCACATTCCAATCACTGGGATGGCTAAAGCTCGTCGCATATTTATGACCGCTGACAAGCCAGAGCACGGCTGAGAGGATAATGAGAAGTGTTGATACTGAAATCAGGATTGCAGCGAAATTGATGAGTATTTGTACCATACGAGATTGCTGACACGCTAGCACACCTGAAAATATGATAATTGTGACAATAGCCAGCCCCTGTTGCCAGGGCTCAGTCAGCCAGGCATTGTTAAGACCCTGGATGTATGTGACTATCGTATCAGCCGTTGAAATTAAGATAATGATGCAGGGGAACCAGTAACAAGTACCTGCAAAAAAGGCCCAGTAGGGACCAAGAATACGATGTGTCCAGTTATAGAGCGAGCCTTCTCCTGGGAAAAGAACACCTAGCTGGGCTACAGCAATAGCACAGGGAAGGAAAAATGTAATACCTCCAACGAGCCAGTAGATATAGGCCGTTGCCCCCCCTGGCACAGCTATCGTAGCATTCGTTATATAGAAAATAGCTATAATAAACATCGCTAACAAGTCAGGAAATCGCAAGATCCGCGGCATAGTCCGCTCAACAAATGTCTCCGATGGTAGAGGTGTAGAGATCTGGGCGTCCTCACTGGTAGAGGCCATAGACTATTCCTTTCTCTGCACAAAATATACTTTAAGTACAGACATCCTGTCATCGAGTATGCTGGACTTTATGCTGATTCTCTCTGTGCATTCTATTTGTTATTTAAATATACATACTTAAATATAAGTATTTTCTTATCGATATCTCTTTAGTAGCGTTATAATAGTGGGGATACAGAAGGATGTCAATAGGCAAGCAGGGGGTAATAGTGAAATTTTATGAATATTTAATATCAATCGGCCATTTTTTGCGAATTTCTGCTTGCCTCGTTGTATTCGTGCAGAGGCTGTACATTATGTCGTTCGTTATATAGTGCGTACGTACTCATTTATTCTAATAGAGAATAAAGTGATACTTGTACTTTGAGTCTCTAGAAAATACTACTAATTCTCACATCTCCAGGTCTCTGGTATGATAAACATACCCCTTAAAGAATATGTGTTAGGAGAAACGGGATGTACCGATTACGCGTCAAAGAAATTGTTCAAAGTAAGGGCTACAACCAATCAAAGCTTATGAGAAAAGCCGATGTAGCATATAAAACTGTTCAAACACTATGGCGTAATCCAGCAGCGGACGTCCAGTTGACCACCTTAGATAAGATTGCCCTGGCATTAGAAGTCCGACTTACTGAACTGATTGATGATCAGTATTAATATCTGGCTTGACAAATTATCTCTTTTTGTCTATATTGTAAATATGAATGACACGACGCTACGAATTTTGCAAGCAGCACTAGAGATCTTTGGGAATTACGGATATCGACAAGCCAACATGGCTTTGGTCGCAGAGGCCGCTGGTCTATCACGACAGGCTTTGTATACATACTTCGCTACGAAAGAAGAGCTATTCACGGCTGTAGTGGATTATCTACACAATCAGTCGATTGAGCATGCTCTGCAAGCGATGACAGAGGCTGAAGCACGCGGACCAGTAGCTGTTTTTTATGCTCTATTGGAAGGGCGTTACGGCTACTTTTTCGAGCATATCTACATATATACACATGGCACTGAACTTGTGGCGGAGAGCAATCGACAGTGCGGCGAGTTGAATCTAGCGGCGACACGTCGTTTTCAGAGTATATTGCACGATATCGTTGAACGTGAAGTTGTAAATGGGCGAATTACGCTTACACACAGTGATCTACAGACGGATACGTTTGCTGATTTATTGTTGCGTGCAGCCTATGGATTAAAGGGGCGTGAGCCTTATCCGCTTTCGCTCGAAGCTTTTCGTGCAAGCTTACAACATATGATCACTTTGTTGACGGCAAGCCTGCTCCCATAGTCTTCTATCATCACCCTCTATAAGGAGTATTTCATGACGACCACATCACCTTACAACGCGAAGTCGAGCGCTTTAGACGTTGTCTCTGGACATGATCTTACTGGCAAAACGGTGCTTATTACCGGGGCAAACTCCGGTATCGGCTTTGAGACGGCGCGAGCACTGTTAACGGCAGGAGCGGAGGTCATTTTCGCCGTACGCGATCCTGAGAAGGGCGAAGAGGCTGCTCAGAGGCTACGCAAGTCAACCGGGAACGAGCAGGCGCATGTACTAACACTCGATCTGGCCTCATTGCAATCGGTGCGAGCTGGAGCAGCGCAATTTTTGAGTCGGTGGTCGCGGCTGCACATCTTAATCAATAACGCCGGCGTGATGGCCGCGCCACAGACCTATACCGTAGATGGCTTTGAGCGACAATTTGGCACGAATCATATCGGACATTTTGCACTGGCTCAGCAGCTCCTACCAGCCTTGCAAGCAGCTGCACCTGCACGCGTAGTCGCCCTCTCTTCTAGCGGCCATCGCCGTTCGGACATCCATTTTGAAGACATTCAATACAAAAATCGTCCCTACGATAAGTGGGAGGCATATGGGCAATCGAAGACCGCCGATGCCTTGTTTGCAGTAGGCTGGACTCATCGCTTCGCTCAAGGGGGCATTACAGCCAACGCAGTGCATCCAGGTGGAATTCATACGGAACTACAGAGACATGTACCACAGGAGGAGTGGAAGGCACTTGGTTGGATGGATGAGCAGGGGAACGTCAATCCTATATTTAAGACGCCGCAGCAGGGGGCGGCTACCTCGGTATGGGCGGCAGTAGGAAAAGAGCTGGAGGGCGTGGGTGGACTCTACCTGGAGGATTGTCAGGAGGCACATCCATTTGACCCTGCACATCCAATGACAGGGTACAGGCCCTACGCGCTCGATCCAGAGCATGCAGAGCGACTATGGAAGGTCTCAGAAGATCTAGTCAAGAATGTTTAGATTGAATTTTACACATTTTACATTGTATCCCTCATATCGCTTCGCGATATGAGGGATACAATGTAAAATGTGTAAAATTCAATCTAAATATCGTGTACGCTGCATCTGCTATACATGATGCTCGCAATGGTCTCCATGCTCGCTGTGCTCCTGGGGAGCGACATCGAGTGCTGGATTTTGCTTAAAGAAGCCGTGGGGCCGAAGCATGAAGCCGGCGTAGGCGGCTGGCATGACCGGCCAATCTTCCAGACGAGGAGCGTGGTGAACACCGACAGTGTGCCAGAGCACCAGGCTGGTGTTGTCAATGGAACGATTTGCCTGCTGCCATTGAGGAAGGCCATCGCCTCCTATGTGTTGGTTGGGATAATCTCCCGCCGGATAGCGCTCGGTCGGATCATATGGAGTAGCCCACATATGATGCCTTGTAAAGCCTGCACGCTTCAGGAAGCTTGAATCTTCATTAGCAAAGGGAAGGACGTTACTACTGCCCGGCAGCAATTGATAGCCCACCGGGTCTCCAACATGATTTAAGACGTTCGGATTAATCACCACCCAGGAGCGAGCCGCGTGCGCATTGGCATCCCGCTGCACCTCTTGCTCACGCTTAAACACGGTCGAGTCAACATAGAAGGCGTTGTTAAAGGGATTCTCAGGCCCCTTTGGCACGGCAACGGTCTGTTGCTCCATCAGCGAGTTTTGAAGACCGTCTATGTTTGTGTCCAGGCGGAAGCAGAAAAAGTGCTGGTGAATTGGAGAATAGAGCTGGTCGTTCAGCATCTGACCGTATTTTGTCTTCGTGCCGGGAAGGACGGCACCGACGTTCATGATGCCGGTCAGTTTGGTCTCCTGATGAATTGAGCCGTCCTGATAGAAGTACCAGAAGAATCCATACTCGTAGATGCCGACGGTGGCGATGAAGGAGAGAACCAGGCGGCGTGAGCGGCGTACCTCAACATGATTGGTGCGGAAGTTTGTGTGCTTCCAGAGCAGTCCATAATCTTCTTCATGCATACAGACAGCGTTCGGGATGGTCAGCACATTGCCATCACCGTCCGCCATATCCGCATCGAAGTAGTGAATGGTTCCCAGACAATCGCAGCCGAGTTCAAGCGAATTCGCCAGCCAACCTACGCCATATTCGCCAACATCGAAAGCGTTCTGCCGACTATGACTCATGCTCACATCGCCATAGGGCACCACCATCTCCGCTAGCGCCGCCCGATAGAGAATAGGGCGCACCTGATCCTGATCGCGGAAGCCAACATCGTACAGGATCAGTCCTTCGCGCGGCGAGAAGCCGATACGCAGCGTCCAGTTATCCCAGGTGATGTGGTGGCCATCAACCGTAAAAGTGGGACCCTCCGGCTGATTAATTTCCAGTGGCTTCACAGTGCGCGTCGGAAGCGTTCCAAGCACATAGTTTGCCATCTGCTGTGGCACTGGAATAATGCCGAAGTCATCAACGCGCACAACCTGCATCGTATTTAAATCGACCAGTGCGTGCAGACCTTCGACGGGGTGTGCATAGCTGTTCTCATTTGGATCATCCGGGTTGAGACGCATGTGGACCGTTGTGCGCAGAACACGCCGCTCCTGTTCCTCTGGCGTTCCATAGTTACCAGCAGACCAGGGATCGACGTAGACCAGATCCATATTGGTAATGCCGCGTTTCGCCAGGGCAGCCTGGACCTCTGGATTCGCCTTGACAAGGTCTTCGCAGGCGAAAAACTCCTCAAACATAATCGAGGGGTGAACACCGGGAAGCGTCTGCCACGAATCGACGCGTCCCTCTGTGATATTCACAATCGCCTCATACGTCGTCAGGCTTCCAGCCTCCTTTTTCAAAAGGACCATAAACGCCCGGCGCACAATAGCGTCTCCGCTACGAAATGCGAGCGCCTCCTCTTTCATGAGCTCTTGGAGTGTCACAGTCACAAAACGCACTTTTTCAGTTAAAGCCTGCTGTGCTCGCACAATCTCGACGGCGCGCCTAATTTCGTCAGGGGTGAGCGGTTCAAGTGGATGAGCAATCGTCAAGGCCTCAGGAGTTTTCGTAACCATAGATAACTCTTTCTAACTAGTTCCGGGTATTCATCCCGTGTAGCGACAAACCCTCGCAGTTGTCGTTGATAGCGTACTCTAAGCTCCACCACGACAACCGCGAGGGTTTGTCGTTACGCGGGCTACTAATAATTATCGATCTAAGAGACTGGAGCTTGGTCCTTTCATGACCCTTTTAATGGTACTGAGATTGGGTGCAGCGGCCTCCGGGCTATCCTCCCACACATGCGGTTTGGCTGCCTCGCGCAATAGATCCCGCCGATTCGAACGAATGAACAGAATCCAGCCAAGGGCAATAAGGATAGTAGCCAGCGAACCGTACACAGCCAGGCTGCCAGGCCATTGAGGAAAGGGAACGACACTGCCATAGAGGCCTAGAAAGGGTGCAATAAGCGCAACGACAAAGATGATCCACTGCCACCACTTCTGTGGCTCTTCATGCAGTAAGCGAACCGACATAATCACAAGAATTAAATAGATCGCCGTAATCAAGATCGTACCCCAGGCAGCCGTGATGCCAAAGGCGGCCAGAGGATCAGTTCCAGTAGCCAGGACCAGCACAATCCCTATCAGGGCGAAGAGTGGCATCATCAAGTTGCCCCCGAAGGGCGTATTGGGACGATCTCTGAAATTTGTGGTGCGGGCAAGTGCGGCCGGTAGGAAGCCGTGGCGAGCGAGAGCAAAGATGCCACGCGCCGTCGCCGCCGTAAACGCGCTCACCGATACCACCACATCGATCACGACGGCGATATCAATCAGAACGGCCAGCCAGTGTCCAACATAGCGCGTCGCCAGTGTATCCAGCGGGCTAGGATCTTTGGCCCAGGCATCAACATGAGCCAGCCCAAAACCGATCTCCGAAGCATAGATGACGACCAGATAGAAGACGGCGGCAAGCACAACCGTTCCCGCGATCGCAAACGGAATAGACCGTCGTGGGTTCGCCGTCTCCTCTCCCAGCGATGCCGCGGCCTCAAAGCCGACAAACATAGTAATTGCGAAGAGCACACCTGGCAGTATCCCCGCAAGCGGAATAGCACCCGGATTAAACATAGCAAGCGTATTCCCGGCATCGCCACCCCTAAAGATAATAGCCAGGGCCAGAATCAAAAAAGGTATCACCGAAATTCCTGTCAATGCTAACTGCGCACGAGTAGCGAGCCTGATACCGTAGTGATTCACCGCGAACACAATACAAACCACAATCAACGCAAAGACCCACCAGGGCAGAGTAAGCCCTATATTCTGAAAGAGAGTAGCAGTAAGCAGGCCAATCGCCGGATAGCCACCCACGCCACCCAGGACCAGAATACCCACAAAATAAAGACAGGCAGCAAACACACCCACAGAGGAGAGACGCGCCGCAGATAATCATAAATAGCGCCTGCCCCCGCATAACGCCTTGCATAGAGCGCAATGATCCAGCCCACACACAACATACCCACCGCCGCCAGGAGAATCGACAGCGGAGTAGCAGCACCAGCCGCCGCCACCACAAACACAGCTACAAAAGCCGTACTAAATATTGGACCAATGGCCAGCGACTGCGCAATCGCCTCCCAGGTCGTCAAAATAGGACGGCCCAGACGCTGCCCAGGCGCGACAATTTTGGAAATAGGTGGTTGTTCTGGCATAAAGAGACCTTTCTACCAATACAGGTAGGAAAAAGCTTATCCATCGCTGACATATAAGTTCTTCGCGATGGATGAGCAAATAAAGGTATAGACACATTAAGAACCGCCTTATACACACTTGTCAATGTTTCTGACACAATAAAAAAGAGGAAGACAAGCTTGTCTTCCTCTGAATTGAAATGGCTACATTTTTAAATCTTAGACGCGAGCAAAATCCTCTGTGAGCCAGAGTATGTGATTTTGAGTATCGATAAGAACATCAACGCCGAGAATTGTCCCTTGTTTGGTCAGAATATTCTGGCGATGACCATCCTCCGGTGGCTTTTCAGCCATCATTGCTTTGTGCAGGCCAAGTGCGCCAGCTTGGGTCTGGTCCGATGTCTCGCCGATGTTTTCTGCCGCAAACCACCACTGCACCCCCTGCTTCCGCTCACGATCCCCAAACGCAGCCTCGTTTGGAAGCTGATGAGAAAGCGTATTAGCAGCCTTCATCGCCAGATTGTGCTGATGAGCGCTGGCGGCTAACTGACTGCTCCACTTCAACGCAGGCAGTTTGGCGGCGGCACGATCTTTATTGATTGCAGCAAATACAGCCTGGGCGATCTGGCTCTCACTTGCGCTGCCCTTCTGCACTCCGCTTGAGTGGGCAGAACTTTTAGCATCTGCCGTAATCGGGTTAATCGAACATGCGGAGAAGAGTATGCAAACGAGCATCATCAGGAGAACGCCCGGAGAGTAACAAATGATCCTTCTTAATAGCATTTTCACAAAAACTTTCGAACCTCTCTATCCTAGAATAGGTACCTTTCCTCACAATACTATACGTGTGGATGCGGTGAATAGTAGTATCTGAATATTTAGTACTTTATTCTAGTATATGCAATTGGTCCTTAACCTATGTACTCGGCAAGGAAGAGGAAAGAGCTTCGGCTTTTAGTGGAAATCAATGCGTGTGGATTCTTTTTTCAACCATCATAACTTATCCCTCTGAGGAGAGAGGGTGTCATATCTATAGTGTTTGTGAAAGATTGATGAAGGTCAGCTAGCCATAATCACGATTTTGCTTGTCACGTCCTTTACTACCTCGCCGCTCTTTGAGACGGAGAACACATGCTGACCCTCGCGGCAGTAGTAGAATGTATTGCCATGCCCATCCGTACGTGGAATCTTCTCAGACTCGACATCGACGATTATAATGCCATCACACTTGTGCTGTGGACATTCATGATACTTCTTCGTATGAGTACTCATCGATCGATTCCTCTTTCTGTATAGTAGCCGCCTTCTCTATACCTGCCCATCAACTTATTTGTGAGCATGCTTCATATCGTACTTGTATATACAGACGTACAGCAGGCAATCAAATAAAATTTGTAGACAAATGTATACTAGTTGGAGGATGTTAGCAGATGGGTGAAGACAGCTACGCTGCTGCAAGCCACCAGAATCTATCAGTTTCTTCTGGACACGATCGATGAGAGTAACAATAAACTCAGTATCTCCCTCTTGAGCTCGTCTTACTATTAGCTGTGCTTTATTCATACAGCTATTTTACCATAAGGACTTTTATTTGTTAACCATTTTGAATGGTTACAGACCGTAACCAAAACTTTTACCAATTCGTGTAGAAAAAAGAAGACTTCTACCTGTGATAGTTCTGCTTTAGAAAGGAACACTTTGTCTTTATGAGTCAACTTGTACGAAATCGAACTCGGATTGATGCGATCGGCATAGGGATTGTTATTCTCACGCTCATTACCGCTATCGCTCATCTATATATAGGATCTAAGCCCGATGAGGAACTGCATACCTGGTTTCTCCTCAATGGCCTGGGCTACCTGGGCTTGCTCGTCGCTTTCTTTTTACCCCAATTTGCACAGGTCCATTCTCTCGTACGTTGGGCGCTGCTAGGTTACACGCTTCTCACCATTATTCTCTGGTTTTTTCTTGGTAGTATAAAAGATGGTCAACTCGATCCTTTTGATATTACCGTCAAAGTTGTGGAGGCTGTCCTGGTCATCCTGCTCTTTATAGATAGCAGGCGCGATACACGTCGACTTGCCTTGTAATTTTATCAGGCATACTCTCGCTTCTTTCTGAGAAAAAACAGCAATACTCTTTAAAGCAAACTCTGATTGGTATAAATACAACGAGAAGTTCTCTCTTACCAATTCAGGGTTTGCTTTCTTATGCTCTTGACAAAGATATATTTAATGCCATAAAATATATACGTCATTAAATAAAAGGGTAGAGAACCTGAGACAGAGCGTATTCATCTTTACTCGATGGAGAGACTTATGCAACCGCCGCGAGATGCATTGTTGGAGAAACTCGCACAGACCTTGCAAGAGCAGACATGGCAAGGGCATCGGCACTTTATGTCCCTAAGCGAAAAAATCGGTTTGACTGTTCCGCAAATTGTTGTTTTAGAGAAGCTGCAGGAGCGCAATGAACCCTGCTCTATGCAAGAGCTCAGCGAATCAACACTGCAATCCGGCGCGGCACTTACCGGTGTCGTCGATCGATTGGTGAAAGCCGGGTTCGTCGCTCGCGTACCGCACGCTCATGATCGACGTGTAGTCACTGTAACGCTTACGGAAGCGGGAAGTGAGCGCCTCAAGAATGCACAGGATTACTTGCATACCTCTTTTGCTAGAGATATGCAGCCATTTAGCGACGAAGAACTACAGCAATTCACCGTCCTGTTGCAGAAGCTTCTTACGGTTTCAAGCGAACCAGTTGGAAAAACACACCATTCTGCTAGCTGTTCGCCCGAATCCTGCATAGAAGATGAAACAGCTCTTCAAGCGTTAACAAATTACAATAGATAATACATAATATACGAGACGGACTTGTTTTGGAGTAACACATGGCATCTTTCAACTCGGCGGAGTCGGCTCCCAGCGCGCAAGAGGACTCCCAGGAGCGCAAGCTTCACGGCTGGTCGCTTATCAGCGTCCTGATTGCCCTCTTATTAACAATGCTGATGTCGGCCCTGGATATCACCATCGTCGACACCGCGATTCCGCGTATCATCGGCGACCTGCATGGCTTCAACCTGTATAGCTGGCTCATTACCATCTACCTGCTCTCCTCAACTATCAGCATTCCTATCATTGGCAAGCTCTCCGATCAGTTTGGGCGCAAGTGGTTTGTTGTCGGGAGCGTGGCCTGCTTTCTCATTGGCTCGTCGCTGGCGGGCACATCACAGACGATGGTACAGCTCATCATCTTCCGTGGCTTGCAGGGTATCGGCGCGGGAGCCTTGCAGACGCTCATCTTCACTCTCATAGCCGACATCTTCTCACCACGAGAACGCGCACGCTGGCTGGGCATGTTTGGTGGAGTCTTCGCTATAGCCAGTGTGATTGGACCTACGACGGGTGGCTGGATTACTGATCATCTGAGCTGGCGCTGGGTCTTCTACATCAATATTCCTATTGGGCTGCTCGCGCTCCTGGCCCTTATCGTCTGGTTGCCATCCTCGATCTCGACGGCGACGACTACGGTACGCGGCTGGGCGGCATTTCGGCGCGTCGATATCATCGGAGCGCTCATGATCGCCGCCGCCACCATCTGCTTACTCCTCTTTTTGAGTCTGGGTGGACAGGTCTACGCGTGGAACTCGCTTCCAGTGATTGCACTTGGGCTGGGCGTGGTTGTTTTCTTCGCACTTTTCTTCTTTGTTGAGGCACGGGTGCACGAGCCGATTTTGCCTTTGAGCCTCTTCCGCAGCCAGGTGTTTACGATAGGAGCGCTGCTCACGCTCGCACAGGGCATGGCCTTCTTTGGCGTCATTGTCTATATGCCCCTCTTTATACAGGGCGTCATGGGGCAGAGCGCCACAAGTTCGGGCGCGGTAATCACACCTGTTTCGATCTCTATGGCCGCCTTTTCAACATTGGCCGGTCTTATCATCGCTAGAATAGGACGCTATCAGATTCTAGCGATCTGTGGAGGCGTCTTTCTGGCCGTCGGCATCTTCCTGCTCACGCTCTTGAACGTCTCAGCCACGCTGCTCACACTCATTCTCAACATGATTGTTGTCGGCATAGGACTGGGCACATTGATGCCAGTACTCAACGTCGCCACACAGAACTCTCTGCCTAAAAGTCAGCTAGGAGCAGGCACTGCAGCCGTCACGTTCCTACGCACAATGGGTTCGACGCTGGCGACGGCAATTCTAGGCACGATCGTCACAACAACCTATAAGCAATATATTACTGACCATCTGCCCAGTGCCGCTACAACACTGCCGTCATCGCTCCTCCGTGCCGCAACCGATCAGCAGGTGCTCACCAACACGGAGTATCGCAACGGCATTCTTCAACAGGGGGCCGGGCTCGGAGCACAGGCTGGTACGCTTTTGAACCAGATCATAAGCGTGGTACGCGATGCGCTTTACACCGGCATTCACGAAGCATTCCTGATCTCTTTCTTCCTCTGCCTCGTCATCATCGGACTGGCCTTCCTGCTGAGGGATACTCCACTGGATACTAAAAAGACCAGTCCAGTCCAGGTAGAACGAGACGCACCTGCAATAGCAGGAGAGAATATTCCTGTTCAAGAAAGGGTCTAAATAAGGGCAATTTTTAGACTGGATAGAAGACGAAAAAGCCCGATCACTAGAAAGATTAGTGATCGGGCTTTGTAAATTGTATTTTGTGACTGTTTACAATTCTTCTACTGGCTATGGTCATGATTTACATAAAAGTGCCGTGCTTGCGTGAAGAAACTATTCACTAAACCAGGGAGCGGTTGTTGTAACCTCCTCCTCTTCTGGATCATAGGCCACCACAGCACTAGCACCATCATTAAGCTTGACGACCCAGACGTTGTTCGACAGAGCTTTTAGTTTCTTCGCCTTGACAGCCGGAATACGTTCTGGTGAGAGACCATAGAGATCGCAGGCCGCTTGAATAACCTCTGCGGGTGCGCCTGCCGTTGCTTGACGTTTCCAAAATCCAAACAGGTTCATGAGTGCATCCTTTTTTGAAAAAGGCCACACCAAGGAACCACACTGCTCTACGAGCTACCTTGATCTTATACTTGGCGTAACTAACGCGTATTGTGTAGACATTTGATGCTTCCCCACTTTCCTTGCCGGTTCATCCCGACGCCAAATCGTTGATTATTCAATAGGGCAGAGCTTCAAAGAAGCAAGGTGCAGATTTCTTAATTTCCACCTCACCTCTCCATACGAATAACCTTCTGTATTAGTCACAAGCCGGAGCTAAATCTAGTTGATTTCGGGCTCAATAGATTTTCTGATTAGGGGAGAAGAGGTTACCAGGGAGGTTGTTGTTTGCCCGTAGCTGCCAAGCTGGTCAACGAGGTGCTCAAGGTGATCGACGGAGGTGACGCGGACTTTGAGGATGAGGGAATCTTCGCCCAGGACGCGGTGGCACTCGTAGACTTCGCGGATGTCTTGTATCAGGGTGATGAGGCGCTGTTCTTGAGGTGTGACGATACGCACGAAGGCCATGATGGGCAAGCCCACGCTCTCCGGGCTTACTTCGGCGTGGTAGCCGGTGATAATCCCAGCATCCTCCATGCGGTGGACGCGGTCGGCCACGCCCGGTGCTGAGAGGCCCACGCGCTTCCCAAGCTCGCTATATACCAGTCGGGCGTTCTCTTGCAACAGACGCAAGAGTTCCAGTCCGACGTGGTCGAGTAGTTTTTCTATTTCGAAGCTCACACTGCTATTATAGCTTCGATTCTGCCCCCTTGTAAAGAGTTTGCCTTTGTTTTTGCATGGTTCTTTCGCATATTTAGCTTTACACTTGTAGAAGAGATACGAGAGGAGAAAATCAAGGGAAGGAAAACTCTGGATGAAACGTTCGCCTCTGACAACACAGACGCCGGTAGAAGAGGTACGGCCCACTACCCTCGTTTTGACTGCACTGGCTCTTGCACTGATCTTATGGGCTTCAGCCTTTGTAGGCATACGCGCAGGCTTGCAAGCATACTCGCCCGGACAACTGGCACTCCTGCGCTTTCTCATCGCGTCCACTGCACTACTGGTCTACGCACTCATCACTCGCATGAGGCTGCCTTTACTGCGCGATATACCAGGCTTATTATTAATGGGATTTGTCGGCATCACCATCTATCACGTCGCCCTCAACTATGGTGAGCAGAGCGTATCGGCGAGCGCAGCGAGCGTATTGGTAGCAACCGTCCCCTGTTTTACCGCGCTGCTAGCAACTATTTTTTTGCGTGAGCGAATGCGGCCACTGGGCTGGCTAGGAGTGATCGTAAGCTTTATAGGCGTGACCATCGTGGTAATTGGGGTGAGCGGAGGACTGCACTTTACGCCTGATGCCCTGCTCATCCTGCTTGCCTCGCTGGCCGAGAGCGTCTATTTCGTGATGCAAAAGCCATATCTCAAGAAGTATACCGGCTTCGAACTAACAACCTACACGATCTGGGCTGCGACACTGTGTATGCTCATGTACGCACCTGGACTGGTACACCAAATACAAGCTGCGTCCCTGGACGGAACTGCGGCAGTAGTCTATCTAGGTATCTTTCCCGCAGCGATCGCCTATGCAGCATGGTCATATGCGCTCTCTCGCATGTCAGCCTCTAATACAACCAGTTTCCTGAATATCGTCCCTCTGCTGGCTGCCCTGATCGCGTGGTTATGGCTAGGGGAGGTACCCTCGTTACTTTCTATGCTTGGAGGAATCATAGTTATCGCGGGAGTAGCGCTGGTGAACGTGCGAAACAGAGGATAATCTATCTCATCATCTTTTCTTTTAGTGAGGAATTGATAAATGCAAGAAAACGAAACTGAATTGAGTGGAGGAAACACCTCAAGCGTAGTCCGTGTAGGAGAGACAGTGCACCGAGCGGCCGGTTCATGGAGTGTTGGCGTACATGCATTGCTGCTTTATCTTGAGAAACAGAGCTTTCATGATGCACCAAAGTTTTTAGGCGTGGATGAGCAGGGACGCGAAATACTTACCTTTATAGAAGGCGAGGTGGGTAACTATCCACTTGCTCACTATATGTGGTCGGACGAAGTGCTCGTAGAGGTTGCACATCTGATCCGGCATTATCATGATGCAACTGTTGGATTCGCGGCTCCTGAAACAGCGCGCTGGCAGATTGAGTATCAGGATAGAAGTCAGCACGAGGTTCTATGCCACAACGATCTTGCTCCCTACAATACAGTTTATGGAGATGGAAAACCGTATGCGTTGATTGATTTTGATAATGCCGGCCCAGGACCAAGAGCATGGGATCTAGCGCACGCTGCCTACCGCTTTGTACCACTTGCACATCTAAACGATCCAGGGATGGTGCGAGCGGGAGTTACAAACATACAAACACAAGGAAGGCGATTGCAGCTCTTTTGCGATAGCTATGGGATCTCAGCGAGAGCAGTGCTGGAAATGGTTGGCCCACGAGTGCAGGCTCTGCGCAGTACTATTATCGAGCGAGCGGCAGAAGGAAATAGTGCATTTCAAAAAATACTTACAGAAGGGCATTTAGAGCATTACGAGCGTGAACTGGCGGATCTCCGCTATCACCGTGCGGAGCTTGAAACATATCTTATCTCTTGATTTTGGGACCGACCAGGGAAGCTGCGGCACAGGGAAGAGTAATACAGAGGCAACAACCCTGGCCGGGAATGCCAGCACTCTCAATCCAGATCTGTCCATCCAAACTTTCCACGAGTTGTTTGCTGATATAAAGACCCAGACCACTGCCGCGCACAGTACCAGTTACATCACACGGCAAGCGTACGGCTCTATTGAAAAGCAGAGGCAGATCTTCCTTCGGAATACCAGGACCGGCATCCTGTATTCGGATACAGACGGAAGTCGCGGACGAAGCAGACTGATTGACAAGCGAGGTAGCACTGACGGTAATAGGAGTACATGGAGGCGAATACTTTAAAGCATTCGAAAGCCCATTATGCAAGATCTGTCGAAATTGCTTGCGATCTGCTCGCACAACAAGATCTTCAGCAACGTCTACCTGCAGCTCATGTCGGGGTAACGCTTGTAATATCTCATCATCAAGTGCATCCCGTACGGCAGAGGCAACATTCACCTCTTCATATTGTGTTGCTTGTATCGCTTGATCCAGATTCGCCGCCTGCAGCACCGTATCCACAATCTGCTCTAGTTCGTTGCAGCCATGCGAAATATGATCGATAAATTGCACCTGCGTAGCCATATCTATCTGCGCATGATGTTCACGCAGAAGTTCAATATAGCCTCTCAGCTCAGTTAATGGTGTATGCAGCTCATGACTCATATTCAGAAAAAATTGATCTTTCAAATCGCCTATGATCCGCTGACGCCTCAGAGCAGAGGCAAGCTCCTGCTCAGCCCGCAGCTCCTTTTGCTTGACCGCCTGTACATGATCCACAGCATAACGTAACATGCTCACTCCACAAGCTTCAGCAGTCATTGCCAGCGCCGAAAACGTAAAGACCATGACGACAAAAGGCGGCCAGAGGAGACTACGTGTAACCATCGTTACCAGTACTGCATCAGCAAGATAGGTTGCAATCAAACAGAGAGCAGTTACGCGCGCACTGAAAAGCCAGGCAGCCACCGCAATGGGCAGCATTAAGATGGGAATCATGCTGTGTCCGGCAGACAGACACATCGTTGCAACCAATACAATTATGGCTATAAGAAGAGAGAAGAGAAAAATGCTGATACGTGTAATCAAAGGTAACTGACGTAGAGATTGGAAGAACGCGACTATATCGCCCAAAGTACTTGCCACCTCCATATTTGAAAGAGTGACATCCGCGCCACTTTTAAGCAGAACAGCTACTTTTTGTCATGAAGGAATTTTTGCCAGCCTCAAGAGAAACTACTGTTACTACATAATATATAACACGTAGGTCCAATGGACGCAATACTTCTGACCCCTTTATGCTATCTAACTCTTGCGGAGAGCGTAAAGGAGTGAGACACAGAGTTTCAAGGTATTCATCATCAGCCCACTCTACAAATCACCATTTCTGACATTACTAGATACTTTCCAACAATGAAAGCATAGGAAACCTCTGGTTATAAGAACAACTTTCTTCTGATCTCTAGAGGTTTTTTATGCTTCGAGAAAATTCATGCCCCACACTTCGCTTTTTTCACGTTTACCTCACACAAGAGAAGAATTTCAGAGGTTACCTGATAAGAACGCGCGTTCTATTACTCTTCGAAATATGAAGGTCGAAGAGAGCACGCAATAGTACTTCATATCCATATGGGTCACAAAAATTGAGGCTACCAAAAACAGACTATAAAGTCACTATGAGGAAGCGGTGAGAAACCTTCTCACGAGTTTGTTATGGCAAGCCTCGTTTCTTCATAACGAGGGAATACACACCTGATAAAGGGGAAAGTACATGAATCTCGAGCGCATTAAGTACCAGACGTGTCCCTACGATCAAGAAGAAGGCATCTTACTTACAGACATCGAAGAGGTCCAGCCTCAGATCGATGATGATGGAGACCTTCAATACTACTGTACTTCAGGCAGGCACACCTTCTCGCTCCATGAAGACGACGATGACAACGATTAGTCGTTGCCAGTAACGTGTATTCCAGTTGAACCATCTCTCGACTTCAGAAGAGCAAGACAGAGCCAGGCAGTCCCGCTCTACCATCGCAAGCAATGCTAAAGCGGACATCTGGCTCTGTTTTGTTACCTGATAAATTGACTTAGCGCAAACATATATCGGCCCCGCTCTCATCTCCAAAGCAATGCGCATCCTTGGTAAGGATCACAACCTTTTTGATATCAGCAAACTGCTTTAGCGTCGCGTTGATCTCAGCAGTCGCACGCGCATCCGTACCTACGCCAGATGAAGCGAACTGGTGACAGAGTTTGAGCGTCGCCGTCCCACGCTCATAGGTCGAGCCCTTCATATTCAACCTGAGAGTAAAGTCTAGTTTTGTGGTGGATGATGTGCAGGTAGAGGGACCCACAAGATGATTTTTCATTTCCGAAAAGTAGCCCTGAGCACCTTCAGAAGCCGTCGGGCCAGCGATAAGCTGCTGAATAGCGGAGGTGCCGACACTACCGGTTGGAGAGAGACGATTGAGGGGAAAGACTGCATTAAAATTGTCATTTGATTGCGGCAGGCGAGAAAAGTAGACTTTGATTGAATATGATGTTGCAGTATGCGCATCCGTTGCAGATTGAGAGTTCGTAGCTATGCGAGGCGTTATAGATCTGACGGCCGCACTCGCCGGTGCACTTGCAGATACCTCTGGAGATGTAGTAGTACTGCAGGCGTTGAGTACAAGTGCAAGCAATATCAGTAGCGGCGCAACAGCAATACCACCTCTCCATTGTCCAGAACAAAAAAAGTTGAATAAAGGTCTTCCATAGCTCTTATACATCTTTTGTCTTTTTCTCATATAGAGTACTTTCCTGCCTTTCTGAATGTGTTAAAACATACTCAATTGCTGCACGATCATTGGACAGGACGCCTCTGTAACGTCTACGCTGTTTGAATCCTCTTGCAGCACATCGCACGTCGCCACTGACGTGTATGGCCCTCGCCGGGCAAGGAACCTGGTGAGGATATTGACAGCGCTATTGTCGTCGCGATCCATCACCAGTCCACATTCGACACACCAGTAGGTCCGTTTCCAGAGCGGCATCTTTTGGAGATGCCCACAGCCGGAACACATTTTGCTCGTGTTGTGTTCATCTTCTAGATGGAACTGTTTCCCGTACAATTGGCATTTATAGGTCAGCATCTGAACAAAGAGGTACATGCCCCAATCATTGTAGACAGCTCTATTGAGCTTCTTATTGCGTTCCTGATGCTGCTTCATGACCATTTGTCTCTGAGATAAGTCACCAACCACAATGGTTCTCTCAACCGTTTTGTGGGCTATGAGATGACTGGCTTTATGCAAGCTGTCCTTCTGTTTGTTGCGCTTCTTTTGCGAGACTCGCTTATAAACCTTTGAAAGGCGGACGTAACGACGTGACTTCTTTTTGCACTTATCTCGCTTTGACCTAATTTTATCAAGTTGTTTGTTATACCACTGAGCGCCTTTCAACCCTCCAATATGATACACGCGCCCTTGCTCATTGACACCCGTTGCTAAGGTTTTCATACCCAGGTCAAAGGCGACCACTTGGCCTTCAACGTGCTTTTCCTCGTCCCTTTCAGTTCCAAAGGAAGCATAGTAATCACCTCTCGCATCTCGACTAATTGCCACCTCTTGAAACTGCTCAGGTGCTTCCTCTGTAAGCCGTGCTTCAATATTTTGATACTGCTTCTTCCTTCCCTTTCCTCCTGTTGGCAGAATCAGCATATTTTTCTCAATCTTGAGATAGCAGGCTGGATAACACAGAGTGAAGAAGCAATGTCGTGGGCGAACTCTTGGAAAGCCAGGGGTTTCTCCTGCCTTCACTCGATGAAAGAAGGCTTTCATAGCCTTGTCAAGACGAAAGTACACTTCTTGTAAAAGTTTGCCATAGACCTGAACAAGCTCAGGATCATACGCCTTACTCTCCTGCAAGCTCTTCTTTGCTTCGTAGAGATTCCACTTCTCGCCATCACGAAGTCTCATCACCTGCCAATTGTAGAGGGAGCGACATTTCCTTTGCATAAACTCAAGGGTGTCCGCATCCTGATCAGACACGTCAATCTTGATCTTTTTGCACAGTAACATGATCTTGTTCCCTTTTTCGTTGTTCGAGATAGACATTCACAGCTCACACAATTTCATGATGAATCGACCGTTTCCCGTCTCGTGCCACCTGCTTCATTTTCTCTAGCACGCTACGATGAAAGCGTGCGGAGAATCTTTTTTCTTTTTCTATATATACATTTTAGCATCATACTGTATACATGTCATGGGAAAGGGGAACGTATGTAAAACCCACGCATTTACACATTTTGTACGTAATTCAATCACTGTTATTATGCTCCTTACTACCATTATACTTGTACTAAAAAGTAGTAAGACTGCTCACATAAACAGTACTTGATCCTCATCGTTTCGGCCTTCCTGCCCTCCACTAGTTTGCGCTCCTCTTTACGATTCTTTTCACATTTTTTGCTTTTTCTGCATAATTTAGTACAGCTACACTAAGTGTAGCTGTACTAAATTATGCAGAAAAAGCAAAAAATGTGAAAAGAATCGTAAAGAGGAGTTCAGAATCAACTCGTATGCAGGAGGAGTCCGATGCCAACGCCAACGAGGGTTCCGAGCGTGACTACAATGAGAAATTCAAAGCCAGCGCGTATAGGACCTTTATGAGTATAGCGAGCTTTCAGTGATCCCAGTAAAAGGGCGGTTATTGCGGTAAGACCATACGCCCACCAGCGCATTTGAGGTAATGCAAGCAAGACAGGTATGGCTGGAATGAAGCCACCAACTACAAATGAGAGGCCAACCTGAGCACCTTGTAGCCAGGGATTAATGCGTTCATCAGCGACCACCCCCAGTTCATCGCGCACCATCGCCTGATGCCAGAGCTCTTCATTAGATGTAAGATAATTAATCACGCGATCAAGCAGAGCGCCACGAAAGCCCTTCTGACGATAGATAGCCCGCAGTTCCGCGCGTTCCTCATCCGGCTCATGCTCAATCTCATATCGTTCGGTTGCAATGCGCTTATCAAGCACCTCCTGCTCAGTTCGCGCTGAGAGGTAGCCACCCAGGGCCATCGACACTCCACCCGCTAGCACCTCACCCAGCACAATCATCACCAGATTCGTCGAAGCCGCCCCGCTCACCACCATAATAAAGACCAGCGTCGTCACCAACCCATCATTCATCCCAAACACAATCTCGCGCAACCAATCCCCACCATGTGGATGCTGCTCATTGATCTCCTGCATATCTCTCCTCTTAACGCGCCGCGTATTCATCATTACCTATCATTCTACCACCTTCTCCCCCCTCAAATGAGCCTGTGGCACACCCCACACAATGCTTGTCGCAATTTGTAGGGATATTATGTCATCAGGATACGTGCGGAGCAAAATCTCTTTAGCCTCTTGATCAAAGGCAACAGCCCGTTCGGCCCCCATCCGCTCTCTAGAGAAGACACTACGTGAATGATAGGATTCAATACAGTCATCGACAGACTGCGTGAAGGTGAACGGCACTGTCGTTTTCTCGCCAACCTTCTCGAACAAGCCATGCTGCTCCAGTTCTTCCAACATATTGTACGCTTGCCATTTATCCTTATTTGTTCGATAGCGCAGAATGATCTCGTTCAGTAAGGTCCAGGGATCGGGCTGAGTCCTGGGCTCTATAACTACCAGATATGCACCTGGGGCTAACAATTCATGAAAACGTGGCAAGACAACGTTCCAGTCCATCCAGTGCAAGCTCTCGCCAGCTGTTATCAAAGCATAGGGAGGATCAAGAGGAACGTCTTCAGCACGTCCATACAGCCAATGTAAGCGAGGATTGTCTCCATTGGGAAGCTGCTTGCCCATCTCGATCATATGCTGCGAAAAGTCAACCGCATCCAGACTCTCGACACAATCCACGAGATAGCGGGCAATAGAACCGGTGCCACAACCGACATCAAGGACTCGTCGTGGTTCGCTCTGGATCAGGTTAACAAGAATATCGAAGGTCTCGGCAGAATAGGGCGGGCGAAAACGATACGCCTCAACAACGTCCCTATATTTAAACTGTTCCGCATATTCCCCGGAAAAGTGCTTTGGCTTTTGCAACATTTGAACTTGCTCCTGTCTATTCCCCTGACATACATCAAAAAAAGACAACTTCCTCTCTAATTAACCTCTATAGCCTCTGAAAGCTTATATTATACTATAAGAATACCATACAAAATTGAAGGAGCAGAGATGAGAGAGATAGCCGATACTCAGACTGTTCAGGCAGACTTTGACCGCATCGCATTATTGCCCGAAGAGAAGTGGAATCACAACAGTCACTATCATCCATTTCTTCTAAAGTACGTACCTTCACCTTGCGAGAACGCACTTGAAATCGGGTGTGGCACTGGCGAACTTGCACGCAGTCTAGCGCAACATACTCTGCATATGCTCACATTAGATCTCGCACCCCAAATGATCCGGCTAGCCAGAGAACGCTCGGCACAGTACACAAATATCGACTTCAAATGTGCCGACTTCATGCAAGAAGACCTTCCCGATGAAAGCTTTGATTATATCGTGTCCATCGCTACCCTCCATCATCTGCCGCTGGAAGCAGTACTCAAAAAGATAAAGAAGACCTTGAAGGTAAATGGTACACTAGCCATACTCGATCTATTTGAGCAAGAGGGCACGGCCGATAAGTTAAGAAGTTTGGCAGCCATCCCCGTAAATATGTTTTTGAACGTTGTTAGAAATGGCCGCGTGCGGTCATCTCGCGAGAAGCGGGCAGTATGGGGTGAGCACGGCAAACGGGATGTCTATCTCAAAGTGTCGCAGGTACGCGAGATTTGCTCGGCCATTTTGCCAGGAGCAAAAGTACGGAAGCATTTCTTCTGGCGCTACTCTATTGTTTGGAAGAAGCTCGAAACACAGAATATCTGAGCTGTAATCCTTTTAGAAAGGCAATAAAATATGAACATTGTCATCTTCGGTGCGACCGGTCCGACCGGACGGTTGCTACTACAACAAGGTCTCAGTGGAGATTACGACTATACCATTACTGCGGTTGCGCGCCAACCAGAGGCGATCGAACTACATGATGATCGGTTACATGTCATACGTGGAGATGTATTGGATGCGGCCTCAGTTGAACAGGCGATCGCGGGACAGGACGCGGCGATCGCTGTTTTCGGGAGTGGTTACACATTCAAGCCTGTGACACTCTACTCAATAGGAACACAGAATATCGTGAATGCAATGGAGAAGTTGCAGATTCAGCGCCTCGTCGCTGTTACATCTGGAGGGACGAGCCCTATTCATGATGCTCACGAAGGCTTTGTATTTGGCAGAATCATTAAACCAATTATCGGCAGAACACTCTATGCAGATATGCGTCGAATGGAGCAGATAGTGATGGCTAGCTCTCTCGACTGGACTATTGTGCGCCCGGCTCGTCTTATTGATCTTGCCCCGATTTGAAAGAGTCCCTAAAGCTGAGATATACTCAATCAAGCTTGGGAAAGGGATCAACAATGGGCAAGATGCAAAAAGTCTACACGAAAGAATTCAAAGAGGAAGCAGTACG
>JAABUQ010000361.1_pt1 | contig 105877 bp, 27 predicted proteins | sample 5560001 | NCBI WGS metagenome assembly JAABUQ01 (sample SAMN10711888, study PRJNA513371) | rock metagenome | isolation source: Antarctica rocks | place: Antarctica: Victoria Land, Finger Mt nord | collected 2015-12-18
GTCAAGAATACTAAAAATAGTATAAATTTAGTTTAAATTTAGATTTTTTATTAATTACTAGATAATGCTTAGTAGTAATGCATTTATAAAAAGAAATTTCTAATATATTTATTAATTAATTTAAATAGATTAACTATTTCTATTAAATTATTAATTAATTGTTACTAAAAATAATAAAATTTACTAAAAATAGTAGTCTTGACGATTCGATTCGATTTTTCGATTCGATTTTCGATTCAAAGATTGAAATCGAATCGAATCGAATTATTAATTCCAATTTTAGAAATAGAATTGTAAAGATTTTCGATTCGATTCGATTTCTTAAATCGACGCGATTAGTCTATTATATTCTAATAAGTTAGCTTGTTCTTTTTTGTAATTTGTTGTTACTTAATTGTTAAAATAATTGTGCGCTTCTTAATATTTTTGTTTTTACTCTTAATTTTACGCAATATTTTGTAATACTTTTTTGTTCGATACAAAATTAAAAGTTTATTATAATTTTTAAGTTTTTTGAAATTTTAAATAATAGAAAAATTGTATTTTCGTTCGAAATAAAACTTGTCTCGAATAACTTGTTTTTATTAAATATCTTTTTACAAATATAATATGCTAAATATTAACTTTATACTTTCATTATCTTTATCTTTCTTTATTTACTTATATTTAACATTTATTTTTATTAGTATTTTTATATAGCTTCTATATAATATTGACGTTATAAAAACAAAATTTGTTTGTTACTTTTTTTTGCTTAATTGTTTAACAAAGATATTTTAATATAAAAATCAAGATTAATAAGTCTCTTTTTTTCTAAAATTTTAATTTTTTTATATTAAATATATTTTTTTATTTGTAATATAACGTAAAATCTTTTATTATATTATTTAAAAAATTCTTTGTATTAATAATTTAACAATCTTTTTAAATTAATAACTAAAGTATTATTTAATATCAATCAAAAGTTATACGTCATTGCGTTCTCTATATATAAATACAAAATATTTTGGATATAAAGTTTTAAGAACTTAAGACCTGTTGTTTGTAAATAGATTTAGATACTTTATATAATTTTTTTTTATAATTTATAGAAGATATACAACTATAATTTAACAATTTATAATTTAGAAAATTGTTTGATTAATTTGTCTTAACATTTAACAAAAATTAAAAAGATTATATATTTTCCTTAATTTTATATTATTATATAAAAAGTTGTTTTTAATTTTGCGCTTTATTTTTAGCATTTAATATATAACTTATACTTGCTAGTTATTAAATTGTGCTTTTACTTTTATTAACTTAATCTTTTGTAATATTTTTTTTAGAAGTTTGTTAAACTTGTCTATAAATAGTTTGCAACATATTATTTATTCGACTTTAATAATATAATTAAAAATTGTAATTTGTTTTATATAATAAAGACTAGTATTAAAATAAGTTGTTTTCTTTATTGCAAAAGTATCGAATATAACTTATACAATAATTAAATTACTTTTTTTTTCTTACTTGGTTTATTACTCTAAGAGATCTATGCAAGCTCTATACTATTGATGTTGACATTGCGTCGACGCAGCGCTAATATAGCGTTTGCTTTGTCTTGTCAATTGCTCTCTATTAATTGTTTATTATATTAAGAAAACTCTTTATTCGAGAACTCTATAGATTTAAGTTCTTGTTTCTTCTTTTGTCTTTCTCGAACTCTAGCAATATTGTAACTTGAAATTAATTTAATAACTTAATAACTAGAATTATGCGCAATATTGCAATAACGTTATTGCATATACTCAATAGTTTTCTTATATTTGTTGTGTTTGTTGTTTTTTGTAGTTTTGTTCTTTCTTGTTTTTAATTGAGATATACTAGCAAGACGTACTCTATTATTATATATTTGCGATTGTAGACGCAACAAGAACTTGATATTTTAAATACTTTTTGTTTGTAAAGAAATTAATTAAATTCAATCTTGTCTATTCTAAGCTATAGTAGCAACACGCTATGCGTCTTAAGACAATTGCGATATAGAGTTAGATAATTAATTAAGACTTCGAAAATCAATTTTTAATAATAAGTTTTATTTGTGCTCTCTATTTATATCTTTTTTTAAGCACTTTGAGCGCAACTATCTATAAGTATTGTTCGAGCACTTAATTTGTATATTTGTTATTGCTTCGATAAAAATGCTAGTTTGTAAACATTGTTAACTATCTTGTTAATTGTTTTGTTTTTTTCGATTTTTATATAATCGAGTATTTAATATAGCTCTAAACTTGGTTCTAGCTTATATATAACTTGTTTTGTCTCTTGTATTTGTCGAAGACGCGTCTAATTCAAAGTCAAACATATAACATTTACTATCTTTAACAACGTCTAATTATCTAAGTACATTTTATATATTTTGCTTATCTTGTCGATCTTCGCTCTATATAGTTTAGCTAGTTGCTTTACTTTAATTATCAATTCTTTTAATTCTTTATAATGCGTAAGCGCTACGTCAACGCTCTTTAAACGTTTGTCTTGTGTCTATTTTGTCTCGATAACAATTGTTGTAATATTGTTGTCTTTGTTGCTCTTATCTAAATATACTCTTAGACGCAAATTTGTTTAATTGTTATTATGCTTTTTTTGAATTAATTTTTTCAAGAATATTATTACTATTGTTAATAACTTTATTTACGACAAGATAATATAGAATTGAGTTTGCGCAATTGTCGAGACATCTAAATTTTAAATTATTTATTTTCTTTTTAGCTATAGCAACGTCGATTTAAGCTTCAACTTTCGATCTTTTTTTCTTTTTATATTGCGTCGAATGTGCGTTGTTGTTGTTTCTATAACTAGATTTAACTCTCTCGCATCTATATTTGTTATCGACTTTTAAATTAGCTTATTTAGATAAATATTAATAGAAATTGTGTTAGTTTTTACTTGCAATATCTTTGTTAAAATTGTCTTGTACGCGTTTGCAACTTGTTAAAATTCTTATTCTTGTATTAATCTTAACTTAATTATAATTATTTTTTTGTCTTTTTTTAGTTTTGTCGACGTATATTATACAATTGTCTTATATAAAAGTATCGGTTTTAAGATTGTTAAATATATATGCTTTCTTGTTGTTAATAAGAAGTTTCAAGTGCTTCTTGTTATTATCTATGATATTTGCTATCTTATTGTTAGCTTTGTCTCGATTTGTTGCAAATACAATCTAAATTGTAGTTTGCTATCTAATTAAATTCTTAATACTTTTATATCTTGTTTAACTTCTATATTGTAACTTGTTAACGTAATATCTATAATTATATTGTATCTTTTTAATATTCTCGTAAAGTAAATTAGCTTATATTTTTGTTTTGCAAATTTTAATTTATACTTTTGCGCTTATTGTTTGCATCTTTTATATATCTGTAACAAAGTTTAACAATTTCGCGTTGTTAACTTGTTATAAATTAGAATATTAATATTATTTACAAAGCTTGTAACGCTAACTTGTAGTTTAATATTGTTGTATATATCTAATAGATTTGCGTTATAGAACAAATACAAAACTAGTAATAGAGAAGATTCCTAAAATATCTCGATTGTTGTCTTGCGCTTTGCTATTGTATAGTTGTCTATAATTAATATAGTGCGTCTATTCTTGAGAAAATCGTTTATTCAAATAAGAAGTTAGATAAGTATTTGTTTTTTTTACATGCAATGCTCGAGTTAACAATGCGCTATATTATTAAACACTTTTGTTACATTTAAACTTAGTAGAATAGCAACTCTCTTTTTCTATTTGCTTTATATTGTGTATATCTTTTTTGTTATAAGTTGCAAAGTTGTGTTTATTAATCTTTGTTATCTAGTTTCTATTTGTATACTTAATAGAGTTCTTGCTTCTTTAACAACGTAGCGCAAATATTTTAATACTATTAATTCTAGTATCTTTTTTAAAGTGTCTAGCAATGCTATCGAGTTAAAAACAAATAATTTCGAGTAATTCTTTTTATCTAATTTGCGCAATACTATTGTAACAACTCCCTTAAAGTATATCGATTATATTTTTTTCTTAATATATCTTGCAAAAAGAAATTGCATTTATGTTAACGCAATATTTACTAGATATTGCAATGTTTGATTTGTAACTTTATTAAATCTTAAAATTTTGTTTAAGACAATCTTGTATATTGTTTGTCTAACTTCTTGCTTTATAATTAAGATATTATTCTTTATAAATAGTATATAATTGTAATTCTAAATACTATTTATCGATATTTTCGATAGCAATAAAAAATAAGTTTCAAACATTATTTCGATATTTTTCTTAATTATAATCGCAATTTTTTTGCGCTCTTTTAGAGATAGAATTACGACTTGTGTTAACGTTTTGTTAATAACGCTTTTAACTTATTTTGCGTTTTTAAAGAACTTCTTACTAGAGTCTTTCGACTCTTGTATTGCTAAGCAAAATTTGTTTCTTTTATACTTTCTTAATATCTTATCTTTTTTGTTGTATATTTTAATGTATCTTATTTAATTAATTGACGTTCAATATTATTGTTGCAAGCATCTTATCTCTTTTATTGTTTACGTACAATTCTTAAATTACTTGTACTTAGCTATTTTGTAAAGTTTCGCTTATAATATAAATTTCTTTGTTGTCTTTTCTAAAACATTAAACAACTTTGTTATAAATTTATTAATACGTCGATATTTTATCGACTTGTTCGACAAAAATACTAGTAGATATTTGTTCAATATATTATAGAATTTTTTCGTATTTATACTCTTTTATTCTTTTTAAGAGCGTCTCGATAACTTTTGTTGTATATTGAAATTTAATATTGTTCTTATCAAAAAATAATTCGAGAAGTTTTTTATTTTGTTATTAATTTTGCAATATATTAATTTGTTAACTAGATTAATTGTTGTAAAGATTAAATTTATTGTAATTCTTGCTCTTTAATAATTTCTTGTAATAATATCTTGTAAAAACATTAGCGTTGTATTAACGTTTCTTATAATATTTAATAAATTATTAAACAAGATATATTGTCAAGAGTAGAACAAGCTTGCTTAAGAGAAATAATGCAAGTTAAAATTGTTTACAATTACATTTTCTTTAAGTATTATTATTGCTTGTTGCATTTATAGTAAGTTTTTTTTATTATATATTTTGTTGTAACTTCTCGAGAACAAGTTGTATACTTTATATATATTTATAGATAATGCGCTAGTAACTTTATTGTTTTCTCTCTTGTTTCTTTAAAGTGTTATTGTGCTTATATTTTTAAAATATTAAATTGCATATTAATTGTTGCTATCGATACGTTTATTAATATAGAAGTATATTTTTTTTGGTTATTCTCTAGCGCAAAATCGATACAATTTAAGTGATAGGTTTTTGCTCTCTTGCGAAAGCGTTACAATTCTTGTATTGTTAATATATTGTATTCTTGTATTGTTTTTTTTTGCAATAATATTATTATTACTTTGTTTCTAGATTTGTAAATATTATATTATAATATTCGAAATTCTAGTTGTTCTATTATTAAAGTTTCTTCTTAATTAACGTCTTTTGTGTTAATATAATCTTTGTTTTTTGTAACAATGCTATTTCTATATTAGCTTTTGTTACTCTGTTAACGCTACTTTAACTTCTAAGAGACAAACAACTAAGTAGAGAGTTTTTTAAACAACTTTTCTCGTTTAGTTGTTTTATAATGCTTTTTGTTAACGCAATGTTAATGCTTAAAGAAATCGAGATTTTCGATAATTTGCTTATTTCTAGCTTGTATTTAATATTTTTGTTTGTTATTGTTATAAATATTGTAATAACTTTTGATATTATAACAAGATTTTTAAGCTTGTCTTTATTGTTTGTTCTTACTATACAATAAATTAATCGAACTTGCTTTATTGTTTTAATTTTTTGTTTCTTTGCTTATTTCTTAAAGTATTTTAAATTAAATATACAATAATTCTTTTTGTATAAATTGCATTGTTAGTTTTTCTACTTCTTACTAATTGCGCATTTAATTATGCAATACTTCTCCATATAATATTTGTATTTTTGTTTGTTTTTGCAATTGTATATAATATATTTATACTTCTAATACTTTAGATATTGTTGTATTTTGTATTCTTTGTTATAATATTAAATTGTTTTAATCTAAGATTTATGCGTAATTTTAAATTAAGTTAGATAATTTGCTATCTTCTTGCTAACTATTCAAACTATTATCGAGACATACTTTTACTTATAATTGTCTCTAGTAAATTATTATATCTTGTTTATCTTTAGATTTAAATATATTTTTGCGCAAATATTTTAAAGCGTCTTAAACTTCTCTTTCTTTATATTCTTAAATATATTTTTTATTCTTATTTTGAATATTATTACGTTAACGCGTTTCTAACGCAAAATTGTTGTTATTAAGATCTTCTTTGCTTAAAAACTGTTTTGCTTTAGTATCTTCTTGTTATTCTTGCATACTATTCGAAAGACTATTATTGCTTTGTGTTATCTAATTGTTAAAATATATTGATGCGTTAGCAACACATTTGCGATAATTAATTCTTGTGCCAAATTTATAATTTCTTATGTATTTATCTTTTGCACTTTTTCGATCTTTAAATTTCTCTTAATTTATATTATTATTTTTATATTCTTAGTAAGCTTTTGCTTCGATAGCGCAATAGTAATATCTTTGCGTAATAACATATATATTGTAATCGAAAATGCGTCTTTAACTATTTTTGTCTAGCTATTTTTTGTCTAAGCTTTTGTTCGTTTCTTGTTTTTAGTTATTTTTTTTATTTTTTTAGTTATCTTCTCGAGTCTTTCTAGCAATAAATTATCTTTACTTTAAAACAAGCTTAATACAATATTACGTTAATATTATATACTTATCGATTATATTAAACGCGATTCTTATCTTATTTTAGAGAATTATATCTTTAGCAATTGTTTCCTCGAATTTATAGAGTTTTCTTATTTTTCTTATCTTTGTAATTATAGTCTTCTTGCTTAACTAAATTCTTTGCGAGAGCGCTTTGTAGACGCTTTGTTTACTTATTAGCGTTGCGTCAATTACAATCTTCTTCTTTTTGCGAGTCGAATAAGTTGCAAACGTTATAATCGATAATATTTCTCAATCTCTACTTAGATAAATAGATAGATTCTAATAATAGAATTTGTAGATTTTTTTAATTCTTAATTTTGTATTATATTAAATACATATTAAATTACTTAATTTTGTCAATTTTGTTATTTGTTCAATTTTTATTATTAAGATTTTAGATTTGTTAATATATTTTTGTATTCGATTGCAAAAATTTCGAATATATTTGTTTAAATATTTGTAGAAGTTTTAATTATCTTTTTGTTATTAATTGACTTAGACTAGTCGCGCTAACCCGGAAATGTCAGGTGCAAATGCCAAGACTCGAGTCAAAAAAAAATCGAAGAATCGAATCGCTCATAGGAGTTTAGTCGATTACTATAAGTAGTTTAGCGCGAAGCGCGCTAAACTACTTTGAGCGATTCGATTTCAAAAAATCGTCGCGACCCAATCTTGGCGTCGGGTCGAGCCAGAGGGGTAATATCATAACTTGGCCCAACGATTAGTCTAAATTGACTTAACAATTTTGTTTTACTTTATAACAATTAATTTTTCGATCTTTTTGTTTTCTTTCTTAAAGCTCTTCTTCTTCTTGAAATCTTTTTTGTTTATATAGTTCAAATTATTGTTCGAGTTGTTTTTTTTGTACTTCTCTTACTCTTGCACAAATATAAGGTTTAAAAATAGTAATAATTGTTTATTGTTCAATAAAATATCTAAGAATAATAATTTATAATAAGTACTACTTAATAATTCGCTTAAATAATTTATTATTAGTTTAATTTTAATATTTATAATATTTTTTAGACTTGTTAGTTTGTTTGCTATTATGCAAGCTTTGTATAAAAATCTTATTAATATTATTTGCATTTTTTATGCTAAATTAAATAATATTATAATTTTATTGCAATCTATATTGCGTTATAAAGTTTTTCTAATTTTAAATTTTTAATCGATCGACAAAAATCTTAAATTCTTTTACTTGTATTGCTTAATTGTTAATCTTTGCAAAAAATTAAACAAAGAAAAAATAAAATTATCTATATATTATAATAAGAGAGTTCGCAAAATTGTTGTTCAAAATATTCTCAATATTAAAAAAATGGATTTAATTTCAATTAATTACTTCAAATATTTGTAGATTGTATATAATAACGCTCTAAGTATATAATAGAATATTATAAATGTAGAGCAAGACATTTAGAGATAATATAAATATCAAAATATATAAAAACGCAAAAAAGAATAAGTTAACTATTAATGCTAATATAAACAACTCAATATTTAACGTTGTTTTATTTTTAACAATATTCCAAGTTGTATAAATATATTGTATTGCAAGCTAAGTAAACATTTTACAATTTTATTTTGTATTGCTTTCGAACAAAGCTAATAAGTAAGATTATATAATTATTATATTATTTACAAACGTTCTTAATTGCTCTTTATTGTTTCTTAATTAAAATTTGATGTCTATAAAATTTTGTCTTTAAAGTTAGACTCAAATAGTTTTCTTTAACTCTTAAAATTGATTTTTTGTTATAAAACTCAAGATTATTATTCTTTGCTTAATATGTTTTTTTTAATTGTAAATTAAAATTAAGCTCTAAACTTTAATTAAAAGATATAATAATATTGTTAAATAAAAGTACAACTTAAAGTAATTGCTAGAACATATAATATCTACTAGTTACAAAAAGAAGTTAAATTAAAACAATTAGGGAAAATTTTAATTTAATATATACTATTTAACACTAGACTTACAATAATATTACAACTTGAACAATTAACAACATATACTTATTGTTAATACTATAATTTTGTTTTAATAATATTTATAGCTAACATTGTATAATTTTAATCTACAAACTAAATATAGTTACTTCTTTAAAACTTAGATTCGATACAATAGCTATTATATAACTAATTTAGCAAACAAAGACGTTAAATTAACTTTATTTTGCTATATAAAGTTGTCGAAACTCTATATACACTTAATAAAAAAGTTTATTCTAGTATTTGTAGTATTTTGTTTCGAAATATCTATAGTATTTAAATCGATTTAGTTGTTTGTAATCAAATTAAATATAATCTTAAACAAGATAATTTATATATAATAGTATTTATAATTCTCGAATAATTTTTAGAAAATCTTGCATATAGAATTTTTGTTTTGCTAATTGTCGATTTATTTTATTAGATTAGAATCGATTAAATCATATTAGACTTAATTAAATCGAATTAAAATGTATTAGATTAAAGATAGTTTTTCTTAAATTAGAGTAAGATTTATAGAATAAAATTACAACAACTCTAGTATTAAATTTTTAAATTATAATTTTTGATTACAATTTTATGTTTTACATTTTGGTATTTTTGTATAAAAAGTGTCTTATTATTGTTATTAAAGTTACTTAATTATTTTCTGTAATTTTATTTTGCTTTATTTTAATTGTAATCTTACACTTAATATTAGTTTAAACAAAAATTTGTTTCTTTTTTAGTAGCGTTAATATTATATATTAAGTTATTTAGCAATTGTTTTTTAAACAAAGCAATACTAATTACGTCGCGGAACGGGTTGGATCCTACACAAATTGTTCTATCTCTCGTCGTAGAATTGCAAAAGAAATACTTTATTATTTAATAATTTAAAAATCGAATTCTATAGATTTTAATCTTATTATTGAATATTGTTACTTAAAATAGACTAGTCCATTATGGTAAAAAGTTTCAATACGCTAGCTCTTGTATTTATCGAAATAAAAAATATTTCAGGTTGGGTTCTTCGGGTTGAATTCGGGTTAGATCCCCCAAATCGGGATTCAACCCGTCCAAAATCCGCCTTGTTCCGCGGCGTAATATTGATATCTTGTTGCTTGAAGTTTTTTGTTCAACTTGATATGCAATTTTATAATAAACGTTTAATTTTCTTTATTTAAATTCTAGTCTTTAGAAAGAACATATATTTTAACAGTTGTGCAGAAGTTATATTTGTTTGGCAACTTTATAATATTCGAGTTGTTTTTTTCTTAATTAATATTCTTCAAAGCTTTGTATTCTTCTTTGTTTTAATTAGATTAAAAATAACTTAATATAATATTTATAATTTAATTTAATTATTAGTTGTTTGTTAATATACAAACATACTATTTTTGTTTGTTCTTTTCTCTTTGCGTTTTTGAAACATATAGTTAAATAAATATATCTCGTTTGCAAGCAAAACTATTATAGAGAAGTTAATAAATATAAGAAATTTTAATTCGAGTATTAGCTTTTGCTTATTGTTAATAGTTGTTATTATATATTGCAACTTTATAATCTTCTTAAACTATTCAATATATAAATTGTTAAACACAATAGAATTATTTTAATATTTAATATATTTCTATATTAATCAATAACAACTCTTGCTTTATATTAATTTTTGCAAACGCAAAAAATAAAGAGTAAAATTGCAATTTGTATATTATTAACTTGTATTTTTTGCGTCGATTGTTGTTATATTAACAATATTATTCTTTTTTAATATAATTAGACATTTCGCTCTTTATTGCTATTCTATACGTTGCATATTTTTTAAACACAATTATTTTAACAACCTTTGTATTTTTTATTAATTATTCGAGTTTAAAAATTATAACGTTATATACTCTAACTATTATGTTGAATTTTCACAACAATAATATTTGTTTAAGTTATCTTTTTTAAAGCAACTCTTAATCGATTGCTATATTATATATAATTAAATAATAAGTAACATAATAATTGCAATTTCTAAATTGATTGTATTTTTTCTAAAGTAGTATCTTAAACTTAATATTCAATTTTTTGAATTATTTCGATTATTAAGTATTCTAAAACTAAGTTGTTGAATTCTTTAATTAACTTAAAATAATTAATATATTATTTTAATTAACTTAACGTTCTAATTTAAACGCTATCGCTTATTTTTTAACAATTCGATTTGTTTTTTTTTTAAATTATTGTTTAATCGAAAGCGTTTGTATTCTCTCTTTAATATTCTTTATATTGTTGTTTATCTTTTAATGTATATTATTGTAATTTTAAACTTGCAAAAGAGTTAAGAATTTGCTATAATTATTTATTTTTAAAAGATTATAATTGTAAGAGATTCGAGATTTTGCTTCAGATAAAACTTATTTTAAAATATATATTGCAAGATAATATCTCTTTCTATAGTTAACAAAATATATTTTATTAAATCTTTGTCTCTATTGTTTTTTTTTGACTTTTTTGTTTATTTGTTTGTATTTAACACTTATTTTTATTGTCTTTTTCAAAGTACTTTTTGCTAAATATAACTGTCTTAATTACAAAGAATTAATTGCTATTTTTATCTAATCTCTTGTTTAAAGTAATTAGTGTTTAGTAAAGATGCTTGCTTCTTAGTTGCTTTTTTTTAAGAACTTAATTTTGCAATATTAAATTTAGTTATTTATTCGCAATATAAGATAGTATTTCTTATTATATTATTAAAAGAATTTGTTTTATTAATAATTTAGTAAACTCTTTAAAGTAATTAACAAAATATTGTCGAAAATATATTTAAAATCGTAAATAAAAAAGTTTTTAACACAAAAATATAGAACGTCTAGAATATCTTATATAAAATATCGAGTTTTAACAAATTGTAACTTATTTATTATTAATAGTCTAAGATACTTTGTATAGTTATTTTTCTTAACAATCTCTAAGATATATCATAACAATTTATCGATTTATAATTTATATTGCAATTATTTTTAAGATTTAATAATACTAAATTGATTTGTGTTAATACGCAATTTAAGTTAAAAAATAATATATCTTTTTCGATTGTAAGATGTTACACAAGAAATTTATTTTTTATTTATTGTTTTGTTGTAAGTTATTAGTTTATATAGTATACTTATTAGCAATCAAACCTAACTGTTATTTTTATTAGTTATATATTTTGCAACATATTTTTTTTAACAATTTTAATAAACTTGCATTTAAACAAATTGCAATATTTAATTTATTTTAATTTATTGATATAGTTGAAGATAATTGTTTGCTATATATAATAAAGTTTAGTAACAAAATAAGCAACTTTCTTTATTACAAGAATATTAAATATAATTTATGCTATTGCTCGATTGCTAAAACTTGTTGTTTGAATTCTTTTTTTCCATTTTCTTTTTATAAAATTTTGTTTTATAATAGATATCGAAGTTTTCTTTCTAGTTGTTTATAAAAATTTCGAGTTTTTTTTTCTTAATTATTTGTAGAAATTATAAACTTTTTTTGTTTTTTGTTGTAGCAATAATCTTAATCTATTTTTTAACAATTTCTTGTTTTGTTCTTTGCTTTTCTTTGTTGCTTTTTTTTCGACTCTTTGTTATTATTGTAGTTGTTATTAAAATTCGTATTTTTTTTGCGTTACTTTTGATTTTTTCGAATTTAATTTTTAAGCTTATAAATATATATTTGCTATTTAAAAAGAAAGATTAGAATATATATTTATTATAAATATTGCTTAAAAATTTGATTAAAGCTATTAAATATTTTTTCTAATTTAAAATTAATACTGTTAGTCGAATTTGTTAACTTATTTACTATTACGCAAACTTAATAAAAAAACACTATCGACAATTATTGTATTACTTTATTTTAGATTTAATTATTTTCTTTAGTTATTGCAATATATATTGTAATAAGATTTCTTTAAATTTAAAACTAAAGTATTTAAAACAAAAATTAAATTATATATTGTACAACGTTTAAATATATTTATACAAAAAATTTGTTAAAATTTTATTAAATTTATTAAATCAAGAAAAAGAAAAAGAAAAAACTTGTATATTAATTAATCAAAAAGTTTTAACAAAGAAAAATATATATTGTTCGATTTAATTTTTGTCTATTATTGCAAATATTCAAGAAATATATAAAAAAAAATTCTAGATATAAGACAAAACAATTTAAGTAAAAAACAAAACAATTAAAAGCAATATAAGTAGCAAGATATATAGAAAAGTAAAGAGTATAATATAAGTAATTGCGCTAATAAAAACCATTTAATATTTAATATTAACTATTTTAAATAGTCTTTTATATCGACAATTCGAGATAATTCTTTAGAAACTCTATTAGCGATTCGAGACTTTTGGAATTGTTGTGCCAATGTCTTAGCTCTAAAGCTACATTAGCAAATCTAGTTGATCTCGAGCTGGCCCCAAGTATTATCACAAATTTGAGAAATACGCCAAGTATTACTCGAATATTACTCGTGTTGCCAAGACTTGTCGAACGCAATTTGCGAGTACTATCTATTATACGCAATTAATTATGCGCAACTATAGAAGATACTTTTGTCTACACATTACTCTCGTATAGAAATTTTACAAATTGTTTGATTTTACTATACAAATTACAATAATATAAGCAAGTAATAAGCAAAGATCTAATCGAAGTATTGTAGAAGTTTGTGCTTATCTCGAATATTAAAATTATACTTTTTGCTAAGTCTTTTTTGACTTTTCAAATGCAAGCTTCTCGTCGTCCCTCGAGCGTTCCTAGGGTTGGCCTCAAGCTACTCGAGCTATCTTAGCATCTTGAAATTGAGAGACTAGTTCCTCGAATTGCCAATGTAAGATTAATACAAATATTGTATATTAAGTTGCTTTGTTGCTTTTTTAACTTACGCTATATTGTTGTTTGTTGATGTCAAAAGAGACAATTATATAGCTAATAGACTACTTATAAGCGTAGTTAGTTGTTTTCTTTCGTCGACAAAATAGGAAGTTGTCTCTTGATTCTAAATTAACTATATACTGTTATAGAGCTTCAAGACCAATTAGAAGTCTTTGAAGCGAATTAGAAGTCAATTAAACGTTATTCAAGATTGCACGAAATTAAGTTCTAGTTTAATTCTACGTAAACGCGTATTTAATTCGAACTTCGATTAACTCGAACAAAGTTGCACCTAAATTTTGATGTTCGAGATGCGTACAAACTCTCGCAGTACTTCGATTACATTTTTATTTGTTACTCGTTTATATTATGGTGAATTTAAGTAATAAAATCGAGCGATTTGTAAGATTTCTACGCGAGAGTAATACGCAGATTACAATATCTTTGTCGTGTACAATATATATGCGCGTAATTAGTTGCGCTAATATTAGAAAGACCCTTAACTATACGCGAGTAACGTCAAGCACATTACGTAACTAAGTACGAATAACTTATTGATAATATTATTAGCATTAAACTTAGTTTCGTTCTTAAAACGTACTCGAAGGTCTTTGCGCAATTGCCTATTGATTTCTGAACAACTCTAGATAGGCGTTGTAAATTCCTGACCCCTTAATCCGAAGCAGATCTCGAATAATCCTGCGGGATTTCTAGTTTTGCCAATGTTTTTTGTCTTTTCGAATTCTAGCGCTTACAAAATATTTAAGAGTTCGAAGAAGTTGTTTGTTATAAATTCGATTTGCTACAATTCTTCTTTTAATATATAACAACAACTACAAAATTAATTAGTTTTTTAAGCTTTAAATAAAAAACGCGTTAGTTATTTTAAATTTATTATATAACTTAAATAAATTGCTATAACTAATGCTTACAGACCCATCTATAAGATTATATTCCCGGTAAATGCCAGGAATATGCCAGGAATATATCTATTTTGGTTAGATATCTGCTAGATTCCGGTTAGTCAACCGATTGCTAACTAGCATATATTGGTTATTTACTAGTTATAAACCTATTTTGGTAATCTATCGATTGACTAACTAGTAGTCAACCGACATATAGCGATTATCTACCGGTTATAGATCTTATAGATGCGATTTTCTTAATTTTGAAATTTCGAAATTTCAATAAATTTGACTAAGTTCCGACGCTAGTCCGATCGAGGTTTCGATTTTTAAAATATCAAATAGTGAAGTATGTATATTGTTGATTTGTCAATACGTAAAGTTGTTAAATTATTTTTCTATTTATAGTTTAAAGTTTTAACCTTAATTTATAGTTTGTAAATATTCGGGAAGTGTCTAGCTTCGCAACTATCGACGTTACCAAATTTCTAATTATAAAATTACGTGATTTACGAAATTTCTATACGCGCGTTAGATCTCCCTACTAGCGTGTATGTACTATATTACTTATATTGTTAATATTAGTTAATTTACTTAACTAACAAATTTAGAAATTTGTTAAAAAATTATTACTAGTAATGTTTATACCCGGAATTTACCCGGAATTTTATCCGAAGTATTGCTATTTTGGTTATTAACCCGCGCGTGGTTTAATTGAAGCAAACCCGGAATTTAACCGGAATTTAACCGGAATAGTCAACCGGAAAATTGCTAGTAACTTCCGGATAAATTCCGGATAAATTCCGGGCAAATTCCTGGTAAATAACTATGTAAGTTAATAGTACAATATTGTTGTTAAAAGTAAAAGAAAGAATTATATTATAAGATCGAAATAATAAATAAACTTGCAATGCGTACTAGTTATTGGAATTTGTAAAGATAAGATTAACTAGAGATTAAATTATATAAAATTAAAACAAATTAAATAAGATTTAAATTAAATAAGATTAAATTGAGTTAATAAGATTAGATTAGAACGCAATACAATTGCGTTAAAATATAATTTAGTTTTATTCGATTTTATTATTTATTAAATATTAATTGCGTTAGCATTTATTATTATTAACAAGCAATTAAAAATATTTTACTCTTTTTAATAAGATTCTATATTATTGTCGCATCTATTATAAGAGTAGATACTATATCGAAGAATTTTGTCTTTTAAATGTTAAATTGTCGAAAAAGGGAAATTATACAATCTTCTTAATTGTTGTTTATTACGCTCTATTCTTTATCTCTTAACAAACTTGAGAGATTTTGTAAATAGAGCTAGAGTAAATTTTGCAAAATCTTTAGTATTGAACAAGAATCTAGATATTTTAACATTTGTAAAATACACTTTTTTAATAAATTAAAATCGATTAAATATATTGATTTTTATAATTTTTACAATTAACGCTAATTAACAACGCGCAAAATATTATTATATTTAGAAAGTTAAAGAATATACCAATTTTAATTTGTTTAACTATTAGATAGAAGCAACAATGCAACAATTAATTGCAATATTATTATTACAAATTTCTTGTTTCTATTATTTATTATATTAAATAGTAAGAGAAAAATCTTACTTGTACAAAGCGCTATTAAGAATATTATATTGCTTCGATTACAATTTGCGATTTACAACAAACAAATATTAAAAAGTAGTTAAATATTATTAGTATCTCCAATTACGAACAAGCGTAAAGTATTAGATTTATTATAGTTAGAGAACGCAATTGCGACACAAGAAGATAATTTATTTAATACATTAAAAACAATTTTTATTAATAAAATCTTATTTGTTCGAAAACTATTACAATTGTTGACGCAAACATTTACTCTTTTGTTTTCTTAAACAAAAACAAAAACATTTTAGATATAGTTTACACAATTATTCGAATATATTAAATAAAAAGTATTATATAATTGTTGTAAATATCTTTATAAATTGTTGCTATTATCTTTATTGTACTTTTTCTCTCTATTTTTGTTTTTGTTTTAAGTATTAAATTAGCGTTATATTGATATTGCAACAAGATACGGTAAAGAATAAAATAAATTGAGACAAATATTTAATTAGCTATTGCTAAACAGTTTAATAAACAAAATCTTAGTTAATTTATCTTGATAATTTTTTTTATTGTTATTATTGTTCTTGTTTTTATTCTTGTTACGTTATATCTATATTGCAACAAAATATACTAAAAAATAAAATAAAATAAACAATCAATTAGCTACTGTTCGATAATTTGATAAACAAAATTTTAACAAAGTTGTTTTAATTATTGTTACTGCTTATATAGTTATTACAATTACTGTTTTTGTCTTTTTTATTATTATATATACTAAATCGCTTTTATATTAATATTGCAATAATTTACGCTAAAAAAATTAAAAAAAATTAAAAAAAATAAACAACTAGCTATTGCTTAACAATCTAATAAACAAATTTTTTATCAAGTTGTCTAAATAGAGTTTCGAGAACAACAAATTTTTATCGAACGATATTATAAATCAAAATTAAACTAATAATATGTTAAACAAATGCAAGATAAATTAAGTGCAAAACAGATTAAGTATAAATTAAATTAAATTAAAATTAAAAGTAAAATAAATATATCAATGCGTTATTATAAAATCTATAAGAAAGAACTTATTTTACTATTGCAAACGCAACAATATATAAAAATATATTCGATCAAATTAAGCAAGAGACAACAATACGTGCAACAACTTTCTATCGAAATATTGCTTTAATTAAATAATAAAAACAACAAATACGCTATATTGTATTATAGCACAACAATTATAAAGATTGTATCGAACAATATTAACAATTATAAGTTTAAGAATTAGATCTTTATATAGTTGCTAAACAACTTATACAATAAATTTTCTAAATTTTTTATTAAGATTCTTTTACTTGTTTAATTCAAATTAACTACAAATAATTCGACTTCTCTAAATAAATCTACAAATATCAAAGAATTATCCCTAAGTATTTTAATTTATCGATTCGAAACTTCTAATTTATTTCATAACAAAACATCTAGTTCAAAGAATCTATACAAGAAAGACGCAAATAAGAGCAAAACAATAAATAATTATGCTTGTTAAATAAATACAATTGAAAGACACAACGCAAATTAGCTTGAAAATTTAGAAGTAACTGCTACAATTACAAGAACATTTATTTAGATTAATACGTTTAAGAAAGTTATAAAACAACTTGTTAAGCAATTAATTGCACATATTTTCAAATATATATATATATATCTTCGAATGTAACAAATGCGACAATCTATTAACTACTCAATAATTAGATTAACTATATTATAATTAACTAATTTATACAATCCAAATATACAATCAATAATATAAATAAATTCTTTAATAATGTAAACTTAAAGTTTATATATAATGTGATAGGCTTCAAGAGCTTAGAAGAGTAAAAAAATCGATTGCATTATATAATTTATGTCGAAAACAATTATATTTAGATTTAATATTTGTTTGTACTAATAAAATTAACGCAAATCTGGCAAAATCGTATATATATAATACAATATTAAGATATTATAAGTGTTATTCAGTTTTTGATCAATTACTTAACGTTTGTTAACAATTTAATTTATTAACTTGTTTAATAATAATCTACAAATAGCGAGTTACAAGTTTACAACAAATTTTATACAAAAGATTGATAATAACAAAACCAAAAATTGCTCTTGTTCGAAACAACAATAATATCGAATTTATATCTACAAATAAAACAAATCTAATATATATATACAATAATGAGCAAGTCTATTTTGTGTATCTTACTATAAAAAATTTTGACAACAAAATAAAAAGAAGTTAGATTTGTTTAAATTTTGTTCAACTTCACTTTTTACTAATAATAAAATCGAGAAACTTTTATACTAAAACAAATATTTATTATTAAGCAATAAAAGTTATGTTTAAATGTCAATAATCAAATTACAAGAAAGAGAAGAGAGCTAACAAAGCTTAAGATATAGCTCTAGAAATCTTGACTTTCGAAGAAATATCTATTTTATATATCAACAATTATATTTGTTATTGTTATTGTATTATAATAAATTTTACTAAGATAAACTATAAAGAGCAAATTTTAATTACAAGCGTAAAGAGCGAGCAATATTGCATTATATATACAATTTGTTTGATTAAATAAGAGAATCTTCAAATAATATAGCTAAGTTGTATTTATAAGAGCACAATAAATCAAATATATCTACAATACAAAAAAGAGAATTTGTCAAAATATTCGAATTAAGTGCATTTTATTAATAATTTTGCATAAAAACATTCTTTTTTAAATATATATAACACTATATCGATAAATATTTTGCATTAACTGTATAGTAACAATATTGTTAATTATTTTCTATAATAAAGTTGTAATTTTTTCGAAAAATCAAAACTTAGTTTATATTTAATATAAATCTTAATAGTATTATATCTTTCAATAATAAGAGTTACTTGTTCTTTTTCGAAACTGTCTACGTATTTTTTAAGAAAAAGAAAATCTTTTTTGTCTAAAAAGTTCGCGTTTTAAGAAGATTAACAAGCAATTTTGTAGTAAATAAATAAGATTAAGATTAAGAACACGCTTAATATATACTAGACTTAAACTAAATATTATAGAGTTTTGCAAATTATAATAATAACAATATTAATCTCTTTAACTTGAATATAATATTAAGTTCTTTTAATGTCTATAACAATACTTTTAGTAGCAATTAAGAAAACAAATTATTAACAAACTATTTGGAAAAATTTAACAAACTATTGTTTATAAAATTTAAAAAAATAGATTTTTTCTTAATATTCTATATTGCTATTATACTAGAATTAAACTTACTACATATAGAATTTTATTAGTATAAATAGAATTGTTATTATTTTTAGAGAACGCAATTAAGTTGTTGTATTAGAAGTGCAAAATTACTATAATATATTTATATATTTATATCTATATACAAGCGAAATTCTTTACTTTATATATAAGAAAAGCACAATATTAGAAGCAATCTTAATTAATATATTAATTAAAATATTAATCGAACGATATATATTTAATATATTGAATTGAAGCTTAAAATAATTCTTGTTAATAGTAAGTTTTAGATTTAATTCTCTATAGTAGCGATTGATTTTAAAATTACTTAAATTACTTTCTTATTATTAGAAATTAAGAAGAAAAATAAAGCAAGCAAAATTTAATATTGAAGCTTTAATATTGCAAATATATATATTTAGAAATTTTGCGCATATGTTTCATATACAATAGAGTTAAACTCGAGGATATCAATAATTCTTCTTAATATTCTATTTAATTAACTTATACAATAAATATCAATATGCAATTAAAGAGTCAAACAAAGACTTAATATTATAGTTTTCTTAAAAAAGAACAAAATTAATATATGTATTGTATCTATAGTGTAATCCTCGAGTCAATTTAAGAGTTCAACAAATTTGTTTGATCTAGCTCAAAGAATCAAAATTAGAGACTTGTTTGTCCAATCAATTGAATCGAGTCAAGAGATCTATCTAACTATTCGATTCGACTCGCTCGCGCTAGTAGAAACCTAATTCGATTCGGTTGCGCTAGCTATATATAGCTAGCTAAATTGAGGTTTCTAGAGCGTGTATTGTCGAAAATTGACGCAAAATCAACATTTTAAAATCTATATATCCGACAAAACATCTTGCGAAAATCTCGATCGAGCTAGATCGAGTTCTTGGCATAAATTGTCGAGTCGAAAACTCTATTTTTGAATGCAATTTCTAAATTTGTCCGAACCTAACAAGATTCGATCGGGTAAATCGAGTTCTAAAAATTGTGTTCAACCCAATCCAATAGTTACTCTATGTATTTATTTCGAATTTATAACTTGTATATACAAGAACTAAAAGTTAGTAATATAAATAGCTTATAAAGTAAGTTTATACTTAGCATATGTTGTATATATTCTCATTTTCTAGTTTTATTAAGTTAAATATTTTTTATTCTTCGAGATAAAATTATAATATACTAATTAAACAATTAACGTAAACTTAATACGCATTAATATAAAATATCTCTATATTTTAATAAACTACAATTTACAGCAATATGTATAAAATTGTATTTATATTAAATACTCAATATTTAGAAATCGAATTTGCAATTAGTTGAAGCTTAAATCCAAAATCAATATGTGCTAAATATATATAGAATTTACTTATTTATAAGAAAGCAACAAGATTTAGACAAGTATATAAATACGCAATTAAATATCTATATTTCTATAAATTAATAATATTTTTTAATTTTTTATACTAGTTATATATAAGAATTATATTTATTATTTGTTATATTCTATTAAAATATCTTAAAAATTTGTTAACAATATAATTGAGATAATTAAACAACAAATTTTTTTGTATCTTATCTTAATATAAAAGATTGTATTGTAGCATTAATTTGCAAACAAACATTAAAAGAGTTTCTAGTTAAAATAGTATTAAAATATAAACTTGTATATAGTTTGAACTATATATAGATACAACTTATACTTAGTAAAAACAAAATAAGAATTTGCTTTTAATAGATTATATTTTTTTTAAAAAAAAATTAAAAGTATTATCTATCTAGATAGAAATCTCTAGCAATATATTATTATATATTATATTTGTGTTTAAGTTAGAATATTTATAAATCAATTTTATCTTAAAATAAATCTCGCGTTTAAACAAGTTTAAGATAAAACAAACTTGTACAATATATTGAGTTAAATTAAGAATCCTTATTGTAGATTTAATATACGCATAGTGCGAATTAAGTATATACTAAAACTAAAATAAAGATTAATATATATTGTTATATATAAATTAATATCAAGATTACTAAGAGTTATTGTACAATATTTATAAAAATCTTTAAAATATTGCAAAAAACAATTTGTTAAATAATTCAAATTTCTTATATAAATTGTAAAAACAAAGAATTGCAAACTTTTATAATAAATATATACAAGAAATAAATTAAAAATATATTTAATATAAAATAAATTGAAATATATATTGCTAAAAATTAATTTTAGAATTTTAAAAATATCTATACAATTTTTATTTCTTTTAAAAATAATATAAATATCTTAAACATATATTAGTCTTCTATTAAATATATTCTAAATATAATTTTAAAAAGTTAAATTGTGAGCAAACTTTTTATACGTATAAATAGTATAAATATATTATATTTTACACTTAAAATATAAACTAAATATTAAATAACAAAATTAAATCTTGTTAAACTATATTAAAAAAACATTAAATTGGTTTTATATTAGTAAATATTAATTTGTAATTATATAAATATAGAAAAAAGTAATTACTTTTAAAACAATAAATTTGTAAAACAAAAATTATTCCTATTTAATATTATATTTAAATACAATTTATATTAACTTTAAATTAGAACTATATTACAGTATAGCTAGACTAGTAAAAAATTCAACCGTTGTACAACCGCAGTACAACTGTCGAAAAACCGTCGAAAACCCAACCAAAAACCGACCAACAACCGTTAAAAAACCGATTAACAACTAGAAAAATTCTAAATGTCGATTGTTCAACCATTAGGTGCCCCAACAACCACCAATCGCAATTAAACTATAGATAGGTTAAACTATAGTTGTCCAACGATTAATTAAAAATTTTATCAAATCGAAAAAAGAATTATAATTAATTAGACTCCCTAAGTACTAGACTAGTAGAGAGATCTATAAGAGAGGTATAGATAAGAGAATTACTTTAACTATATACTTAGAATAAAAAAATACATTATAGAAATATTCGAGAGGAAAAATAAAAATAAAAAAAGATATTATATATACTTAGCGTAATCGCAATAAATCGAGTTAAATTGCTACTTAATTAGTTAAAAGGTTTATTTACAATTAATATATGCATAGCTTATATCATTAACTAATTAAGTTTAAGATAGAAAATATTGCAAGATTGTAAAAGGTTGTTGATAACATTTAAATCTTTTCTTTAATTTCGAAAATTATTATAATACGTTCTTTCTATATCTATCTAATTTTAAGCATAAATCTAGCGCAAATATAACTTTAAAATTAGAGCTCGAGACTTTTTACACTTTAATAAGTCGAAATTCAAAATTATTTTGTTAAAAAGAGATAAGCGTCAAGTATTGACTTAGTCTAAATTGAATCGAAGTTTTAAACTATCTTCTATATTATATTGTTATATAAAATTAATCTTATTAAGAAAAGATAAATGTTAAACATTAACTTAATCTAGATTGAATTGAAATTTATATTTATTTTTTGTACTACATTGTTATGCGAAAACAATCTTATTAGAAAGAGATAAATGTCGAGATATAGCTCTGAGCTCAATGTATATTGTTGTTTAACTCTAATAAGTATAAATTAGATTTAAACTCTATACTATCTTCTTTTGAAAAAAAATTCTTATTCGCTTATTAGCGTCGAGTGCTCTCGATAGAAATATATTGACCAAAAATTCGATAGAACAACTATTCGAATCAATTGAAAAAATCTTACTCAATCAGAAAGTCTCGATAAACTAATAAGTTCTATAAAAATTTGATATATTAAAAGATATTTAACTTGCAATCGCATTTGCGCAACTATTTACTAGTTTAATATTTTAAAATTTGTTCTATTTGTAGATCTTATTAAGTACATTCTATAGAGTCTGCAATTACTTAATTTTATACAATATTGCAAAAGTTATACTAGATTGAAAATAGTAATTCTTAGATATCTATTAAAAGCGTTGCAAACAATATAGAATATTAATTTTTGCAATTTAAACAACGCATGCATCTACAAATACAATTTGTAGTTAAATAATTCTATTTGTAGAGCTTACTAAGCGCATTCTATAGAGTCTGCAATTACTTAATTTGATGCAATATTGCTATTATTATTGCAGATTGAACGTTTGCATCTTATATTGCGTCTAATAATTGCGTTATTTGTAGATTGCGCTTGTTATAAAGATTCTCTATAGCGGATTTCGCTTGTCTCGACGTTGTTTTTTGCAATTACTCTATTAATTAGATAGATAGTTATTGTCTATCTATTGCATCAATTAGGTATCTAATTATTGTCTATCTATTGTATTTGCTATCGAGATAATAGAGAAGAACACGCCTCTAAACAACTTCTCTACAAGCCAAAACTAGTTCTTCAATTCTTTCTCTTTGTTTGTCTGTTTATTGTTTACAAGATCTTTTGAATCAAATAGATAATTATCGTCTATCTATTGTATTTATTAACGAAAATATAGAGAAGAAGACGCATCTAAACAATCTCGCTATAAACAAAAAAGCATATCTTTTCTCTACTCTTCTTGCTTGCTTGTTTGAATTATCTGCATTATTGTAGCTCTATAGATATGTAACTCTATAATAACTCTAGAAACTAATTCAATAGATATTCTTTTAATAAACATATCTGGGCCTTCTCTATCAACAGTATATTAAAATTAAGTAAAAATATGTAGCAATTTGATTACAATGTTAAATTGAAAATTAAATACAAGAGCAACGCATACAATGTATGTGTTAAGAACGCAATAAACTTTTACAAAAGAAAGGGGAAAAAAATGTTGAATTAAAGCAATTCGATATTGTTAATAGCAAGAAGCGTATTTTAAGCATAATTTTATTGCAAGCAAATTATTAATACTTGTTAAACAATTAGAACAACAACAAAGATAAAATAGTTTACAAAGTTATACTTTTATTTTACAAATATAGTATAATATTAATAGTTTAAAGATTACAATTTAGTCTTGAAGTATTATATATAGATTTGTCTTGTATTAATTTTATATTAAGTATTAATTTGAAAGAAGATTTGTTACTATATTGAAAAGAATAAAATTAAAAAAATACAATTAAAGACAAGATTATATACAAGATATTTATATTACTTGTAAAACTAATAAGTATAATAACGTAATAAACTATTATAGTTATTTGTTTAGCTTTGTGTTATAAAAATTAATATCAAAAATAAAAGAAGTAGATAATAAATTAAGGTAATAAATAGAATAATCATATAGCAAATATAAACAAAATATAAGCTAAATGCGTACTTTAACATAATAAAAGAGAAAATAATTATTTAGAATTAAATAAAATATATTAAAAATTAATACTTAATATAGACTAAACTTAAATAGAGATTTATATATTTGCAAAACATTTGTTTTTATTTAAGATTTGCTATTGCAACAATTAAGCACAAACACAATATATAATAAATATCTATCTATCTATTTAGCTCGAAATTAAAACAAGAAAAATATAGCTAGCTCGAAAATAAGCTAGTCTATACTAAGTACATAGTAGATATGCATTCTTATATATTTAGATAGTTTGCAATTAATCTAAATTAATTCTAAGATTAAGCTCAATATATATAGAACTTTAAAAAGTTTAGTTTAAGAGATTACAAAGCTTCTTTGCACTATTGTAATCTAGCTAAAGTTTAGTATATATCTTGCATAAAATAGTTAATATACTTGTATCTTTAATCTTTTTTGCATTAGTTATATATAGACTTAATATATAATAAGCGCAAAAAAGTAGACAATTGCATTTACTATTTTAACTAACTGTGTTAAGACTATCTAGATTAAGATTAACTATATATAAGTTTAGCATAGATTTAATATAGTTAACTTATCAACTATTAAGATAAAAAATTTAAAAATTTATTGTTTTTGTTAATTGTAATCGCAATATTAGCAATAACTAGACGTAAATTTAGTATAGATTTGATTAATACAAAATTATCAAGACTATATTATTTTTCGTATTTAAGTTGAGAGCACTATTAGCTATATATAAGCTTAACACAAGCTAGATATAAATAATAAGAACAAAAACCTATTAATTTTATTACTTGCAAGACAGATCAAATTCTTATCTACAAGATATAAGCTAAGTATAGATTAAAAAAAGATTAAATTCAAGCTATTATACTATTGTTTTCTATTTAAACAATTGCAAAAAATAGTTTAAATTTCTTTAACTTTGCAAAAACTATTAAGTATCAATTTAATATCTATTAAGTTTAGACTAGATATTAATCTTCTTTCTTAGTTATTTTAATTATATTATTGTAAGATATTTTTTTTAAGTTAAAGTTAATATATATTTAGTACAAGCTAGAATTATATTAGACGCAAATATATTGCTATATTTAAAGTATTTATTGTTTATATCTTTATTGCTAAGCTCAGTACAAAATTAATATATATTTAATATTAAAATTAAAAGAGTATTTGCAATTAAATATTTACTATTAAAAGAATTACTAACTTGTTATAAAATTGTTAGTATATACTTAGTATAAATAAAATCTATATTAGAATTATAATTTTTATAAATAAATTTTGAACTAAAATATTTTGTTAATATATAACTCTAATAGTTGTATAAACGCAACTCAAATATATGCTAAACAAATACAAATTTGTTTTACAAAACTACATTTCGAGTCTTAAAATAAATAAATATAATATAGAACAAACTAAAGTATAAATTTAATATATAAAAGATACAAACTAAACTTATATTACAATAAAAGTAAGAGTTAAACAAGTAAGCAAATTACGCGTTATTGCAACTACAATATATAAGTTAAATATATATACAATATAAGCAAAACTTACACAATAAGTTTATGTTTATTCGTATTTGGTAAATCTTAACTTTAGTCCTAGATGTACATAGATTTGCCATAACAAAAGTCGCAATTTTGTGTTACTAATATCTTGACTTCGTGCGAGATCAAGATTTAATCTAATAAATCTTGCATTACTTGCGAGAATCTAGAAGTTCAAACCAAGCTTTGCGAGAGACGATCTTGATATTTCTTAACATTGCGTCTGTAGATGCGTTCGTCCTATAAAGCAATTATAATTTGCTTGCGTAAGATGCGTACATATTCTCTTGATTTATTAGATTTGTCTCAAAAGTAAAATTTGTTCGAATCGACAAAATCTAACGTTTAAATCGAAAAACGTAATAATTTGACGCAATTGTGCAACTAGCGAGCAATTGCAAACGTTTGTGCGCATCGCAAATATCAAAACTTTGCACGCCAAGACGTAGTCTAACTCGATAAAGATTTCGCAACTTTGTCGAACATAGAAAAAACAAAACAAGCTCTTTGAGCAAATTCTATCTCGACAATACTAATTTGAATATATAGGATAGATAGATTTGTAAGATTTGCAAGATCTTGTAAATATCTTGGTTCCTATTAGCTCGATCTGCCTCCCGAAACGCGAATGTTTGTTGATATACTAATATATTAATATATTTGTTATATAATAAGATTTAGACTAAATGTAAGTGTAAATTGTACTTAAAGAAACATACTTAAATTTAATAATATAATGTACGTTTTTCTAGTTTTAAAATAATATATAGAGACGCAAAATATTAACAAAATATAAATCAAATATTTATTAAGTATAAAAAGAATATATATATTAATATACGTCTAGGGCTTTCTACTAATACAAACAATAATTGTACAATAAATGTATATTGGTTGAACGATAGAAATCTAGTTATCTTATAGTTATTCAACAATTGTTTAACTGTTTAAAGTTAGAATTTTAGGTTTTCTATAGTTGAACAACGATTAGACAACGATTTAAGACTAGAAATTTGGTTTTTCAATAGTTGAGCAACGGTTGCACAACGGTTGAAGAATAACTTTCAAAATTCTAAAGTTGAACAACAACTTACAGGCCCATCTATAAGGTTATATTCCCGGTAAATGCCAGGAATATGCCAGGAATATATCTATTTTGGTTAGATATCTGCTAGATTCCGGTTAGTCAACCGACTGCTAACTAGCATATATTGGTTATTTACTAGTTATAAACCTATTTTGGTAATCTATCGATTGACTAACTGGTAGTCAATCGACATATAGCGATTATCTACCGATTATAGATCTTATAGATGCGATTTTCTTAATTTTGAAATTTCTGAAATTTCAAATTTCAATAAATTTGACTAAGTCCCGACGCTAGCCCAATCGAGATTTCGATTTTCAAAATATCGAATAGTAAAGTATGTATATCGTTGATTCGTTAATACGTGAAGTCGTTGAATTATTTTTCTATTTATAGTTTAAAGTTTTAACCTTAATTTATAGTTTATAAATATTCGGGAAGTGTCTAGCTTCGCGACTATCGACGCCATCAAATTTCTAATTATAAAATCACGTGATTTACGAAATTTCTATACGCGCGTTAGACTCTCCTACTAGCGTGTACGTACTACGTTATCTATATTGCTAATATTAGTTAATCTACTTAACTAAAAAAAATTGAAAAAATTTGAAAAATTATTACTAGTAATATTTATACCCGGAATTTACCCGGAATTTACCCTAAATATTGCTATTTTGATTATCAACCCGCGTGTGGTTTATTTGAAGCAAACCCGGAATTTAACCGAAATTGAACCGGAATTTAACAGATTTTTGCCAGTTGAAAAGCAGATTTCTACCAGTTGGGTAGAAGTTAGTCAACCGGAAAATTGCTAGTAAATTCCGAATAAATTCCGGGCAAATTCCGGATAAATAACTATGTAAGTTGGTAGTACAGAATTAAACAACGGTTTGACAACGGTTTGACAACGGTTTGATAACGGTTTGACAGCGGTTTGACAACTATAGATGCCTATAGATGCTAATTTTGACATAGAAAATTTTCTAAATTTTAAAAAATTATTCCAAGTCCAGAAGCTAGCTCGATCGAGGTTTCAACTCTTGGCGTGTCAAGTAGTAAAATACCTAAATCGTTGATTCGTCAATGCGTGAAGTTGTTAAGACGTCTTTCCATTAACTCTATTAATAATTTAAGATTTTAATCTTAAATTTAAAGTTTTAAATTATTCGGGAACTCTCTAGCTATCGACGCTCTCAAACATTTAATAGCAAAATAATGCGAATTACAAAGATTGTATACGCGTGTTAGATCCCCCCTACTAGCGCGCATATACTAGAATAAAAATAGTTAATGTTATCTACTTAGGAAGAATAGATAATATAATTTTTTTTCTTGTTAAAATTTTTTAACAATCGTCTCGCGATCGTTGTTCAACCCTAAAATCTAATTGTGCGGTTGTTGGTTGTTGGAGCATCCAACGATTGAATAATCAAAATCTGGAATTTTAATAGTTGTTAATCGGTTGGTTTTTTTCGACGGTTTTTCGATAGTTATACAACGGTTGTACAACGGTTGAATTTTTTACTAGTCTAGTTATACTATAATACTTTTAAGTTGCAAGCACGTTGCTAGTACTAGAATTTATTATTCTCTACACTTAATTTATATATAGTATTGATTTAAGAAGATAAAGCATATATCTACAATATAATAGATTGTTCGAATATAACAACACGACTTGCAAAAACTAATATCAATTACATATTAAATATAGATTGCAATAATACAGTACTCAATATACAACAAATTAACAACTATTCCAACCAATTATAGTATTATATATCTAGTTTTTGTTTACAACAATATTGCAACTATAAATATTTAATAGAAATTTTGTTTATACTTAATAGAAATTACTTATATCTTAATATTAACAGACAATAATAAAGCTCTAATATACAGAGTTACTATATATACTTAATATAGATTACATATAAAAAAACTAGTATCAAAAACTTTTATAAGTATTGTTTTTTGTCAAAATAATAAGATCTACTTGTACTTAATATAAATTTTGCATAAAATATAGAGCAGAGAAATACTTCCAAATTGTGTATTTATTAAGTTTAATATAAGCTGGACATAAATTTGGTTTATACACTATACAACAAGAACAATCAAATTTACTTTACTAAACAAAATTAATATTAACATTAATATTAATAATAGACTCTAAAAATGTATATTTAATGTAAATAATATATATATCAAACCTACACTAATTATAGTAGTAGTTAAGAAAAGATAAGCTAAATGTGTTTTTAATCTTGTTGTTGTCAAAATTAACTTAAAGTTGTGCAATTTGTTAAACTAATATAATTATGCTATGCGTATATCAAATATAGATTGTAGAACATTAATAATTGTTGTAATCTATACTTAAAATAAGTTGCAATTATACTAAAGTTAAAAAATATTTAGAAAAATTAAGAATTAAAGCAAAAAGAGCAAGATATATAGATTGTTTTTGGCGCTAGTGTTTTTGCTTGCACTTAGTCTCTATTAAAATTTAATATGTATTGAAACAATACTAAACCTATATTTTGACTACGCGTTATATTAACGCACTAGCAAACTATCAATTGTTATGAAAGACAATAACTAAAAATATTTATATTTAATTTATACTAGATATATATATAGTACATATCTTAATTGTAGAAATGCAAGTAATAATTTTAATTTAAAATCTAAATACAAAAGTATAGTCTATACTAGATATATATTAAGCGTATTTCTCGATTGTAAAAGCAAAAGTAGTTGAAAAGTTCTAACTTTTATAAGAGAGATTTAGTCTATACTTAATATATATTGAAGTTTATAATTTATTAGATTATGAAACAATCTTAACAACGTTATATTGTTAAAGATATTAAATATGCGCTAAGTCTATACAAGACATAGATAAAACTTATTCTAGATAGAATTTTCTATCTCGAATAAGCTTGTCTCGAGTAGAAAATTTGTATCTAGAATAAATTGTAATCTAGTGTTAAGCATATATTAAGACTAGAACAAAAATCGACATATATTACTATATAAAGATTAATATAAAGATTACTAAAAGTTACTATATATTATTTACAAAGATATTTAAAGTATTGCAAAAAGCAACTTGTTAAACAATTGGATTTTTTTATATAGATTGCAAAAACAAAAGATTGCAACCTTTTTTAGTAAATATGGACAAAAAGAAGCTAAAAATATATTCGATATAAATTAAATCTAAATATATATTGTTAAAAATTAATTTTACAATTTCTAAAATATTTATACAATTTTGATTTCTTTCGAGAGTAATATAAATATTTTAAATGTATATTAGTTCTTTGTCGAATATATTTTAAATACAATTTCAAAAAAAATTCAATTATTTAGCAACTTGTTTAATTGAATAATTTTAAAAAGTCAAAATTGTTAGCTACTTTTTAAGCGCATAAATAGTATAAATATATTATACTTTAAGTTTAAAATATAGATTAGATATTGAAAAACAAAATAGATTCTTGTTAAACTATATAGAGAGAAATTAAAAATTGCTTTATATTAATACATATTGATTTGCAATTATACAAATATAGAAAAAAGTAGTTACTTTTAAAACAATTAATTTATAGAACAAAAACTATCGCTACTTGTTTTTGCATTTAAATATAATTTATATTATTTTTGAACTAGAATTATACTAACTATATACTTAGAATAAAAAAACATATTATAGAAATACTTACAGGCCCGTCTAGAAGGCTATATTGGTTCTAGATATCCGATATTTGCAAGATATATATCTATTCTAGATAGATATCTACTAGATAGCAACTAGTCAACCGATAGTAAGTTGCTATATAGCAGCTATCTATCTATTATAGATCTTATAGATGCTATTTTTCACAATTTTGAAATTTTGCAATTTTTATAAATTTGACTAAGTCCCGACGCTAGCCCAATCGAGGGTTCGACAACGATAATGTCGAGTAGTAAAGTATTTATATCGTTGATTCGTCAACACGTAAGGACGTTGAACACTTTTTCTATTTATAGTTTAAAGTTTTAACCTTAAATTTTAAGTTTATAAATATTGGGGAACTATCTAGCTTCGCGACTATCGACGCTATCAAAATTTTAATTACGAAATCAAGTGATTTACGAAATTTGTATACGCGCGTTAGACTTCCTACTAGCTCGTACATATTACTTTACTTTAATAATTAATATAAGTAAGTCTACTTAATTAAAAAATAGAATAAAAAATTACTAGTAATATTTCTATTAGATATATATCTTCTGTCTATCTTCTATATTGTTATTTTGAATATCTATTCGCGTGTGATTTATTTGAAGCAAATCTGCAATCTAGCTTCTATTTGCCTGCTTTTTACAAGCTAGCAAACTGCTTTCTGTCGGTTAGAAAGCAGCGTTTTATCTGGTAGATATCTACTATATAGAGATTATTCTGCCACATTTTAGCCGCTATCTACTAGATAGATATATTCATAGACGGGTCTCTAAGTATTCGAAAAGAACAATTTCGAAATAAAAACAAATATTGTATCTATTTGATACAATTGTAGTAAATCGAGTCGAATTGCTACTTAGCTAGCTAAAAAGAGTATATACAATTAATATGTGTATAACTTGTATTATTAATTAATCAAATTTGAAATAAAAATATTATAAAGTTGCAAAATATTGTCAACAATATTTGAATCTTCCCTTTAATTCGAAAAATTCTTATAATATATTCTTTCTATATTTATTTTATTCTAAATATAAATTTAGCGCAAACATAGCTTTAGAATTAAAGTCTAAGACTTTTCATATTTTATTAAGTTAAAACTTAAAAGTTATTTTATTAGAAAAAAACAAATATCGAGTATTAGTTTAGTCTAGATTAAATCGAAGTTCTAAATTATTTTCTATATTATATTGTTATATAAAATTAATTTTGTTTAAAAAAAAGATATCAAATATTAGCTTAGTCTAAACTAAATTAGAGTTTTTGTTTATTTTGTGCACTATATTGTTATACAAAAACAATTTTATTAGAAAGAGATAGATATTAGAAACTAATACAATATATATTGTTGTTTAACTTTAATAAATATGAATTAGATTTATATTCTATTAATAATATACTAAAATTAAATAGAAAATATATAGTAACTTTATCGGGTTATAGCTTATCCCAGATGCAGATCTCTGATCCAAGATAAGATTATCTCGGGTCAAATATTCGACTTGAGATAATCTTCGCATATGTCGAGTATAAATACAATATATAACAATTAAAGATACTAAAATATTAAAAAAAGAATTAAATACAAGCATAGCATATATTAGATATCGATTTTCGAAAAGAAAATATATTATTAATATACAAGCATAGCATATATTAAGTATCGACTTTCGAGAATAAATATATTATTAATATACAAGCATAGCATATATTAAGTATCGACTTTCGAGAATAAATATATTATCAATATACAAGTATAGTATATGTTAAGTATTAATTTTCGAGAATAAATGTACTAATTACAAAGTTACAACGCAGACTTGCTAAACTAAGCATATATTTAGTATTGACAAAGATTCGAGTATTTATTTGACTACATCAAAAATTACGCGTTAATGCAAAATGCAATCTAGATATGTGTTTAGCATTTGTATAATATAGTCTAGATTTAAACAAATTTAAAGGATTAAATTCGACAAAATTACTAATATTTTTTGTCGAATTAAAATATTGTTTTTGCGTTTTCTATTTTTATCTTTTCTAATTATTTGTACAAATTTAATATATGTTTTTAATTTTACAAAATACATTTTGAGCATATTTTGAGATTATTTTTATACAAAAATCTTAGTATATACTTAATATAAGCGTTATTAATCAATTGTTTTGTAAATAAATATTTACTTAAAAATACAAAGTTTCGATGTAGATAAAAATAAAAATTTTGATAAAATAATAAATATATTTATTATTGTATATATCGAGAGTAACTAGATATATTGCGTTAATAACTTAAGTATTATTATAATAAATTCTAAAATTAGTAATCTAATTAAAAGCGTTTATACTGTATATAAATTAAAATATTTGTATATAGATAAAATCAATCTATACTTAAAATACACTTAAAAAACAATAACATATACTAAATCTATACAAATAGTTAAGAAAGATAAAAACAAAAAACACAAAAACAATATTTTAATTTAACAAAGAATACTAGTATCTTTATTGCGCTTAATACTTTGATTTTATTTGAAATTAGTCCATGCTACATAATTGCTAAATTTATATCTAGATTGCATTTTGTATTAATATGTAATTCTTAATGCGCTTAAATACTTAAGTTTTTATCGATACTAAATATATATTTAGTTTAGCAAATCTTGTTTTATAACTAGTAATTATTAATGTTTTATTTTCGAAAATTAATACTCAATATATACTATACTTGTATTTAATTCTTTTTTTTAAATATTCGAAACTTTTAATTTTTATCAATTTCTAGATACATATTCTATCCTACGTATATACTACGTTTATTTCTGATATATAGAATGTAATTTAATATCTACAATTGATATAGATTGTATTTGTGCTAGATATATGCGAAGATTATTCTAGATCGAATTTTGCACTCGAGATAAACTTATTTCGAATTAAAGATTTGCATCTAGAATAAACTATAATTTGATTTTAAAATTTATTATTCTTTCTAGAACGAAAAAGTCTTTTTTTTAAGTTGTAATTCATTATTTTATTGTAATTGTTTAAAGATAAATGGTATATATTATAAATATAACAAGTTTATATTTTGTATTATTGCTATTAGAATATATTTGAAATATCATTGTTTTTATATCTTTAGAGTACTATATATTGTATCAATTATTGCTATTAATATGTTTGTTAATATAGAAATATATTTTTTTGCTATTATTTTTAAGCGTAAAATTTGCGTATTTCAAACTATATATATTTGTATCGATAGAATATTGTTATAGTTCTTGTATTATTTATATATTGTATTTTTGTATTCTTTTAAAAACAATACTATTATTATCTTGTTTCTTAACTTGTAAATATTGTACTATAATAGTCTAAATTCTTTTTGTATTTTTATTGTAGTTTTTTTTAATATTGTCTATATTAATATCTAGTAAATTCTTTATTTCTTGTGTAGATAATAAATTTTATCTTAATATTATTGATTTTTTGTTATTACTTTGTTTTATTAGAATAAACTTCTATTTTAGTAATTTGTTCGAACATTTTTTTAACTAGTTGCTGTATTATATTTTTTATTATTGCAATAGATACATTTTGTATACAATATATTTATATTAATTGTTTTATTGCTATTATCTTGTATTTCATTTCTTTCTATAATATTTAACTAAACGTAGTTTAGACTAATTGTTGATTCGATTTTCGATTCTAACTTCTAGAATCGACTCGAACCAACGATACAACTTTAGGAATCAAATCGAAAATTAATTCGATTTCAACTATTTTGAAATTAAATCGAATCGAATCGAGTCGATTTTTGATTTCAAAAATTAAAATAAAATCGAATTGTTAAGAAATCGAAAATTACGTTATTATATCAAGAATTACTATTTTTAGACTTATGTTATTATAACTTTAGAATTTTGACTAGAGTATAGTTTAATATACTTCGAGATTACAATTAGACTTGTTTATGCTATTACATAATAATCTACTCGAATTAATTGTTGCTTGCATTATTATTTTATATTACTCTTCTATTTTAGAGAGATTCTCTTAATATTTTCGAGTTTACAATTATATTTTATTCTATAATAGTTTGCTTAATTTAATTGTTACTTGCATTATTATTTTGCATTATTTTTTTATTTCGAAGAGATTCTTTATATATTATTCAAAGACATTGTTTCTATTACTTTTGTTTGCAATATATTTAATTTTTTAAAAACTTTAAATCAATTATTATCTTTAATCGAAAATAATTCTTGCAAATCTATTTTGCGCAACTTGTTATTTAGTAGTTTACGTTCCAATTAATTTGCGAGTTAATTCGATTAAGATTTTCTCAATTTTATTTTCGACAATAGAAAAAAAATTCTTTACAAAGTATTAAACAAAATTAGAGACAATTTTTCGTTGCTTATATTAAGAGAGAAAAACAAATATATTGAGTAAAGTTTAAATACTAATATTTTATTTCAAGAATAATAATTACACACTACAATTAACAAAAGTATTTTAAATAAAATTTAATCAAGATTTGTTAATTTATGTTAAGCAAAAAAAATTAATACAAAAGCACAATCTAAGCTTTAAAACAAATTTGTTTAAATAACTTTGATTATAGAGAATTTTTCTAAGGTTATTTGTAGAAATTGTTATAAGCTTTTGAATTATTCTATTGCTTACAATTATTTAAATACAACAAATATAAAGAAATATTTTTAATTTATTTTTTGTTTAAAACAAAAAAGATCTAGATTGCAAATCGCGATTAATCTAATCTTTAATTGCGTAAATTACAATTAATAATGCGAATAAATAATACAAAACTAATATATTATTAAAAGAAGAATTATATTAATTTGTTGTTCTTCTTTGTTTAAAATAATTAGAAAGATTAATTATACAAGACTTTTATTAATTTAAATTTATCTTTTCGAATTATTATTAATTCTTAATTTCGAAAGTTATTAAAAATGCTTTAATTAAAGCTAGTACTTCTAGATTGCACAAAATTATTCAAAATATTTTTCTTAAACTTCGATCAAATTTGTAAAAAAATTAAGATAAATTTTAGAGATGCTTAGTATGTCTTTATTGCTTTAAATGTATAATTTAGTTCTTAAAGAATTGTTTACTTAGAAGTATTCATATATTAAATTAATATTGTATTTCAATTTTGCGAATATTTTATTAAATTTATTTCTCTTAATATCGAGTGTATAGATTGTTAATTAATATTAAAACTTATAAAGATCTTAAAGTTTTTTAAAATTAAAAACAAATTTCTTAATATTATTACTAATAACGCAAGCAATAATAATATTCTAAAAGACAAACTCGAAAAAGTCCTAAATCGACAAGAATTTCAATAAAACAAATAGTAGAATTTTATTTCTTGTTTAACTTATATTATTAATTTAGTAACTTGAAATTTTATTATAACTTTAGAATTAAAAGCAATAATTAACAATATTGTTGTACAATTAAAGAATACACAAATTTAAAATATTGCAAGAAGTACAAACTTGTTTGTTGTAATTAAAAAAATATTTATTTTTTGTAATAATATAAAGAGATAATATATTTGCTAAATTTTATCTAGATTTGCGCTTTTATAATTGCTATCAATAACTTAGCTTAATATTTGCTTTACTTTAAAGTCTTTTAAAAGCAAATCGAAAAAAAATTACAAAATCTAGTACAAGATATTTGTATTCGTTGAAACTCTATCTATTTAATACTTTGTAATATATATTAATTACGCAATTTTATTAATCTTTAGATAGAGAAATACTCTTAAAATTAAAAAATACAACAAATTAAACTAGACAAAAGCAAGTAACAATTGATTTTGTTTATTGACAATATATTAAATTTTTTCTATAAATGCACTCTTATAGTTTTACGAACAACTAATATAGATATTTATTTAAAATTTCGAATATTCAATGCAATATTTAATTATCTCGAATATCTAGAAAAAATAATTAAAATTAATATTTGTTCTTTGATAAAGATTGTAACAAAAGCTTGCAATAAAGTTTCAACAAAGCTTGCAAAATATTATTCGAAAATAGAAAAACTTAATAGCATATTATATGATCTTGTTAACATTTTAAATTCTACGCAAAAATTAAGTCTTTATAAGATATAAAATAAGAATAAGAATAAGAATAATATTATTATTAATTACAAAACAAAATATAAGATCAAATTTAAAATCTATTTTTAATATTATTACAATTTAACTACTAGTTAAAGAACAAAAGTATAAAAAGCAAATATTGTTAAAAAGATAATACAATATAATAATATATATAATTTTTTGCTAATAATTTTCTAGCTTGTTGCAATTATTGCAAAATTCTTATTTCGATAATCTTAATACTCTTGTTCAACTTAAGATAAAGACAATCGATATTTTCGAACTAATATTATAAAGAATAAATATTTAATTTAAAAGTATTAAAGAGACAATACTTCGAACTTTCTTAAGTTAATGCAAATAATTTAAGATATACTTTTATATCTAGTATTATTAATAAATATTAAACAAACTTTTAGTTTTGTTTGAAAAGTATATTAATAAAATTGATTTTAAATAAGTTTGCAAACAATTGAGCAAATTATAATAATTAAGTACTATAATTGTATTATAGATTTAAACTTAGAGAAAATTATTGTCAAATTGTAAAATATACATTGTAGAGAAAAGAATAATAATTAAGCAATAAATAAAGAAGAGGATTCTTTTCGAATAAAGTTCGAGATTATTCTAAATTATATTTATTAATAGATATATTGTACTGTTAAAGATATTGTATCTACAACTACAATATAAACAAGTAAATCTTATTAATAATAATACAAAAAAATAATGCATTTAACAATTTCGATTGCTAGAAAAAAGCTATTAATAATTAAATCTCAAAAATTTAGCTTACAACTAGCACAAAGAACATATTATAATTTTTTAAAATTTTAAAATTACTCTAGAATTTCTACTACTAAAAAAGATCGAATTGCTTTATTAAATGCTTAATAAATTAACAATTCTTAAACTAAATTGTTACGCATTTAACGTAAATTGTTGCAAGATTCGAATCTATATAGAGTAAAATATTAATTAAATCTTGTAATTACAATAATAATGCAACAAGATAATATACTTACTAGAGAAAAAATATATATAAACGCTTTTGCAACTTCTTAAAATGCGTCTAAAATTAAACTCTAAATGCGATATTTGTTCTTTTAACAATTATAATTTTAAGTCTTGTTGTATAGTATTTCGCAAATTAGATATTAAAATAAGCGTTTAAAAATAAGAAAGTCGATCGACTTCTAATATCTTTTAATTTCTTAAAGTGCGACAATTCTAGACTTTTATTTTTGCTCTCTCTATCGCAAAATATTAGCATACTAGTTAGAAATACATTATTTATTTGCATTATTTTGTCTATATCAATACTACAAATACTTTTTTCTTCAATACTCTTATCTTTAATACTCTTGTTTTTACTATTATGTATTTTGCTTTGTCTCGATTAACTACAAGAAATTATTCTATTGCAAGAGAGTTTCGAAGCAAACTTTCGAGCTAGCAAATTAAGTTTGTTAATTATAAACAAAATATATTGTATTATTTGTGTATATTATCTATTTGTTTTGTGCAAGTTATTGAAGATAATAATATTAATTGAAATAAATTAATATATACATAAGAAGTAATAAAGAAAAGCGCAATAATTTTTAGAACTTTTATTAATAAAGACGCGCCAAAAACCGCGTTAAAAAACGCGTAAAAATAGAAGCTTAAATTAACAATTAATAACAAGATTACGTAAAATAGATAATAAAGAAGTTAACGTGAATAAACTTGCATTACTTATTGATAAAACCAAATAAATACTAATATAAAATAATAATAATTGTATTAAGTAAAAAGTTCAAAGTAAATAAAAGTAAAAGTAAGAGATAACTCTAACTCTAACGTATATAATTCTTACTTTAATTTGTAAAATTATCTCTCAATATCTTATTTATAATCTTATTGATCTTTAAAATTCTTCTATATCCTAAATCTTATAGTACTCTATTAAATATTAAGATATACTTATAATCTAGTATACAATTGCATTATCTATATGCAAATTATAGTTTAATCTAGATGTAGATTTCCTATTTGGGACGAGCTCCTCTTAGGTGGAAATTTCTATCTAGAGAAAGCTTTGTTTATGTTGTGTCTATACTTAACATAGATCGAGCTTAACAAATTAAAAAGGTTGAAAGTAAAGAAATAAGTTGCGCTTTTTAAACTTAATATATGCTCGATATATACAACGTTCAAAAAAGAAAAACTTAGTTCTTTTATATAAAAGGCGCGTCAAAGATATATTGTATATATCTAATATATACTAGATACATAAGTTGATCTTTCTATTATATCGAGTACTTGTAATTTTGTTCGATTTTTAAAACTCAAAATAAGCTAGACTTATGCTTAACATAGTTAATAGCAAATAAAACAAAAACTATTAGCTTAATTTCAAACGCATAATTTTGATACGTCTATATAGCACGTAATTTAAATATAGATTTAGCATTGCTATAGTATATATTAAGACTATATAAGATTTAAGCGCAAATTGCGCGTTAAGTCTTTAGCGTATTTTATAGAATTAAAGTACAATTGTTGCGTCTTTTATCTTTATCTTTTCTAAATATTTGCAACAATCTAGTATATGCTTTTGATTTTATTAACAAATATATAACATAAATCTAGCATATTTTCTAATTTTATTGCTTCTAGTATCTTAGCATATATTTAGTATAAGTATTGTTGCAATTTAGCTTGTTAGTCTTAGAATATATTACGACAATCCTAGTATAAAAAACGCAAAGAATTTGTCTTCTTTAAAGTATTATTATAATAAGCATAGCATAAACGATGTTTGCGTCTAGTATATACTAATTATATACTTAAGAATTTTATTTTATTTTAATTTTAATTTTGTAATTAAACGTAAGCGTCTAGCTATAGCACAATTCTATATTAAATATATATTAAGTTTATATTTAGCGCAAGTAAGATACATTTAAGAAGATATTAAGTCTAATAAAAAAAACTTCTTGTTGCGATCTAACTTATGCTAAGTATTAGCAATATCTATTGTTAAAGTTGAGAAAAACAATAGATAATCTACAGTTAGATTTAATTTAAACTTAGTATATATTAAGTATTATTAATTGCGTTAAATTTTAAAACTCGATTTTTTTTGTTTAACTTTATTGTATAAGTTGTATATATTTAATTGCAACTTTATATATATTAAGCATTAATAGATGCGATTGTATAATAGCGTTAACTAATCAAATATATAAAATAACTTTTATTGTTATTAATTGCTAGCTATTTGTATATATAGTTGTAGTTTTATTTATATTCGATTTATGTTAAATTAAGATTAAAATTAAGCTATGTTATTGTATAAGAACCTATTATGCTAAAGCAAGTAAGCAAATATCTTAACTATTAATACATATTGCATAAGCTAAGCATATGCAATTGCAAATCTAGATACAAGAAATATTTCTACAAATATGTGCTATTTAACAAAGAAATATGTCTCTTTTATATTTAATATATATCGAGTTTATACTAGTTTAGTACTTTGAAGCTTTAAATTAAATTTAAAGAATAACAAAATGCAAATTGCTTTACAAAGTCGAAGTATAACTTTGATAAATATTGCTTAAGCTAAGCTTATATCTTGCATAAATATTAGAACATTGTTAATATATTTATCTATTAATATGCAAACAACATAAAGTATATATCAAGCTTATATAAGATAGTTATTACAATTAAGAATTTGCGATTCTTTTTAATATATATTTTTATTGCAAGATAAGTTTATTTTATACTTGTTATATGCTTAGTTTATCTTTTAATTTCCTTATTCTTATATTATATATACAAATACTTATTCTATTTTTTAAGACTTTGTTAACGCATTAATTGTGCATAGACTCGACTTATACTAGACTTGCACTAGTACAGCTATTAGCGTTATTAGTTAACTATTGTTTGTTATTTTTTTTCAAGTATTTGTTTTTTAATTTAAAGAGTACTTGCGAGAAGTATACTCTTAGCTTATTTTTAAATTATATTGAGTTTATATTAATTTACTCTTAGCGTTAAACTAGTTCTTTAATCGAAAAGTTTACTTTTGTATATTCTATTGTATTAATTTGTACTTAATATATGCTTAAACTATGCGCAAATTAATATATTTGTTACAAATATCAAATCTTCGAGTAGATTGTTTTAATTATATTTTAAGTTAAGTTTATACTAAGTATACATTAGTGTTAAAGAAACGTAAAGAAGAAAAGAAATTTTATAGAAATAGTGCGCTTAAGATTTCGAAGATTTTTAAAGATTTATACTTTATTTATATTTAGTATATACGTAGCTAACAAAAAAAAGTTAGACGTAACAATAAAAAGTCAATTGCAATAATTAAATCTAGTAAAAGAGCTTAAAAGTTGTATATATTATATTTATGCTTACTATATATTTAAAAAAGAATTATAATACTTTTTTTAGTTCGACGAAGTAGTCTTGCACAATAATTAACTATATTAAAACTATGCTAATTTTGTATTTAATAGATAATAATATCTTAATCGATATTCTAATAACAAAGAAAAGTAAAGTTGCTGTTTGCGAGTTTATATTTTGTCTATATTAAATTTATGCGCAACTAGTTCTTTTCTAGATAGATTTAATTTTATTAGCAAAGAGAATAAATACAATTGTCTCTTTATTTACGCTAAACTTATATTAAGTTTATGCTTAGAGTAGATCTTATTGTTTAATTGTCGCAATTACATTGTTAGTAATTTCTTAAAATATTTTAATAGAATATAATAAATAATAAGCATAATCTTCGCGTACAACTAGTATAAAGAATAGAAATTGATCTTAATTAACAAAAATATAGATATTTAATTGCGCATTGCATATATTAATCTTAATTTTGTTTCTTTTCTAAGAATAATTAAATTTTGTGTATATTTAGTATATATTGAACTTATATTAAAATAAAATTAATTGTAGATAAGACTTTTAGAAGTCAAATATTTAATAAAGATATAATTTTGTATGCGTTGTTATAACTTGTAGTTTATTAAGACGCAAAAATAGTTAATATCGATATATATTAAATTTGCGTTAATTGTTCAATATATGTACTATAATTTTGTATCAAAAAGTAAAGAATATTTAATTCGATAAATCTATAAAATTAGCTTACAAACAATATAGATTAAGTAAGAGTTTATCTTATAAGTCTTCTATATAGTAGACTCTTAATTCTTGTATACGCGAGTTATGAATTTGAAATACATACAATTTATATATTGATCTTGTTATTTTTTAAGGAATTTATAATATTAAATTTCTATATAACGCTTTTATTACGCGTTAATATTTATTATATATATTAATTAAATAAAGTATTGTCAAAGATTGTTAATATTCTTAAGCTTAACTCTATTGTACGCTAAACATATACGTAGTATATTCGAATACGCGTATTCGCAATATTTGATTTTGAAATATTTAAAGCTTTAATGTTAAATCTTGTTTGCTTTGTCTTTCTTTTTAATTTCTAAAAGGAAAAAAGCAACTTAAGTAATCTTAAAGTTAATTGCGATAATAAACTATTAAATCTAGTCTTAATATAAATTAAAATTATATTATACTTAAATTAAATATACGCTAAACATATATATATTAATTAATATTTTAATAGACATATTAATTAAGATCTCGACTAATATTGTGCTTTTTTTGTACACAAAATAAAGAATTTCCTTTAAATGCGTATATAAATATATTTTAATATTGTAATAATTTTGCACTTTTAATATAACTATTTAATTGCGTTCTTTAAAGATAATTGCAATTTCGTTAACGTTAATAAAGTTTTGTATATAATAAATATTAGTTTAGTATACAATAGATATAAAGTATAGAAGAAAATCTATTTTCTTAAATCTTATAAGTAATAATTTGTTAAAACTATTAAAATTTTGATTATTTAATGCATTTTAATTTTCTTAATTGTTTATAAAAGTATTATTGTTAACGTTTTAATTACTTAATATTGCATTTAACTTAAAAGCGTTAATATTGTTAAGATTTAAAGTTTGCTTAGATATTTAACAATATCTAGTATATAATAAGCATAAAGTAAATCTTAATTTTATTTATTTATTGCAAGGTTGTTTGTTAATCTTAATTTGCAAGATTTTTAAACGTAAAGGAATTTTTTTTGCTAAAAGACATATAGATATCGAAGACAAAAAAATTGCTAATACTATCGAAAAATATATTGCTATTAAGATTTAAATTAAATATAGACTAAACTTAAATATAATATATATATAGAATAAGTAGCTAAATTGCGCAAATAAAAAATTATATCGAGCTTATACTACGTTTGAGAGCAATTTATATTATAACAAAATTTAGATCTTGTAATACAAAAATCTTGTTTTTGAACTTTAAATAATTGCGCGTTACAAATTTTACATAACTCTAAGAATGCAATAGATATAAAAGATTAAGTTTATATCTAGTATATATTAAAAAGAAGCAAAACTCTAAATATTAATTTTTACTTAATATTAAATAAAGAAGTTTATACTTTATATAAGTTATATATTTATTGTGCATGCATCTCGATTGCAAGCAAAGATTGCTATAAATTTTTTTGATTTGTAAGATTTATGCTAAGCATAAACTTAGCATAAACAAAGTTTCCCCTAAGTAGAAATTTCTACTCGAGAGAAGCTCGTCCTAGGTAAGAAATCTGCACTCGAGATAAACTATATATCTATCTATATGCATTACTAGTAAACTAAGCTAAGAAATTGCACAAACAATAAAATTACTATTAATTAACTCAAAAATCATTGCAAGTTGCAATCGCACACAAGAATAAAATAATAATAAAAAAAACTATATCGAAAACAAAATAACAATCGCAAGATTATCTTAATTCGCATTAAGAAATTGCGTAAAATATCTATTTAAATAAAAGCTTCTTAATTAAATTGTAAAATTATAAAGAACAATATTAGAAATAAGATTAACAAGTATTGAATTAATCAAGACATTTATAATAACATATTTAAATAATATAATAAAATATACAATATTAACAACTTAATAATACAATACTTTGAAAATTAGTTTAAACAAAAAGCAAAAAAAAGTTTGCAACGAAAAAGATAAAGCAACTTAGAGTTACTTAAGAAGCGCAAGCAATACGTAAGAATATAAATATAATAATAACGTCTTTCTTTTAAAATATATATATTATCTAAATATATTATTTGTTTTCTATACTTAAGCTAATTAATATTGCAATTAAGTATCGACAATAAATTTAATATTAATAAAAGTTTCTCGATATTTATAAAATTAATTGTAAAGATTATTTAACAACAAGTTATTTATTATAATAATTTAAATAATTTGGAGAGAGCTAATAATATTAATTCTTTTAATTTGTATAGCAACTTTGTTGAGAAATTCGCATTATTATAAAACGCAAAAGAAAGAAAAATTCCTAATTCTATCGATATTAAGATAAAGAATTCTAACAATATTGTTAAAGAGAATAATAATAATTAAGAAATTTAATATACAACTTAAGAAAATACGAAAATATTAAATTGTAACTATTATAAAGTTACTAATATTAATAATAATAGCAAAAAGAAAAATACAAACAATAAAGATTAAGGTTGCAACAAAAAGAATAATAACAACATCGAAAGTAACTCGAATTAGATTGTTCAAAATAATAGTATAACAAACAAAATTATTAAGATTTTAAACTAATAACTTTACATACTTAGCTTAGAGAGCTTATTATTACAAATTAATATTGTAATCCATTTTTAAATTGCATTATTATATTGCATTACTATATTGTATTATTAAATTTAAAATATACAACTAAGATTTCAAACAAATTAATTATAATCTATAATAAAACTAATGTCTTAACAATTTAAGTTAATTTTTCGAATAATATATTTAACTTTTCAAGAATTATACTATTGCTTTAAAGTTATTAATTCTTTATATATTTTTAAATAGAGTATACTCAAATATTAAAGTCTTAATAGCTTAGTAATAGAGTGTTTCAACTTTTAATAATAGTAACACAATATTTATAATAATGTTATCAAAAGCATTATTGTGCTCTTATTAATTTTATTGTAGATATTGTGTTATTGTTATTGCAAATTTAAAGATCAAGAATTCAAATTCTTCAAAATACAATAATTTTTTTTTTTACAATCTTTAACAAGATTATGCAAAACAAGATTGTTGAACTATTTAACTAGAAAAGTTAAGTCAATAATTTAACTCTAGCTATTTAGATAGCTTGAATACATTATTATAATATACAATATAGCCAGACTAGTAAAAAATCCAACCGTTGTACAACCGTAGTACAACCGTAGTACGACCGTAGTACAACCGTAGTATAACTGTTGAAAAACCGACGAAAAACCGATTGAAAACCGTTTTCCAACCGATTAACAACTAGAAAAATTCTAAATTTCGGTTGTTCAATCGTTGGGTGCCCCAACAACCACCAACCGCAGTTAAACTATAGATAGGTTGAATTATAGTTGTTCAACAATTGATTAAAAATTTTATAAAATCAAAAAATAATAATAATTTATTAGACTCTCTAAGTACTAGACTAGTGGAGAGATGTGTAAGGGGGATATAGATGGGGGGGTCATTTACACGTGTATGTCTTTTACAAATCACGTGATTTTTCTATTTATAACTTGATAGCGTTGATAGTGATCAAAATAGAGACTTCCCAAAATAGATTAAAAACTTTAAATTTAAGTTTAAACTCTAAACTATTAATAGAGTCAATAGAAAAACGTCTTAACGAGTTCACGCATTGACGAATCAACGATTTACATATTTTACTACTCGACACTCTAGTAGTCGAAACCTTAATCGGGCTAGCTTCGGGACCTAGATATTTTTTCAAAAATTAAACTTTTTTTTAACCAAAATTAGCATCTATAAGCATCTATAGATTGAACAACCGTTGTTTAATCGTTGTTCAACTATCGAAAAACCAACTTCCTAGTCTTAAACTGTTGTCTAATCGTTGTTCAACTATAGAAAATCTAAATTTTTAACCTTAAACCGTTAAACAACCGTTAAACAACCATTAAATATCTAGATTTCTGTTGTTTAACCGGTGTACAACTATTGTACAACTGTTGTTTTTATTACTAGAAAGCCCTAGACGTATTACTAAATAATTTTCTATCGAAAAATTATAAAATAGAATATGATTTTTTACTATTTATTTCAAAATTTCTTTATACTAATACTAAGTCTTGACAATTCAATCTTTGATTTAATATTCGATTTTAAGTTTGAAATCGAATTGAATTGTTAATTTTAACTTTAGAAATTAAATTGTCAAGATTCAATTCGATTTCTTAAATCGACGCGATTAGTCTAACGTAGTTAGAGTATATAGCTTATCTCGAATATAGATCTCTAACTCGAGATAAGCTTACTTCTAATTAAATATTTGATTCGAAATAATTTTCGCATATATCTAGTATAGATATTGCAATCTTCTCAAATTTTGTTGCTAAAATAAACGTATATACTTGTTTTATATAGAGTATAAATATTGCTTTATACAAAAAAAAATTCTTAATACGCAAACAAAATCTAACGCAAACAAAATCTAATATATATCAAATATAAATTAGATATATATCTTATATATTTTAGAATAATTCAAAATTTAAAATGCGTCTTTTATTAATACTACAAAAAAATAGATTTTTGAATTGCAAAATTTAACTTTTGTTGTAATACAAGTTATTTTTATACTTAATATAAGCTTTATATTATTTGTTATTTATACAATTTAATCTCGAAATTACATTTATACTATATTTAAGTTATATTTATACTTAGTTTAAATCTCAATTGCAATATATCTTTTTTTAGTAAAAACTTGTTGTTCTTTTTTGAAATTGCTTACGTACTTATAAAAGATAAAAATTCTTTATTGCTTAAAGATCTTGCAAATCAAAAAAGTTAACAAGCAATTTTACAATAGATAAACAAAGTTAAGATTACAAATATATCTTATATATAGTAAAATTAAGCTAAATTTTATAGAATTTTGCAAATATAAAAGAGAATATTATTTACGCTAACTTGAATGCAACATCGAGTTTTCCTAATATTAATAATATTGCTCTTAATAGCAATAAAGAGAACAAATCTATATTAAATTATTATTGCAATCTTTATCAATTATTGCTTATAAAACTTAAAGAGATAGATTATATCTTTACAATTTATACTTATTGTATATCAGGTTTATACGTCTAGGGCTTTCTAGTAATAAAAACAACAATTGTACACTAGTTGTATATTGGTTGAACAATAGAAATCTAGATATTTTATAGTTGTTTAACGATTGTTTAACGATTTAAGATTAGAAATTTAGATTTTCTATAGTTAAACAACGATTAAACAACGATTTAAGACTAGAAAGTTAGTTTTTCAATAATTGAACAACAAGTAAACAATGGTTGTTCAACCTATAGATACTTATAGATACTAATTTTGATAAAAAAAAATATTAATTTTTGAAAATATATCTAAGTGTCAAAGCTAGCTCAATTGAGATTTCGACAAGCATATAGCTTATCTCGAGTGCAAATTTCCTACTCGAGACGAGCTCCTCTTGAGTAAAAATTCTTACTTGAGAAGAATTTTGTTTATGTTAAGTTTATGCTTAGCATAAATCTTACAAATTAAAGAAATTTATAACAATCTTCGTTCGCAATTGAAATGCATGCTCAATATATATATAGCTTATATAGAGTATAAACTTCTTTATTTAGTGTTAAATAAAAATTAAGACTTAGAGTTTTGCTTCTTTTTAATATATATTAGATATAAACTTATTCTTTTATATCTATTGTATTCTTAGAGTTGTATAAAGTTTATAACACACAATTAATTAAAGTTTAAAAACAAGATTTTTGTATTGCAAAATTTAAATTTTGTTATAATATAAATTGCTTCTAGATGTAGCATAAGCTCGATATAGTTTTTTGTTTGCGCAATTTAATTATTTATTTTGCATATATATTATATTTAAGCTTAGTCTATATTTAATTAAATTTTAATAACAACATATCTTTTGATAATGTTAGCAATTTTTTCGTCTTCAATATCTATATATCTTCTAGCAAAAAAAATTCTTTTATATTTAAGAATTTTGCAAACTAAGATTAACAAGCGATTTCGCAATAAATAAATAGAATTAAGATTCAATTTATGCTTATTATATACTAGACATTTGTTAAACATTTAAGTAGACTTTAAATCTTAATAATATTAACGCTTTTAAATTAATTGCAATATTAAATAATTAAGATATTAATAATAATGCTTTTATAAACAATTAAGAAAATTAAAATACATAAACAATTAAGATCTTAATAATTTTAATAAATTATTGCTTATAAAACTTAAGAAAATAGATTCTCTTTTACGCTTTATATTTATTGTATACTAAACTAATATTTATTATATGCAAAACTTTATTAACGTTAACAAAATTGCAATTATCTTTAAAGAACGCAATTAAATAGTTATACTAAAAGTGTCAAATTATTACAATATTTCAATATATTCATATAAGCATTTAAAGAAAATTATTTATTTTGTGTACAAAAAAAACATAATATTAGTCGAAATCTTAATTAATATATCAATTAAAGTATTAATTAATATATATATATCTAGTGTATATTTAATTTTTTATTGTTGCAACTAACTTCAAGATTACTTAAGTTGCTCTTTTATTTTTTTTAAAAAAAAAAGATAAAAAAAACACGATTTAACGTTAAAGCTTCAAATGTTTTAAAATTAAATATTACAAATACGTGTATTCGAATATACTACGCATATATTTAATATACAATAGAGTTAAGCTTAAGAATGTTAACAATTTTGGACAATACTTTATTTAATTGACGTATACAATAAATGTTAACGCGCAATTAAAGCGTCGCACAAAGACCTAATATTATAAATTTCTTAAAAATTAGCAAGATTAATATATACGTTGTGTGCATTTCAAATTTATAACTCGCGTATACAAGAATTAAAAATCTATTATATAAAAAATTTATAAAATAAACTTTTACTTAATCTATATTGTTTGTAAACTAATTTTATAGATTTATCAAATTAAATGCTCTCTACTTTTTTATACAAAATTATAGTATATAAATTGAACAATTAACACAAACTTAATATGTATCAATATTAACTATTTTTGCGTCTTAATAGACTACAAGTTACAACAACGCACATAAAATTACATCTTTATTAAATATCTAACTTCTAGAAATCTTATTTGCAATTAATTTTATTTTAATATAAGTTCAATATATACTAAATATACACAAAATTTAATTATTCTTAGAAAAGAAACAAAATTAAGATTAATATATGCAATACGCAATTAAATATCTATATTTTTATTAATTAAGAACAATTTCTATTCTTTATACTAATTGCACGCAAAGATTATACTTATTATTTATTATATTTTATCAAAATATTTTAAGAAATTGTCGACAATATAATTGCGACAATTAAATAACAAGATCTATTGTTTTTCATAATGCGTAAGCTAAGTTTATATCTAGTATATATTATATTTGCGCTAAACTATTTGCAAGATACTTTGCTATCTCTTCTATTATATTCGATCTACGCGTCAACTATAACAAGATTGTTTTATATTATGTATATAATGATCTTAATATAAAAGATTGTATAGCAATATTAATTTGCAAATAAAAATTCGAGAAATTTTTTGTTTAAAATAATTTTAAAAGATTTGTTTATATTTAGTTTAAGCTTCGCATAAATTTAACTTACAATTTATAAAAATTAAATAAGAATTTGCTTTTAATTAATTGCGTTCTTTAAAGAAGCAATAAATTAAAAGCATTATTTATTTTTACAAAAATTCTTAACAATATATTATTGTATGTTGTATTTATACTTAGACTAAAATCTTTATAAATTAATTATATCTTAAAATAAATCTTGTATTTAAACAAGTTTAAAACAAAACAAATCTATACAATATTTTAAATTAAAACAAGAATTATTATTGTAAATTTAATGCATATATAATTATATATTAAGTATGTGCTCAAATTACAATAGAAATTAATATTTATTGTTACGCATAAATTAATGTAGAGATTATCAAGAATTAATATACAATATTTACTAAAATATTTGAAGCGTTAAAAGAAGTTAATTGTTAAACTATTTAATTTTTTTATATCGATTATAAAAACAAAGAATTGCGAACTTTTACAATAGATATAAACAAAAAACAAGCTCGAGATATACTTAGTATATATTAGAATTACACAAATATTATTAATATTTTATCTTAAGAATTGAAGAAATATTTTTACAATCTTAATAACTCTTAAGAGTAATTTAAATATCTCGAGTATATATTAGTTTTTTGTTAAGTATATTTTAAGCGTAATTTTCGAAAATGTTATTTTAATTATTTGACAACTTATCTTATTAATTAACTTTAAGAAATCGAGATTGTTAACAAATTAATATAGCGCATAAATAATATAAGTATATTATATTTTAAGCTTAAGATATAAATTAAATATTAAAAGATAGAATAAATTTTTGTTAAACTATATAAAAAGAAATTAAAGATTTCTTTGCATTAACAAATGTTAGCTTGTAATTATATTAATATAGAAGAAAGCAATTACTTTTAAGACAATAAGTTTGCGAAACAAAAGTTATTATTACTTGCTTCTATATTTAGATAGAACTTATATTTGTTCTAAGCTATATTTATACTAATTATATACTAGAATAAGAAAATAAGCTATTATAATATTTGCAAAGAACAATTTCGAAACAAAAAAGACATTTTATTTATTTGGCGCAATTGCAATAAATCGAATTGTATTGTTGTTTAACTAGTTAAAAAAAACGTATACAATCAATTTATATTTAACTTAACTTAATAATTAATTAAATTATAGATAAAAAAGATCGAAAAATTACAAAGCGTTGTTGACAATATTTATATCTTTCTTTTAATTCAAAAAATTCTTATTAATATTCTTTTTTAACAAACTTAATTCTAAATATAAATCTAGTACAAATACGACGTCTAAATTTGATAGTAAGATTTTTTACATATTTTAAAGTTGCAATCTAAGAGCTACTTATTTGACAAAAGATTAACGTCAAGCATTAATTTAATATATATTAGATAAAGATTTTAAAATATCTTCTCTATTATGTCAATATACAAAGATACTATTTCAAAGAGACAAACGTCAAGCATCGACTCAATATATATTAGATAAAGATTCTAAAACGTCTTCTTTATTATATCGACATACAAAGACACTATCTAGAAAAGACAAACGTCAAATATCAACTTGACGTATGTTGTTATTTAGCTTTAATAAGCATAAATTAGACTTAAACTCTATAAATAATATATCAAAATCGAGCAAAAAACTTGTAGCAATACTATTTAAATATTAAATTAAAAATTAAGTGCAAGAACAACGCATGCAACGCATGCGTTAAAAACGTAATAAATTTCTACAAAAGAAAGAGAAAAAATTGACAAAAAAAGTTGTTAAGTTAAAGCAATTCGATATTATTAACAATACAAAGTATATTTCGAACGTAATTTTATTGCAAATAAATTAACAATATCTATTAAACAATTAAGACAACAATAAAGATAAATTAACTTATAAGTTTATATCTTTATTTTACTTTTATTTAGTCTTAAAGTATTACGTATAAATTTAACTTATATTAAGTTTATATTAAGCATTAATTTGAAAAAAGATTTATTACTTTATTAAAAGATTCGAAATTAAAAAGAAACAATTAAAAACGAAATTATATACAAGATATTTGTATTATTTGTAAAACTAATAAGTACAATAATGCAACAAACTATTATAATTGCTTGTTTAACTTTATCTTATAAACAATAACATTAAGAATAAAAAAAGTAAGTATAAAGTTAAAATAATAAATAAGATAAATATATAGCAAATGTAGACGAAATACAAGCTAAATATATATTTGAACGTAGTTAAAAGTAAAGTCTTAGTTTAGAATTAGATAAAATATATAGAAATTTTATGCTAGATATAGATTGAACTTCAATGCAAATTGATTTGCAAAAGATATTTTTCTATTAAATTATAATTGTTGTAGCAATTACGCAAAAGCAAAGCATATAATAAATATTAACTTACTTTGTTAAGTCGAAGTCGAAAAAAGAAATATCTAATTGTCTATGTCGCATATGCTAGACATAACAAAGAACACAAAATTAGTTAAAACAAGTCTTATTATTAAGTACAATATATGCTAAGCTTAAGACTTAGTAAATTAATTTAGAAAGCTTCTTTATATCGATGCGTTCTAGTTTTTGCTTAGTATATGTCTAATATAAGCAAAAAAAAAACAATTTAATCTTTGACTTTTTTAGTTGTAAATATAACGATAGTTTTTGTAACAATTGCATTAGCTAGATATAGACTTAATATCAATTTAGCGTAGATAAAGTAGCCTAACCGTCGGGCTCGATTTCGCGGGGGAATCGCTAAGTAATCGGGCTCGAGAAGCTTAACTTTAAAAACCTTAAATTTTAAAAAATTTATAACTTTCTTGTATTTTATATATTTTTTATCAAAATTACGTCGTTCTATAGAGGATTTAGCGTGCTTTCAAACAAAAAAAGAATTACTTGATTTGAACTAGTCTGCGTAGCGCAATCAGATAGTTTAGCTTCGAGTTCAACGAAGAAGTCTGTCCGAATCCTTGGGTTGGACAAAAAAAATGTGTCCGATCCGGTCCAAAGATCACACTAAGATAAAGAGACAATTGCACTTACTTTTTTCGCTAATAGAATCCGATTTATTTAAGAGAGAATTAGTTACGCATAAACTTAGTATAGACGAAATATAAACTCGTAAACAACAACTTTATTCTTCTTTATTATTAGAATATCAATTAAGACGCTAGCATTTATTAAATATAAAATTAGCATAGTTTTAATATATTTAATTATTGTGCAAAACTTGCTCTTCTTCAAATTAAGAGAAATATTATAATTTTCTTCTAAATATACAGTAAGCATAAGTGTAATATAAATAACTTTTAAACTCTCTTATTAGACTTAACTATTGCAATTGACTTTTTTTTGTTAGTTACGCATATACTAAATATAAATAGAGTATAAATTTTTAAAAATCTTTAAAATCTTAAACGCATTATTTTTATAAAATTTCTTTTCTTCTTTACGTTTCTTTAACGCTAGCATATACTTAGTATAGACTTAACTTAAAATATAATTAAGATAATCTACTCGAAAATTTAATATCTATAATAGATATATTAATTTGCGCATAGTTTAAGTATATATTAAGTACAAATTAATATAATAGAATATATAAAAGCGAGCTTTTCGATTGAACAATTAGTTTGACGCTAAGAGTAAATTAACGTAAACTTAGCATAATTTAAAAGTAAACTAAAAGTATATTTCTTGCAAGTATTCTTTAAGTTAAAAGACGAATATTTGAAGAAAAATAACAAACAATAATTAATTAGTAATGCTAACAATCGTACTAGTGCAAATCTAGTATAAGTTAAGTCTATGCGTAATTAATGCGTTAGTAAAATCTTAAAAGACAAGATAAACATTTATATATATAGTATAAAAATAGAGAAATAAATCAAATAAATCAAATATGTAACAAACATAAAATAAGTTTATCTTGCAATAAAAACGTGTATCGAAAAAAATTATAAATTCTTAATTATAACAATTGTCTTATATAAGCTTAGCATATATTTAATATTAATTTAATTTATATAATATAGTTTATGTTGTTTGCATATTAATAGATTAGCATATTAATAATATTTTAATATTTATGCAAGATATAAGCTTAGCTTAAGTAGTATTTATTAAAGGTATATTTTGATTTTGTTAATAGTTAGTGAAACTAATAGATTAAGTCGAACACTTTTTTTTCAACTCAATTCATTCTCTTGGGCCTCGTAGAATTGGGCTAGGATCAAGGCGCAAACTCGATCTTAGAATTGGGTTTCGTCGAATCAATGCCAAGAACTCGAGCTAACTTTGTCGCGTTAGTATTCGATTATCTTATCTTATTTTATCTATGCGCTAACTCGATTAGACTAGCGCAAGATCCACGCTAATCGCATACAATTAGCGCGTTACGTAACATTACGTAATCGAACAAGTTAAATTAGACGCTTAACGCGTCTTATGCGTTCGACCCATTCGATTGAGCTAGAACTTTTGCTCGACCCCGAAGTTAAAATTGAGCGAGTCAACTTGTTCGGGTTGAAACTCAATCTGTTGATTAGACTAAAAATAGCTTGTATCTTGCTATTTTTTAAATCTAATTTAAAGCTTTAAAGTATTAAACTAGCATATACTCGATATATATTAAATGTAAAAAAGATATATATTTCTCTATTAAATAACGTATATTTGTAGAAACATTTCTTGTGTCTAGATTCGCAATTGTATATGCTTAACTTATACAATATATATTAATAACTAAGATATTTGCTTACTCGCTTTAGCATAATAGGTTCTTATATAATAACGTAACTTAATTTTAATCTTAATTTAACATAAATTGAGTATAAATAGAATTACAACTATATATGTAAATAACTAGCAATTAATAACAATAAAAGCTATCTTATATCTTTGATTAATTAATGTTATTGTACAATTGTATTTACTAATACTTAGTATATACAAAGTTGCAACTAAATTTATGCAACTTATACAATAAAGTTAAATAAGAAAATTCGAGTTTTAAAATTTGATACAATTAATAATACTTAATATATACTAAGCTTAGATTAAATTTAATTATAGATTGTCTATTATTTTTCTTAACTTTAACAATAGATATTGCTAATGCTTAATATAAACTAGATTGCAACAAGAAGTTTTTCTTTACTAAATTTGTTATCTCTTTAAACGTATTTTGTTTACGCTAAATATAAACTTAATATATATTTAACATAGAATTGTGCTATAACTAGACGCTTACGTTTAATTACAAAATTAAAATTCGAATTAAAATAAAATTCTTAAGTGTATAATCAATATATGCTAGACGCAAACATCGCATATGCTATACTTATTGTAGTAATATTCTAAAGAAAATAAATTTTTCGCAGTTTATTATATTAGAATTGTTGTAACATATTCTAAGACTAACAAGCTAAATTGTGACAATATTTATACTAAATGTATACTAAGATATTAGAAGCAATAAAATTAAAAAATATGCTAGATTCATATTATGTATTTATCGATAAAATTAGAAGTATATACTAGATTACTATAGATATTTAGAAAAGATAAAGATAAAAAACGCGACAATTGTACTTTAATTTCGCAAAATACGCTAAAGACTTAACGTGCAACTTGCGTTTAAATCTTATATAGTTTTAGTATATATTACAATAATGTTAAATCTATATTTAAATTGCATATTGTATAAGTGCGTCGAAATTGCGCGCTTAAAATTAAATTAATAGTTTTTGTTTTATTTGTTATTAACTATGTTAAGTATAAATCTAGTTTATTTTAAGTTTTAAAAATCGAACAAAATTACAAGTACTCGATATAATAAGAAGATTAATTTATATATCTAGCATATACTATTGACTCTAATATATTTTAAGAGAAGTACTAAATAATTAATTTTAGGTTGTTAGAAATTATATTGTTCTTGTATGCTATATAGAAAGATCTAGACGCGTAAAGAAAATTTAGAAAATTCCAATTCCAATAATTGCAATAGTAGCGTAGATATTTTTTTAAAATTGTTTTTAATAGCAAGTAATAAAAGTGCGACAAAAATTGTACTAAAATTTAATATAATATCTTAACTAACTTGTGCTCTTTAATTGCTACATTAATAATATATTGCAATATATTAGTCGAGAAAACACAAAAAAAATTGTATTAAAGAGAACAAGTTATCGAATTTATTAATATCTTGCTATTGCATATATTGTACTTTAATTTAAAAAATAAAGAAAATAAAGAAAAACTAATTAGCGACGTTCGCAAATTATTAGAAGGCTTTAACTATAATATATTTCTTAGAGTTGTAATTAATCAAATAGTTAAAAACTATATATAATCTATATTAATCTATAATTATTAGTATTACTTTCTTTGTAACTATATTAATATATTTAGCAATTTTGCAAAAGATAGTTTATTAATATATACAATTTTAATCTTTGAATTCAAAAAGACATTCTTGTTACTAATAGAGATTAATATATTAACTTAATATATTTTATCAATCTTATATATACTAATATCTAAACTATTTTTAGAAAACTATATAATCGATGCAAGAATCTATATAGTTGTTAATAGAAACTTAAGCGAATTGTTTAATCAAAACTTAGTTTCTAATTTTGCAATAATTTCTATCTTGTTTTTATATTCGATTATTTTAAAATTCTAATTTATATTAAAAAATCTTAAGAAATGCTACTTTGCAACAAGTATTAATTATATTAATTAAATGTTTTTGCAATTTGAAAACTTTAATAACATTTTTATTATCTCTTTCTTTTTTGTTGTACAAAAATAGATATTCGAAATATAATTAATAACTCTAGTTAACAATTCTTTTATATAGTAAAATAAACATTGCTATAAAAGTTATAATTACAACTTGTTTAAAATAAACAAATTAATTGTAATTGTCTCTAACAAAACAAAACAATTCTATAAAATAGATTCTTATAATATATAGTTTCAAAAATAGTTAATTAAGAATTTTCGAATAAATTAAATCTTTTGTGTTAAGATTGCTTTTCGAAATATAAAGAATATTATATTGTTGCACAACATAAAATAAAACAAATATAAAAATATAAAATATTAAAAGCAAAAGCAAAAGCAAAAGCAAAATTACAAAATAGATTATATTTAAAAGAATTTTAACAAAATATATTAAATTTTTTGCATTTTATAAATTAATAATTGCGAGATTTGTATATATAAGAAAGAAGAACTTCTAGTTAATGTTTATCTTTATAATTTTTATTTACTTTTGTCTTGCTATATTATTATATAAGTAGATTATAAGTTGCATTAAAATACAATTTAATTGCAAAAATATAACAATATTAACAAATAGTTTTTAAAGAAGTATATAAAAGAAAAAGTAATTATTAGTTTTAAACAAATTGCTTGCAATTAAAGTAACAATCAATTTAATGTCTTGCATAAATTTGTTTAGAAAGATTGCTATATTTAAGAAAATTAATACAACTATAAATAATTAAACAAACAAAAATATAAAATAGTAATATTGCATAAATAGTTTCTTAATTACTTTTATAAATTTGTCTTGCTTTTTAATTAAATATCGAAAAATTAAGAGAGCTAAAATTGTTATAATAACTAGAAGCAAAGAAAAAAGTACATCTTGCATTAAAGTTATTAATCAATATAATAAATGCACTATTTAATATAGTTAAGAGAAGAATAAAAAAAGATATATAAATTAAAATAAAAGACTTGTAAAGACAATACAAAGCATATAGTTTACAATAAATAAAAAAATAAAAGACTTAATAACAAGAGATTGTATATAACAATCTTGTTGATTTAGAGCAATATATTTTTGTACAATTTAATTAGTTATGTTCTAAACAAGATATACAACTAAAATGCGCAATTGTAAATATATAATATACTAAGAAGTTATATAAGTGTTATAAGATTTATTAAATTGCGCAAAAACAAAATTAATAATATTAAATATCTTTAATTGTTTTTAAGTTTTAACAATACAAAGATTAAAAATATATAATTTTTTGCAACAATAATCGATTAAGTCTTCGAATTTAATAAACAGTAATACAAAAGATATCTGTAAGAAATTAAAAACGCAAAAAGTTTTATTAATCGATAGTATTAAATTTAATGTTCTTGTAGATTTTCTAGAAGACTTTAAATCTTTTTTCGATATTGTATTAACTAGCGTTCTTTTAAAAACGATTTTCTCTTATAGATTAACAAAAGAGCTTAATATTTTGTTCTAATTATTATCTCTTAGTTTGCTTCTCTTTTATCAAAAATTAGCTTTATAGATAAGCGTAATCTTGATATCTTTTAACTTGCTATTTAGACAATTGTGCTTATCAATATTATTAAACAAAAGATTGTAATTTCGATTAATAATAACACTATTAATATTGTTAAAATAAGTATTATATAAAGCTTTTAATTTTGCTACGTTAAAAGATACAACAATATATTAATAATTAATACAATACTTTTAAAAACTTCTAATTAAGAAGAAATCTTTAAATTGTATTGTCGCAATTTCGAATAAAATTCTATTTCTTTAACAAATGTGTAATCTACTTACAAGACAATAAACAAAATTATTAATATATAAATCTAGTATCTTGTTGTATGACTAGAAGTTATATTAATTTAAAAAAGTTAACTAAGACTTGTAATCTTATTACAATTGTCTTTGCTAATAAGATTAACAAAAATTAGAATAGAAAGAATTACAAATACTAAAAATACAAACAGAATTAAGAATAAACAAAGATAATGCAAAACAAATAAATATTTAATTTGTATCTTGTAATAATTTTAGTATTGCTAAATTTGAAGCGTATAGTTTTATCGCAAATTGCATATTAATAAAATTAATTTTTTAGTTCTTGATATTTTAATGTAGAAAAACTAATGCAAACTTACTAGATTTCTAGAAATTAAACTTTCAAAATAAAAAAATCGAAACTTTTAACAAAAAAAACAATAGCAACAATCGATAACAAAGCTAAAAGTAATTAAAGTAAATACCCTTAAAAAATAGCAAACTTTGTTTAAAAAACAACAACAACAACATTTGTATTTAGTAAATTCTAACTTTAGTTCTAGATGTATATAGATTTGTTATAACAAAAGTTGTAATTTTGTGTTACTAATATCTTGACTTCGTGCGAGATCAAGATTTAATCTAATAGATCTTGCACTACTTGCGAGAATCTAGAGATTCAAGCCAAGCTTTGCGAGAAACGATCTTGGCATTTCTTAATATTGCGCTCGTAGATACGCTCGTTCTATATAGCAATTATAGTTTGCTTGCGTAAGATACGCATACGTTCTCTTTAATTTATTAGATTTGTCTTAAAAGTAAAGTTTGCTCAAATCGACAAAATCTAACGTTTAAATCGAAAAACGTAATAGTTTAAAACAACTATATAACTTGCAAGCAATAGCAAACGTTTGTGCACATCGCGAATATTAAAACTTTATACGTTAAGACGTAGTCTAACTCGATAGAGATTTTGCAACTTTTTCGAATATAGAGAAAACAAAACAAGCTCTTCGAGCAAATTTTGCCTCGATAATATTAATTTGAGTATATAGAGTAGATAGATCTGTAAGATCTGCAGGATCTTGTAAATATCTTGGTTTCTATTAGCTCGATCTACCTTCTAAAACACAAATAAAGTTGCTAATTTCTAGAATTTATCTAATACAATTTTTTACGCAATTTGCTTAAATAATCTCTTATATAAAAGATGAAATAGAAAAGACTCTATTATTTCGATTAAAAATAAAATAATATTAAGAAAAATTTATAGAAGCTAGAAATTTAATATTCTAAGTCTAGAAACAAAAGACTTAACAACTAGTATCAATTTTTGTAAAGTCGAATTAAGTATTTTATTATCTAGATAAAGATACAACGCGTTGTAGTAATCTTATATATATAATATATAACGAACGTAATATTGTTGTAACTCTTTCTTTGCTAGTATCTAGCATATTTTCGAAATGTTAAGCTATCTATAATTAGCACAAACGTATTTTAATTTATAAATAATCTAAAGCAATATTAAAATCGATATATAAACAAACAATAATACAAAAATAAAGTTAATAGCAATCCTCAAGATATAAAAGATTGTAAGAGTTTAGATAGAAACAATTTAAAGATTAAGATTAATTTCGAAAATAATACTTGTAATCAAATCAAAATTTGTCTAAATAAGTATCTAAATAGCGTCTTAATAAATATTATCTCAAATATAGTCTAAAACTCGACTACTATTATACTAACTCGCATATTGTATTGTTTAATCAAAAAAGTAATTATCTAAAATAGATAACGCATTAATACGCAAGCTAAAGAAAGTTCTATATTGCAATCTAAAAAAAAGCATTTCAATTCTATGACTTAAAGTATTTAGAAGTAATTGCAATTATTTGCTACTATACTAGAGATTATAGATTAGCACTTAATTAGCACGTACAATTAACAACTTCTACTATTAATTATTGAATAAAACAAACTTTTTATCTAGTTCTAGTTATTATTTGTTGTTACTATATAAATAGATATAAATAAAGTATATTTATGAAATCGATTGCACTAACTTAGCATAAAGTCTTACTAAAATATCTAGCTTTATTATTAATTATAATATATTTTCTATTACAAGTATTAAGTTAGAGCTTATTTTTTAAAAAGTTTTATCTAATTATATAGTTATATTTCGAAGATCGAATCTACGCGTTTTGTTTAATATCAAATAAATTAGTTTCGCTATATACAAGCACAAGTATTTTAGACTATATATATAAAACTAGATTATAAGTTACTATACATTTGATTTTTGTATTCTAGTCGCACTTAGATTTGCTTGCAAAACTTCTCTATATATTAAGACTAAGATTTTCTATTATAAATTTAAGTCTTCTATATATTGCAAATTTGCTCTAATTACAATAGAGCATATTAAAGTATTCTTAATATTTATCTCTTATTATATATTACTTTGTTTTCTTTCTTTTATATTTGATTAAGAGTATTATATTTGTTTTAAGTTAAGTTGTTAAAAATACAAATATATTAATACAATCTTAAGATAATTGTATAACGAACAAAATAATTATCTACAACAAATTTATTATAAATAATAATTTTAATATTTATAATTGCGCAACTACAAATATCGAGTCGATTATATACTCGCAACTAATAGTTAAAGTTAACAACTATTTTAAAACTTTTGTAACATACTTTGCGCAAAATGCGTTAATTGCAATTTTGACAATTTCGACTTTAATACTAGTTTTATCTTTACTAGAACTCTTGTATTCTTTGCTTCTCTAATTAGAAAACTTCAATAGTTTTCTAATTAATTTTTTGTCTAAAATAATTGACACGCTTTTGTCGACTTATAGCACTTTAGCAAAAGTTATTACAATTATTATAAATTCGCAAGTTCTTTTACAAATATTTGTTATAGCAATTTTAATAAATTATTCTAATTTAATTTTGATTATTATTGTTATTACTTTAAATACTTCGAACAATTTTCATAACTTTATAGTAAGTTTAGACAATATTTAGTAAATTCTCTTTAACTTACTATTGTTAACATCGCAAATAAATTTGTTCTTCTTGTATTTTGTTAAATCTATAATTTTATTAATTAGATTAACAAGCATTGCATTAAATAATGTTGTAAATTTTCTATAGTTTTTGAGCATAAATATATTTGCAAACAATACAATTAAAGAAATTACTATTACTATTAATAGAATAAAATAGTACTATTCTTGAGTCTTATTTCTAGATCTTATTATAGTTACTAGAACTATTATTGTTATTACAACAATTGTAAACACAAATAAAGATAATTTGCAATTAACAATTTTTGCAACTATTATTGTTGTTAAATCTTATAAAGTGTAATATATTCAATTATTTAATTAATTATATTCTATAGATCTTTACAACTTGTGTTACTAAGTAAGTTAGTCTTGTAAATAGTATTAACATTAATATCTAAATAAAACAATAGTATTAACAACTTTAAATTTTATAACTTGTTTTGCATTTAATTATTTTGCTTACTTTATAATAGTAATAGCAATTAATATAATATAGATTCTAGTAATAATATCAATAATTTTAGTAAATCTTTTTATTAGTTTCTTAAATCTTAACAATTAATTGTATATTTGCTTCGCAAATATTAACTAGTTCAAAAGGTTTAATAATTCAAAAATACAATCTTTTAATAATTTGAGTTAGTCTAGTATCTAAAGCTCAAGCAACTTAACTATAATTTTTTTCTCTTCTATATTGTTTTGCTTTTTGTTATAAATTAGAATAAAATCTAATCGAATTACACTTTAACGTCTTGACTTTAGAACGCTCTCTACTTATTTAGTCTATTTCGTCTTCTACTTTCTAAGAGACAATCTATTATTATTACAAATATTCTAGTATATATACTTTATATCTTTAGACCTAAACTAGTTCTTAACAATTGCTAGCTTCAAAAAAGTCAATCTATTGTCTTTGCGCTTTCGTACACATTATTGTCGACTCTTTTGTTAGACTTATCGATCTACAATGTTTGCAAGAAATTCTTGTCGCAATAAATTAAAGCAAGCAAAGCAACTAGAATAGTTAGAGCAATTATCGCAAGATAAAACAATCTCTACTATATCTAGTTTTACTATATTGGGCTTTATAAAGAAGCAAAACAATTATCTAGAGTAATTAATGCAAAGAGTAGCTCGATTGATCGTTCAAAGCTATAAAGAAAATGTTGTTATCGTTGTTGTCAATTCTGCCATCGACGTTATATCTACAATCGAACAACTCTCTATAGAAATCTTTAATAGCAATAACAATTAGCAAAGACAATTCGCAAAACAATCTATTATAGTGCTCGCAAAACAATATCGAGTAAAAAATATTAAATATTTTAATTCTAACGTACAGAACTTAAAAGATAATACTATATTCGACGTATATATCTTTATTAATCGCATTAAGAAGATTGTCAATCTTAAAAAAAACTTGTTTAATTCAATTGAATCTAAGACAAAATTTACAAAAGATTGTTGTTAATTAATATAACTACAAGTTAAATAACTTTTAAAAGAAGAAACTTCGTTATCTTGTTGTAGACGTATTCGCGTAAATCGACGCTCTTATGTATTGTTTTCAATCTAATTAATTAGATGTTATGCAAAAGCTTAATAACGCAAAATATATACGAGCAAATATTGTTAAACAAGCAGAGTCGATAGTCTTTTTGCATTGAATACTACGCCTAACTAAATCTATAGATAGAGACACTATATTCGATTGTCTATTACAAGTCTATTATTACTTTGAGACACCTCTACAAGTTACTCTAATATCTTCTAATTCTTCTACTACAATAGAATCTCTTGTTCGTTAATTAAATAGCAAAATAAATATTTGATTTGAACAATATAAGATATTTGACAAACAATCTTATAGCTTTGTCTTTAAGAATTGTCAAAGAGAGCAATTTAACTACTTTTCATTTACATTTACTTACACGCCTAAAATAGACAATTTGACATCTTCTTCTTAACGCTCTCTATTAGCTTCGCACGTACATGTGCATTTTGTAAATCAAGAGAAGAAAAACAATAATCTCTATAGCTATTGAGGCATTGCAAAATTCCCAATAAAGTCTCTCGAATCTTTGCTATCTACGTATATATCAAAACAATTTAAGAACGCACACAGTAATAGTAATAGAACTTCGAATATATATTAAGACAATTATAACTTTGTATGAACGCACACAATAATAGCAATAGAACTTCGAATATATATTAAGACAATTATAACTTTGCATGCAGTTACTTAGATTGCTCGCATAGACACAATAAGAACTAGAAGTATAGATAGAGATTGTACGCGTTTTGTATACAATTAGATTACGTCTTTTTCTAGATCTTTGCATTGAGAACAATGTTTATTTTAATTTTTTGTAAGCATTTGTTATAGATCAGGATAAAATTTAATCGAATTACGCTTTATCGTCTTAACGTTAAGACGCTCTCTACTTATTTAGTCTGTTTCGCTTTTTACTTTCTAGAAGACAACTTATTATTATTACAAATATTCTAGCATATAAATTTTATATCTTTAGATCTAAACTAGTTCTTAACACTTTGTTAGTATTATTGTTTTAAATTGCTTAATTATTTGCTTTGTATTAATTCTTACTATTATAATATCTTATTCTATTTCTTATAAATATTATATCTTTATTTATATTCTTTATTGCGTTTAGTTAACTTTGTTATTTTCTTTAGACTTTGCAACTTTGTTAATAACTAAACTAATTGCGTCGAATCGAGTTATCAAGTTCGAATCTAGTATTCGACTCAAATCTTAGCAATTTGTATTAATTTAATTCGAAAGTCTTGATAATTTAATTCCTAAAATTGGAATTAACAATTCGAGTCGATTTTTATACTTAAAATCGAGATTTAACTTAAACATCGATTTAAATTGTTAAGACTTAATATTAGTATAAAGAAATTCTAAAATAAATAGTAAAAAATTAAAGTTTATTCTATAATCTTTTGATATAAGATTATATAGTAATAGATTATAATAATGCATTCGAGCTATCTAGATAGCTAGAGTTAAATTATTGACTTAACTTTTTTAGTTAGAGAGTTCGACAATCTTGTTCTATATAGTCTTGTCAAAGATTATAAAAAGAAAAAAATTATTATATCTTAAGAAAAATCTAAACTCTCGATTTTTTAACTCGCGATAACAATAATATAATATTTACAATAAGATTAATAAGAGTACAATAATGCTTTTAATAACGTTTTTATAAATACTATGTTATTGTTATTGAAAATTGAAACGCTCTATTATTGAGCTATTAAGACTTTAATATTTAAGTATACTCTATTCAAAAGTATATAGAGAACTAATAATTCTAAAGCAATAATATAATTCTCAAAAAGTTAAATATATTACTCGAAAAATCAATTTAAATTATTAAGATATTAGTATAAATATAAATTAGATTTAATAGATTTAAAATCTTAGTCTTATACTTTACTTAAATTGTTTAATTATAACTTAATAATATAGTATAATAATGCAAAAAGATAATGCATTATAATAGTAATATATAATAGTAAACTCTCTAAGCTATATATGTAAAGTTATTAGTTTAAAATCTTAATAATCTTGATTGCTTTACTATTATTTTGAAGAGTCTAATTCAAGTTATTTTTTATCTTGTTGTTATTCTTATTCTTATTATTCTTATTATTCTTATTGTTATTGTCTTTATTTTTCTTGTTTTTATTATTCTCTTTGTTATTATTATTATTATTTGTTGCTTTATAGTAGTTATAACTTAACTCTTTGGTATTATTTCAAATTCTATATCGAGTCTCTTGCTTATTATTATTCTCTTTAACAATATTATCGAGATTCTTTATTTTAACAATAATAGAATTTGAAATCTTTCTCTTCTTTATATTGTTTAAAAATGCAAATTCTTCAATAAAGATATTAAACAATTCTATAGAATTGTTATTATTAGTTCTTCTTAAGTTATTTAAATTATTATAATAGATAATTTGTTATTAATTAATTTCCACAAAATTTATATAAATCGAAAAGCTTTTATTAATGTTAAGTTTGTTGTTAATACTTAACTATAATATTGATTAGCTTAAATATAGAATACAAATAATGTATTTAGATAATACATATCTTCTTAGAAGAAAATTCTATTATTATATTTGTATTCTTATGTAACGTTTGTGCTTTTTTAATAATTTCAAGTTAATCTACTTTCTTAGTTGCAAATTTCTTCTTTGCTTTTTGTTTTAACTTATTTTCGAAATATTCTATTATTAAGTTGTTAGTATTATATATTTGATTACATTATTTAGATGCATTACTATAAATTTCTTTATTAATTCGATACTTCTTAACTTTCTTTTTAATATTGTCTTTTATAATTTTACAATTCGATTTTGTAACTTTCTTTTATATAAATGTTTTACAAAGCTTCTTAATTTGTATTAAGATAACTTTTCGATTATTACTTTACTTTTTGTACAATTTCTTGCAATTATTATTTTAGTCTTTTGTGCAATTTCGACTTGCAATAATTTTTGAATTTGTTAATAGCGCTTTTATTATTTGTGCGTATACTTAATTTATTTTACGAATAATATATAGAAGTAATACAATTATATAGCAACTTAGAAGTTTCTTACAATATCTAGTAAAGTGCGACAAAATTTAAAAAGTAGAAAATTCGAAAAAATTAATATAATTATAAATAATATATTAACAAGTAGTATTATTAAAACAAAGTAAGAAATATATATATTAGAATTAGTGTGACCGTCGGGTCGAATTTCAACCCAATCGGGTTGGCCCGTCCAATCCTGACCCTAGGGTCAGGCAAATTTCCTAGCCTAACAAGGTGGGGCGAGCGAAGAATGCGCGTCGAATATTCAACCCAATTTATCCGATCACGTGACGTCACGTGACGCACTAACCAAATACGATTAGCATGAATCCTGCGCTAGCCCAATCGGGTTAGCACATAGATAAGATAAGATAAGATAAGATAAGATAAGATAAGATAAGATAAGATAAGATAAGATAAGATAAGATAAGATAAGCAAATGCTAACGCGACGAAGTTAGCTTGAGTTCTTGGCATTGACTCGACGAAACTCGACCCTAGAATCGAATTCGCGCCTTGATCTTGGCCCAACCCTACGAGGCCCAAGAGTAGACTGATCGCGAGTAGATTGACCGCCGATCCGATACTCGATATCAATTCTCTAACCTGGCTCGACGCCAAGATCGAGTCGAAAAGATTTTTTGATATCGAATCGCTCAAAGTAGTTTAGCGCGAAGCGCGCTAAACTACTTTGAGCGATTTACTAACTACTTTGAGCGATAAGTAAGCAACTCGATTTCAAGAATTTTTTTGGACCTAGATCTTGACATTTGCACGTGACATTTCCGATACCTCGCGGTCAGTCTAATCGCGAGGAACCGAAAATATCACGTGAGAGCGCCAAGTTTTGGTTCCTCGATTTTTTTGGAAATCGAATTGCTTAAAATAGTAACTTTTCGACTAAGCTAAACTTACTATAGTAATAAGCTAGCTTCTTTAAGCGATTTGGTTTCATTCGATTTCTTGGCAATTCGATTTGGTTTCAAATTTGAAATCGAATATCGAATCGACGATCAATCTACCCAAGAGAGTAGGTCAAGTTGAGAAAAAAGTGTTCGACTCGACCCAACGATCACACTAATTAGAATTAGTATTAATATTTATTTATTAATATTTATTTTAAACTTTTGTCGATTTAAGATTATTAATTCTTTATATTAATATATACTTGATTTTGTCAATATATTATGCGCATTTATGTTTGTTAACTTTCTTATTATTAATTTTATTTACTTTTATTGTTAATTATCGATTAAAGTCTTTTTTATTACGCGATTTGCAATGCGTTTACAATAGTAATTGTTATTAAAATTATTGCTTATTTTACTATAACATCTTTGCAATTGCTTTTAAATCTTCTATTTTTTAATTATATTTACGTAAATTTCTTTCAATTAATATTGTTAAAATTATTAACTTTATTAATAATTTGTACAAAGCAAACAAATAATATATACAAATAATGCGAAACATTTTGCTTAGAATTAATATACTTGATTTGCTAGATTATTAAGATATTATTAAGTTTTCTTGCGATAAATTAATTTCTTAATTTAGTTGTAATAAAATAAGCACAAGCAAAGAAAAATCTCGAGAAAAAAAAAGTATTAAGAAAAAAAATATTAGAGATACTAGTATAGCTAAGATAATGCAAACAAATAATGTATTTTCAACTAATATATTAATGTTTTGCGATAGTAAGAACAAAAGTAAAAGCTCAATATTATTGTTCTTTGTAAAATTAGAAAATACTAGAAGTCGATTAACTTTCTTATTTCTTAACTTTTATTCTAGCGTTTAGTTCGCGAAGTTCTACATAATAAGATTAACAATTTTAATTATAAAAAGAACAACTATTATATTTAGAGCTTAGCTTTAGTAATACTTCAAGAAGCAACTAAGATATTTATATATATCTTTCTTTCTAGTAAGTATATTATCTTTTTGCATTACTATTATAATAACAAAATTATAATTAATATTTTACGTACTATAGATTCGAATCTTGCGACAATTTACGCTAAGCGTGTAATAATTTAGTTAAAGAGTTTAAATTTTATTAAGCATTTAATAAAGCAATTCGATCTTCTTAGCTAGAAATTCTATAGCAATATTATGTTCTTTTTCTTAAGCAATTATAATATATTCTTTGCACTAGTTAAGAATCGAATCTTCGAGATTTTATTATTAATAAATTTTTTCTAGCAATTCAAGTTATTAAATGTATTGTTTCTTTGCATTATTACTAATAGTATCTAATTATTCAAGTTCTTATAATTATTAAAGATGTTTCTTTTTCAAAAATTAACTTATCTATTAATAAATCTAATCTAAAACAATCTTAAAATCTAGTATAAAGAAATCTTCTTTTTATTTGTTGCTTAATTGTTATTCTTCTCTCTATAATATATATTTTACAATTCGAAAACAATCTCTTTTGTATCTAAGTCTATAGTACAATTAAAGTACTTAATTATTATAATTTGCCCAACTATTTGCGAACTTATTTAAGATCAATTTTATTACTACTTTTTAAGCAAGACTAAAAGTTTGTTTAATATTTATTAATAACACTAGATATAAAAGTATATCTCAAGTTATTTGCGCTAGTTTTGAAAAGTTTGACGCGTTATCTCTTTAATATTCTTAAATCGAATATTTATTTTTTACAATATCGAAGTAAAGTTTTGATTGTTTTTATCTTAAATCAAACAAAATTGTTAAAATTATTACAATAAGAATCTCGTAACAATTACAATAAATTGTATTAATATTAGTAAAAAATTATATGCATTATTATATTGTATTATCTTTTTAACAATATTTGCTCTTTGTACTTTTGTTCTTAAATTAACAATTAAATTGCAATAATATCGAAAATAATTCTTAAGTTCTATCTTGTATTTGTTTTCGTAATTAATAGTATTATTGTTTTCTCTCTTATTTTACAACTTATAAAGATTAACTTCTTGCGTAAAATCTAAAATATTAACAAGATTGTATAATATATTGCTTAATTTTTTTATTCTCGAATAGTATTTTGCAAGTTTTCTCGAAATTTTATTGCAAATCTTGACTACAATATTTGTCGAAAAATAAATATTAATTCTTATTATCTTCTTTAGATATTTAAGATAATTAAATATTGTATCGAATACTCGAAATTTTAAATAAATATCTATATTAATTGTTTGCAAAACTAGTGTGATCGTCGAGTCGAGTTTCAACCCGATCGGGCTGGCCCGCCCAACCCTAACCCTAGAATCGGGCAAAAGTTCTAGCCCAATCGAGTAAGTTGGGCGCATGGGACGCGTTGAACACTCAACCCAACTTGCTCGATCACGTGACGATACGTAACGCGCTAACCATATACGATTAGCGTGAATCCTGCGCTAGCCCAATCGGGTTAGCGCATAAATAAGATAAGATAAGATAAGCAAATGCTAACGCGACGAAGTTAGCTTGAATTCTTGGCATTAACTCGACGAAATTTAATTTTGGGGTCGAATTCGCGCCTTGACCCTGGCCCAACCCTACGGGGCCCAAGAGGGTAGGTTGGGTTGAGAAAAAAGTGTTCGACCCAACTTAACAATTATATTATGCAAAACTATAAGAATGTATTTGTAGAAAGAATTTAATATATTGTTAATAAGCAAAACTAAGTTTTACTTGCTTTTGTCAAATTTATTTTGTTAAATCTTTAAATCTTACGAATATTTTTTTACTCAAAAATTAATATAATTGCGTAATTAATATACTTAACAAAATATAAAAAAAATAGAGTTTTAATAAATAAAAATATTCTATACTAGTTTTTATAACTTTTTATTAATTTTCTTTTAAAAAACTCTAAATCGAAGCAAATATTAAACTAAGTTATTAATAACAATTATAAAAGCGCAAATTTAATAAAATTAGTATATATATTATCTTTTTATATTATTACAAATTTAAATATCTTTTTAATTATATTAGACAAGCATGTGCTTCTCGTAATATCTTAAAGTTGTTTATTTTTTAATTGTACAACAATATTGTTATTTGTTGCTTTCGATTCTATAATTAAAATAAAATCTTAAGTTATAAGATTAATAATATAAATTAAATAAGATACAAAGTTTTGTTGTTTATTTTATTAAAATTCTTGCTAATTTAAGATCTTTTTAAGTTTATTCTTAAGTATATTGTTATTATTTGTATTATTAATAATAATTTCAAGAATTTGTCTTTAATTTCGAAAGACTTTAAAATCTTTATAAGCTTTAATATTAATTAACAATCTATATACTTAATTTTACAAGAAGTAAATTTAATAAAATATTTGCAAAATTAAAATGCAATATTTATTCAATATATTAATAGTCTTAAATAAACAATTCTTTAAGAACTAAATTATGCGTTTAAAGTAATAAAGATATATTAAAAATTCTTAAAATTTATTTTGATTTTCTTATAAATTTAATCATATTTCGAGAGAATTATTTTAAATAATTTTGTACAACTTAAAAGCATTAAATTTGAATAAAACATTTCCAATAACTTTCGAAAATTAAGATTTTCAATAATTCGAAAAGACAAATTCAAATGTATAAAAGTTTTGTATAGCTAATCTTTTTAATCATTTTAAATAAAGAATAACAATAAATTAATATAATTCTTTTTCTAAAGAATTGATAGTTTTGTATTATTTATATATATTATTAATTGTAATTTACGCAATTAAAAACTAGATCAATTACAATTTGCAATCAAGATTGTTTTTGTTTTAAACAAAAAAAAATAGAAAATATTTCTTTATATTCGATATACTTGAATAATTGTAAGCAATAAAATAATTTAAAATTTTATAACAACTTTTGGATATAATTTTTGAAATACTATCTATAATTGAAGCTATTTAAATATATTTGTTTTAAAGCTTAAATTGTGCTTTTATATTAATCTTTTTTGCTTAATATAGATTGACAAGTCTTGATTAAATTTTGTTTAAGATATTGTTGTTAACAACTGTTTGTAACTATTATACTTGAAATTAAATATTAGTATTTGAACTCTATTTAATATATTTGTTTCTCTCTCTTAAAATAAGTAGTAAATAATTGATAAATATTTTGTTTAGTATTTCGCAAAAAATTCTTCTTTTATTATTAAAAGCAAGAGTAAGAAAATTTTAATTAAATTAACTCGCAAATTAATTAAAATATAAGCTACTAAATAGCAAGTTGCAAAAGATAAATTTGCTAAAATTTTCTTTATTTAAAGACGATAATTGATTTAAAGTTTTTAAAAAGTTCGATATTTTGCAAACAAGAATACAAATATAATATAACAATATTCTTTAATAATTTCAGAAAGTAATTTAAGAACAAAAAAATAATATAAAAGAGTAATGCAAGTAACAATTAGTCTAAACAAGTTGTTTTAAAATAACATAAACAAATATAACTTTTGTGTCGAAGCATACTACTTAATACTTAAATTAATTGTTAACTTAATTTTCGATTTTAACTTTTGAAATTAACTTAAATCGACAATTTAACTTTAGAAATTAATTCGAAAATTAATTCGATTTTCGATTTTAAAAATTAAAATCGAATCGAATTGTCAAGAATGTCAAAAATACTAAAAAAATTTAGATTTAATTTAAATTTAGATTTAGATTTTTTTAACTATTTTCTAAATAATATACAATAGTAATGCATAATATAAAAACAATCTAATATTTATTAATTAATTTAAATAATTAACTATTTCTATTAAATTATCAATTAATTGTTACTAAAAATAATAGTCTTGACAATTTGAATTAATTTTTCGAATTAAGTTTCGATTTTAAGTATAGAAATTAATTCGAATTGTTAATTTTAATTTTAGAAATTAAATTGTCAAGACTTTCGAGTCAAGTTAATACAAATTATTAAGATTCGAATCAAATACTCGATTCAAACTTAATAACTTAATTCGACGCAATTAGTCTAAGTAGTTTCTAGATACTAGATTATTATATTAAAGTTAGTATTTGTTTGTCTTTCGCAATTATTAAACGCTAGATTATTGCACTAAAGTTAATACTTGTTTGTTTTTCGCAAATATTTATCTAATTGTATTAAGATATCTTTCTTAGTTAAATTAATTAATTTTGTTTTTTTTGTTCTTACTTATTAAATCTTGCAATTCTGCGTCATTAAATATTAATATATTTCTTGTATTAGTAAGTTAACTAAACTAAGAGTTAAGAAGCTCTTTAAACTATTATCTTATTTGTCTTTACTTAAATTAATAAATAAGACTTGTTGTTTTACTTAATTTGCTTAATCTAGTAAAGATAAACAAATTAAATTAATTAAATAAGCAATTGACAAAACTTTACTTAAATAAGCAATTAATAAATTCGAAAGAATATAATAGACAACTTTACTTAACACAATTAATAATAAAATTTCGACAAAAAAATTATTATTTATTATAGTTTACAACAAGTCTTCGATAAAGATATTATTGTTTATTGTTTTTAATTATTAGATTTCGAAGATATTACAATTTATTGTAGTTAATATTATTATTTCAAAAATATTATTGTCTTCTATATTAGACGCTATTATTTCGAAGACATTATTAAAATTATTAGTAAAGCAACTATTTAAATATTAAAACAAGCATTTTAAGCAAAAAGATTTAAATATCTATTTTGATAATATTCTAAATTTAGAATCTTTTAATTCGATTGTTATCTTAGAGTATCTTAACAAAGTTCTTGTTGTTCAACAAAATAAATTTGCGTCTTTAAGTATCTTAAGTCTTATCTTTTTATTTGCATTTTCTACTTTATTTGCGTTCTTAATTAAATAATTAATAGTCAACTCTTTCGATAAACTAAAAAACAACAAAATTGACAAAATAAACAATAAATAATTGCACAAAAATATATTAGCAAATTTTAATAATCTATATTGTTAAGAGCAAGTTTTCTATTAGGAAGTTAGGCTTAACTGATCAAAAGGTCAACCCGAGCGCCCTAGCAAGCAACCTAGTTTACTAACTTTACTATATGGCGTTCTGCCGTAACAATCTGCCCCAAACGAGCGAGAAAGCACACGCCCTCGTGTGCAAGACGAACTTACGAAGCACTATATAGGCAACCTTCGAACGTACGATTGCATTTTGAGCACTACTACGACTATCCAATTGCCCCTAGTAGATAGAAAGGGGATTGAACTTAGAGCCCTTGCCAAGGGGCGAGATGTAATAATTAATCACGTGTAGCATTTGCTAAGACGCACTAATCGAGACTTGTTGAAGCTATTATTTGTTAGGAAGTTAGGCCTAACTAATCAAAAGATTAACTCGAGCGCCCTGGCAGGCAACCTAGTTTACTAACTTCACTATATGGCGTTCTGTCGTAACATTTTCTCTTTTAAGAAAAATAGTATAAACTGTTGTTATTAATCTAGAATTAATTAAGCAAGTTTCGAGATAAACAATAAATTCAAAATAATAAACTTATGTTCTAATAATTCTTTGTAAAGTAATTAACAACAATTTTATTAATTTTATTTTATTGCGCAATTGTACAATTTATAGTTATTTAATTTATTTAACACAACACAATATACTTAATATAGTTAATAACAAGATATCGAGTCTAATATTTTACAATTAAATATTTAATCTATTTACTCTTTGCTAATCTAGTCGAATATAATTACGTTTAATAATATAGACTTGCAACAATAGCAAGAACTTGTTTAACAATCTTCTAATATTTAAATTAATTTAATAGCTTTTAAATAAACTTTGTTTTTTCAATTTAATTTTGCAATCTTTAAATATATTTTAATCTTGCAATTTAACTTTGCAACTTTTAAGTAAACTTTATTTTTTGCAATCTTTAATCTAAATTAATTGCAAGTAGATTGATTGTCGATTCGATATTCGATTCCAACTTTGAAATCGAATCGAATTGTCAAGAAATCGAATAAAATTGAATCGCTTAAAGAAGCTAGCTTATTACTATAGTAAGTTTAGCTTAGTCGAAAAGTTACTATTTTAAGCAATTCGATTCCAAAAAAAAATCGAGGAACAGAATCTTGGCGCTCTTACATGACATTTTCGATTCCTCGCGATCAGTCTAGATTTGCAAGATCTAAAGAATTTAGAAGATATCTTAACATACTTAGTTCGATCTACTTGTCGAAATACATATATAGTTGCAATTGTAATATTTTTTAGCTTATTTTAAAAAATAAATAAATAGATTTTATTATCTATACTATCTTTGTAATTAAAACAATAAAAAAAATTTATTTGCTAAATTTGTTTTTCTAATACAATACTTAATCTCGAAATTATATTTTATTAGAGAAAGAGTCTATTGTACTTTATAATAGTTTAAAAACTTTGCTTTTATAAACTAGTAAAAATTGTTATAATCTATTAATACAATAAATAAATATTAACTATTCTTAAAATAGTATCTTTATTGTTTAAAATTAATAACTATAGCAAACAATTTCTAATTATAAGTTTTGTATTATATTTTTGCAAAAAATAAAAGCTCGAATAGAATATTACACAATACTAAATTGTTTAATTAATTTTGTCTACAAAATACATTATTTGTAAAAGAATAACAATAATAGCAAATTTCAAAATATTAATTTTAGATATAAGTATAATTTTGAAAATCGAAATATATTAATATAGATATTTGCGTAAAAACAATAATTAATTCTTTAAATACTATTATAGTATTTTTGTTAAATATGGAAGAATTGTTTTGCTTTTTTGTTTATTATTTTTTAAAAACTTTATTGAAGTTTAAATAATTTTTGTATAATATTAATCTAGTTAACTAAAAATATATTGTAATTAATCTTTATATAGCGCAAATTTATCGACAATATATTATAATTGCTAATAATATATTTTAAGAATTTAATTAAAGTTGTTATAAAAAAGTTTTAAATAACTTAATATATAGTTTGTATAAGCGCAATCTCTTAAGAATCTAACAAATATAACTTTACATCGGCAATTCGGGGAAGCGACCCCTATAGCACAATGGCTCTATTGAGTCAACATCGACCCAAGAGAGTCTCGTGACATCTAGCGCTAGCCTATTAGAGTAATCTAAAATAGTTCCTAGAATTTAGATTGTTTTGTAATTTTCTTGAAATTTTTAGCCTAACCGGGTTAGTATTACGTATAGAATTAATATTTGGAAACAAAAAAGATTCTAGAAAAATTGTTTTCAAATATTGATTCTATTCGTAATACTAACCCGATTAGGCTAAAAATTTCAAGAAAATTACAAAACAATCTAAATTCTAGGAACTATTTTAGATTACTCTAATAGGCTAGCGCTAGATGTCACGAGACTCTCTCGGGTCGATGTCGACTCAGTAGATTTATTGTGCCATAGAGGTCGCTTCCTCGAATTGTCGATATAGTATCTTTTTTGTATTTAAAGTAGATTAGAATATTGTCGAGATATATTATATAAATATTATTAATTAAATCTTGCAATATTTTGTTAATTTAAGCTTAGAAAGTAATCGAAATATTTGCTAGTTTAAACAATATTACTATATGCTTAAAACAATTATATTGTATTCGAAAGATTGTTTTTTTATTTTATTAAATACAAATTTGATAGTAAATATTTTTTAAATTTAATTTAGTAAAATATGCAATATCTATTAGACAATCTAGTATCTTTTCGATAAAAGAAAGAGAATATTTATTTTTAATTGTTACTGTATTAAAATTGCAATAATTAATACTTAATTTTAAGTTATTATTACTTTTTAATACAAATAATACAAATATTTCGACAAGATTAATTAGCTTGCAAATTCTATTTAATAGTAGATTTTTTAGAAAATAATTCTATAAAATATCGAGTTTTTTTTCGAAAAAAAAATGGAGCAATCTATATAGTAGTTTTTTTAGATAGCAAATTAATACTATAATTTTTATCTCTATATTTAAAAAGACTAAATATATTCTTTAAATTAAAAATATTATTATTGTTTTTAATATTGTATATTTTTTAAGATATATTGCGTACTTAAAGTTTTTTATCTATCTTGAAATTGCAACAAATTAGAGAAAATACAAATATAAATTTTTTAAACTTTAAAAAAAGATTTTAAAGATTTTAAAACAATTATATTTTTTGTAATTTAATAGTATTAAATTAGTAGATATTAATCGATATATAAATTTGTTTCTATTATTTAGAAAAAAAAAACAATAATATTGTAAACTGTTTTATTAAATATATAGAAAATTTAATTTAATATATATTTTTGTTCTTTGTTATTGCAAATCTTAATTTTACAATATAGAATTCTACAAATTAAGTTTTCTAAATTGTAAACACTTCTACTTTAATTGCAAAATATTAGATATTTTTAGAATATTATAACTTTGTTAGCTATTTGCTTATACAATTAATAAAAATACTATTATTAAGAAAATCTCTTTGTTTATATTATTTTGTATCGATAAATATTAATAACTTTGTAAATAGTATTTTTGTTTTATATTTTTAATTTGCAATTGCAACTATAATTATTATAAACTTATCTAGTTTTTTAATAAAAAATAATAGTAGAAGCGTTTTCTAAATATCTATTGCAAAATTCTATTAAAAGTTTCTAATTATATTTATTTGCAATTTTTTTTAGAAATTTTTAAATATTTTCTCGAAATATATCTTTTTTTGTTGCAATTATAGTAAATATACTTATTATATATACTATTGCTAAGTTTTTCTAATTTATAAAAAATATATTTGTTTGTACTTTTTTAATAGTTTTTTATTGTTAAATTGTTGCAAATTTTATTTGTTAATATAATCTTTTTTTAATTTTAATTATATAAATTTTCTCTAAAGTTGTTGCAAGATTCTAAAAATAATTCTTATTTAGAAATTTTACTTTTAATTTTAGATTTCAAGAGTAATATACTTTTTATATATTGTATTAACGCAATTAACAAGTTTCTTATTTTAAAAATTTAAACTATATTATTTATTTTTTCTCGAAAATCTTTTTTTAAGCAATGCAAAAAATAGTTATATTTTTAATTTTTAATATATTTATCGAGATTTATTTTTAGAGTTTCGAGATATGTTATAAAGTTATTAATATTTTATAATAAAAACTATTTAGTATTTTTGTATTCGCAAAAAAAAAATTGTACAAATTGTTTTTAATTTTTTTTTTAATTTTGTTTTTTTATTTATCTTTGTAGTTTTTCTATTAAGTTGTTAACATATTGCAAAGAAATTGCTACATTTTAGCAAATCTTAGATTTTTTCTATAAAACTTATTTCTTATTAACTTTAAGGAAATTTTGTGTATTTCAAGTTTAATGTTTTAATATTTTATAGTTCTTTTTATAATATAGATCTAGATTGATTGATTTTATAGATTGCGCAAAAAATTGTTTTTTTAATATTAATTTGTTAGTTTTGTTGTTAAAATTATTTTTGCAAAAATAACGCAAATCTTTTGTTTTAATTTAATTATTACAAAAAGATTTCTCGAAATACTTGTTTTTTGCTTAAACGATACAAAAGTTGTATTTTAATCTCTTAACTTTTTTTAAGCAAGTAGCTTTGTATAATTAATTTCTCTATTAAAATATAATAATAACAATATATTATTGTTTTGCAAAACTTTTTTCTATAAAACTTCTTATAATATAATTTGCAATCTTGTAGTTGTATTAAACGCAAGTTAAATTTTTGCATTGTTATTGTTCTTAAAGCGTTAAAATATTGTATATTTTTGGTTATTGTCTAAATTTTGTCTTGTATTATATATTAGATTAACTATTTTGTCGAACAGTTGTTCTTATAGATTAAGACAAATTAATACTATAAGATTATATACAAATATATAACAAGACGTTGCTATATTAATGTATACAAAACAAAACTACGTAGTATGTAGAACTATAATCTAAAGAGATATTAGTTTGTAAATTTTTTAGAAAAGAATTCTTAGAGAGAAAACTTTACACAACGTCAAGTCGCTACTTCAAAGACTTGACGCTAACGTATTTAGTTAATTATTGGGAGCTGGCATTATAGTTATATAGTAGTACTTTGAGCTAATAGATTAACAATATCTTGAGCATTTGCAAATCTTTCTAGTATCTTGGTTCTAGACGAATAGATGCAAGACTGTAGAGAAATTTTGTAGAAACTGCAATATGTTAAGTTTTCGACTCCTAATGCTGCTCTCTAGCAGTCAAATTCTTCCATCAGACATGCGAACCAGAGTATCGATCAGCACCAGAACATTCTTTACTAACCACTTGCTCCCAATGCTAAAGATGTCTTCTTAGATAATCTTCCTATACACCAGACACCGTGCTAAATAGGTGCAAGATCGCACATTCGCAAGAAACTTGTGCAATTTCTATTCACATGGATATTTCCGAGCTCGACTTCTTTCAGTTCGCAGTGACCATCGTCGATACCTTTCCGATACCTTGACCTCCTCTGCTCATACTTCCTTGACTTGTACGAGGCGGCGCTGTCCGCATTGCAGGGGTGATTTGGCGGTTCCCTTTCATGGCTTCTACAGGCGGGGGTGGTGGTAAGGTCGTCCCGGAGGTAGGGATCACCCTGTTCGCTGAATCAATTGAAGGAGCAGTACTGGCATGTACGTTCAGGAAATGGGTATTGTTAGGCAAGTTGACATGAGCTGAGTCCGTGCGATTCGTCGGCTGGGCAGCTGTCGAGTCAGACGCAGCGTCCGCACTTGGTGAGATATAGCTGTCAGCATCCGCCGGCCTCATCTGTTCAAAAGTTCCTGGTGGTGTTTCGCTCTGCTCCACCATCCTCTGCTCCAGTCTTGCTGGTTCGTTATCATGTTTGGGTGGCAGTCTTGCTTCAGTCACTGTCGGACCCGCAGTTGCTCCAGCCACATCCCTTTCGTTATGGTGTTCCACCGGTAGTGCTTCTATAAGATTACTCGCTTCTTTAGTTTGAGTCTTTGCTTGAGCAATCCCAGCAGTCTGTTGTTCGGGAATCTTTGCCTTGATTTTCCACTCCTCAACCGAGTCATGCAGCTGCTCAACTTGCTCATAGAAGAGTATGAAAACCTATAGCTCTAGGAGTCAGCATTCCTCATTCACGTCAACTGATCGAGCTAAGAGGTAGCTCTCCGGACCGGATGCTACTCAGACGAGTCTCGTGGCTCTTCACACGCCCGACGGGGAAAAGGAATACTCGAAAAACATGACTTACCCCACCTTGCAATAGTACATCCTCTTCGGTGACGTGCGAGACCTCCTCATCGCTCAACCGCCACCACAGCTCTACAGACTGATCGGTCGGCACTGAACCTGGAGGTTTTGGTGAAGGGTATTTTCTGTAACATATATAATGGCCATTCTCATGCTTGCCATAGTGGGTGACGACTGCACGAAGCTCGTAAGCTCTTTGAAGGTGCGACGGCAGGTCTTTCATCTCTTTCGATAGCATTGAAACGGCAGGATCTATGATCCATTTCTCAACGGCTTCCTCGTCAGCAGACGAAACACTTCCTCCGCCTAGACACCAAGAGCCAAAGTCAAATCGACGCGGAAACCGGACATCAGCAGAGTTCTTCATTTGCGCTCCTGTGACCTCATCAAACACACTCCGGTTGACATGGATCACCAATGCCTTGGGCGCTCGAGCGATGACCGCTTGCCGTGATTTCGTAGCCGAGACACGGCTTTTGGCGTTTATTTGACACTTTTTGAGAAGCCTATTATCCGAGAAATCTTTGTCTTCGAGCGCAGCATTGACAGCGGCTAGCCGTTCTTTGGAGGAGTCTTTCAGGGCTGTGAGCATAGCGGGCATCGTCGGATCCCCATCCCCATGAACTTGGTCTTGGATTTGTGAAAGCAGCCGTTCTAGTTGCTGCCTGGTGTGGAGGAGGGTGCATTTCGCACAATCTACCTCGTTGATGGCTTCCAGACCAGTGTACTCGTCAAGGCAAGAGCGGATATCGTACATCCACTGCCCACCTAACGGTACAGTGAGACAGTTGAATGGTATTAAGGATAGGCCTTCGACATAACCACATCGCAGACAGCCCACTCGTTGTGCAAGAAGGCCTTCCAATGGGCTTTGAGCTACGATAGATGTCAGCTCGTCCGGGAGCTGGTATGTCGCTCGTGAGTCAAAAGAAGCCGTGGCGTCTCCAAAAGACGCTGAGAGAAGTCCAGGCCGCATCTTCGATGACCCCTCCTCGAGGCTGGCAAGAGCTGCCAGCCCAACCTGTCGTGGTGCAGCATCTGCAGCCCTCGAAGACTCCTTCTCAACTTCGTCCAATACCTTTGAATAGTATTCTTGCGCATCCTGTTGTTGCCAACTGCTCATGCTTTTCAGCTCCGCTGGTGTCCAGAACATCTTGCCTACGCTGGCTGGATCATTCAGTCTTGTCAAAAGGTCTCGCAAAGCCGCCTTCGTGGAACGCCTAGCTCCTACGTGGTCGCTACGAGCTAGATGTTTAGGAAGCGACTGAAGTGCTGCAAGGCCTTGAAGGATACTGTTCTGATAGCAGGAATTATCCCAGTTGCCCAAACCCGGCGGTGGCGAGCTGGGAACTCCCTTCATCATAGCTCCGATGCCCGACACACTTCTAGCCCTTTGAACGGTGGACATGATGCCTTTACCATCCAAGCCCAGAAGCTGTCTCAGGGCTTCACTCTTCCTTGCATATCCCACAGACCTGGCGGTAATCTTATCGATCTTTTCCTGTTCTGTTGTCGTGAGATCAGACAAGGGATGTAGGAACGAGATCACTTGTGTAGGCGTCACGCATACAAGGGTGTTCCAGGCAAGCTCGGATAATGATAGGACTGGAAAACCTAGGTACTGCAGCATGTAGTAAATGAACAGCAGGAGAACTCCGTAAGCCAGAACAGTGGAGACTGCGATGTCCACGAACTGTCGACCTAGAACAGTCATCATGAAGCGACCATTAAGATCCTCTTTCAACCAAGCGAAAGAGCTCAAGCACACCTGAGCCCATATGAGGCTTCCATGTGCATTGATCAGATCGAGAGTATTCCACTTTCCTGCTACACAGGGTCTCTGATGGACCTGAACAGCGCAGACACGAGATCGATGGTTTTGCCAGCAGAGGGATGCGACTCAGATTGTGTTTGCTGGAGAGACAGATTCCTCATCAGAGATGTGGATTAAGTAAGTGAAGGAACACGGTTAAGGCTTGCCTTAGCTCCCGCTGGCTGTCCGCCTCGACCCCAGACTCAGCCCTTATCTCCGACCCCTCGAATTGGATGAAGCCGCAACAGCAAGCAACCTCGCGACCCATGGCGCTTCGACCATTTCCCCCCCTGCATGCTGTTCCTTCTATCACACGCCGATTGTTCTCCGCTTCCCTCCCTCCTCCTCCGCCCCCCCACGGCTTCGCCCGCCTTACCTCCCGTCGGCTTATTCTCCTAGCTGGCTGCGACGCCCCCCATTTCCTGCAAGGCCTTACGACGCGCAACATCCCTCCCTCAACATCGCAATCCGACCAAGACCCAACCAAAGGGTTTTATTCCGCGTTCCTGAATGCTTCAGGAAGGGTCCTTCACGACGTTTTCATCTACCCTGGGGTTCCCCACCAGGCCACCGCTAAAGAGTCGCCAAGCTTTGTGATAGAAGTCGATGCTGGGGAAGTGCATACACTGGCAAAGCATCTGAAGAGGTATAAACTGCGGGCGAGAATCACGGTCGATATTCTGGAGGACGGGGAACTAGCGGCATGGAGTGTATGGGATGAAGGAAAGAATGTGGGTCCAACTCCGAGGCTGCAGTGGCTCAGAGAAGATGGCGCCAGCTGCACGGACGAGCGGGCTGAAAAGATGGGTTCTCGAATACTGCTGCCACGCGACGCAAAGCCTGAGCTAGAAAGTGAAGAGGCCCCTCTTCAAAGCTACCACGTCCGACGCATCCTTGAAGGCGTAGCAGAAGGACAGTCGGAGATCTTTCGCGAATCTGCTCTTCCCTTGGAAAGCAACATGGACTACATGGGCGGCATCGACTTCCAGAAAGGCTGCTATGTGGGCCAAGAGCTCACCATCCGAACACGCCACACCGGTGTAGTTCGGAAACGGATACTCCCTGTGCAGCTCTACGACTCTGCGCGGCCACCAGAAAAGCTGGTATATGACCCTAGTCAGCAGCTTGCGAAGCCGCCTCGAGGAATTGATATCAAGAGACTGAACAACAAGGGCAGAAGCACGGGGAAGTGGCTGGGAGGTATGGGAAATGTCGGATTAGCGCTTTGTAGGCTAGAAAACATGACGGACATTACCTTGACGGGCGAAAGTAACCAATGGAGTTCGGAGTATGAGTTCGGGATGGCTTGGGACCAAGGAGAGGGACAGGACGGGGGCAAAGTCAAGGTGGAGGCTTTCGTCCCAGAATGGCACAGGAATAGAATCAGTGTTAGAGATACGCTTCGAGATGGCAATATAAGAAGTTCTTGATGGAGACACTGAAGCAGTTAGCCGAAGGTCGTTGCCACCGTGCGATCTATTATCTGATAGACTGCCAATTCCGCAACCCGGGGTATATCCTTTTGACCAGTACGCCAGCGCTGAATGCATGATGTGTCTTCCCTCCAAGCAAAATTCCCCTTTCAGGATTCGTCCCTCTCCGTCGCAGTAGCTTCATCATCTTGCCGCCGTACCTCATCCGCTAGCCGTCTCCTCTCGGCATTTTTGAGCCTTATCATAGTCATCTCCTCGAGGCTTGGACTGTTGATACCTAGGCTTTTGATAAATGGTGAGCTTTTCGGCGTATTCGAAGTAGCAGAGAATGACGAAAAGGAAGGCATCTTCCGTAGATCGTCGCCTGCTCCTTCATCTCGAGACATCGGTGTGGACGAAGTGCTAGCGGTATTCAAGAAGTCCGAGGCACTGACCTGGATCCTCTTACGTGCTGGTGTTGACGGGGCAGATCCAGCTTCGCTGCCACTCGATTGATAGCCGTTGAGGACATCAGGTTCTTTGTTTGCCGCCCAGTTCACAGAGTCGAAGACTTCCCATTCAGGACCCTTTTGGTTGTGGAAGTCCTCAACCGCAGCGTGGGCGCCGACTATTGATACGTACTGTATCATGCATATTGTAGCCAGTTGCTTCTTGTGCTTCCTGCCCATCCTCAGCTTTTTCGGATTCAAGAGATGTGCAGTCTCGATGTTGCCGAAGGTCGAGAACAGCTTGATTATGTGATCCTGCCCAATCGATTCACCTAGCCCTTCTCGTGGCCACCGTACGGTGACTGTTCGGTCAACCTCGGAAACACCGGTTTGCCCATTTGAGTTCCCATGGTTGGGCTTTGCACCCTCCGGACCTGGACTACGCCCAATGCGACTGTGTTCTTCCTCGGCCTCCTTCTGTACGTCCTTCCTCAGAGCCTCTTCAAGCTCTTTTCTCCTTCTTTTGCCATCTTCAGCAAGCCTCCTGAGCTCCCGTTCCAGTTTTTCCTCATTGTTGTCCTCCTCCGTTCTTGTTCTTTTAACGCCCCTTTCTCTCTCTTCGAGGTCATCCTTCATCTGCCTTCTTTTACCCTCGAAAAGATCGTTTTGCCTCTTCCTCTGAAGCCGCGCGTTCCTTGTATTGTCATAGAGAGCTTTAGCCGTGGGTTCGGAGAGCAGATCATATCCAATTTGCGCAAGGTGGAATCGCTCCTTCGCAACAGGGTCGCTGCCCACTTTGTCAGGGTGGTATTTGAGAGCTGTCTTGCGCCACGCTCGATCGAGGTCCTTGTGAGAATTTTCGAAAGTGATCCCAAGCAGCTCGTAGAAATCGGTCTCGGAGGTGGCATAATTCTTCAGGTCGTCGGAAGGCATAATGGGCAGCACACCTCGACCTCGAACGAAGGCAGCCTAGACAAGAAGAGCAGCCTTCAGCGCCGGTCACGGCAAAACGTGCATGATTCAACAAAGAAACAAGTCTGTGACGCCAGTTTCGTGGAGTACAGAAAGAAAGTGTGGTTGGATGTTTTGTCCCTACGGTGAAAAGTAATCCCGCCCGATCGGATATCTGCCCCGCCCCCACAGATCCCGACCTGATCTCTGTTTGTGATGACAGTGTCCAGCTTAGGTGCGCCTGGCAGGACTATTCTACGGTCGGGGTTCAATAACCGACTAGGATGGCTATACCTACCTTTCAGGTCTGAGTTGTAGGTGGAATTGGCAGCTTGCTAATCTTGCTGTCAAACGCGATGACCTTAGAGCCGACAAGGCCGGCGCGGGGCATCGAGGTGACGTTTGCATAAAAGAGCCGTGATTAGCCATCAGCACTTGATCAATTGATGTTTCGGTCAGCCCAAAGATTGGCCCAATATACATCTCATATCACGCTTAAGCCTCAGCTCTTCCAAAAGAGCCCAAGTATACACACAATGTCTCACCTATTCGAGGATGCGACTCCCTCGGAGGTCAAGAACGCAAAGGTGAGCGTCGAGAAGGCGTCTTCATAACGAAAGGCTCTGATAGTAATCCCACGCTTGTAGGGTCTTCATCTTTTGACGATGAATACCCCCAATGGCCAGAAAGTCCAGATCATGCTGGAGGAGCTCAAGGCGGTCTACGAGACTGAATGGACCCAGACCATCATGTTGGTACCAACCAATCACCCACAGTATTGGTTGACGTTGATCCCTCTTTCAGCAACATCATGACCAACAAGCAGAAGGAGGACTGGTTTCTCCGCTTGGACCCTAACGGTAATGAATGTGGATTTGGGTCGCGGAAGAACCAAGAGAGAGCTGACTAGGGCAGGGCGCATCCCGGTTCTTGTTGACCACACACAGTCCCCACCATTCTGCGTCATGGAGACCAGCGCCGAGCTTCTCTACCTCCTCAAATTTGCCGATAAGAAGGACATGTTCGGGTTCACCGATGAACTCGAGCGTAACGAAGCCCTCCAATGGCTGTTCTTCTGGCACGGAAGCGGAGCCCCGTATGTGTTCCTAATATCTAGGACGTCAAAGCCAGTTCTAACTATAGTCAATCTGAAGATACCAGGGCCAGGTGAACCACTTTGGCAAATTTGCCAAGGAGAAGATCCCATGTGAGTATTCCTTATGTAGGGAGTCGAGGCTCAGCTAGCTGACCACTCGCAACAGACGCTATTGAGCGTTTCAAGAACGAAACCTTGCGCGTATACGGTGTGCTGGAGATCCGTCTGTCTGGAAAATATACTGGTGAACCCCGGGAATATCTTGCCGGCGCGGGAAAAGGCAAATACTCCGTAGCGGACATTGGTACGTGGCCGTGGGTGAAAGCTTGGGAGTTCTCAGGCTTCACCAAGGAAGATATGGAGCCTTTTCCACATCTGATGAAGTGGATCTCGCGTATTGCAGAGCGTCCTGCTGTCCAAGCCGGCATTAGCGACAAGTATTCGATGGATCACGCGCTCAAATAGATCTATGGCATCGCTGTAGATTAGACCAATACTCATAGCAGCCACCAATTCATAAGAGATCAAAGCCCAAAGACAATGCGTTCAAGGCCCTCATTGATTTCCAGCGCGGTGTTGTTTCAACCCACAGCTCTGATGCATCCGTAGCATAGAGCGGAGCCGGCATGTATAGGTTTTCCATTCGTAATATTTGCCGTTGAAGGGGCGTCTTGATTACCAGACCACTCTCGAGTTGTGTCCTCTACCAGCAGTCCACAGATGCTGCATAGCCTTGAACCAGTGGGTAGAGAAGGTGCCACTAACCTGCTCGAAGTCCGGACTACATTAGCCACGATGCTAGGATAGTTCTGCTCCACAGACTCAAAGTATTGGGTCATCAGGCTATCGATTGTAGTGGTTTTTGATAAAATTGGCTTGCCGGTTGCTAGATTATCATGTCTCACCAGAGACGTAAGCGGTGGTTGAGTGAGTCCTGTGTACAAAACTAGCTCCTTCTTGAGGAGATCTCGCACGGGGTAGATGATCTTCATCCCCGCAGGTGATGTACCATCAGCGGTGAGCCATGGTAAGGATCCACCCCTTCCCTTGGCTGTCTCAGAGAGGGTTCTCTCGGCCAAGCGAGTAGTGGAGTCCCCGTAAATAATGCCAAAGCAGTCATGACGTTGCGCGAATGCATATATAAGTCGCCTGCGTAGAGTAGCTATCAAGTCACTCCTAGATGAAGCAGAAGGTATAGATGAGAGGAGATGTTTGATTCTTTCGGAATGAGATAGTGGAGATTGTTCTTGACCCTCCGCCTGAGGCTCGAAAGCCGCGTTCAATTCATCCCCGTGGTATTCGAATATGTCGCTCAAATGAATAATCGAATACGAATGCGAAGGAAATCGCTGCTGCAGACACTGCAGCATGTCATTGTTAACATCGTGATCAGGTTCGATAATTTCGTGTACGAATAGCAGATGCAAAGTGTATCCACTGCGGCCGCTGTTACCCAGACGAGTTCGGAAAGAGTGATCAAGGATATGTAGCAAGGCTACGGAAGAGACCCCTAGGGAGAGAGGGAAAAGCAGCTTGTTCGGCTCGCCCTTGAAGCCCCCACGGATCTTGCTGACCTCCATGCGCTTGGAGACTTTGGTTGACACATACTTCAAAAAGCAATCTCTAAGAGGCTCATGAGCTAAGGATTGGCACTTGGAAGGCTACAAACGGACCTGCAAATATGCTCAGTGCGGATAAGTAGATCTGCCTTGACTTGGTTGCACCGTGCGCACTCTCGAAGACCATTCTGCATACCGTCAGGCACCAGGGTGCCGGGCATGGCTATGCTGCAGCGAATAAGTGACAATTTGCCAACGGTCTGGGAGAATGGTAGGCGCGGAATGGTGGAGTGGTGGAACGGTGTAAGGCTTAGGCGACCTTGATGCGGGAGATTCAGCCCCTTGAAGCGCGCCTTGTGCGGCTAGCATTCGTGAGGCTGAGCTTATCTACCTTAGCTTGCTAGTTCAGCAGCCACCTCTCAAGCTTTGTCATATGATAAAATACATCGATGCGTTCCCCTTTCTACACTCCGACTACCGTCATAGTAACAGATCAGATCTTACCTCACGTAGCAGTTCCGCGCTTGCCCAACGCGCAACCCGCTCCGGATGATCCACAATGAAGGGCAGCCTTGGAGCCCTCTTTGCGCTGGCGCTTTCAGTATCATGCATACTTGCGAATGAGCTCGAGATAGTATGCACAGATCTATTCTTTGTCGACGGTAGAATCTAACTGCTCTGCAGAATCAGAAGGATAGCAACAGGCAACAATGCTCGGGCATGTACAGTAGGAAGGCTTGGGGAGGCGATACGGACCCATTCGTCCTCACCGAATTCGTCAAGACCACGTTTTCAGGAGATGAAGATCCGCTTGTCAGCTTGGTGGTCTTCGAATGGAGAGACGAAGACTTCGTGGGCGTGTGGCCGTCTCTGGATGCGACAGAGGCAAGGTGTCTCTCTACCCCAAAGCAGACACTCCGTTGACAGGGGCACAGAAACAATACATATGCAACGATGAAAATGTGAAAGCGTCTTTGTGTAACAATACGCAAATCGGAGAATTCATTCTCAACGCCAACCATACCCAATCGAGAAACCCCATTATTTCCCAGATCATACACTTGAAGGATCCGAAGCCCATACAATATTCTGTGAGCAAGACAGGCTATTACTGTGTTGGCACTTTCGGCTTCTCCTCGGACCAGTATAAGGCAGCGGTTGAGTTCAGGAACGCATATGGTGAACTACCTGCTGCTCAGATAGCGAAGTTGCCGTTCTATGGTGGTCTCACTATTGTGTACGCGGTTATTGCCATGTCCGTATGACCCAGATGATGTGGTTCGGCAGCTTCGACTAACACCGAGCAGATTTTGGGGCTTTCTCTATGCTCAAAACAGGCATGACATTTGTAGGTCGCAATGGGCTATTATGATATCTGAGGACTAACGAGGCATAGTGCCCGTACAGAATTATATAACCGCCATCATCATCTTCCTGATTGTCGAAGAGTTGATGACCTGGGGTTTCTATCGTAAGAGACGATCCATGGGTCTAGTAATCATCAGTTAACATCTGCCTACAGAGTACTCCAATACCCACGGCAACAATATTCTCGCTAAAGTCATGATGATTATTGTCGCTGTTCTCAACGCGGGTCGAAATACGTTCTCGTTTTTTCTCCTGCTAATCGTTTGTATGGGCTATGGTGTCGTTAAGCCTAGCTTAGGGAAAACGATGGTATATGTGCGCCTTCTGGCTTCTGCCCACTTTGCGTTTGGTGTCATATACGCTGTGGCAAGTCTGTCGATCACTCCTGATAATGCAGGACCGCTCGTCCTACTGGTTATTCTCCCTTTGGCCGGCACCTTGACGGCATTCTATGTTTGGACGCTCAATTCCTTAAATCTCACGATGAAAGATCTGCTCGAGCGGAAACAGAGTGTCAAAGCAATGATGTACAAAAAGTTATGGTGGTGCATACTCGGAAGCATTGTCGTGATCTTTGCTTTCTTCTTCCTCAACTCGTTCACCTTCGCTGGCAGGAAGAATCCAGACTTCGTGCCCGATCATTGGAAGACAAGATGGTTTATCCTAGACGGATGGTTGAACTTGGTTTATCTTGCGGACATTGCGTATATAGCATATCTTTGGCGGCCAACGGCAAACAACCGGCGTTTTGCAATGAGTGACGAGGTAAGGAACTCCAATACTCGACTCCTAATTACTGCTGATGAAGATATAGATCGCGCAAGACGACGAAGGCTTCGAGATCGCCTCTTTTGGCGGCTCTCTGGACGAAGAAGATGCTCGCTCGCCAGACGGACGCGAACTTGACGGCGGGCCCGGGATCCTATCTCCTGTACCTCCTAAACCCATCAATGACAACAGCCGACCAAGGCACTCGTTAGATGGCGAGACAATCTTCGCCGTCGGGGAGGATGGTGATAAATGGTCCGATGACGATGAATCGCCGCGCAACTCCTCTGAGCGACAAAAGTTGACCGGGAAGAAAGACTAGTAAAGCCTCGTATGTGCGTGCGGGAGCGTGGAAGCGGAGTCTATCGGAGTACATGTGTAGCCCTTTGTATCATACCTCTAGCCAGGCGTCTGATGGGACAATTCTGCTAAGAATGGTCAACGTGATTTTGGCACACGCCGAGAAGACGAGCTTGAGTCGTAATTTGCCAATGCTGTGTCTTCTCACTTCCTCCCTTTCCTCTTCTTTCCTCCCCCTCCAGCACCACCTCCGCCAGTAGCTCCTTTCCCCTGTCCTGATTTCGAATCCTTAGGCGCTGACTTTTGAATTCGCTCTTCCCCACCAGTTGCTCCACTCTCAACACCCTCCGCTGTCTCTGCATCCTCTACAATCTCCGGTAAAGCAGCCATGGCCCTCGCACACGTCCCAAGCGCAGCCACAAGCCTTCCCACTTCCGCTGCTTTGTCGGTCTTGTACTTCAAACAAGCGCCCGAGACTGGATCGTATGTCTTGAGAGTGAGAAACGCTTTGGCCTGTGAGGGCTGTGGAGGCTCGGCTGGAATGGAAGAGCCAGCATCCCTTAAAGCAGATGGAGGCGACACAGTGTATTTGCTTGTTGTGCGTGTCTGGGTATCATCAGCGGGAATCGGCGGAGTTGGAGTGCGGAGTGGGCAAGGGGGCATAACCCACAGTTGTGGGGCGGGCGGCAAGGAGTAGTCGCGATTGTTCGAGCCAGGCTTGGGCGGTAGGAAAGTAAGGCATGTTGCAAAAGGTATGATCGTGGAGAAAGCGAACTTCGAGGTGACTGAAGGAGAGCTAGGGTCTGGGTCGAAGGGGGGGGGGTGGTAAATATGTATCTCGCTTATAGATTTTGCCAAGCCCTAAAACCGACTTCAATCTTTTCCAGCCACAAGGACAATACTTTAGAGCATCTGGGCAATCTGTCTGGCTCTGTTTTTCTCATGGAAATCACTGATCTTGGTATCAGAGGCAAGCATATATGAACATGGCCGAGAGCATTTCCATCGACGCTCTACTGACCAGATGCCATGTACTTCTCGACGAGATACAGCAATTTCGGGACTACCTGACAGAGCACAGGAAGGGCAAGGGAGTTGAAATGCGGCACTTCCAGAACTCGATCGTCTCCGAGCAGAAGACCATCGAGAAGGTGCGCTATCCACTAAATCTAGAAACCATACGCTGACTCTATCCTCAAGTTCATAGCCAACAAACCAGATACAGAGCGTGTCGCTCACACACTCCGCTCTTCCAATCTGCGGTTTTATGAGGCGGTATGTGAGTAGAATTCTCGACTTTCGTTACCCCCTCCTGAGAGGTTCAAGAGTTTTAAAGTCTTCTTAGCAGCATACGCTCTTGAAAACATGCGTCATTTCCTCATGAAGCAAAGCTAATTGCGAACTTGACTCAGGGGGTGCAGCGAAGAGTACCACGGGTCTCGTAATCTTTAACAAGCGCTGCTACTGGGAAAGTCTCCCATTACGTAATACGAAGAAACAGGAGAAACCCAAAAAGCGGGGCGTATTGGTAGATGTGGTTGCTGAAGATGGGGAACAATGGCTCAAAGTATCCACTGTGACCGAGAAACGTTTGCTCTTTGAGCTTGCGAAGCAGGGCTGGGAAGCTGCACATTGGTCTTCAAGCAGTGACAGCGAGTGGACAGGTAATTTCAGCTCCAACGGCACCACTGGCTCTACGACTGTACCTTGTGACAACTTCAACACCAAGGCAGAAGAAGACGACATCGAAAAGATTGAACTCATCCGGCTAGCCCAGGACCTCCGCAAAGCCTCCCTGGCAACCCGCGTCCGCTACAAGCATCCCCACGTCCACTTCATCCTTCCCAACATAACCCCCCACAAGACCCCCGAAGTCGATCACGTTCTCTCCGCGATCCACTCTACTGGTGCAACCACCGGCTGCGGCCCCTTCCTCACTTCCTCAACAATCCCCCTCTCCGAGCTCTTCCCCCGCCTCCTCCCCTCCGCCGCCCGCCACCTCAGCCCTACCGTTAACATTGACTGCACTATTCTCCTCGCGCTCGTCTCTGACCTCTCGCACTACAACAGTGCGACCATTCCTCTCGAAGCAGCTTCGGGCGCCAAAGATGGACAGCCGCATCCGGCCAGTGTGCGGCAGCTGAAGATGGAAAGCGAAGAGCAGTTGCTCCCATCCATACTCTATCCTCTACTCCAAGGAAGAGAAATGATCTGCACCACCGAAGCAGCCCGTCGCATGCGCGAAATTGTCTCCACAATCGGCACCGACTCCGAGAAGGCGCGAACAGACATCTTTATCTCATCATCCGCCCTATCCCCTGACGCGTCTCCGGATCTCCATTCCAGCCTCAATCTCCTCACGCACCACCCGATACCCTCTAATCTGCATCTCCCCATCTCTGTCGTTCCCTCCGCCGTCGACCTGGCGCGCTTACCGGCCATAGCCGCGAACGTTGCGGCGCAGTTGTCGGAAATCAACAGAAGTGTGTTTCTGTACGGCTGGCAGCAGGGGTACACAACGATTAGTAGCAACCGGGCAGTGGTGAAGGGTGTGGAGAGTGTCTTTGAAGAGGAGCGAAGTGAGGAGGTGGGGCCGGATGTGTAATTGGTGGGGACAGCGCGCAGCTTGGTGGGAAAGGAGAGGGGGAGCGGGTGACATGGGATGTTTTGGGGAGATACTGGTAGTGGAAGTGGGGAAGTTCCTGGAGAGCATCGGGTCGGACTGGTTGGGGTTACGGCTTGCAATGTACGTTGATCCCGTAAGAGGCTTTCTAGGCAGTCAGAGGAGCACTCGTTCCTTGGCATTGCCGAGAATCACATTGACGGAATGACGAGTGGTTCATCGACCAGTGACGATCCGATGCTAAAGGGGCGAAAAGTTAAAGCATGGTACATACTTTGGTATGATACCGATAGATAAACCTTGAGGCGAAAGCGATAAGACGCAGCTGACAGTGCCAACGGCGGCATATCGTGTGATGATAGCGTCAATCCTAAGTACATGTTAAAATTGTTACAAGAGCCTACGACGCGTGGTGCTGAGATGTCTTTCTCGGTCACGGCTGCGCAAGATCCTGATAAGATGACTGTAAGATGAATGCATGTCATTTCCCTATCAAGGCTATCCTACCAGTACACCAACCCAACAACCCGACGCCAGTGAGATGCTTTGAGCTGATCCCAGCCTTACGGAAAAGGAAGAGAAACATGCATGATGTACAAGCTCCTGAGAGCTGTCGAAGCCCTCGAAGGTCGACGAATGAACCTAGAAATCTTCATCGAACGCGAAATCACCGCCGTTCTCATGCACCTTCTCTGGCTCGTCAGTCTTCTTCGTTGTGCTAGCCATGACGCCGGACTTCTGGTAGTCGCCGACACGCTTCTCGAAGAAATTCGTCTTGCCAGCCAAAGATATCGACTCCATGAAGTCGAATGGATTGGTGGAGTTGTAGTATTTCTGATTGCCAAGAGCGAGCAGGAGGCGGTCGGCGCAGAACTCGATGTACTGCTTCATCAGGGTCGCATTCATGCCTAACAGCGCACATGGAAGCGCATCTGTCAAAAATTCCTGCTCAATGATAACGGCTTCCGTGATTACGTCCTGCACAGCCTGCTGGCTGGGACGATATTTGAGGTGTGAAAATAGGAGACACGCGAAGTCGGTGTGCAGACCTTCGTCGCGGGATATAAGCTCGTTGGAGAAGGTGAGTCCGGGCATGAGACCGCGTTTCTTGAGCCAGAATATGGACGCGAAAGAGCCGCTGAAGAAGATACCCTCGACGGCAGCGAAAGCGACGAGGCGTTGGGCGAAGGTGGAGCTCTTGTCTTGGATCCATTTGATGGCCCAATCGGCTTTCTTGCGGATGCAGGGAACTACCACGCATTAGCTGGAAGACAAGCCCTGGATCCGTATAATAAAACCCACTGGTGTCAATGGCATCGAAGAGGTAGGTCCGCTGCTTCTGCTCCTTGATATACGTATCGATGAGCAGCGAGTACATCTCCGAATGAATATTCTCCATCATAATCTGGAAACCGTAGAAGCATCGTGCTTCCGGTATCTGGACCTCTCCACTGAAGCGCTCGACAAGGTTCTCGTTGACGATTCCGTCTGAAGCAGCGAAGAAGGCCAGAACGTGGGAAACGAAGTATTTTTCGTCGTCGTTTAATCGATTGTTCCAGTCGTGCAGATCCTTCGACAGATCGACCTCTTCCGCGGTCCAGAATGAGGCCTCGGCTTTCTTGTACATCTTCCATATCTGTCATTACCATATTAGCTTAACATTTTGAAGTACTTGACGCGTGACGCGTTGGCAACACCAACCTCGTGATACTTGATTGGAAAGAGCACGAAGCGGTGTGGGTTCTCCTGTAGTAGTGGCTCGTCGGCTTCATGGTCTTTTATGCCCAGAGCAACAACCGGTCGTTGTCCTTTCTCGACGATTTCGACGTGGGCTTTCTTGAGCTCGAGGTTGGTGACAATAGGAGCGTCTCCCTTCAAATTCTCCTTATCGACGGGCTTGAAGTCCATCTTCTTGATAGGTGAGTCTACCATCTTGAGGTTCTCGAGCCCTGAGGCAGCCTAAATTGAAGATGTCATTTCAGGACGGTACAAAGAATCTGTTGTGGCGAGGAGTGACGTACATTCTTTGAGGGAGTTGTCTGGGTAGCCATTGCTTTGTATCTAAATGGGTGAAGGAACTAGCAATGCTGTTCCCAGATACGAATGGAAGATTTGTTTGTCTGTAGTGGTCGTGGTAGAAAAGAAGACCCGAAAAGTGGCATGGGATAATAAAGAGCCTCTAGCGCGTCTCGCGTCACGAGCGGACGCGACGCACTAGAGCAGAAATGGTGCAAGAGCGGAATATTGGCGCTTCGATCATAAGCTAATCAGTTGTGTACATGTAAGGTACTCCACTCATACTTCTAGAAACCCTAAGCCTATGCTGTGGACGACCGGCACAAGTGTCGGGCAAATTCAGCCCTTGAACAACACCGAAGTACTCCCTTTTCTCGATCATTCCCGAGGCTGATATTCACCCAGACTGATTATCCATGGATGAACAAAGAAATCTCAGTGTTGCTGGTAACGCGGTTGACAAACAGTGTCAGGCAATGTAAGGGCTCTGTTCAGAAGCACGAGAAGCTAAGTACAGTAAACGCCCGAAGCGCCGCAGTAGTATGAGGACCTTTGCATACTTGAGTAGCATCATTTCTATATCTATAATTTATTCTTGGCATTAGCTGGTAATACAGCCTCTTCAAACCTTCGTAACAGTTTGTTTGTCTGCTCCGCCAAGGTCAAGGTCAATATCGTATGGGGTAATATTCTCGCCAGATGTGCTGTAAAACCTTTGTAAATGGCTAACACCCCTTCGGTCCTCAGCGTTTTTACGAAGCAATCGAACGCGCTGGTGTATAAGTTGCCAGTCTGATTGTACATCCTCGACATCACCGTATCTGATTCACTATGTTAGCCAAGCTCCTCGACAATAAGTCTAACAGCAAGAAATTCACCGGGTGGATGCATCACACAACAAACGACAAATCCGCTCGCAGTACTGCTTGCAATATGTAACGGTAGTCCCTCCTCCATCCCAAGGTGTCTGATCAATCTTCGTTTCGCAAAGAAATATGTCGGAAGTTGAACACTACTCCCAAATCCTGTTCGCACCATTGCCGCGCCCACGCCGCGATAGAGGCCCCCAATGCCTTCTCTCTGATTGATCTTTCGCAGGCCATCGATGGAGTTCTTGTACCCATGCTGGGTCCCGACAGGCAAGAAGGGCGAGTATGATTGTAATCGCGTCTTTACCAGGAAGAATGGAGAGCCCGCTGCGGCACCGAGAATACCGGAACTTGCCCCAGAGAGGATATTTACACCGAGAGACTGGACGTTGCCGTCCTTGAAGATAGCGGTTGTTAAGCCTTTGCGAACGGGCTCATAGAAGCCCAATCGGCAACCGTTGAGGACCATTTGGTAGACATACTGGCTAGGTCAGCCGCTGCGCAAAGGTGATGTGCCAACTATGACTCGCCGCTGCGCCAAAACCCCGGAAAAGCCCTTTCGGGCCTTCATTCTGCAATATAACCTTTACGCCGTGGAAGACGCCTTTGTATAATCGTGGAGCTTGCTTCTTCGATTGCAATTCACCTTGGAGTTGCAATCTAGACATGGTGTCAGCATGTTGGCTGGGGAGTAGAGGATATACAAACCGCACCGTATCTTCACTGTTTCGAATGGGTGGGTGACGGTAACGGCTCCACAGGCTGCTATGCTACCAGCGATGAAGGCACTGAGTGATCCTTAGCTCCTCGATGCTAGTGATAATAGGCGAAGTCTTACCCTGTCGTGGTAGACATGACAACACTTGCGGCGGAATGCTCGAAATCTAGATCTGGTCGTGGAACTTACCGAGAGGCCAAAGATGTTGCCCGGCGGAGCTCATATCAGGCGGTGTCGCATTAACATAGCGACGTTCCACTTCTCAGTCATGTCTTGGAGCGGGTTGGCCGTGGACGGACTCTGAGGTGGAGTCGTTTAAGTATGTGCTTCGTAAGCTGACTCGATTGAAGTTGGTTGTTCTCAAAGCTGAAAATAATCTCCGAGATCCAGGTTGCTGCCCTGCAGCGGCATCACACAGGCGGCCATCTGACGCGCCGGGATGCCGATCTTGCAACACGCGAGAACGTAGGAAAATCCTTGCACGTATTGATCATGTCCATCCACTCACGAGGCATGGAAGTCGGGTCACAGAGCGCGAAATCTCTAGATGAGAGACACAGGGTTGATCAAGTCTTTGGTAGATAAGCTAGGAATTCTCCGCATGGGCAAGCTATGGCAGGCCCTCTCGTTGTACCACCCCCTCCCCCACCGGGACCACCAACGCAGAAGACTTCAGAGGTGATCGGAACATTAAGACCAACAAAAGTAACCGTCGGAGCACAGGCCTGCCATTGACGTCAACGGTTCTGATTTCATCTAGTTATTCAAGCTTGCCAGACCCGATGTGTCAGTGACCTCCCTCGACTTCGACGATGCTGGAGAGCTGCTCCTGGCAGCGTGTACCGACGACTCCATTCAGATCTACAACGCCAAAGAGGGCAAAGAAGTCAAGACCCTCCTCTCCCAAAAGTACGGTGCCCATCTAGCCCGCTTCACTCATCACTCCCAATCAATCCTCTACGCCTCCACCAAGAAAGATGACACGATTCGCTATCTCTCCACGCACGACAATCAATTCCTGCGCTACTTCAAGGGTCATACCGCACCCGTCACCGCCCTCGCCCTCAGCCCGAAAGACGATATCTTCCTCTCCTGTTCTCTCGACAATACCCTTCGCCTGTGGGACATCCGCTCCTCCACCCCGCAAGCCCGCCTCGACCTCGCGACACCGCACCTTGTAGCCTATGACCCCTCTGCAACTGTCATAGCTGTCGCTTCCTCATCAACCTCTTCCATTCTTCTCTATGATCTCCGAAACTACCACGTAGAACCCTTTTCGGTCTTCGACATCCGTCTGCACGAGGTAGCGCCGAACATGGGCGCACCCACATGGACACGCCTCGAATTTTCCAACGATGGCAAATCACTCCTCCTCGGCACTAACAACTCCATGGGTCACATTCTGCTTGACGCCTTCAGCGGTGTGCTAAAAGCGGTCTGCCCGCGCTCACCGGACCCTCACGCGGCCTTCACCCCTTCACGAGCTGCGCCGGGAACAACCGGTACGCCGGCGCAGCCCGTGGGCCAAGGTGACGTGTGTCTGAGCGCGGACGGACGTTATATGGTTGGAGCGTCAGCTGGGGAAAGGGATGTAGTGGTATGGGATACGCAAGGGTACCCGGAGAGGGGTGGGGTGGGCGAGGGCGAGAAGATTTTAAGGCCGATGGCGGGACTTCCGTGTAAAGGGAGAGCGGCGTGCGTGGAGTGGAATCCGAGGTATAATATGTTAGTGACGGCGGACAAAGAGGTGGTTTTCTGGTTGCCGGAAGAGCATGTGGGCTTAAGACCGCCATGAGGGTTTTGTTTTTGGGGACCGGAGTGGTCGCGAGTAGCGCGGGCGGAGGAGGGGGTAAAAATGTAACTATGATACCTAGATTGTTTTCGGCAATATCTCAAGATCGATGGAAAGAGGAAGGTTTGGAGAGCCAGTGGTGCTCGCAAGAATCTCATCATAACGAAATAATCAAATCTGCAACCTATCCGAGTGAGTTAGGACAGAGTGTCATGCACATATCTAAGTGAAAGGAGCTGTCCTTTTACACACTTTGACTTGGTTTCGATTCCTGCGTCTCCCACGAGGATCAACGACTCCTCTCCCTTCCCCTTTCCCGCTCTCTCTCCCTGTCTCTTTCACGCTCTCTATCCCTTTCTCTCCCCCTATCGCCCCCACCAGGCACATATCGATCGATGTCCACCCATTGTTTTGGTTCCCTCTCCCTCTCGGCATACCTCTCCTTCTCGCCATACTTGTCTCTTCCCCTCTCAACGTACCTGTCTCTCTCCGCATACCTGTCCTTATCCTTATCCTTGTCTCTCTCTCTTTCCCTATCTATATCCCTATCCTTTTCCTTCTCTACACACCGATCCTTCTCACCATACCTCTCCCGCTCCTTGCTCTTCGCTTGATCTTCTGCGCCATCGAATCCCAGCTTACTCCGTTCGCGGTGACTCCGTGGTTCTAACTCCTTAGCTCTACTGCTGGTGCTGGGCACGTAGCGATCAATTTCAACCGGGCTTTTCGCTCTTGGACGGTCTCCGATGCGAGGGCCTCGCGTCTCAATATAGCCGGTCGCTCGATGGTGGTTTGACCGCTCACCGCTACGAGAGCGTCCGGAACGCTCATACCTCCTTTCTCGATTTCTGTCCCGATCTCGATCATGAGCGTGGTCGCGATCTGGATCTCGTTCTCGGCTACGATTGCGGGAGGAGCGGTATTTGTCTTTATCATCTTGATAGTCTCGTAGGGAGCAGTCTTTCTGTTTCTCGTAGTCGTGGTCGCGCGATGAACGGTACGTCTCCTCATCATGGTCTCGATACCTTTGGCGATCCTCTTGTCTACAGCGGTCGCGTGAGTAATAATCATCCTGTTTGTGATTCTGATGACGTGAAGAAATTTGACAGGACTCGTGGTAGGAGCGCGGGTCCTCGTCTCGATGCGTATGAGTTCTGCTGTGGTCGCGGGACCCCGTTGGACCGTCATTGTCGGCCCTGTATCTAGAGTTGGTGGGTCTCGTCCACGCTGTTTTAGGATCCGAATCATCAGCTTTGTTGTAGGGTTCATCGTCATTTTCCCTCCGATATCGAGTGTGCGAATGAGAACGGCTGCGTGGCGTTGGCCCTGGTGGAGGCGACGCAGCTGGGCGTCTGCTTTGGCTATAGCTAAGTTTTGGACCTTTTGGAGTGACGACTGCCTTTTGTGGAGAGCGGCTCCTGTATGCATAAGGCCCTTCCGGAGGCGAAGGTTCACCAAGCTTTGGGGTCTTTGCAGACGAGCTTTTTCGTAGTGATGGAAGTTCCAGCGGTTCAGAACGCTCCTGTTCGATTCGGGGTCCTGACTTAGCAGCGAGTTCGCGCCCTTCACGAAGTAACAATTCGAGTGCCGCGACCTCTAAAGCCTTCTCGTCAACTGGTGATGCAGGCGGCAGCGCAGCGGGCTTTTCATCAAGAGGGGTGTCATATTCATCCCCAGGAGGCTCCCGGCCTTGAGGGGTGCCCCCGAATCCGTCGTTGATCCGAGTGCGGTCAGTGCTACGAGCTCGTGCTCGGCTTCTGCTCAATTCTTCTTTCCTGCGCTCTTCCCTTCTCACTTCCTCCTCCTTTTCCTTCTGCCTAAGCAAGGCTCGATGAGCTTCCCGATCCTTGGCCCGCTGTTCCTCCTTCGCCTGGTTTTCCCGTCTCCTCTCATCGGCCCTCCGTAATTTGTCAAGTTCTGCTTTCTTCTGTTCCTCCAAAGAATGCAGCCTCTCTACTTCTTCTTCGCGGCGTTTACGGGCTTCTTTCCTTTCTCTCTGTTTTTCCCTGGCGTTGCGCCTAACCATAGCCTCCATCGCATACTCGTCATCAGGCTTGTTGCCGCGCTCTTCCTCCTCAGCTGCAGCATCTTCACCAATCTCAGTTCTCCTTATCTCCCTTGCAACGCTTTCAACACGGCCAAGGTGTCCTGCTATGAGTGCATCCAGTGATGATTCCACGCGTTTGTAGATACTACTACGATCTACAGCGCCTTGCATCAATGTTGCGGCTTTGCCACGCTCTCGAGAAAGTAATGACGAATCGCGGTCAATCTCGATCTCAGCCAAATCATTCAATGAACTTGTAAAGGCAATCTTGTCCTCCTGTGTCGAAAACGTCAATCGTCTTGCTTACAATCGTCGTGGAACCCTCACGGTATGCGCGGACAAGAAGGGGGGACTACGTACGCTTTCCAGATACTGAGCCCATACCCGCTTTCGCAGAGCGTCGTACTCGCCTTTCTTCTTGATGGTATGGAGTAGACCATCGATAGTAGATCGCTGACTGGAATTAAGTGGAAGCTCAGATGTCTTGAAACGCTTGCGCAGAGTATAGTCTTGGCCGTTTGAAGACCTCTTTCCTGTGTCCACCTCCGTGGCAGCCATTGTTGGCTTGCGAAGGGTATAAAAAGGTAGTGTGTAAAATTATGTTGTGTAGAAGGAATTATAGTGATTGACCGTAAAGTCACGCCTGCCAAGAAAAGGACGCCAAGAGAAGGAAAGTGCCAAGAAAGCTTCACGTGGGAGGTCGACGCTTGACCCACATCAACAGCTGCCAACCCATCAGGTGCCACATCTGAAGTACTTTTATCTCCCGGTGGTTCTCTAATAAACAAGTCTCCCATCTTCATATAAGACCTATCTCTCATCGGACAGTACAATGGTTCACAAAATTCTGTTCTGGAGCGGCTTCGGTACGTAAGACGTTGGGACCAAAGCGCGATTCTTATGGCTAAGCACTACTTGTTCGATAGGCCTCGCAGTACGCTTCCTTCAACTCGGTATCGAAATGCGACCTTTCTTCAATAAGGAGTCCTTGTGGGTGTGGCCGCTCTTCGCAGGAGTAGGGGGAAGCTTTGGATATTGGATGACGGGGGTGGAAAACCGGCAAATGGCTATCTTGGCAGAACGAAGAGAGTCACTACTGGAGAAGAGAAAACGAAGAGCTGAGAGGCTAGCTGCTTCGCAGAAGGGCTCGGAGAAGACGGAGCAGGATGGCATTTTCGCGAGCGCTTCGTGAGCTTCGGAGGTTTCCAGCGGGCTTGGGTTTGAGGAGTATCCTTGGCAGCCTCTGATATAGGCACCCGCTGAGGCTCACTGGCAGCTTACTAGCGGGCGTTTGGACTGGCGCTGGGATGAATCTGCATGCGCTCCTCCGGTAGTTTGGTGCTCCTCAGGGGTTCATACGGGCTACTGGTGATAAACGGTCACGGATCTTTTCGATGAACAATCGAATCAATATCACATCACCACTGCGGTGGAACAAGTTGTACTTAAAACGCACCATCTTGCTAAAACGCACTTCTCCAAAGAACTAAAGTACTCACCCGAGACTCTCCGTCGGAGCTAAGCGTCGCTAGCGCCGAAGGTGTACTTTTACTGCTCGCGATGGCAGCTACCCAAGTTTTCTAGGCCGCGACGTTTAATTCTTTACTGTTTCTATTCTCTGTATGTTCTGGTCGTCCTCTGCATATCCCTGACATATGGGAAGGACCGTATCCAATTGATGCGCATCCTGTCCCTACGGCATGGGGCATTCAGGTCTCGGGCTCACGTACAAAGCGGTCCATTCTTTCATACTTCGACAACGTCAAACGTTGCCGGCACCTTAGACCCTAGAGATCTTGAGGCTTCAGATTGGCATTCCGCAGTCGGAGAGACGTCCAATCTGTCGCAGCTGCCGAACAATGAGCTGAAAGAGAGCTTAGGGCAAAGTCCTTCTCAATCTTGGCATAATGGCATTGAAGCTTCCTCGAGTACCTTCGACTCATCACAACCGCCGAACACCTTGGCGTTAGACGCCGAAGATCCAGTCACTTCCGTGACAGTCCTTTCGCCGGACGCCTATCCCATCGCAGGATCGTTTAGACCTCCGCCGACAAGTCGCATACCGTACTTTCGCGAGGATGTTTGTACTCCCGAGGCGGCGAAATCAAAGGTCCGGCGTGCCTTGCAGCAAAAGAAGCCTTACGTTCTCCTGCCGGCACTACTCAGGGCGTTGCATGATCCGACATTCGTACCTTCTCTGCCTGCAACCACTTTCCATGAGATAATTCGATTCCTCGACCCGAAGTACTTCCTCCAGGATCTAAAGCACATCCACAGAGAACTTCACCCAGCACAAATTAGAATCTATGGCAACGATGAACCTCGTATACAAGAGATCTTCGATGATTACGAAGCAATTGTCGACTTTATATTGCATAATCGCGCAAGGCATGGCCGTAGGCTGGGTCTGGAGGAGTACAGAATTCTTCTCAAGGCATTAAGTCATACTGGAAACGGTAAAGCTGCCTACAGAGTTTGGGTCAGTATGAAAGAAGAGAGCATCGAACCTGACTTGGACTGCTACAACTCTTACTACCAAGCAAGATGCTGGTCCAACGCGTACCATCCCGCGGAAAGGTTCAAGCTGCGCGTTATACCTATGACGATGAAGTATCGTCAAGCGCCCCTTGGGAAACTTTCACGAAGGCTTCCCGGATACAGCGTTGGACGTGGGGGTCTTAAAGCTACCATATCTGAAACGTTCGTTGACATGATCGAGCAAGGTATTATGGCAGATGCAATCGCCTTCAGCCTGCTTATGACTGCATTGGCCAAAGAAGGGGATCTTGCTGGAGTCAAATCGATTCTCAAACAAGTCTGGGATGTTGATGCTGACAGCCCTGCTGATATGGACGAAGATCCTCAAATGCCAAACGGTTTAGCCTGCGAATCGCCACTATACCCCAACGAACAAGTCCTTTGGACCATCGCAGATATTTTCGGTTCTAACAATGATATCCCTGCAGCATTGCGAGTAGTAGATTATGTGTCTCGCAGGTACTCGATACCTATCTCAACTCGGGTCTGGGGGGTGTTATTAGAATGGACCTATGTACTCTCTCAGCGACGCTCGAATGAGGCAGTAAGTGGACTGGATTGGACTGGTATCGCGCAAGGCCAGCTTCCTCTACGGAGCGTTGAAAGCCTTTGGAACACTATGATTTCGGAACCTTACAGCATTGAACCAACGATGGGCATGTACGATCGATATATCAGGAATCTCCGCGATCGTGACATGCTTGATGCTTTTGTGACTCAGGCGAGCAAGGGACAGTCCCTTTACTGGTCTTCGTTCAGAAGGTACGCGAAATTTATCACGCTCCATCAGTCAGGTCGCAATATCACCGGGCCAGATAATGATACAATGAGCGACATCGTACATGCTTCTCCGGAACAATCACCCCTGGCTAAATGCTTGCTCGACTCTCATGATCGTAAGCCGGATCCAGATAGCATACGATACGAAGAAACAGTGCTACGGCTTGAATTGGTCAGACAGTTCGCTACAATCTCGAGATGGGTTCGTTTGCTACTCGGTGGAACGAGGTGGTATGGCAAGGAGAGCAGAATCTTTCAGTGGGAACGCCGAATCCTGCCAGCTGTGATAAGGAGATTGTGGCTCTTTAGGCCAGACCATCATATTCGATATAAGATAAGTACTGGTCACGTCATACTTACTGGATACCGAGGAGCTCAACCGTTGAGATACGCAACGCGTTCGAAGTTTGGGTTATTCCATGCCCGTATGCGTAAATATCTCCAGGTTACACGAGGTAAATGCATGCGACAGTTGAGATCAAGCGAGAGGACTCTCTGCTGTACTTACGACCACAGTATGGCTCGAACAAATCACAGTGCGATCATCAAAGGCCTACAACCTAAGCTCTCTCCTACTCGGAGACCGACAGACCGCGGAGGAGGTACACTTAAGAGATTCTCTGCCATAGCGCGCAAGGCCCGGACACAGAAGGCGCTCTCAGCTTCCACCTTCATTGTCAAGGCATATCCAGTCTTCAAGACTAGGCCATCCCTAGCGCGCAAAATCAGATCTCTTCCAAGAGCCAATCCGCAGTGGTCACGTATGGCCCGACGTCAACGGCGTTCGACATAGGTGAAATCATATGGCAGAGTATGAAGCCAATTATTCTCAGCCGCCTGAATGCAGTAAGCACTCAGTAATACTTGATTGAAGTTCAGGCAGACCGAAACATCGCATCAGCAAGACCTGAAAGCTAGGCATCAGCTTCCACAACGGCATTCCTTTTACATTAGCAAAGGTTAGTATGTTGCCGCGAGCCTCTGGACCAAGTAATCGCCGCTGTTAATTGCCTCCCAACGTCTCGGACCCTGTTCACCACCGTATGTGCCCGGCAAAGCCTCAATTGTTTTGTCGAAGTCCGGGTTGCAGAAGTAAGCCACAGAGTAACGAGGTGGATAGCCGTCTTGGGCGGTGCCGGTCTTTAGTGGCGGCTCGACGACACGATGTCTTGTACTTAGAATCCTAGCGTTACTCCCTACACAATTTCGGCCTCAGCATTCCTTCTTCAACTTCAAGAAAGGAAACGCAAGGCATGTGTCTCGAGCAGATGCGCGCGAGACATGCCTCAATGCTCTTGAGACGCTCAAAAGGGGCTAGAAGATGCTCAGAAAGAATAACCTACACCTCGATAACAGATCTCCAGCATTCAGCACAATTGTGCCTTCGATGGGCGTCACATCGACGAACGATCCATTCTCGCGCTCGACTTGCAGCCCTCCTGGTACCTCTGAGTCAGCAAACATTGGTATCATCCAATTCTGATCCTCTTCCGTGAATCGGGGCTTGATTGGACTCTGAAGATGTGGAAGTACCTCTGGAGTCCTGGAATAACAACGTTACGCTTCCGTAATCACTGTGTAGTCCTGCTCTCACCCTCCCGTTGGCAAACGCATCAGCCGGCACACCAGGATAATGCAATAACCTTAGGGTATTATCGCCCTGTTTGACATAATCTGCAAAGAATTCCACCCCAAGACCCAAGCCAATCGCTATACCTTTCATGACCACAGCGTGCAACTGCCGACACCGCTCAAAGAAGTCCTGCATCACGTCCTGGAACTCCTTGTCGTCTTCGGGCCAACGATTTGGATAGCCCTCCTCGCCTTCACGGCCAATCTCAAAGCTCTCTTTTTGGTCCTCTCCGCCTGCGGCGCCACGGTCTTGCTGGACCTGATCTTTGGACATACCTAGGCTTACTTTTTCGTGGCCTTGTCTGGAGTAGCCCCTGTTTGCGCGAGGCGTTGTCCATGCCAGGGAGTCTTTCTCCGCCAACGGGCGAGAGAAGAATCGAGCCGAGAATTCGTAAACTCGGGTGAGGAGCTCGGGAGGGACTGGTGAGTCGGTGAGGTAGAGGAATCCAGAGCTTTTGAGGGCGGATAGGAGGGACGAGGCTGTGGAGTGGGTGTAAGATGGATTGGAATCAAGCAGAGGTGCTAGGGAGATGATCTGAATGGTGTCAGCCAAAGCTGGTCCAATTTCGATTGGCTCATCGCAGGAGGAAGCCCACTGGAAGAGCAGGCTCGTTCCCGTTGCTTGCCAAAGGTGGTGAAGGGAGGACCGCTGAGGGCGCCATGGAGCGCAAACGGGGAGATCAGTAGATTCGATGAGTGCAAGTCGAAACAAAAAAGCCAGGAGAGAGGCTGGCAACAGAATGGTCGCTTCTCACCTTTTCAGTCGAAAGCTTGAAGCTATCTGGGTGAGATGCTCAAGCGAACGCCTTCATGTACGATACCCCGCAAGAACTCAGATAAGACTAATGCACACTGTAGATACTTCATTGTCATGCCTTACGGTACCTGACTCTTACTCTCTACTCTTACCCTCCCTACATTGTTCCTTATCCCTGGATAATCCCCTCGTTGCTTTGACATCTTCGACCTTCGAACATTTCGATAACTCTTCCCTCCTATCCCCTATCTTATTCTCCACCCCATCTGATTCAAGCACTCGATTTTGCCCTCGACGCATCCTACTCAGATTCCCCCTCCTCCGCCCCCAACAATGTTCCCCCTTCTAATTGACACCCACACCCACATCTACCCACCCACTTACCTCACCCTCCTCTCCTCCCGCACCGCCCCACCCCTCCTCCACCACCCTCTGCCCACCCCGAGCGACCC